>Ga0307377_10004346_pt1 | contig 15555 bp, 15 predicted proteins | sample TR3MG_FD_202535 | JGI IMG/M metagenome (GOLD analysis project Ga0307377, IMG submission 202535) | Soil microbial communities from Risofladan, Vaasa, Finland - TR-3 | ecosystem: Environmental > Terrestrial > Soil > Coastal area > Acid sulfate soil | place: Finland: Risofladan, Vaasa | collected... | reverse complement strand
AAAACATCATCCAACTGCTCGAAGCTGCCTGAATTTGTTGAAGTATTCCTATTTACGAATGAAACGGTAAGAATCTATAACGGCGCGTTACAGATGCCGGAGGCCATGTACCTCGGCCAGCAGGTCGCTTTCAAGGGCTCCGGCGTGCTCTACTTCTATCTTGCCTTCGAACGCGATGAAAAAGGTGGACCAAGTCTCTCGGCAAGCGTGCTGTTCTGGCGAGAGCGGATCACCTTATTGAAATCGCTGTGGGACAAAGTCGAGGCGATCCATCCCCGGCCTGCGAATCTTGGGGTCCGCAACGACAAATTCTAGTGGGCCGACAGTCAGCCTTCTACTGACTGGGACTCCTGCGAGAAGTTGCTCGACTTTGTAATCAGCGGCTGGATCGAGTTGTGGAAGATGCACTGCCCCGGCGGCCTGCCGAAGTTGCCGTAAAATCGGCCAGCCAGTTCGACTTCAGCATCCGCTTGCGCAATGTGCAAAAAGGTCCAGAAACCTCAATTCTTCCCCAAAAGGCTGAAAAAATGACTCGCCAGGATGCCCGTAGGCGCGTTTTCTCAAGGCGTCCCATAGGATAGGTATCCCTTTTTGCGCTTCGCGTCAGATCAGGATCCTCTCTACCTCGCTGAGCGAGATTTCGTCGTCGCGCCGGTTGTACAGCCCGGTAGTGCGGGCGCTTTCATGGTTGGCGATCTGCTGGGCAACCTCAAGCTGGCCTCCGTTCCGGAGATAGTCCGTGATCCCGGTTGCCCGGAAGGTGTGGCAGCTGATTTCGATCCTGATGCCGGCCTCGCCGGGCCTCCGGCGCATCATCCGCCATATGTCGTACTGGACCAGGGGATTGCCGGTCAGCTCGCCGGTGCGCCACCTCGTTGTCCGGAATAGTGGCCCTTTGCGGTCCTGGCCGATGCCGGCGGCGATGTACTCCTCGAGGTAGCGGTCGAGATTGTGGTGGGTTGCCCAGTGCCAGCATTAATTATTGGGTATGGGCCTAGCTTCCGGGCTCTGCGGAATCGTCCGAGGCGGCGATCGCGAGTACGGTCCCAGTCAAACTCTCGGTTCCGGGCGCGGCTGCGGTCTGGGGCATTGTCACGACGTTGGGTTTGGCCAGCATGCCAGTCACGGCCTTTTCTGCGCCTACGACGGCACTGGAGATCGCTCCAGGATCGGCGGACGCAATGGCCGTTGCCAGAGTGACGGCCGCGGCCAGAACGGCGGCAATCTGGTCGAACTTCTGGAGGGTCTTGACTGCGGCGTTCAGGCTGGCCGTGCATTGCGCCAGGCGCGGCTGATCCAGCTTTAGCTGAGCCAGCGTCGCCTGAATATCCGCGGTGACCATCGCGTTCACATTGTCCAGCAGGGCGTCTCGCTGGTCTTCCAGACTAGTGTAGGTGGTGGCATCCAGGGTCGAACCTTCGTTGGTGAGCCGGGTTTGGATGCTGGCAGCTATCTGCTGGAACTGCGTCGCTTGATCGGAATAAAAGGACATTGCTCTGTTCCTCCTGGAACACCTGTTTAGTACGCCGTTGCAACCTTCGCGCTCTGCGTTGCGATATCTTCCAGGTACGGTTCAACGATCGTCCCTAGTTGCTTCTTGCTCATGTGCTGTCCTTCGTCATACAGTTTCTGGTGTCCTTCGCCTATATCGGTCAGTATCTTCACATAGGCCGCCGCGGCCTGCTGCTTCTTTGCGATCGCCTCTAGGTCCTGCTGCATCTGCAGGCGAATCGTAACCGCGGCGAGAGGTTCCTTCTTTCCGTACTTGTGCAACAGGTCCCCGTAATAGCCTTCGGCTGAAGTCTTCTCGGTGGCGAGAACCAGGGGATAGTCCGTGCCCGCAATCTGCTCCAGGCCCTTCAGGTATTCCTGCAACTGCGGATTGCAGTCATGGATTACTTTGCCCGCCTTGTTGCTTCTATATCCAGCAGTCAGAGCGTCCACGATCTTGGTGGCCAGCCCCACACCGGCAGTCGCCTGGTTGGCAGTCATGCCGATCTTCTGGAGACCGGCCTGCGTGGCCTGAACCGAGGCATCGCGGCTGGTCGTGCTGTCCGTCGAAATGGCGGCGAGGGCCGCGACGTAATCGACCAGCACTTTCTGCGCGGCCAGCATATCCGGCTCCTGTGCCTTGTAAGTCTCGGCCTGACTCAGGACATTGGGCTTCTCCTTATCGCTGACATAGAGCGAACGGCGCGTGGCCGAGCCGGCAAAGTCGGCGGCAATGTCCGAGAAGCCGGCCGAGGCGCCTTTGGCCGACGCGGCAAACTTGGCGACGGCGGAAAGATCGGCGCAGGAAGTGCAGAGAAAAGGCAGGATCAGGCCGAGCGCGGCCAGCCGGAGCGAGGAGAAACATGTCTTCTTAACGAACGCAGGCGGCCTGGCGTAGGAAGGCGATGGACTGCCGTAAGCGCATGAGCTCGACATAGGCAGATGATTTTAGCCGCAGCAGCGGCGATGCACAATCGATTTCCGCCGCAACCCGAAGGGACGGGGGTCAATTTCCCAGATTTCGTTGTCGCTCGTCGCTCGAAGATGTCCAATGTTCGCCGGTCCTCGTTCCTAGAACTCAAAAAGTGACTCCCGTGGTTGTCCTCCTAATAGTGTTTTCATAGAGTGATTCCTGTAGCAGCAACCTGATCCAGAGTGGCTGCGGCTGCGCCGTAGCGATAGCCGGTCTGCAGCCAGATCTCGCGCTGGGGCTGGAATTGCGCTTGAGAGGAAGTCGAAGCCGGTGTATAGGGAAATTAGAAAAGTTACAAGAAACGCATAACTGTGCTAACCTTCCTATACATGGACCCAATTCGCAACCCCTATGCACCTGGTGCCGGGAGTCCCCCTCCCGAGCTGGCTGGCCGCGGCGCCATCCGAAAGGATGTGGCAGTGCGTCTGCAAAGGCTCCGTCTGGGCCGGCCCTCCAAGAGCGTGATGCTGGTCGGTCTCCGAGGCGTGGGCAAAACCGTGCTCCTCGACCAAATGCGAAAGGACGCCGAGGCTGCGGGGATTAACACGGTCCGCATCGAGGCGCCAGAGAACCGTTCGCTTCCGGCACTGCTCGCCCCCTCCCTCAGGCTCGCCCTGCTCCACCTCAGCAAGAAGGAGGCCGCAAGGGATTATGCGATCCGAGGACTTCGGGCCCTGGCTGGGTTTGCCAGCAAGCTCAAGGTGTCCTACGCCGACATCGAAGTCGGCCTGGATTACGAACCTGAGCCGGGCCTGGCTGACAATGGCGATCTGGAGGGAGATCTAACGGCCCTCCTGCAGCAAGTCGGAGTTGCAGGGAAAGCAGCGGGAACTGCCGTCGTGCTTTTCATCGACGAGCTCCAATATGTTGAAGAGTTGCAAATGGCCGCTCTGATCTCCGCGCTCCACCGCTGTTCGCAGGAGCAACTGCCCGTCACGGTCGTCGGCGCCGGCCTTCCTCAATTGCGTGGCCGGATGGGCGAGGCCAAATCCTACGCGGAACGGCTATTCGATTTTCCAGAGATCGGGCCGCTCGATCCCCCCGATGCCAGAGAAGCCATCGTCAGGCCCGCTCAGAATGAAGGGGCCGAAATCCTGGAGGAGGCAGTCGAGCTGATCATTGAGAAAACACAGGGGTATCCATACTTCTTGCAGGAATGGGGCAAACATACGTGGGACATCGCTGCGGAAAGTCCGATCAAGCGACTCGACGTACTGAATGCTTCGGACGAGGCAGTTGCTGCTCTTGATGAGAGTTTCTTCCGGGTTCGATTTGATCGTCTGACTCCCAGCGAGAAAAAATACCTCCGGGCGATGGCCGACCTCGGACCCGGGCCCCATCGATCCGGGGACATTGCCGACGAACTGGGACGAACTGTGCAGTCACTGGGTCCGACTCGCGCGGGCTTGATCGCGAAGGGCATGATTTGGAGCCCAACCCACGGAGACACTGCGTTTACTGTCCCACTCTTCGACGAATTTATGAAGCGCATCATACCAGGGAACGAATGGAAGACAATCGGAAGCTAATCGAGTGCAGTCAGTGTCACCAGACTCGTAACTCGTGATGGCTTGCGTGTCGAGCAACTGCTGCGCAGGTAGCGCTGGCACCCAGCGTTATGCCGGTTCAAGGCCCTTCGATATCCCCAGTCAACGCATTGTTGGAGAAAGCTTCTCCCTCTTCGGCGCCCGCTTCCCCGCTATAGACGGAGGCAAAGACCTCTTCCATACGCCCCTCTTTGTACAAATCATCGAGCGAGGCCAGGCCGAAGGTGTCGAGGAATAACTGGGTGGTCCGCCAGATCCTCTCCCGCCGCGGGCCCAGGCGCGGTGAACGAGCGATCAGCTTCCGATTCCGCAGCGTCTGGACCGTTCCCGCGCTCTCGATGCCGCGAATCGCGTTGATGTCGCCTGTGCTCACAGGCTGCTTCAATGCCACAATCGCCAGCGTCTCGAGCGCTTGGCTGGTCATGGGCTTCGCCTTTCGCTCAGGAAGCAGCCGGCCGATCAGATCGGCGTATTGGGGCTTGGTCTCGATGCGGACGCCGTGCGGCCGGCGCCTAAGCTGGATTCCCCGGTCGGCGGCCAGCAGATCGGCCTCGAACTCACGGAGCGCCTCATCGGCCTCATCTTCGGTGACATCGAGGCACTGGGCCAGAGCCTGGATGGCGACCGCATGGTCGGATGCGACCAGTAGCGCCTCGATCTTCGCCTTCAGCTCCCACGTCTGATCCACACCGTGCCTCCTTTAGCCCGTATTTCCTTTTTCAATGATAATTCTGAATCCTCGGACCGTCTGAATCGTCAATGTTTATGAGGGTACAAGCGCGGTGACGGCGTTCTGGAGATACGAACCCAATGGGTGAGAAACAAAACCCGCCTTTTCACTTCTCTTTCAACTCGTCGCTTAAGGTTGATTTTCAGGGATCATGAATCACCTCCGACGCCGGCCTGTTGCTGGTTAGGGAGTTGGACGAGCGGCTCAGGCTCGGCCAACTCATCTCCGACAACCTGACCGATAATCGTCGCGGCAAGAACACGCAACTGCCTTTGCCGGATTTGCTGCGCCAGTCGATCTACAGCCGCCTGACAGGATATGAAGACCTCAACGACGCCGACCGTCTTTCCCGTGACCCTACCCTCCGCCTGATTGGCTCGGAGAAGATTCGCGACCGCGGCGCGGCTCTGCCCTCCTGGCGCCATTGGTTTGAGACTCAGGTTTTGACGCAAGCTGCGAACCTTAGCGGCCTTGCGGCCATGAACCGGGAACTGATTGCAAAGGCCGAAGGACAGGAAAGGTCATGGCGGGCGGTGCTGGACATGGACTCGACCAAGATTCCGGTCTACAGCGAGCAGTAACAAAGCGCCTACAACACACACTATGCATCCACCCGCTATCACCGCTGCTGTTGTTCAACAGCGGGGGCGACTGCTTGGCCGCAAAGCTGCGGCCGAGCAACGTTCACAGCGTCGACGATTGGAAGCAGCTTCTGCTGCCGGAGGTCGAGCGACTGCATAAGTTGGGCAAGGAGGTCTGGTTCGGGGCTGATGCGACCTTTGCCAAGCCTGACATCTACGAAGCACTCGAAGAGCGTGGAGCGAAGTACGCGATTCGGATTCCTGCCAATGACTGCCTGTTGCGGGATATCGCGGAGCTGCTGACTCGGCCGGCAGGCCGTCCGGCTCATAAACCAGTTGTTTGGTACAAGGGCTTTCTCTATCGGGCATCCAGTTGGACGACGGTACGCCGGGTGGTGGCCAAGGTGGAGTTCCACGCCGGGAAGTTGTTCCCACGGTTGGGCTTCATCGTGACCAACACGCAGCTCGCGAACCGGAAGGTTGTCCACTTCTACAACCGGCGTGGCAACGCGGAGCAATGGATCAAGGAAGGCAAGCGGGCTGTAAAGATGACGCGGCTGAGTTGCCACCGGTTCCGGGGCAATGAGATCCGGTTGTGGCTCAGCATTCTTGCCTACAACCTGGGGAATTTGTGACGGAGGCTGGCTCTTCCAGCCGGCATCTCAAAGTGGTCCCTGACCAGCTTGCAGCAGCGGTTGGTGAAGACGGGCCGACGACTGGTAAAGCATGCGCGGCACTACTGGCTGGTGCTGGCGGAAAAACACCTGACGAAAGCACGGTTCGCGGCGATGTTGCGCAGGATCGCGTTGTTGCCGCTTCCGGCAAACTAGCCGACCGACCACAACGCCGCGAATCCGAATCACGGAGGGCAAAGGAGGATGGATAGGTGTCGGCGCAAATGACTTGGAGGGCTCTCGATGAGGCGGGCGAGGCAAGGACGGCAGCGAATCGCTCGGCTTTTCTTCCGCAAACGCTGGCTTTTTCGGGACAAACGTTGTTTTGGCCTCGCAATCTGCCTCAGGAGCGATAGAATTCCATGGAACAGGTGCAGAAAAAGGAGATTCCGGGCTAAATGCTTGGGCTAAACCACATGCTAAGTATTATCATCCCAACCTTTAACGAAGAAAGATTCCTGCCCTATCTTTTGAAGTCCCTTAAAGAGCAGACATTCAATGATTTTGAAGTTATGGTAGCTGACAACAATTCGACAGATGCCACACGGTCGATTGCTTCGAAATCCGGCGCAAAGGTGGTCAAGGGTGGATTGCCAGCTCGTGGCCGCAACAGCGGAGCTAAAGCCGCTAAGGGTGAATGGCTGCTTTTTTTGGATGCCGACGTGATCCTGCCGCCGGATTTTCTGGAAAGAACCATGGCGGAAATACAACAACACGATTTTTCCGTCGCCACATGTTTGATTGATCCTCTAAGCGACAGACGAATTGATAGATTCCTGCACGGAGCGGTTAATTTATATTTTCGGACAACGAAAACTTTTTTCCCCCATGCGCCCGGCTTCTGCATCTTCTGCAAGAAAGAATTCCACGAATCAGTCGGTGGATTTGATGAAAAATTAAAGTTGGCAGAAGACCACGACTACGTGCTCAGACTAAGCAGGGTTTGTGAATTCGGCCTGCTCAGAGATATTCGCATCCCCGTATCCGTCCGAAGATTGAACAAAGATGGCCGTTTCACTATCTCCATAAAGTATGTAGCCTCTGAAGCTCATCTCTTTTTCTTGGGGCCAATATATTCAGATATTTTCAATTATAAATTCGGCAATTTTAGTCACCGCCCGGGGACTCGCTCACCATCCTTGTAGATGGCTTCGTCAATAGGCTTCAGGATGCTCAGTTTCCTTTCTTCCTGCTATTCAAGCTACGGGGCCTGGACTCTTGCCACGGTGGGACTTGCATCCACTGATCATGCCAGTTTAGAGTCCCAGCTTGCCGGCCGCGGCCTGCCGGTCCTTCTGATCTTCGCGCGCGTAGCGGTGGACCATGGCGATCGACTTATGTCCAGTCTGCTTCATGATTTGCCGATCGGTGGCGCCGTTCGCACTTGCCTCAGTCACGAAACCGGCACGCAGCGAGTGTCCTCCATAGGACTCCGGGTTCGCGAGCTTCGCGCGCCGGACCAGACGTTTCACGATCCGCCCGATCGAGTCCTTGTCGAGGCCCTCGCCGACGTTGCCGTGCTGTCCGACGCGGCGGAAGACCTGGCCGGCTTTGACGCCCGATATCTTGAGCCAGTTCTCGAGCGCCATGACCGGGCAGGTCTGGTCGTGCACCCCGAGCAGGATCTCGACTTCCCTGCCCTCTCCCTCCTGGTCTGTCTTCGAGCGAGGGATCAAAAGAGTGATGCCCTTGCGGTGCCAGGTGATCTCCTCGACCTTCAAAGCCGCCAGTTCGGAGCGCCGCAGGCTGCCGGCGAAGCCGATCAGCAGAAGTGCCTTGTCGCGCGCGGCGGCGATCGGACCGACGAGCGATCCAAGCAGCTTCACGATCCGGTCCCGGGTGAGCGGCTTCTTCCTTGTCTGGGCGACGCCGAGCCGGCGGCGGATGCCGTGCAGGGTGTCGGCGACCAGGCGATGGTTCATGGTGGCCGGCGAATCGAGCCCCTTTTCCTTGTGGGCGGCGTTGATCGAGGTCAAACGGCGGGTGATGGTGGCCGCCTTGCGCGGTTTCTCGCCATCGGCGGGTTTCGCGAGCGAGGTCAGATAGAGGGCGACTGTCGAGGGGGTGGCCGGAAGCGAGGCCAGGCCATTCTGGTCGCACCATTGGGCGAAGTGGCGCCAGTCCGAGGAGTAGGCGCGGCGGGTCGCCGCGGCCTTGGCCTCCTCCATATATTGATGGGCGGCCTGGACGGTCTCGTATAAAGGATCGTCCGCCGGGAGGTCCGGAAGCCTCAGAGCAGCTGCACCCCCGGCCTCAATCCGGGTGAGGGCCAGATGGCCAAATGCCGGGGGCAGTATCTCGGGCTCGAATTCCGGGGCGGATTGAGCGGCGTCTATCATCCCAAGAGGATTCTCCTAGTGACGTCCATTCAGGTAAAACATGCTCCGACGTTTCTTCTTTAAGTTGTTGATTAAATGGATAGACGTCCGCATATGTACTATCTTTTACCTGAAATATTTTCCGGCAAATAATGAACAAGGTGCGCAATTCAGGCAAATTATTGTTCCAGCTGGTCGGTCTTCAGGTGTAGCATTCCGCCATCAAGTTCTGCTTCTTCCTCGACGGAGGGAACGTGGAGCGCTTTTCTCTTGACGCCGTAAATCGTGCTCACCTCAGCTTGGAACAATGGCCAAAGGTCGACGAACAGGCCATCAAGAATCCGGGCAGGCTCGAGAAGTTTGCGGCCCGGCGCCGCGCCATTGAGCTCCTGCTGGATCAGGCGCCGCGCAGTCAGATTCAGTCCGAGACTGGCATCTCCGCCAGGATGGCGGTGCATTGGCTCAAGCGATCTTTGGGGATCCATCCCGACGGGCGAATCTTTGGCTTTCGTGCACTCATCCCATGGGTCCGCCTTGCGCCTTATCGCCGGCATACTGTCGTTGAGTTGGCTGATGGTTCCTCTGGTTCAGGCGCGTCGGGCGCATTCATCCAGCTTCTCCGGACATACCCAGAGTTGAGAGAGCTGATCGACGAACAGATTCTGAAACGCGCCAAGAGAAAGCAGATATACGAAAGCCGGATTCCGCTAAAGAGCCTCCATAAACGCTTCTTGGAACGCTGCCGAAAACTGAATTTGGATGTCGGGAACAAGTATCCCTTCAACACCGCAAAGCTTGCCTATGGGGCACTGTCCGAATACGTCCGCGATCTCGTCAAAGAAAATGCTACGCGTGCCACCGCTGCCAGGTTCGGCTCCGGCGCAGCCAAAACATTCCAGACCGGTGACGGAACAGCCCGGCCAGTCTTTCATCCGTTTGAACGTGTTGAATGCGATGCACACCATATTGACGCGATCTTCTGCATCTTGATTCCCTCCATCTTCGGCGAGCTGATCCCGAAGGTCCTTCATCGTTTGTGGCTCGTCGTGATCAAGGACGTTGCCTCGCGGGCAATTCTTGGCTATCACTTGAGTCTTCGAGAAGAGTGCAACAAGGACGACATTCTGGAAGCGGTCATGCATTCGCTGAGTAAATGGGAGCCCCGCGTACCACTGATACCCAACATGAAGTATGCACAGGGGGCGGGTTTTCCATCCAGTCACAACGAGAAGCTTCTCGGGGCTTGCTGGGATGAATTCAGTGTTGACGGCGGCATGGCCAATCTCTCCGGCCCTGTGGTGAGCACAATCGAGGACGTAGTGGACGGGCACACCGTTGTCTTGCCGCGCCACAATCCCAATGATCGCCCCTTCGTGGAGCGCTTCTTTGGAGCTCTGGAAGAGGGCGGCTTTCATCGCCTTCCCAACACGACCGGAAGCAGTCCCAAGGATTCTCGCAGGAAGGACCCTGCGTCTGCGGCCATCAAGTACTCTATTCAGCTCGAACACCTCGAAGACCTTGTTGACGTGCTGATCGCCAATTTCAACAGCACGCCCCATAGCTCGCTCGGCTATCGGACGCCTCTCGAATATCTCGATTCCTTGTGCGCAAAGGAGGGCCGCTGGCCACGGCAGGCCGACCGCTCCAGAGTGGAGAGAATACTTAGTTTTCGCAAGGTCGTTGTCGTTCGGGGAAGCATGGATATTGGGCGCAGGCCCTATATCACTCTCTATGGCGTGAAGTACTCCAGCGACGTTCTGAAGAAATCGTACAAGCTGTTGGGCAAGAAGCTTTCCATAGAAATCAATCGCCGCGATCTACGGACGGTCAGAGCCTATTCCGAGAACGGGGCGGAGTTGGGGATCATGCGCGCCTCGCCGCCCTGGCATCTGACGCCCCACACTCTGGAGATGCGGCAGGCCGTTAACTCGCTGGTCAGCAGGAGGGTGCTGAACTATCTCGATCGGAGTGATCCCGTGATGGCGCTACTCGAATACCTGGAGCGGATGGCTCGCCAGGGCAAAACAGTACCGCCTCTGTACCTGGAAATCCGCAGGCTGTTTACCCAGCACCGCGAGGACTTTCGATCCGGAGCGGCACCCGAACCCTTACAAACTGCCCAGGCGAGCGGTCTGGACATAGAGAAGGCTGAGAGCCTCCAGGCTCGGGTATCTCGACCCGAGGTCGAGAGGATTCTTCAAATGCCCGCCCGCCGTAAGGCGATCAATGGTTAAGCCATGAACTTGATCTATCAACTGCCGGAGAGCCTGGATCACCCGCTCGTGCGCGGCCAATATGCGCTATACACGCCGCCGATCGAGGAGTTCATTGCGACGGTCTGCGAATGGATCGATAGCCGCGTGACCGGCGGCTACATCTACGGAGTGTCGCGCCTGGGCAAGAGCCGTGCGGTACGGTTTTGGGTAGAGAGGCGACTGTCGGAGAAATATCACGGGCAGCTGCCTTTCTTCAGGATGGTTTACAAGCGTCACGACCGCTTCTCCGAGTTTGAGCTTCTCCAGGAGTTGCTGGAGGCGAGCCGTCACAGATACGGGAAGAGCAAGAACCGCAATATCATGCTGGATCGGTTGGCGCGGTTCTATGCCATGCGGGCGAAAAACGCTGGCGGCAACCATGTTGTGCTGATGATCGACGAGGCGCAGGATATGCGCGATCCGGAGTATAGGACGATCTGCAACCTGCAGAATGCTCTGGATAGCCTTGGGTATCAACTCACGGTGATTTCAGTCGGATCGCACGAACTTACCTATCAGCATGAAGTGTTCATTCAGACCGGCGATATCCATCTGATCGCAAGGTTCATGGTGCGCGACGCTCCCTTCCGCGGCATCCGCAATGCCGACGAGCTGAGGTTTGTTTTGGACGGATACGACGCGGACACGGAATGGCCGGAACAGAGCGGCATCAGCTATACGCACTACTTTTTCCCGCACGCTTTCGAGGGCGGTTTCAGGATCGCGAAGTACAGCCGGGAGCTATGGAGCATTTTTGCCGAGATGGGGCCACATAGCCCCGGATATAAGCTCGACGTCCCCATGGAGCACATCGCCAAGACCGTGGAAGGTATCTTTCGTAATTTTAGCGATGACCGCATGGTTGAGGAGGAACTTACGCAAGGGGACCTTGCCGGTGAAGTCGAAAAGACCGCATATAGAAGGCACATGAGAGCCATCTCTTTGATTCCGAGCAGCGCCAGAGGCCGGTAGGGGTGGCCGGCCTCGCGTGGCCCAATAAGGCCGTGCGGCCCTATGAATCCCTGTGGTGCCTGACGCAGCGATTCCTGTGGTTGAACAGGCCGTCCCGGTCGGATCTGGTCCATACAATCAAGCTGCCAGCGGAGAATATTTTCGCACTCTCCTTAATCTGCGGGGAGGAAGGCAAACGGCGATTTGAGCAGGAATCATTACGGCGGCTTTTACACTTGTCCGATCTTCAATGGCGCCGCGCCACGCTGGATATGAGCGCGGTCGCGAGCCAGACCTGTCTGGAGATGCGGTTCTGCCGGGAATGTTTGACGTATGCGTATCACACCGTAGTGTTTCAGCTGCTCACGGTCACCCATTGCCCCGTGCACGGCGGCATGCTCGTCCGCGGATGTCCGTATTGCGACAAGGAGATTCCCACCACCTTTAAGAGCCGCCTTCTGCGGACGCCTTTTGCTTGTCCACATTGCAAGAGAGCATTGGCTGAAGCGGCTGTGATCATGGACTCACCGTGCATTGGGCCACACCATGAAATCGCCAAGATCGCAACCTGGTATAGGTGGGTTGCAGGGTTGCCGAGAGCCGAATCGCGTCCCCTGCCTGGCGCCTCAAAAATGCCCCAGATCGATTCGCCGGTCCTACCGCTATTGGAGTTGGCCGGAAGGCGGCCGGCGCCAGGCTCGATCAGATTGAACCGCCAGCCGTTGATGGAGGGATCGCTGCTAAGTGCATGCTTCGGCGCGCGCGTCTTCTGGGAGGATGAAGAAAGCTGTTTTGACAGGGAAAGGAGAAACGCCGCTTGCTACAAATCGTATCGGCGCCATCTCCAGAGGAGGATACCGGACGTGCACCGGCTGCTCGGCGCATACGCCCGGCGCCTGGACGGCGTTTGCGACGAGCCCATTCCGCCGTCTTCCGAGGAGGCGAAGACCGCGGCATTTGCGCTGGTTCTTTTTCGCAATTCCATGGAGGGCTGGAGGGATGCGCATTGTTTTTACTGTCGGCACACCCGCTTGAGCGCGGGGACGCGCGGCTTCGAAATCCCGTTCGAGTCAGCTGGTCTGGGTCCCCACGGCGGGATCAATCGCTTTCCCTGTTCTCGAGCTGAACGCCAATGGCTGCTGGATCATTTCTTTTGTGAAGCCATCCGGGGCATCTTCGCCGAAGCACTTCTTCGAGCCCGCGAAATGGTTCGCTCCGGAGCGTACCAGATGGAAATTCTGGCGCCATCGGAAAGCGAAACGCGGCCTTATTCCCTGGGCATCTTCGATCCACAGGAGCGGCTGGAGTTTTGGTCTCTCCGGCTTGGTAAGGGGACGAAGGGCGCGAATAGGGACAGCGAAGTTAGAGCCTCCGGGGCAGGGAAAGCTGGCGTCCGAAGCCGTTTGGCATTGCCTCTACTGGTCACACGGATCGCTGCACCGCTTCATCCTTCTTTGGCTGCCCCGATCTCCTCGTCCCGTGATGGATCGGCGCCAACTTCGGTGCCGTAGACCGTGGCGAAGACTTCTTCCATCCGGCCCTCTGCGTGGAGTTCATCGAGCGAGGAGAGGCCGAAGGTGTCCAGAAATGCCTGCGTGGTCCGCCAGATCCGTTCGCGGCGGGGCCCGAGGCGCGCCGAACGGGCGATGAGCCGGCGGTTCTGTAGCGTTTCGACGGTTCCGGCGCTCTCGACGCCGCGAATGGCGTTGATGTCGCCGGTTGAAACCGGTTGCTTCAAGGCGATGATGGCCAGGGTTTCAAGAGCCTGCGAGGTGATGGGTTTCGAGCGCCGTTCGGGCAACAGGCGCCCGATCAGGTCGGCGTACTGAGCCTTCGTTTCGATGCGCACGCCGTGCGGCCGCCGTCGCACCTGGATGCCCCGGTCGGCGCCCAGGAGATCGGCCTCGAACTCGCGCAACGCCTCGTCGGCCTCGTCTTCGGTCACTCCGAGGCACGCGGCCAGCGCCGCAAGCGAGACCGGGCGGTCGCAAGCGACCAGCAGCGCCTCGATCTTCGGTTTCAGTTCCCAGCTTTCTTCCACGTGGACCTCCTGTTTCTGTGCTCTCTTTATAACCCGAGCTTGCCGACCGCCGTCTGCCGGTCCTTCTGGTCCTCGCGGGCATAACGATGGACCATGGCAATCGACTTGTGCCCGGTCTGTTTCATGATCTCCCGGTCGGTGGCGCCGTTGGCCGAGGCCTCGGTCACAAAGCCCGCTCTAAGCGAATGTCCCCCATAGGACCCGGGATCGGCGAGCTTGGCGCGTTTCACCAGGCGCTTGACGATGCGCCCGATCGAGTCCTTGTTGAGCGCCGGGCCCACGTTGCCGTGCTCGCCCACCCGGCGGAAGACCAGGCCGTCGGTGATCGAGGCTATTTTGAGCCAGTTCTCGAGAGCCATCACCGGGCAGGTCCGGTCGTGGAGGCCATGCACGATCTCGACTTCCCTGCCCTCGCCTTCCTGATCGGTCTTCGAGCGCGGGATGTGGATAGTGACTCCCTTCTTGTGCCAGTTGAGGTCTTTGACCCGGATGGCGGCCAGCTCCGAGCGGCGCAGGCTGCCGGCGAAGCCTGTCAATAAAAGCGCCTTGTCCCGCGCGCCGGCGATCGGCCCCTCGAGCGCGTTGAGGAGTTTTACGATCCGGTCGCGGGTGAGCGGCTTCTTCCTGGTCTGGGCGACGCCGAGTGTCCGGCGGATGCCGTGGAGGGTATCGGCCACGAGGAGATGGTTCATGGTGGCCGGAGAATCCTCTTTGGCCGCCTTGTGGGCAGTATTGATCGAAGTCAGCCGGCGGGTGATGGTGGCGGCCTTCAGCGGCTTCACGCCCGCGGGGGGGCTGGCGAGCGAAGCCAGATAGAGGGCGACGGTCGACGGGGTGGCCGGCAACGAGGTCAACCCGTTCGCCTGGCACCATTGGGCGAAGTCGCGCCAGTCCGACTCATAGGCGCGCAGGGTGGCCTTGGCTTTGGCGGCGCCCACGTACTTTGCCGCCGCCTGGGCGGTCGCATACAGCGGATCATCCTCGGGCAGGGACGGAAGACTCAAGCCGTCAGAGGGAGGATCGGACGGGGGCAGCTCCGCTTGGCCCGCGGGCGCAATCTGAGGCAGGGCGAGACCGGACGGGGCCGGGGGCAGAATCTGGGGCTCGGACTGTGGGGTGGCGGTCGGGTTTTCGGCCATGGGCTTCTCCTCTCGGAGCCGGCCTCGAGGGGCCTCGGCCGGGGTTGATTCAGCGGGAAGCGAATTTACCGGAATAGAGTGCACTGTTTTACCTGAATGCACGAAAACAGGGTGAAAACGGCCGTTTTGGGCAGTATACGCTATAACGCCTGAGAAGTATATATTATCAGGCGTTAGTTTTGGCTTTTATTTTGCGCGACCGCGCATTCACGTATAGACAATGGTATATTGCTTTCATGCCAGCTAAGCCCCGATGGCACGCCGATCTCAACAAAATCCGCACCTCCATCGCCGCCCTCCCCTCCCCCTTTCTCGACCGGCCGGCCATCGAGAAGCTCTTCGGCGTGAAGCGCCGCCAGGCCAACAACCTGATGCGCGGCCTGGGCGGCTACCGGATCGGCCACGCCGCCCTGGTCGGCCGCGAAGACCTGCTTCTCAAGCTCGACCAGATGGCGGGGCCGCGCGGATACCTGGCCCAGATCGAGCGCAAGTCCCGGGTCGTAGAAGCCCTCGACGCCCTCCGGAGTGAGGCGCGCCCGCGGCGGGTCTCTCCTCCACCCGCTCGCCGCACCAGCTCCCCACTTCCTGACGGCGCCCGCATCTCGGCCCCGGGGGAGCTGACCATCTCCTTCACATCGCCCGAAGACCTGCTCGGGCGGGTGATGGGCCTGGCCCAGTCCGCGGCGGGAGATTTTTCGGGATTTGCCGCGGGACTCGATTTCGATGGAGGCCAGGCTCAGGAGCCGGCCCTGGCGCCGCAAGGATTCAAGGAGCCGTAATGGCCGAGGAAAACTCCGCCCAACTCGGCATCTCCCTTCCCCGCTACGACGGGCCCTTCGACCTGCTCCTGGCTCT
>Ga0307377_10004345_pt1 | contig 15555 bp, 13 predicted proteins | sample TR3MG_FD_202535 | JGI IMG/M metagenome (GOLD analysis project Ga0307377, IMG submission 202535) | Soil microbial communities from Risofladan, Vaasa, Finland - TR-3 | ecosystem: Environmental > Terrestrial > Soil > Coastal area > Acid sulfate soil | place: Finland: Risofladan, Vaasa | collected... | reverse complement strand
ATGCCGGAGGGGTTCCACCCGTTCCCATACCGAACACGGAAGTTAAGACCTCCAGGGCCGATGATACTTGGGGCGCAAGCCCCTGGGAAAGTAGGTCATCGCCAGGTAAACAAGCAAAAGGCTATCTCTAACGAGGTAGCCTTTTTGTGTTTAGTTGCAAGAACGTAACACCGGGGTTCCACCCGTTCGATCCACACGGCAGGAGTGTTCGTTATGAGTCGCCGTGTGGCGATAGTCTCGTCCGACTATCGTATCGCCAGGTAAGACATAGGGGACTACCTTAAGGGTAGCTACCTTTTGTATCGCTATATTGCTCTCAAATTATGGCCCGTTGGTCAAGCGGTCTAAGACACCGCCCTTTCACGGCGGTTACACGGGTTCGAATCCCGTACGGGTCACCAAACAAAGCACTCGAATGAATAATAGCAAAGCTTCTAAACTAGTAGCTCGTCGGGCTCATAACCCGAAGGTCGTCGGTTCAAATCCGGCCCCCGTAACCAAGGTATTGGGTCCTAGAGCAAATGCTCAGACTTAATATATATGATTGGGGTGTCGCCAAGCGGTAAGACACCAGACTTTGACTCTGGCATTCGTAGGTTCGAATCCTCCCACCCCAGCCAAAAAGGGCCATTAGCTCAGTCGGCTAGAGCACCTGACTTTTAATCAGGGTGTCCCGCGCTCGAGTCGCGGATGGCCCACCAATCACCCGCCCCACTATCATTTTCCTTGGCGGCATAGCCAAGTGGTAAGGCGGAGGTCTGCAAAACCTCTATTCCTCAGTTCAAATCTGAGTGCCGCCTCCAAATAATTCAGACCGTTGTGGCGGAACTGGCAGACGCACGGGACTTAAAATCCCGCGGGCTTAACAGCCCGTACCGGTTCGATTCCGGTCATCGGCACCATATGGATTTGTAGCTCAGCTGGTTAGAGTACCGCGTTGACATCGCGGCTGTATAATAAACTAAATCCCGGGCATGATTATTCCTATGACACATCTCTCCTTTAGCTTCGCTCTCACCCAAAAACGGTGGGGGCTATTTTTACACCCAAATGGTTTTGGGGGATCGTACTCTTTTTATATATATCGACAAAACATTACCTTTTACATAGTTGAAATTACCGTTTCATTGTATTAAAATATGCAAGTGTGCTAATTTATTATGAAAGAAGATGTTCTAAGAGTGAAGCTCATGGTCCATGAACAAATCGAAGAACTGAGATTGCAGATGCAAAAAATTGCTTCTGATAAAGATCTTACGGATCCGAGAGTGGTAATTATAAGCGAAAAATTAGACTTACTCATTAACGAATTTTATATAGCTAAGAAAAGATATATAAAAAACTTTGGCTTATCAAGTTAATAATTCGGATTCAGCCAAAACCTTACAAACTCTATAAGTCGTTTTCCTTCTGCTGTAAGTATTTTACCCCTGCAATGACAATTCCAGCATCATACTGTTCGTGTGGAGATACCCATAATAATTGACATTCCGCAAAGGTATTATATGAAGGGCGGGGAGTATAAGATACGATATTGTTGAATAAGCTAATCGGAGTAGTACATAAGATATATGTTAAATAGCGGTATTATCTAAGAACGGGGTAGGTATCTTGGAAAAACGATTTTCGAAGTATTGGGGTTTCTCATTATTAGTTTTGCCGGTGTTTAATTCTGTCTATTTCCTCTTAGATCACACCAGTGGACGGGTTTATAATCTCGCTACCGTCTTTGATCAAATGATCCCATTCATTAAGTATTTTGCCCTTCCTTACGTAGTTTGGTATCCTTTTGTAATTATCACATTATTATGGCTGATGAAACGGCAACCCCGTCTATATGTTACGACACTAATCTCTTGCTTAATGGGGTTAGCATTAAGTTATACTTTTTTTATACTGGCCCAGACTACTACGTCCAGGCCGCCGATAGACGGTCACGACTTGTTTACCAGGATTGTATTGTATATTTACCATGCGGATAAACCGTATAATTCATTTCCCAGTATCCATGTATTAATTAGTTTTATTCTTTACCGAGCCTGTGCAAAATTGAATATTCAGGCACCAATTTTTACCTATTCGGTACGGAGTTTGGCTGTGATGATTATCCTATCCACTTTGTTTATCAAACAACATACTTTGTTGGATGTCGCTGGAGGAATAGTTTTCGGGGCTCTCTTATTTTGGCTTGTGGATATGGTTAGTTCAAAGATAGGGAAAACTATCCTATTGCCATGGATGAATTAGGCAGTACTTAGGTATAAACAGGATCAACAGAAATCAATAGGTCATTTCCTTTTTGTTTAAAATTAGTCAGATGTCTTTTCCACTCAATACACCCCTTACTTAGATTGTGGTAATAATATCCATTCTACGAAACTGGTTATCCTTTTTTAGGTTAGCTGCATCTGGGTTACAATAACAAAACGGAGAAAGAAAATATAGATAAAGATTGGCATCTTTGTCCACGCACAGAGCCCCCTTTTTAACTAAGCGACTGATCAGGGTTTGAATAGTTTTAGGGCTCCAATTGGTCTCCTGTTTTAAATGCTCAATAACTGAAGAAGCAGTTAACGGTGATTTTTGCCAAAGAACTTTCATTACTAGCCATTCTGCATCTGATATTTTACTTGTAACACCAGTCAATCACTGGTTAAAATGGGGTTTTTCAATATTTAAGTTTCTTGACAACTTAGCTATTCTTTTTAATGTGTTTACTATAGTGCTGGCGATCTCATTTACAGATAGGGGAAACTTCCCAAGAAACGCATTTTATGATAAACTTATTGGGAATAGTTGGCTTTGACAAAGGGAAAATGATTTTAAGGAGGGCACATTATGATTGCTGAAGTAGACAAAGATGAGTGCATCGGGTGTGAATCATGCCCCGAATTCTGCCCTGAGGTATTTAAGATGGAGGCCGACGGATTAGCAGTAGCTTATACGAACCCGGTTCCCAGTGAGTTTGAGGCAGCCACCAAAGAAGCTGCCGAGGGCTGCCCAGCACACTGTATTAGCATTGAATAGTTAGAGTTGATAAGGTGAAAAGACAGTAAAAGGCGGATGTTAATCATCCGCCTTAATTCTGGCTTTATATCCTATTTTTTATCTTTAAAGCTCTAATAATTTCCGCTAAAAACTTATTAAAGTTAGCCGTGGATAAATCAAATATGCTTGAGGATTTTTCTTTTTGAAATTGTTGTTCGTTTCTCCAGTCCAGTAATCCAAACTTATAATACATTTGAATTCTTTCTTCGTCTCTCATCAATTTAACCCTCCTTGTAAGAAAGAATAGGTATATTATCTGACGACCTTCAGAATCAGTTGGAATACAAATAGTCTTATCCCTTAGCTCTAAAAAATACCTATAACCCCCAAAAAAGACGGTTCCTGAATAAAACAAAGTATTCAATTAAGTTCAACATATTAATGGGGCTATTATTGGTTTATAGTGATGTAAGAATTGTAGCTAGATTTAGAATGTAAACAGCCTGAGTGTTGGATGCTGTTTAGATAAATACCAAGAAATGATGCTGAAAAATAAGGTGGATACGGATTAAGAACAAAGGAGCCCTCAATAAAGATCATTAGTTAATAACTAAGAGTTAGTTGGGAGACGATATACTGACGGCTCCTTAGTTATTGTTAACGTTGAAAGGGGGAGAATGACCTATGACTCAGATTCTTGGGAACAAACGAAATAGGCTAAAGTATGGGTGGACAGGAGTACTTATCGTTGCCTTCGTTTTACTTATAGCGGTTTTCTTTTACTTTGATCGACGTAATGAGATTTCAGTGATCATACGGGCATGGGGGCTGTGGGGAATTGTATTTTCTATCTTCTTGATGTCAGCTTTATGCATGACTCCTATCCCATCTGAAGGGCTTGTGGTTTTGTACCTAAAAATCTACGGTATCTATCAAGGTATCTTTTTCGCGTGGTTGGGTTCAATACTCAGTGCAATGGCAATCTTTATCATTGTACGTGTCTATGGGCAAACGTTGATGAAAAGACTGATCTCACAGGAACGCTTTAATGTCGTGGATAATTGGATCAAAGGAAAAGGGTCAATGGGGTTATTTGTGGCCCGCTTACTACCTATTCCAGCGTTTGCTGTAAATTACATAGCCGGTGCAATGCCGTCAATAAAACTCTGGACATACCTTTGGACTGCCGCACTATCGATGATTCCTTATTATGTTGGAACTACTCTCGTATTTTTAGGCGTCGCTCGGGAAACTTGGATTTGGATGGTCTTAGGTATTGCAGCGTTAATTTTGTTTTGGGGCATGGGATACTTCCTCAATAAACGACCATTACAATGATGTTAATAAAGCTCCCAGTATCACCGGCTGGGGGCATACGATTTATTTTTGAGTGCCATAATAAAGTTTCAAAAAAATTTCAAAAATTTCTCACAACTTCTCCATATTCAGTTTATAAAATTATTGTTATAAAGGGGTTACATCTTAATATCTTGTGACAACGATCAGCGGTATCGCCAATCATCGTCAGGCAGTATCTGTATATTGTTTGACAAATATCACTTAAAGACAAAAAATGGAGGTTTAAACGAAAATGAGTTTTTATGGTAGTGATGAATTCAACTACAATCATTCGGGCTATTCTAATAATCCGCATGTTAAGAACCGTTCTAGGATTATTTCTACAATTGCCTTGTGCTTGGTCAGTGCGCTGGTAGGTGGGCTGGTGTCGATCGGTGTTGCCCCTTCATTATATGCAAACCGGATCCCAAGCAAACCGAATTCTCCAGCCGCTTTAGGGCAACCTTCAACCAAACCGGTCAACGTGGGCTATAATCAATCTTCTTTTCCAGTGGTGAACATAGCCAAAAGTGTCGGGCCAGCTGTAGTTTACATAGCTAATTTTCAGGCAAGTCGCGGTGGCAATTTCCCGCTTGACGGAGGTTTCGGATTTTTTGGGGGCTTCGGAGGTAACAATGGACCTTTTAACCGGGGTAATAGTAGTAACAATAAGAACAACATTGTGGAAACAGACAGCGGTTCCGGGTTTATTATTGACTCTGCTAAAGGTTATATAGTGACAAATAATCACGTAGTTGCCGGGGCGCAAAAATTGGTCGTAAGCTTATCTGACGGGAGAAACATCGACGCTAAGCTCATCGGGGCCGATCCACGCACTGATTTGGCAGTACTCCAGATTAGTGATATGAAAAACTTGATTAGTGATTCGAACAACTTAACAGCAGCACAGCTTGGTGATTCTACAAAACTACAGGTAGGTGAACCAGTGGTGGCCATCGGTAACCCGGGAGGGGAACAATTTGCCGGTTCCGTCACAGCAGGTGTAGTTTCGGCAACCAACCGGATTTTAGATTTGCAAGGGGAATCCAGTTTTGATTTAATTCAAACCGATGCTACTATTAACCCCGGTAACAGCGGAGGCCCTTTAGTCAACTATCTTGGTCAAGTAATCGGGATAAATTCCGCCAAATATTCACAGCCGGGATTTGAGGGAATGGGATTTGCTATTCCGATTTCGGAGGCATTGCCAACCATTCAACAGTTAATTCAAAAAGGATACGCTAGCCATGCTGGATTAAATATTCAAGTGGCCAATCAATATAATCCAGAGTATGCAGTTCAGCAAGGATGGCCAAAGGGAACTTACATTGCCCAGGTGATTGCTGGTGGTTCGGCGGCTCAGGCAGGTCTACTTCAAGGGGATATCATTACAAAAGTTAACGAACTAGTGATTTCCGATTCCTCTGACCTAACTCATGAATTGTTTAAATATCAGCCAGGTGATAAAATTAAGATTACCTACTTCCGTAACGGAGTTACGAAAGTAGTCTCAGTAACGCTCACGGAAATCAAGGACTAGTATTAGAAGGAGGCATTATGTCTCATTATTACTGTATTACCAGGCATGGGCGTCGTCACGAGGGAGAAAGTGCCTCCGACAGGTTGCGGCATCTTCAGAAGAATTGATAGCAATAACGGAATAAAATACGCAAGCATCGGCTCAAATAGTGGTAGCGATTTCTGAAGTTTCCCAAGGGACGGAAATAGAAAGTCAAGGAGCTGTAATATGACTATTGGACATATCTTCCTAACATTGGTTATTGGTACTGTAGCTGGCTTTTTAAATACTCTTGCCGGTGGAGGGTCTATGATAACTTTACCGTTTTTGATATTTCTGGGACTTCCCTCAGTTATTGCTAATGGTACTAATAGGATAGCAATTATGAGCCAAAATATTGCAGCAGTTGCAAATTTCAGGCGAAAAGGAGTTTTTGACTGGAAATTAAGTATTATGCTAGGTATCCCAGCTATTTTTGGAGCTATTGTTGGTTCGAATTTGGCTATTAATATATCTGAACAAATATTCAATCGTATTCTCGGAATTGTAATGCTTATCGTTTTGACCATTACTGTATGGCAGCCGGAGAAGAGATTTATACATGGGGAAGAAAAAATAAATTTAACTAATCGTCGAAAAGTTGCTGCAATAATTGTTTTTTTCTTTATCGGAATGTTCGGTGGTTTTATTCAAGCTGGGGTAGGGTTTATTATTATTGCCAGTCTTTCATTACTTACTGGAATGTCTTTGGTCAAGATTAACAGTGTCAAAATATTTGTTGTGGGTATATACATGATATTTTCGTTAGCAGTTTTTATTTATAATGGGGAAGTAGATTGGGTTATCGGTCTAACCCTGGCGATAGGAAATGCGGCAGGAGGGATTCTTGGCAGTAATTTTGCGGTAGCGAAAGGGGAAAAGTGGATTAAAATTATTTTAGCTATCGTAATTGTCGTGATGTCAATTAAAATTCTTTGGAGTTCAATTTGACCTCGGCAATAGCACGGATTATGGGAAATTGCCATTAGATGGTTTATAATTAGATCTATTACTTCATCCGTTGTTTTCGTAGCCTATACGTTGCTATAAAGGAGCAAAGCATAAATGCAAAAAACAAGATAGTAAATTGTGTTGTATACGGAGTAAATAAGGATAATAAAAGTGCTATCCATTGAAGAGCTAAAAAAATATAATACTCCATAATTCCTCCTAAGAAATCGCTTTTCATTGTTTTGCCCACGCCTCCTTTAATTGATACGAATGAAATTTTGCCTTAAAATCCATAATAAGATTATTTTAGCAGTAACAAGACTAAACCGTAACGATTACTTAAGATTTAAAAGGATCCAGTGTATTTTTATCTCTAAATAAAGTCATACTAATTCATGACTTTAGATGGAGGTGACATATGCAATTATCGACGAGAAATCAGCTAAAGGGGAAAATTAAGAGCATAAAAAAAGGTCCTGTATCTACTGAGGTAATCTTAGATGTTAGTGGTCAAACGATGGTAGTAGCTTCAATAACTACTGGGTCTGCGGATTCAATGGAACTTAAAGTGGGAGACGATGTTAGCGCCCTTGTTAAAGCAAGTTCGGTAATGATAATGAAATAGTGGACCTGTCCACTATAAACGTACCTTGCAATAGATATTCTAATAAGTTATAGTAAGTTTTAACTGGATTCGTGCGTTAAAATAGGAGGTACTATTTACTTGACCGAAGAAAGCAAACTACAAATTATCCCCCTCGGTGGACTAGGGGAAATCGGAAAGAATACAACCGCCATCCGCTATGATAATCAAATTTTGTTAATTGATGCTGGCCTAGCTTTTCCTGACGATGATATGTTGGGAGTCGACCTCGTTATCCCTGATTATACTTACCTTATTGAAAACAAAGAACTGATACTGGGAATCCTCATCACCCATGGTCATGAAGATCATATCGGGGGACTGCCCTACTTGTTGAGACATTTGAACGTTCCTATTTACGGAACACGACTAGCAATCGGTTTAATTCAATATAAACTAACTGAAGCTAAATTGGGAAAAGTAACTACTCATGTAATCCAACCCCGAGATACCATAAAACTAGGTTCGTTCACCGTAGACTTTATCAATGGGAGCCATAGCATACCCGCTTCTGTTGGTTTAGCCATTCATTCCCCCCTAGGAACCATCGTTCACACTGGGGATTTCAAACTGGATCATACCCCGGTAAGCGGGGGGGTTCTTGACTTACACAAGTTTTCAGAACTTGGCGACAACGGAGTTCTTTGCCTCATGTCTGATAGTACTAATGTGGAACGCCCAGGATTTACAAAGTCTGAGCGACTCGTTGGAGAAAATATTGATAAGGCTTTTGCGGACGCTGAGGGGCGAGTTATTTTCGCCAGTTTTGCTTCCAATGTCAATCGGCTTCAGCAAGCGATCTCCGCCGCCTTCAAATACCATCGCAAGGTTGCTACCGTCGGCCGAAGCATGATCAATGTTGTTAGCATAGCCGCAGAGCTTGGGTATCTCGATATACCGGAAGACACGCTTATTGACGTTGACGAGGCCATGCGCTTACCGGGCAATGAGGTTTGTATCCTAACGACAGGCAGCCAAGGCGAGCCGATGGCTGCGCTTACCCGCATGGCGATGCACAATCATCGACAGATTTCCATTTATCCAGGGGATACTGTTATTCTTTCTGCTTCTCCCATCCCTGGAAATGAAAAAGCAGTCTCACGGAATATTGATCAGCTCTTCAAGTTAGGGGCTAAAGTCTTCTATGAATCCATCTCGGGGATGCACGTTTCTGGTCACGCCAGTCAAGAAGAGCTTAAACTAATGCTCAGCATGGTAAAACCTAAGTACTTTATTCCGGTCCATGGGGAATACCGCATGCTAATGAAACATGCTGAACTTGCTGTTGAACTAGGAATTCCACGGGAAAATATCTTCGTGGCCGAGATTGGCAATGTTATAGAGTTTACACATCATGGGGCAAAGCTTGCTAATAACGTTATAGCTGGGCGAATTTTTATCGATGGCTTGGGAGTAGGGGATATCGGAAATAGCGTCATGAAAGACCGAACACTCCTATCCCAAGATGGAATCCTTATAATCATTTTAGCGTTCAATAGCATAACAAGAACCCTATTAGCTGGACCAGATGTTGTCACCCGTGGATTTGTCTATGTTCGAGAGTCCAACCTAATGCTCGATGAGGTAAAAGCGATCACTAGACAAACCATAGCCCGCAGTCTCCAGAATGGCATCCATGAAACCCCCATTTTACAAAATCGCGTTAGGGATACTGTAAGCAAACATCTTTATGATAAGACCAAGAGGCGCCCTATGATTATTCCTATTTTTCAGGAAGTAGAATAACCCTATGAATAAGCTCCTTTGCAGGGTTTTTTTTCATTTTCAGTCAAAACCATGTTCTATGAAATTTTACAAGGGAATGAAAATTATTATGAAGGACAAAGAAATGTAGTTAATGCGTTTTATTTGGGCTCCTATATTATATGAGATTCAGGACAAGGTATATCGTAAACTTCATGCAAGAATTGATAATGAAAATATTTTCATAAAAACTGCTGTTAGCGATATTGGAATAGTTCAGTAATGAAGAGTGGTAGGTTCATTGAAGATCGCAATTATTCTAGTTGGGAAGACAGCGAAACTTACTTTCGCGATGTCGGAGCAAAGATTGCCGATAGGATCATTGAAAACAAGGATGATCTTAAAATATGGATTTAATAAGTGGCACTTAGGAGCGGCGGCAATGGAAATGAATATGGACATCACGTACGACATTTAAGAAAAGAGGATTATGGCACGGTGCCATAATCCTCTTTTCTTGTCATTCTTCGGGCCAATATCATTGCTGGTCTTTTCTCTGGTTCGACAGTGGCGCGCTCTTTTTTAAAGTTCTGGAACCTTTGCTACATGAGGGTTCAAAATAATTAGCTGCCAAACGACAGCTTGACATAAAACGACATATTACCCGAAGGAGTTAGGGCGTTAAATGTTGAATCTTTTCATTGGATGTATTAACAAAGATCAATGGAACGATTATTTGAACTGTTTGACGTTGAATACATACATTCTAACGTAAGGAGGGGAAGTATGAGGCTCAAGACGAAGTTGTTTCTGGGATATGCCTCCATTTTGGCTATAATGGTTGTACTTTTTGGGATATCAATTAATAATTTGGATTTATCAAACAAGAACGTTGACAAAGCCCAACAGGAGCGCTATCAAAAAATCAAATTTACCAACACTGTGCAAAGTGAAATCAACAATATCAGTAGGTACAATAGGGATCTCATTTTACTGGACGTGGATAGTCATGATATCTCTCAGACTATTAACTCGATTCGGGCTTCCAGGCGGGAGGTAGCGTCGGCACTGGATTCCCTTGAGGCTTCGGCCATCCCTGAGAGTACGAAAAATCTGCTCCGCCAGATAAAAACCTCAAACCTCGATTACACCAAATTGCAAGAAAATTGTATTGCATTGGCTTCTTCCGGCAAGAAAGCAGAGGCCATCCGGGCTATAAAAGAGGGAGCGGTGGTACGTGGCCAGATATTCGAGTACGTTGGGGAATTGAACAATCTTGAAGACAAGGCCATGGACGATTTATTGAAGTCGTCGGTAGCTGGCGTTGACCGGGCAATCAAGTTCTTCTTTTTTTCCCTACTGCTAACATTGCTTGCCGGTGTGGTGATAACCGCCTGGATCATACAGAGGGTTACGAGAGATATTCACAAAGTCACTGCTGTTATGAATCATGTTTCGTCGATTCAGGAGCACGTTAATTTGCAGCGCATCAATATCCATTCAAAAGATGAGGTTGGAGAAATTGCCGCATCCTTTAATGGGATGGCACAGTCCCTAGAAGAACATGCCACTCAAGAAAAGAAATTTATTGAAAAAATAGAGGGGCAAAACTGGTTGAAGTCCGGGATCGCCGAAATCAACGACCTGTGTCAGGGGGTTCAGGACTTAGAAACTCTGGCCCACCTTTTGATCACAAAAATACCCCCCATGGTCGAAGCAAGTTACGGTATCTTTTATATTAGGGAGGGAAACGGGGACAAACAGTGCTTTAAAAAGCTCGCCCTCTATGCGGGTAGTCCACTGGAAACTGCCGGGGAGGTTTTCCGGCCGGGGGAACTGGAAAACATAAAATCAGCCCTTGAAGAAAAAGCTCGGCAGCTTGAAGAAAGCTCAACATATAAAACAGAGTTTCTATCTAATATGTCTCACGAGTTACGGACACCGCTGAACAGCCTGCTGATCCTTTCTCAAACGCTGACCGAGAACCAGGAAGGCAACCTGACTCCTAGCCAAGTGGAGTATGTGAAAACTATCTTTTCTTCCGGAAATGAACTTTTGAGCTTGATTAATGACATATTAGACCTTTCCAAGGTAGAAGCGGGCAAGATATCTATAAACTCCGCAACCATGGAATTGGCCAAAATGAAGGATTATGTCGAACGGTGTTTTCTTCCCGTGGCCCGTCAAAAGAAATTGGATTTTATAGTTCAGATGAGTGAAGACCTGCCGGACACTACTTGTATGGATGAACACCTGCTACTGCAAATTTTGAAGAATTTATTATCCAACGCTTTTAAATTTACGGACCATGGAAGTGTCTCTCTGCAGGTTCGGAGGGCGGAAGAACATGTTGTCGCAAAAAACGACATACTTATGAACGCGGAGTGGGTCTTGGCCTTCTCTGTGACGGACACGGGCATTGGAATTCCGAAGTACAAGCAGGACATGATTTTTGAGGCCTTCCAGCAGGCGAACGGGACAATCGCAAGGAAATACGGGGGAACGGGTCTGGGCCTGACTATCAGTCAGAAAATCGCCAGGTTGTTGGGCGGGTTTATTGACCATGACAGTGTCGAGGGTAGGGGGAGTACATTTACCCTATATCTGCCCAGCCAGTCTGCTGAAAAAGAAGCTTCGGGGTTATCCTTCGTCGAAAAGACTGCTCTAACTTTCGATGATTCCCCTTATCTCGGGGCTGAACCCGTCGGGGCCGTTTCAACAGTCGAAGGGGCGCCAGATGAATCTCAAAGAGTGGAGAACGTAAACGCGCGCTTGGAAGGCAAAAAGATACTGGTTGTGGACGATGACATGCGGAACGTGTTTGCCCTTGCCACAGCCCTTGAAAATAGAAATATGCAAGCTGTGTTTGCGGAGAATGGCAGGGAGGGTATCGAGGTTTTACAAAAAAACCGGGACATCGATCTGGTGCTCATGGACATCATGATGCCCGAGATGGACGGATACGAAGCGTTACAGAGCATTCGCCAAATTCCAGAGTACGCGAGCCTTCCGATCATAGCCCTGACGGCGAAGGCCATGAAAAACGACAGGGAAAAGTGCATTCAAGCTGGTGCTTCGGATTATATCAGCAAGCCAGTAAATCTGGAACAGTTGTTTTCTTTAATCAAGATCTGGCTTTATAGATAGGGTGGTTTCGATGAGTTTTGAGGATAACTGGAAAAACACGGAAGCTGAAAGCTGTGATGAATTAGAAAAAATTGAAATTAACCTTCTCTTAGAGGGGATTTGTCGTTACTATGGGTTTGATTTTAGAAATTATGTGTACTCTTCGATAAGGCGCAGAATCTGGTATCGCATCCGGGCTGAAAGGTTGAAAAGCGTCTCTAGCCTGCAGGAAAAGGTCCTGCATGACCCCTGTATGATGGAAAGGTTGCTTGCGGATTTCTCGATTCACGTATCAGAGATGTTTCGGGACCCGTACTTTTTTAAGTCCTTTAGGAAGAAAGTAGTCCCGCTACTCAAAGAACTTCCTTTTGTCCGGATTTGGCACGCGGGTTGTTCCACGGGAGAAGAAGTTTATTCTATGGCAATCACTCTGCACGAGGAAGGTTTATACCACAAAACCAAAATATACGCCACGGATATGAACGGAGATTTGTTAAAGAAAGCAAAGGACGGTGTTTTCTCTTTAGATAAAATGCAAGCATACAAGTACAACTACCAACTTGCGGGGGGGGCGAAAGAGTTTGCGGAGTTTTTTGAGGTCCACCATGACAAAATTGTTTTTAACCCGTTCCTTACGAAAAACGTGGTTTTCGCCCAACATAACTTGGCCACAGATCATTCCTTTAATGAATTTCATGTAATTATTTGTCGAAATGTTATGATTTATTTTGATAGGGTCCTGCAAAACCGCGTGCACGGGCTGTTTTATGAGAGTCTGTGTACGTCAGGCATCCTGGGGTTGGGTGGTAAAGAGGATATCGCTTTTAACGATTATTCCCATTGTTACGAAGCATTTGATCCGGAACAGAAAATCTATCGAAAGGTGAAGTAGCCAGACTTAAAACGGTTGCAGAGATATGAGCGAAAGTGAAATAAAGGGATATGAGGGTAGAGGGTACCAGAAAAGAGAATAAAATGAATATCTTGATTGTTGACGACCACCAAGAAAATTTGCTGGCTTTAGAGGCGGTGCTTAAATCACCGGACTATCATCTGATTTTTGCCAGTTCCGGGGAAGAGGCCTTGAAGTGCTTGCTGAAAGACGATTTTGCCGTGATTCTGTTGGACGTGCAGATGCCGGGAATGGATGGCTTTGAAACTGCCAGCCTCATCAGGGCAAGGAAAAGAAACAAGGATACACCCATTATTTTCATCACGGCCATTTACCAGAGCACGGAAAATATCGTGCAAGGGTATTCCCTAGGCGCGATTGACTATTTGTTTAAACCGTTCCATCCGCAAACATTAAAGTTGAAGATGGAAGCATTTGTCAAAATACACCTTCACCGGAAGCAAATCAAGCTCCAAAATGAATTGTTGACCCAGCGAGCCGTTGAACTTGAAAAAATGAACGAAAGCCTAGAGCGTATCACTTCAGATTTACGCAAGGCTGAAGCGCTGGCTCGTGTGATTGGAGAAACTTCCACTGATACTGTGATCACTCTGAACGGGGCTGGCTGTATATTAAACGCTAATCCAGCGGTAACGAAAATGTTCGGATATGGACATGAGGAATTGCAGGGGCAGCATGTCTCAAGGCTCTTTCCCGGAGAAAGTCTTCCAATTCTAAAGGGTGTCCAAGTTACGAATAATTGTAGCAAGCTATTGGATGCTACTGCCTCGCGAAAAGATGGGGCACTTTTTCCCGTGGAGGTTCATATCGGTGTGACTAGCATTGGAGAGCAACAGATTCATGTCTGCTCCGTGCGGGACATCACCGAGCGTAAACAGTTGGAGAAAGAGCGAAAAGACCAGTACAATACCCTCGAAAAACTCGTTCAAGAGCGCACCTGCGAGCTCTTCCTTGCCAACGAAAAGCTTCAAGAGGAAATATTAGAGCGCAGGAAGATCGGTAAACGACTCAGGAAGACCAGCCTAAAGCTTACTAATATTCTCGAAAGTATAACGGATGTCTTCTTTACCCTAAATCATCAGTGGCAGTTCAGTTTTGTCAATGAAGAGGCGGAGAAATATTGGCAGAAGGGGAGAGAAGAATTAATCGGGCGAAATATATGGGATGTTATCCCTGAATCGCTCCCCGAGTATTACCCACTTTTTATAAGGGCTATGGATAGGAAGGAAACCTCTCATTTTGAGATCATGGGCATCCATTCTGATGGGCCGTATGAAGTTCATGTTTATCCGTCTGACGAAGGTTTGTCCGTGTATTACCACGACATTTCCGAACGAAGGATGTTCGAAAAAGAAATGGCCCGCTTAGACCGATTAAACCTTGTGGGACAAATGGCGGCGGGAATCGGTCATGAAGTCAGAAACCCGATGACCACCGTCCGGGGTTTCCTTCAGTTATTGGGGGACAAAGAAGAATTCAAACAATCCAAGGACTATTTTGAACTAATGATTGAGGAGCTTGATAGGGCAAATTCCATCATAACGGAATTCCTGAGCCTAGCCAAAAACAAGACAGTAGATTTGAAGCCTTGGAGTCTGAACTGCCTAATTGGAAATCTGTTTCCGTTGATTCAGGCGGACGCAATGGTCAGCGACAAGGACATCATAACGGAACTTCAAGATACTGAAGTCTTGCTTCTAGATGAGAAAGAAATTCACCAGCTTATTTTAAACCTGGTCCGGAATGGACTGGAAGCGATGCCTGCTGGTGGGAAGTTGACTATTAGAACGTTCATGGATGGTGAAGAGGCCGTTTTAGCCGTGGGAGACGAGGGTAGTGGCATCAAAGCTGAGGACTTGGAGAAGATCGGGACACCTTTTTTCACTACAAAGGAAAATGGCACTGGTTTGGGACTGGCCACCTGTTTCAGCATTTCAGCAAGGCACAACGCTGCAATCCAAATTGATACGGGCCCGTCGGGCACGACCTTTTTCGTGCAGTTTAAGCCGCGCTAGACAACTTTGGTCAGGCTGTGAAAAGTGCAGGAAACCTGCTATTTCTAGCGAACTTGCTTTGCTAAGGTGTTCAGTGGGGGTCACTACCCTCCCCCCTGAATTCGCAATTGTTAAATCAGCACCACCCGCTCAGCGGGTGGTTTGCTCTAGCCCTATAAGGGCTGGGTACTGGCTGAGCCTCAAGGCTCGCTGGAAAGTTCCGCCAGCCGCACATTTCCCCGAACTACCCCTAAAGGGGTGAAGGGGCTACTTTTTTTTGTTCTTTTTTACGGGCTCACCCGTAAACGGGTCTACAAACTCTTTGATGCTTAACTGATCC
>Ga0307377_10004344_pt1 | contig 15558 bp, 2 predicted proteins | sample TR3MG_FD_202535 | JGI IMG/M metagenome (GOLD analysis project Ga0307377, IMG submission 202535) | Soil microbial communities from Risofladan, Vaasa, Finland - TR-3 | ecosystem: Environmental > Terrestrial > Soil > Coastal area > Acid sulfate soil | place: Finland: Risofladan, Vaasa | collected... | reverse complement strand
TCCTTTCAGAATGTAATCACAACTTCTTCAGATGTAACCGCTGTTCCGTCTCTAACTCCATTTGAAGGCGTTATTGTTGCCTCCCACGTATCATTTGCGACAGTATATATTGGGGAAACGGTTTTTGTATTATTAAGCCCTGAAACGACTTTTCCATTCCTTCTCCAAACAATCTTTGAAGAATCTCCTATTACATCTGGATCAGAATAAACATAATTCAAAGTTAGAGTTTCAGCAGAAGATGGTTCTTCTGGGGTTATGCTAACTCCTGTTGCGCTAGGAGTAGAATATTCAACGACTATTGTATTTGAAGCGGTAGGAGTTCCGTAATTTGTTCCATCATAAGGAGTAACAACAGCTGCAATTTGTTTGTTTGCCTTAATGATTTTTTCTCCTGAAGCATCTATAGCAGAAGACGAAAGCGTTGGGGTGATTCCGCTTTGAACCAATACCCCGTCTGCATAAAAATCAATAATAGTCGCGCCTTCGTCATCTTCATCTCTGTCATAATAATCGTAATTTACATTGATTGATACTGAGGCAAGATAATGAGTACCAGTACTAGGAGAAAGACTGACACCGCTAACACTTGGAAAACTGTTTTGTATTACAACAGGTGATGATCTGGTTATTTTTCCAAGATTAGTTCCATCGCTTGGCCTGACTGTGAAAAACCAAATTTGATCCTTGATTATTTTGTAATCTTCGGCAGGAGAAGCAAGCAAATTATTATCCGATACAGTTCTCTTGTTTCTTAGCTCTTCTACAGCCTTTCCATCGCGATACCATATAATCTCGGTTGCTCCTGTATCTTCTGTATTTCCTTCGGGGTCCAAATAAGTATAGTTGGCCGTCAGCGGCCCTCCAGGTCGAACAGTAGATGGAGAAATGTAAACATTGACAGCTCTAGGTAGTTGATTCAAAGCTCCTGCTTTTTCTGTTTCTCCGAACATGTATGCAAAGCTATCAAATTTACCTGCTGTAAGAGTTGGGTTGTAATACTTGATCCCTACCCTGAATGTTGTCTTGTTTGTTACAGACAATGAAATCTCTTCCAAGGAGCTTCTTTTGCTGTCGAAGATGACAATGCCTTCTTCTGGAATGGATTTGTAATTACTGGATGAAACTTCAATTCCATCTGCGTATATTTTAAATCCAGCATCTTGAGCCCATGGACCTCCTCTCGAAGTATAAACAAGAAGATCCTCGCTGTCCATTATGTCGCTGGTCGAAACTCCTCCATCCAGAACGCTATCAACCGATCTACTAATCGCCATGATAGATCCTCTTGTAGCGATTGGAGCTTGAACTTCGTTTTTAAAGTCCCTGTCATAATTTACGCTAGTTCCGTGAGACAACCCCATTTCCAAATATGCTTGGCTGTCAATCCTTGCGTTGGTGATTCCGGCAAGCTCAGTAACTTCCCCCGAAACAGTTATTGGGTTGGTAAATATATATTGCTTTGTAGGAGATATAAATGTAGCTGTAACATTCGAAAGAATAGGTGAACTAAAAGACGTAGAACTGATATTGATTTCATACCTCAATACTGTAGCCGGAATAGGAGCAGAGAAATAATATGCTATATTAGGAGGAATAGGATCTACTACCAAGGAGAATTCTCGTCCGTCTGTAGAATACCAAACCCTCATTTCGGCAGTATTTCCACTAATCAAGTTAGAAACTGTATATTCGATTGAAAGCAAAGAACCCTCAACATCATGATCTATTGTTATCGTTCCTCTTCCGATACTGGATTCAGAGTCTGCTTTGATTCGATCAATGACGGTTTGTATATACGACGAATCCAAAATAGTATAACTATCTCCTCCTGTTTCAGAAGATATTTTCTCCAAAGAAGGAACATCTGCCGTATTGCTTCTAGACGCCATTGAAACTGGTTTCGACAAGTTTAATACAGTATTAAAAGCAGGAACTACTTTTGTCCCTCCAATACTATTTACTTGAGAAATCGTAGACTCGGTTGTCTGGGATGACTTGTTTTCATCTCCGTCTCCAACAGAAACAATCATGTTGTACGGAGGAGAGTTAGGCAATGGAATCATAGCGCTTGCGGCCTCTGAAATACCGTCAAATAGAGGACTTGACCCAAATGGTATCTCATCCTTTTCTTTGTTTAAAAAGTCACTAAACAAAGCGCTTGGCGATTCTGAAATAATGGTTTCAACCTTTGCCATCGAAGCTGTTTTTGTTACCAAGTCTACAGAAGCTGAATTTCCTTGCTGCGCAGAAGTCCATATTGACGGGAATATCTTTTCATACGGATTTCCGATCCTGAGTTGTTCTGTAGCAAAAAACTCATTGGTTTTTCCATATAAGACAGGATCATTTACAGAAGCCTTAATTATGATTCTGTATAGAATGTTTTCTTGGCCAACTTGAACGACCCTCGTTGTTTGTCCTATCAGATTCTCGATTGCAGAAATATAGTCTTCGGCTCTAGGCTTAAGTATTGTTGAGCACCTACCGCTTAATGTTGTAATCGAAGTATCTGAGAAAAGAACTGGCTCAGAATAGACCCTGCCCTTTTCTATGTCGTTATAAACAGCTACTAATACGGCAGATACATCTAAGGTTGTTCCGTTCGGTACGGTTTTTCCTGCGGCATCTGTTGCGTAAAAAGATATTGCCGAATCTTGTATTCCATTTGATATCATCTGAGAAGGCTGGGAAGAAGAAACGATTCTCACCCAAGAAGAATCCCTTGAAGCTCCATACCCAGAGAAGACATATACCTCTCCTGCCATACAAACAACTGCACAAGCCTGTCTGAACGAGTCCAGCGGAGTCTCCGTCGTAAACAGGCCGGTCGTCAAGTCTACGCTTTCAACAGAGTTTGTCCAATCTGAATTTTGTGTTGCCCCACCTACAATGTATCCGTTTGTTCCGTCCGAAGAGAACCCTGCATTGAATCTTTGTTCAGACGGTCCAAGAAGAGATGGGGTAATCGTTTTCAAAGACAGATCATAAGATTCGCTCAAGTAATCAGAAGAAGTTCCATCAGACAGAGACGAAGATATGCCATTGAAAGTTCTAATAATACTTCCGTTGCAATACGAATTATGTCCTATTCTAGAATAAGAGAGAGAAGCTTGATCAAGCGTTTCTCCGATAGATATGTCTGCTGGCAAGGCTTCATATAGAGACAAGTACCCATTGTCAAAACCAGTGTAATACAAGGTTAAATCTATGGTTCCCCTACCTAATGTAACGAATCCAGATGGAGGAAGTTGCGATGAAGCTGGAATACTGATATAGTAATCCCCTCTAAGAGCAGAGGATGATAAGGTTGTTGAAACTCCTGACGGAATAATAGCATCGACTAAAGTCCACGAATCTGCATTTACATCATATCTGAGAATACCAGGGTTATATCGTTCTGGTTCTTTGTTCCTTCCTATTTTTAAAGCCCCAAAAGACAAATATATATATGTTCCGTATACGCACGAGGAGTGATATGCCAATGGGAATGGAAGCTGTTCCATTTCCTCCCAAGTATCCTGTTTGGGGTCATATTTGAAAAAAGATGAAGACAGTCCGTTTTTTTCTACGCCCCCAGCCAAGTACAAGTTTCCATTTACGTTTGAACAAGTTCCGTATGCTAACGCAACAGGAATGTCTGATATTCTAGACCAAGCTGTTCCGTATTTTTCTCCAACAGAAACAAAACCAAGAGAATTGTATCCCCCAAATTTGAACAGCTTATTTGAAACCCCGTCGTTTGCCGTTTCATAGAAACATCCAGCAGAATCTATAGATGGAGCGTCGAAAGAAGTTAATGATATGATTTTTTCAGAAAGATATGTTCCACTTTCCAAGGAGATCGGAACATTTACAAACTGATAGAAAAATCTTGTGACCCCTCCTGATAGATCATAAGAACAATATGCTACTACTACAATATCATCTACTGAAGCATTTCTAGGGATTGGATTTATTGTCGCTTTGGCTGCCTGAACGGGAGAAACAACTCCGTTTTGGTCTTTGATCGAACAAGTCGATATATTAGAAGATTCATTGAGGAGAGAGATTCCTGGAACAGCAGTTATCTTTGCAAGCAATTCTGCTTCAGTCAAAATTACGAGCTTGTTTCCGTCTGTATCGTACAAGTTACAAGATCCGATGGAAAACTTGACCGTAGTTGCATATGGAATACTACTACCAGAAAAGTCAAAAGTAGAATAGACATCACAGCTTGTTTTTCCATCTGGAACAAGCGCAGATACAACGTCTTCTTCTTTCTGAATCCAAATAGACATTTATGCTCCAAGGGGATCGTAAAAGCCCAAAAGACATGGAGGGGTTGAAGATGACATATCTCCGCCGCCCCCTCTGTATACAATAACGTTTCCGCCAGACTCAACAGAAATCATTGCTCTCAGTTTGTAAATCAACGGAGTTTGTGGAACCTGCAAAACAGATGCTCCATAAATGATATTTCTAGCATCTCCCTTGTCGTACCTTTTGTCTGCTCCATAGATACTTTGATTCAAAGATACCCTGAAGATAGCTTTTCCACCAGATACAGTAGCCCTGGCAGATCCGCTTCTGCCTTCTGGGTAAAGGTCTGTTTTAATAATCAGTTGATTTCCGCTTCCATAAAATGGCTCTGCTGTCAAATCAACAATATCACCATCATTTAATGGACCAACCGTTCCTCCCAAAGATGTAAGCTTATCATTGAAATACTTTCCAGAATAAATTCCTCCAACATCATCTGACGGATGTGCTATGACTTCCCATGTAGATTCTACCTGACCATCAGCTGGGATTTCATCATAGTTGAACCTCGTTGTATTTCTTAAGAAGATTCTTTCCAATGTATCTGATTCAGGCAAGGGAAGCAGTTCAATAAACCCATATCCAATACCTGTCATTTCTTGGTACTGAACAACTGCTTTGATTTCATATAGCTCCCCTGCTGTAACAGGGGCAGATGCCCCCGTAGAAGGATCTACATCAAGGCCAGGTCCAAAAAAGACCTTGGATGCAGTCCCGTTTGATACATAGGACTTGATTCCTGTCCCGATAACGTTATCCGTACTGTAAAACGGCCTAACTTGATTATCGACAGGAGCCCCGGCAACGTTCTGAATTGACCAATCGACAATACTAAGATTAGCTACTGAAGTTTTTGATACGCCATCAAAGGCTCCCAAATAAACGTATGCAAACTGTTCTTGTATTGATTCCCCGTCAGGAATGAACCCTGCTGTAGTCATGTCTATATTCAGGATTGGCTCAAAAGACATTCTTAGTTGTGCTGTTGATGTTTGATTATTAAATGTAGCCGTAGCGTTAAGTATGTATTCTCCTGGGCTTGTTTGCGGAGGAATTTCTAGCTTGTAAATAGTGCGTTCTTGATATTCTCCGCTTGGTTCTCCATTTCTGTCAAGAATTTCATCAGTAACAGTTGTAAGAGTAGTGACCAATATGCTTGAAGAATTGGAATCGGGCATTACTAGTTTTTTACTAACTTCATTAGTATTTGGATCGATGATAGAGAAAAAAGCCTGTATTGTTTCTTCTCCAAGGTTTTGCCCATTAAACGTAGCCTCTAGAGTAACATAAAAAGGCTTATTGCTATAAACATAGGTACCTGTAAAAGTTGAATTTACATATCCTACTTTTGTTTTTGTTCCGTCCGCTGCCGTTTGAACGCCATTCCAAGTCCTTCTTGAAACTACTTGGACTGGTTCGTTTTTGATTACCAAACTAAATGGTCTTTCCAAAGTTACATCTATCCCTTTTCCTCTAATCTCAATCGTTCTGCCAGATTCATTTTCCGAATAAAACAATGGAGTTGCCCTTAATGAGCATTCCAACATGTTATTTTTGACAGACTTAAGAGAAGAGGCAGAAATACTTGATACTGAGCCTAGATCCTCAAATTTAGCGTATGATTCAAGCCGTATGGCATCAGAAGCAGCAACAGTCTGCCCTGATACAGGAACTACAGTTCTAGTATCGACTCCGTTTGAGTCTAAAGACGTAAATTCCAAAAACGTATTGGTCGGTTCGTAATACTGATCTCTAGACAGAACTATTGAATTGATTTTCTCCTTTTCGTCAAAATATCCAACGATCTCCTCATTGTCGTAAGATTCATTTACAAAAGAAGCTAAAGATTTGTCTATGGATACCAAGTCAACATGAAACTCCGACGGGGAACGTGGAGTAATTGGGGTTATAGAGTCTTCAGTAGGGCGTGCAAATGCGTAAGTTGCTACAGACTGATTAACAAGCATATCCAACGCAACTATGGCATAATAGTGAGGTTCTGCGTTTTCTAAACCGTAATGCCTGAAGGTTGTAGAAGACCCGTCATATACAAGCGTTCCTGTGTATGTTCCATCTGCCAAGAGAGAAGGATTTTTATATCCGTCGAAGTATATTTTGTACCTTACACTAGTAGCATCTCCGGTCCAAGAAAGCTCTACGGCTTTTCGCCCAGATATAACAGGATCTACTACTGGGGCAGCAGGAGGAGTTGTACTGAAGCCAGCAGGAGGAGTCGGGGGATCATTCAATTCCCAAGACCTGTCCGCAGGAGTTGTCAAAACAGTTTGCTTTCGAGCGTTATCATACGAGCACTTGATAGAGTTGACATTGACGGTAAAGATAGAATAGTAGTATATTAGTCCTCCGACAAAGTCTTGAGAGCCACCGTAATTGTCCGTATATGAAACAGTAGCAGAAGGAAGACTAGCTACAACCGTTCCATCTGAAAGATTCATCGGGTATCTATCATCTCTCCTGACAATAGTAACAGATGAATAGTCAAATCCAGATGGATTTTGCCAAGACAGATTTACATTTCTTTTGCCAAGGTCTTCTCCAAGCGTCAGAACGATTTCAAGTTCTGCTTTGAAATTTGCAACTCCAACCGGTTGGGCATACAACAAGTTTGTAACGAGAACATCATATACTGGATCAGAATATTGACCAGCAGAATCCAAGTGATAAGCAGCATAGTGATATGTTGCCGGATAAGATATGCTTTTATCAAACGCCTTGTTTGAATACCCTGAAAAGATCAATGATCCATCGGAAGGATTTGTCGGAGCAGAGTTTGTTTTCCTTATGATTCTGGTACTATACTCCATTGGCCTACTGTCATACGCTACCATATTTTCTATTGGTTCTGCGCATATTTTAAAAAGAGAATATGTAGCTATACCAGGCGGAATTGTAGCTTCTATATTAGCAACCAAGTCTTCAATAAAAGTCATTCTTAATCCGTTAGGATCATTCCAAGACATGGAACCTGACTGGTCTAAAACAAAACTTATATTCATGTTTCCAAGCGTCAGTTTTACAGTATTGTCTGGTAAAGCGGTCAACCTATTAAGGACACCGGCATTCCATTCTGTTTGTGTATCGTCTTCGATAGTATCTGTCGTTCCGGCTCTCAAAGTCGCCGACTGGTCATATGAATCAACTGTGTTTTCTACAAAACTATATGCAATGAACGCAAATTTTTTAGACGAATCGGCTGTCCAACTAGTTCCATTATCTATACTAATCAGACTTGGATAAAGTCCAGAAGATAAAACAGAATATCTCCATCCTACAAAGTTTTTAGAATCTCCGCCAGACATCCTAATGATGATGGCTACTTTTAAAGGACAATTGCATTCAAGTCTGAAGTTTACAAAGTTCGATCCATTTATATCAGAAAAATCAGCTGTATCAGTAGCAAGCGAAGATCCAGTTGGAATTCCAGAAATAGTTACAGCGTAGACTTCTGCAATAACAGTTGCCGAAACAGCCGAACCATCACTTACTTTTTCCAAATAAACAGAAACCTTGTCCAACCTTCCATCAGGGACAGATATTACTTGGCCAAGCCTTTGAGGCTCTAGAATAGACTCTCTGGTCGTAAGAATTGTTGTTTCTGTAATTGCCATAACTTATCCTGTAAAAACGATATTGTTTGAAATTACAACCCTTATAGTGTCTGATAATACAGTAGTTACTAGATGGGCAGTATCTACATCATTTAAATCCTCGCCGTCCCAAGTTTGATTTTGAAGTATGTAAACCCTAGGCTGATTTCCTACGGCATACAAAGAAGACGATGCCCATAAAGAATTGATACCAATCGATTGACTTGTAGCCAAAGAGCCGTAGAATACGACAGGCGAAACAACGACCAAAGAAGACGGCAGCGTTCCTCCGTCAGTATAGATTCCTTTGTTTGTAGCCATATACAGACGTTCTGCAAAGAAAACAGATTTGAAAACAGTAGCGCCTTCGGTTGATGAAAATTCATATTCTCTTACCCATTCAATTCCATCTGTACTGGAGAAAATGTTTCTTCCGCAAACAGCGGCAAATCTACCTGAAGATGACGCTATCGAATAGCACGGAGAAACTACTTGAATACTTTCTCCGGCATATGTTTTGAAACTGCATTTTGTCCATGCCCCGTAAATAGGATCTCCGTATCGGTCTGTCGAATAGTAAATTCCTTCTTCAGTTGAAACAAATATGGTACTTCCAAATGATTTTGCTGAATACAAAACGGTTGGAAGATTGGTAGTATCTATCTTTTCAAATGTTACTCCGTAGTCACTTGTTTTGTAAAGACCATAGCTCGAAACTATCAAAATGAAATCTGAGAACAAATAAATGTCCCTGATTCTATTACCTTCTTTTCCAACTTGGATTATATTTGAAACTTCAAATCCAGAACTTGGGTTCAAAACTACAATTCCATCTTCTGTCCCTATCCACAGTTCCGTCGATGATAATTCATAAGAACATAACGGGACAAGACCTCTTGTCCCAATATCTTTGCTTGAAGATTGTTCTTTGTAATCAATAGTAGAATTGAAAACGTCATAGTCCTTTCTTCCAACGATAAAAAATTTCGAGTTCCTAAGGAAAGAGTTGAAAGACCTATCTTCGAACCCTTCCGTTCCTTCATAGGAGTTTCTTAGCAGTCCTCTTTCCAAGAAGTTGTGTTCTATACTTGTTCCAAGCTGGAGAATGTTTGCCGAATAATTAACGTCTAAAGGAAGGTTAATTCCGCCCTTTTCCATCTCTAGAATTGATTCAATTTCTTCGTGAAGATGTTCTCCGGAATCTAAGATCGTTATATTGAATATGCTTATTTGTACAGTATCGTATTTGTTCAAGGTATTGTTTGGAAAACTTACTCTTCCAGTCCTAGGATCGACCATAACATCCTGCTCGTTGTACTCATATCCGTTAACATAAATTTGATAAGGGGCGTTTGGCTGTACGTCATACCATCCCCCTGCTGAACTAGAATAGAGCTGATATTCTGGTACTATTGCAACAGCATCTGCCTCTGACAGCTTGTTTTCAAAAACAACTTTCTTGTTGACAACATCGTAGAAGAAACCTGTCTTTTTCTCTATATCATTCAATTTGACAGTTGGAATAATACCGTTGGATTGATTTATAAGATCTACTCCAAGTGATGGGTCTATCGAGTAAATCTCATTGTCGTATCCAACAAAAACGTCAGTACCGTAAAGCGCCAGCATATAAACACTGTTCTTGGTTGTATCTTTGTTTCTCTTGAAGTTTACCAGTTCAAATTGAGTTCCGTTTGAACTTCTGTACAATCCAGTTGCCGTCCCGACAAACAAATCAACGTCTTGTCTCGCCAAAAGCTTGGTATTCTTATCAAGAGTATTCAAAGATACTGTAGTCCATGTTGTCCAATTGTCGTCGGTTCTATGGATGGCCTGATCAGTTGATACATAGAGAGTTGTTCCGCCAGCGTATTCGATCTGGAAGCAATTGGCTATTTCTGCGGATTGAATCCAAGTAGATCCATTGTTTGTTGTATAGAAGATTCCGCTTTCAGTAACTACAAATACTTTTCCGTCATATTCACAAAGATCAAATGTTTCGCTTGTTTTATCTCCAATCAAACTGCATTGAGTCCAATCCTCAGTAGCTTTGTCTGCCGAAGAAAGGAAGTATACTCCAACATCCGTCGCGCAAAATAGATTTCCAGAAGAATCAACAATCATGGCATGAACTACTTCTGCGTCCTCTGTCCCTTTGATTTCAGAAATATTTTCTCCAAAGTCCGTCGTTTGAAGAACAGACGACTGTTGAACCAGATAAACAGTTTCATCATCTATGTCCAAAACGATTTGCTTGATCGGGTCAGATACAGAGCTGGTATCTACCCCGTAGTATTTCGATGTAACCAGCGTCCAGGTTGACAGGCTAGTATCAAACAAATCTGAGACTGGAACCCCTGTGTAAGTTGATACCGTAATGACTTCTTTTCCATCTACCTTAGAAGACGAATTGACTCCTTTGGAATTACACGAAGGTATAAGCTGCCATTTCGATGTAGCAGTGTCATATTTTTCAGAAGATAATATTACTGTATCCTCTGGAATTTGGTTTTCAGAAACAGATAATGCAGGTGTAAATATTGCAGACAAGCCACTTGAATTAACAACCACAACGCCTGCCGATCCAGGCCCAGACCCCGACAAGTACTCAAGAGGAATTACAGGAACTACGGATGTCAAGTGGGTAGAATCTATAAAGTTTATATTTCCAGCAACAAGACGTATCTCTCCAAAATATATTTTACAATTACTATCAAATCCTGCTCCGTAAATATCAATTCTCTTGTTTCCGCCTTCATAACAACTATTTGGACTAATGGCTGTTATGGCTGGAGCGCCCGTAAGACTGCCCGAAAGTAGGCTTAGACTGTAAATTTGATTTCCTAGCTGAAAAGATGCAACCCTACCATCCCTAGAAAGGCCAGAAATCAAATTTTCAAACCTTGCGACAGCCGTAGAAACTGAAGACTGTAACCGTCTTAAATAAGACATGTTTCCATTTGAAACATATAACAAATCTCCAATTCCATCAACAGACAAGGCTCCGGGGTTACAAGGTAATGAAGTTGCGTTTCCAGAAACCCCTTGATCATCTCTTGTTCCGTTGCCTACAACCGTAGATATATTCCCTAGAGAATCTACTTTTCTGATCCTTGCATTTCCAAAGTCAGAGATATAAAAATCTGTACCAGATTTGGTTATATATCTAGGCTCAGACAATTCTGCCGCAGTAGCTAGTCCTCCGTCGCCACTAAATCCTCTCGTCCCTGTTCCAGCAAAAGTACTAATGTTTCCTGATCCGAAGTTTACGACTCTGACTTTGTTTGAACTTGAAACAGAAGAAGCTTCATAATAATCACAAATGTACAAATCTGTTGCTGTAACGAAAATATCATTAGGACAAATTGTTGCTGCTATAGCTGCTGCTCCGTCTCCAAGAGAAAGACCTGGCGTTCCTGTTCCAGCTACTTTAGTAATGATTCCTGTTCCTAAATTAAAAACTCGTACTACTCCATGTCTTCTATCAGAAACATAGAGATTCGATTCAGCCGGATCAAGTTTAACATACTCAGGACATATTGTAGCTGCTGTTCCAAATCCTCCGTCCCCAGTATTACCAGCAATTCCAGTCCCAATGATTGTTGTGACAATTCCAGATGCAATCTTTCTGACAGCGTTGTTCTTGCTGTCGGCGAAATAGATATTTCCTAAAGAGTCTTTATCTATTCCTTTCGGGTTTCCAAGCAACGAATTAACAGCAGATTGTCCGTTTAGCGGAACTCCAATACCTCCGCTTTCAAGACCTGCAATTCTTTGGCCTTGCAGTCCGTCGTAAACGGTAATAGACAATGATTGCGAATCTGCACCTGCCCACTCGTCAGATACTCCGATAGTCGGTGAGAAGACTCCTGAATAAAAAGAAGAACCAAATATTTTGTTTCCGAATATTACTATTTCACTTGGAAGCCCGGTCGCGGTAAACGAGTTCGGGTTTCCGTTCGAAACTATTTCATACTCAAATGGCATTCCTACGGCTGAAGTTATAGACAAACTACTACTAATGATCGGACTTGCTAATGGAGCTACCTCTAAAATCAAGGTTTTGGTTGACATTCCAACAGAATTTGTAGCAGTTAAAAATATAGAATAGCTTCCGTTTACTGTTGGGGTTCCGCTAATTGTATCTCCAACCAAAGACAACCCAGTTGGGAGGCTACTTGCCGTATATACAATCGGATTATCCCCAGTTGAAGTTAAAGTTAACGAATAGACTTGACTTTCCTTTGCGTAAGAAATATATCGATTGGTTATGATTGGAGCGCCTGAAGAACTTGCCGTTGTTCCAGAAGAAACAATAATAGATGAATCATCAGCTACATAAACAGAAGAAGCAAAGCTTCTTGGTTGAATCAGTCCGTCTGTCAACGACCAAGTTTCAAATGTTGTATCGTAAGATTCACAGGCACTTTGACAAACGACATTATCTCCGGAAACCGTTACTCCTCCAATTGCCAATACATTTGAAGAATATAATACCAAGGAATGGTCTGCACGTGAAATAGACATTGCCCCTGTTGCAGACCATACTCCAGCGTTGTATATATAGCAGGAAGCCGACGACTCATATTCGTTAAGCGTATTGTTAAAGACGTAACCTCCAGAAAGCAACGCTTTTGTCGGGGAAAGCAATACTATGCTTGGCTGTCTTATCCTTATTGCTCCAACAATAACATATCCATTAAACCTTCCAGAATAAGGAGCTGCCAAGTTTGCAGCTTTTATCCCGTCGGAAGTAGAAATCATTCCGCCAAACATTATCGGCCTTGTAGAGTATGCACTAGGAACGTTCTCTGAAGATCCCAGAGGTATCAATTCTCCAGAAATGCTCAACTTTCTAAGAAGTCCTTGGCTTGTTCCTGTCATTGACCTTCCGTCTTCCAAGCCAAGAAAAGAATAGGATGTTGTTGCACTTCCAACTGTTTCCCCGTTTGAATATCTGTAGTAATCTGTTGTTGTCAGAGGAATAGAAGTAGGAGTCATTACTTCTTTTATTCGTCCTGCGTGGGACAGGTCTAACTGGTTTTCTGTAAATTCGCCCTTAAGAAAAGCCCCTCCATCGATTCCAGATACGTTTTCTTGCTGTAACAAGCCTTGGAATTCTGATGAGTTTAAAATCGCCAGGCTTACAGTTTGAGATATTACGCTGTCCTCAAAAGTAATACTATTTCCAGAGGCAGAAGGAGTAGCCTTTATCGTAGTAGGTTCTCCGCCTACCAAAACTACAACAGAATCAGAATCCGACCATCCACCGTTTTCTGAGATATAAACAAAACCATCTTGTGATGTGAAATCGTTAATTATGTTTTCCGGAGACAAATTCAATCGTCTTGTTTCTATAGCATCAAACAGAGGAACAGGAGCTTCTATCAGAACTGTAGGAGTAACTGTAATCGCTTCTGGGAACTTGATTGTTTGACGAATTTCGTCAACCATGGCAAGCGAAGAAGAAGTTCCGGCTATGATTTCGTATCCTCTGAATCCGTTATTAAGAACAGTAGGAACATAGAATGAAAGCCCTTCCCCAGACATGGATACTGATACAGAAGAACTCAAAGGTGTTGTAAAAACAACCGCATTAAGATCGTGATCGATACTATAGTCTACAGTAGGTATAGCTGCGTCTACTAAAATTTGGAAGTCTCCAACCAGCGGATGGTTTCCTACCACTGCGACAGGATGCGGAACAAAGAATTGCCCACTGGTATATGAAATCGATTCGCCAGTTCTTGGATCGACAATAAGATTGATATAGTATTCATAACTAGCTTCACTTAGAGACAAATCAGTAAGAACTATATATTGAAGAGTAGCCAGGTCTATAAGATCGACAGCCGAAACAGAGTCTATGGGAATGGAGTTGTACGGACTGGAAGAATGTTTGTGTTCTTTTACTCTGAAATATTGATCTTCTGCCAGTCCTTGGAATTGAGCTATTATCTTTTGAGTATTGGTTATTGTTGGAGTTCCGCTGCTCATAACTACAGTGCCAATCAAAATGCTATTGGCCGGAATAACAGAATCTTGAGTAACAATGATATTACAATTGTCTTTCGCAGCGGAAACGGAATAGTAATAAGTAACCCCATGTTTCAATACCTGATAATCCATATCCTCATATGTATATTCTATCGGAACAACCGTAGATTGAGCGAGTACTGTCCCAACCTCTTCAAACCCTACCAAAGGATCGGTACTTCTGTATATTTTGTAGGCAGTTGTATTTATACTGTCATGGGTCCATTTGATAGTAATTTTACTAGGAGAAAATACGGCAGAGGTATTGTATGCAATCGATAAATCGTTTACCCCTGGCGTAGGAACGCATAGAACTGCCGTGTCATATCCAGAATCGTTTCCCCATATGTCAATCGACTTGATGTCATATGAGTATGTCTGCCCGTTTGTTAGTCCTACATCTACAAATTCTGTATTAAGACCCAAATCGTATTCAATTTCACTTAATACCATAAATTCAAAAGTAGGATTAGTCCACGGTGGTTCTGCAATGGCCTGTCGCCTTACGATATAACGATCAATATCTGTATCTAAAGACGGAGACCAAACAAGATTGGCTTGCATGTTCTTAGCAGAGACATTAAAGTTCAGAATAAGAGAAGGAGATTCAGTGTCAGACTCTGTAGTTCCGCTTATTATGACCCCTGAGGAAAGTAAAAGGTTAGAATCTCTAGACTTGATTCTTACGTTAATCGAAATGTCGTTTGGAAGTCCAGTCAAAACGTAAGAAGCAACATATCCAATTTGAATGTCAGCCCCGAATCCAGATCCGGTATCATAGGCTATATTATAGCCAATTACTCCGTTTGTTGGACTATGAGTCCACGTCAATGATAGTTGAGCCGTTCCTGTTTCAGCAGAAAAATTACTAGGATTTTGAGGAGTAGTTACAAACAGGGTAGCTGAGTTGATGAATACTCCGGCGCTCTCATTGCCAAAGTTATCAACTGTTGAAACCCAGAAGAAATACTCGTTGCCTTCTATTAACGAAGTTAAAACAGTTGAGCCTTCTGGATAATAAGAGCTGACCATCGTCGTAGTAGCCAACCCTATATCTATCGGCTTGCTTGGAGAGAAAGAATTAAAAACCACAATTCTATAAAACGATTTCTGTCCAACCGAACTTCCACCAAAAGACGCACTAGCAGTCCACGAAAGAAGTACTTTCGAAGCCAAAGAGGTTGCTGTCAATCCTGTAATATCCAAAGGAGAAGAAACCGCAGTTGGTGTCGTGTTGTAGATTAATCCTGTACTATAGTTTCCTGGCGTATTCTTTGCGTAGATTGTTACCTGATGAAGTTTTCCGTTGTTTAACCCGTTCGCAAAAAAGTATCGATTCAGTCCAAGCGGTTGCAGCGCATATGGAGTTGAAACAACTGATCCACTCGCGTCTAACTCGTCTATGTTTACGTAATATCCAGTTATATCTGAGGAAGGGCTCTTGTCGAAGAACAAAGAAATTGTACCGTTTCCAGAAGATAAATATGCTTTGGAGGGATTAGATGGAACATGAGTATCATTAGGCATTGATATAGAGTCAACCGAGGAAGGAGCTGATTCGTTTCCTGATATATCTATCGCAATGATTCTGTAATAATATGTTAAAATAGTT
>Ga0307377_10004343_pt1 | contig 15559 bp, 28 predicted proteins | sample TR3MG_FD_202535 | JGI IMG/M metagenome (GOLD analysis project Ga0307377, IMG submission 202535) | Soil microbial communities from Risofladan, Vaasa, Finland - TR-3 | ecosystem: Environmental > Terrestrial > Soil > Coastal area > Acid sulfate soil | place: Finland: Risofladan, Vaasa | collected... | reverse complement strand
AATATCCTACTCCCTTCCCCATTTTTCTACACTTTCCCTTTTAGAATTAGATACTTATGGGGAGTACAACCAGAGTAAAACAGGGAGCTAAGCGGAGTAAGCCATTACCTATTTAAACAAACTTTACAGTTAGTGTACATCAACAAGTTAGTCGTCACAACACACACACTTTTCTTTCCACACATGGTATACTCACCGCCTGACAAATGTACTATTTTAATTTTGTTTTTGTCCAACACTTCAAGACAACGTTTACAAGTTACATTTTTACCAATTACCAAATTTGTATACGTCCGATTCCATCCACAGAGCGTTAGTTTACCAAGCAAGTCTCTACTATCAGCATGAACCAAACGAGGCCTGCTTAATTTCTTTTTGGTTAGTTTGTATTTTAATTCTTCACGACGTTGTCTTTGCTTTTCAGTCATACCAATCTCCTGTGCGCACGTCCAGCTGCCACAGAGCGCGTACCCACTGGGGACAAGGCACACGAGCAAAAACTACATAGCCGCAAACTTCTAAACAATGGAAACGTTTGCGAGTGCGGAACCATAAGCGTGTGTCTAACATTTGCTGAACATTCAGTACGTCGTCAACGAGCAATACTGGTCCTGTTGTAACGTGCTTGCTTAGTCTATCACTTAATGGAATAGCTTTTTTGGAAACTGCTTCCACGTGGGAGAATGCGGGATTGCGTTGGAGAATTAAATCCGCAATACAATCCCAGTCATCCGAGTCAAAAGCATCGCAGTTGATCTGCCAATTAATGGCACGACCAAATGAAATGTTTTTGATAAAGACAGACACTACAGAGCAAACTCAAATATAACAACAGTAAAGAAAACAACACCGCCAATCCACTTAATCATGATAATCTTTCGAGTTTTTATCCACAATCACTTCTACCGAATTACCACAATCGCGGCACACCCACATTGAGTGAATTAAAGTTTTTTCCATAAACTTTCTTACCTCAATGCGTTTCATTCTGATTCGACAAATAACACATATTACTTTCATGATTTCCTCACACCGTCACGCGGTGTTATTTTTTTGCATCATTTTAATTCATGTCTCAAATCAATAATAACTTCATGTTCATTCCACAGATGTTTTGCTGCTTCTTCACGAGACTCAAAACGACGAATGTACTGTGGTAACTGTGTGTATGGTGTTATGTGTTTCTCTTCAGCCAAATATGTCGGCGCTGTTTTTAACTTGTTTAGTTTAATTGCGAATTTTAACTTGTTTAGTTTAATTGCGAAATGTCGCATAAATTCTCCACGTATGAATCTTGCCAATATTTCAAAAAGTCACCGTGACAATTATTTGGCGCGCAGTAACAAACTAATTTCTTATCACAAAATACAAATTCGGTAATTGCGTCGTGAAAATATTGTGTGTTTATTGCGTATTGTGAATACTGTTGTATCACTTCTATTCGAGAACCATCTACGCCGATAACAAATGGATTCCCCCATGGAGATCCACGTCCAATATACAAATAATTATCATCATTACGCCAATCAAAATCTAAATCATAAATGTTCACTACTTCGATCATTTATTTTCTCGTTGTGCCGATCAATTGCGTCTTTGAATTCTGTTAAATGTTTTAGTGAACAGAATCTCCAAACACGAAGTGTGGTACCAATTAGTGTGCGAAGTGAAAAATGTTTCTTTGACGCTAGTTCACAATTTGGAAATCGACAAAGTTTATTTTTCATTAGTTTTTATCTCAGGAACAATATCGCCAGGTCGCACTTCAGAAAATGAATGATGCCTAACGTAAACATGGACTACACGAGTATCATAATTGTAATGTTCCCTGAGTGGATTATACACAGCCACAATTTCTACATCATCCAGTAAACTTGGAATCAAATTTTTGATCAAATTTTTAATGTGGTGTGTATCAATTTTGATTAGTCTGTCCCCCATTTTTCAACCTCTCAATTTGCTCTTTCAAAAGTTTAATTTTGGTTCTCAACTCGATGATTTGTTTTGCTGCTCTAACTGGATCACAAGGCCATCTATGGTCGCACCCTCTACAGCGTGGTCCATACTGCCAATGTCTAGCCAAAATATCAATTTCAAGTTGGGTGTCTTCCACAAATTTTCCTATGGACATGGAATTTCTTTTTTGCCATCGTTACATTTCGACCAGCTTTGACTAAAAACCCCAAAGTCAGAGAAGCCAACAATACCATCATTATCCAGGTCAGCGCAAACAGCAAGATTTACTTCACAAAAGGCTTTCCTGGTTGTGTAAAATCCACGATGCCTGCGTTCTCACTGTAATCTGAAGGAATGTTTTGGCTATTGACGACGTAACATCTAATCTCAGCTACATCACCAATATCAATAACCATGTTTAGATCCATTCGAGCTTCTGCGTTGCCAATGGAATCTACACAGCCAAGTTCAACAGGATCAACTGTGTCTGTACGAACCCAACAAGCTTTCACTACATCATCATAAGGCGGTGTTGGTTGGCAACCTGCGTTAAAAATTCCGCCAGTTTGAAGCAATGGAACATTCGGGCGAGGTGTAGGTGTTTGAGCGTTTGCTACTGAGCTAAGCAAAATTGCGAGACTGAATACTGTTAGTTTCATTTTGTTCTCCATTATTCGCGGCTACAGCCGCATTCGGGACATTCATTCGTTCCACTACAAGCTTCACAATCTTCATCACAGTCATTTTCACAATCTTGGCAACCGCCAAGTCCATCACAAAGTTCACAAGCTTCATTTTCAATCAGCGGCATTTGATCCTCCATTTATTTTTTGCCTCTAGCCAAATTTTCAGCCGATCTCACTAATGTTGTTGGCGTATCTATCCAACGTTGTACTAACATTCCACAAGCAAAACATAGCAATCCAAATAATATCATTCATCCTCCATTAGTAGCAAACATTCATCTGTAACTTTATAAGCCATTTTCACTTTTGTGCCTAACGCAGAAAGCTGATTTTCATTTAGCGCAGTAATCAAACCGTTGCGCATCATATAAGCCAAAATTTTCTCAATACCACTACGTGGATTTGGACGTTCTGGATCGTCATTCATTCGTTTCAAAACTTCATTGTTACGCAAAGCTTGGCTTAAATTGTAACTTGTAAAAATTCCCTTTCCATGTAATCCTTTTGGCGGACATTTTTTGGGATCGGAAAATTTATTGTTAATAATTTTTGAAATTGCCGACATTATAATTCCATTAGCAATAACCATCATGTCATCAGAAGAGCCATAAGACAACGCTTCTTCAATCATTGCAATTTCGCCATAGATGGCGTCGGTTGCCCATTTGTATTCGTTCAAATCAATTACCATGTGCCCATTAAAGATGGAAGCTATGGAACTGATTTTCAAAATCTTGACAAATGCGCGCGATGTAATTGCTCTGCGCAAATTATCACCGTCATGTTTGTATTTGTTTTCTTCATCCGTCCACAAATCTGAATCTTTGCGAATGTCTATGTAAGAAGTATCAACGTCAATAACAGTTCCATTCTTTGGATCTTGTTGTGGAATACATTTCTTCACCAATTCTTTTATTCGCGCAATAACTGGTTCACTAAAATTGGTTCGGCGTGTAGTATTTAATGGAGCTTTGTCGCGCATCGAACGCATCATCCAAACTCTAGCAATATCGCCAGACACAGCCGCATCTTTAGCTTTCAACGCGCGCAAATATGAAAGTGGAGTTGATACGTGAGCGATTGTTAGTGCTGGGGAAGGAATGACTGGAACATTTTGTTCTTGTTTAGAATAATTTTCACCGCCAGCATATTCACCACGACCTGATGATGAATAAATGTCCAACATTACTCGGCTCAAACCTTTTTGATCGCCAGCAGTAGACTCGCTCATCAAGCCAGATTCTTCAAGAACACAAACTCTTGATAAGCCAGCCAACAACATTTCAAACAATGGTTTGGGCCCTGTGAATCTCGAAGCACCTTTGAAAGAAATTCCACCTTCCAATGCGCAGTCTACCATTAGCGCAGTGTTGATGGAATTTTTGAGATTGGCTTTACCAACTCCACTATCGGCCAGCAAAGCAACATACAAGTTAAGTCCAGTGCCCAATACATTATAAGTGCGACCAATAATACCAGCAACAAGAGCGAAACCAGCCATGAGCGCCACTTCTTCATTAGGATGTGGCGCCATTTCATAAATTTCTTCACACAAGACTCCCATCAAACCTGGTGGGTATCCAACGTTGAGTTGATGTTGTTCGTCATTTATTTCAGGAACGACTACATCAGAATGAATTGGATTGTCTTTTACAAATTGTAAAGCATCGCGAACATTCAACGCTAAATAATCTTGGTTCATTCTGAGTTCCCAACGCTCATCTTGAACTTTAGATTGTGACATCAAATCTACAATTAGAGTTTGAAGTTCATCTGGCGATTTGATTCCACAGTTAGCCCAATGGTTAAGTAGCCACATTATGGCGCCATGGAAATTTGATCCTTCAATAATTGAATTGCGTGCTTCAGCGAATGAAGAAAATTTAGCATTAGCATGAGTTCCACTAACACTTTTTTGCCTTGTAGATTCTGGATGAAGTGGAAATGCTTTTGTTATTTCATTCCACTTGTATGGAGTTGAATCGCCGATGTATGCTTTACTTTGAAATGCGTTGTGCTTGTGGTGTAAAAATCCTGGCACACGTAAAACACGTACCAGGTCTTTGGCATTTCCGTCAGTATTGTAAGTGTTAGCAATTCCATTCATAACTTGGCCCCACTCTTCAATATCTTTTGTGGTGGTTAGCCAGTAGTAATGGAATTTGCCAGGGGAAGTTTCAACGACGATGTTGGGTGGGATTGGAAAATCGGAACGTGGTTCTTTCCGCTCTGTATCATCGTCTGCCCAAATGGCGCGGATGCGCTTGAGCATTTTACTTGTTCTATGTTTCTGTGGATCTAACGCTCGATCAAGTTCATTTACACAAAAGAAAATTCCATAATCAGATTGATTGATTAAATGTAATTTCTCTATGATTTGCTCTTGTGTTAAATTAAAGCCATCGTGAAAATGCTTTGGTATTTGATCTACTTTTTTGTCATCAATAGCACAAAAGGTATGTTTGTTACCAAAACATTTTAGAAATGAATGCTCAACGGCCACTCCAACCCCTTAAAAGGAAGCCAGCCCCCATCAACCCGATTAATGAATGTGGAGGAGTGGCGGTCCCAGCCTGGAGTATTGGCTGGGACCACCACAGTCACTTAGGCAGAAAGGGGTTGACAAACCACCTAGCGACATCGGTACTATGTTTGGACACCTCCCGACGGATAGACTATAGCGAAAAACTCTTGTACAAGCTACCCTGTAAAGCGTAGCACTAGCGTGGCCAAATAAAATTCAGTATACTCTAAATTAGGTAACTGTTAAATGATCAAATAATAAAAAACTCGCAAACGTGAAACGCATCAAGGGGTTGAAATGATAGGCGGCTTCACTGGAACATCTTTAGGGATGACTCTCCAGCAGTGCCTTGAGCTACGTGATTTGTTTGAAGATTGGAGCATTCACGAGTTACACGTTGGTGATTGTGTTGGTGCCGATCACCAAGCGTATTCAATTGCCAGACATCTGGGCATGAGAGTTGTTGGCCACCCTCCAACTAACCCAATCAAACGTACATTCCTGAAGTATGATACTGAATTTAGTCCATACCCTTATTTGGAACGCAATCACAATATTGTTGATTGTGTTAAGCGCGGCTCTGGTATGCTGTTTGTTGCTCCATCTTCAGATCATGAAACTTTAAGATCTGGAACGTGGGCTACCAAACGGTATGCTGAGAAAGTAGGATGCTCCATTTGTATACTAAGTAGAGGTTAACCCGCCATGAAAACAAAACGCAAAACATTCAAATGTGAAACATGTACACGTAAGCAATTCACAAACGCTGTTGAACTCAGCAAGCACTTCAAAAAATACCCAACACACCGCAACAAAAGACAGCAAATGCAATTTAAGTACCGCCAATCTGTGAGGGCAGATAGGCATCAGTCTGGCAACATCATTGCCCGAAATTCGGTCAATGGCTTACCAACTACCAAACGCGCAACTACTGCTCGCAAGGCGCAGAAGTTTTGTACCAATTGTGGTACGCGCATGATGCCCTCTCACAATTTCTGTGGTGGGTGCGGAGGCAAGCTATGAGTACAACAGTCCGAGTTACAGAACTGATCACTGATGTTGATATGCGACCGACACGAGCTTTGATTTCTGGTCGGTTCAAAGTTATCAACAAGCTGGGTCGTGGACAAATAGCACTTCTGGTTAATCGTTCTTGTACAATTGCCAGGTTCATTGACTCTGAGAAAACGATCCACACCATGTACGCTGATGAAGGTGAAGCTTTTGACCTTGCTACAATTGAAGACATGGTGAAAAAACGAACACTAGCCATCGGTGTAAGTGTTGTTCGTAACCCAAATGTCAAAGCAAAGAAAGTTACTGGCATCTCAGCTAAACAACTTGTTGGTAAAAAGAGAGCAACAGGATGAAGACAGATAAAATTTCTGAGTGGCTAGTAGCACAAGCACGTCTAAGACATTACAAAAAGTTGGAAGCTGATCTGAGATGTGAGATTTGTGACGATATGTTCGGTGGCCGCACAGGTCGATTCTCAGAGAAGTCAGAATTGGATCTTGAAAATGGTCAGCATGTGATGGTAAAAGCTACCAGCGTTACCAATCGCAGTGTTGATGAAGAAATGCTTCATCAACTTTATGCTGATGGGTTCCTAACTGAAGCTGATAATTTGTGCTTTGTTAGGAAGCTTGCTATTGTTGAGAAGTATCTCAACAAAGCACCATCCACTTCCAACGTTTGGAAAGCCATAACTGAGAAGCCTGGTATGCCAAAACTGGAGGTGAAGCAAGTATGAAAGTTGAAACGATAGATGAAGCAGTAGAGCAAACTGGCATCAAGATGTGTGTGTTTGGTTTTGCTGGCGCTGGCAAAACGGTTTTGTCAGCTACAACAGAAGCGCCAACTGTAATACTCAGCGCTGAAGCTGGATTGCTTTCTTTGAAGAACGCACCGGCTGAAGTTAAAGCAAGGCTAGCAGTAGTTCAAATCAAAACGCTACAAGACATGGGTCAAGCTTTTGCTTGGCTTCAAACTGGACACATGGCAGATTGGTTGGTGATTGATTCAATTTCTGAAATTGCGGAAGTTGTTTTGTCTTCAGCCAAGAGCACAAACAAAGATCCACGTGGTGCTTATGGCGACATGGCCGATGATATGCTTGAATTGATTCGGCAGCTGCGTGATCTACCAGGCTACAACGTCATGATGACTGCTAAACAAATCAGAGTCAAAGATGACTTCACTGGAATAACAAGTTATGTTCCAATGCTGCCTGGTCGACAACTCACTAACCAAATACCTTACATGTTTGATGAGATATTTGCGTTGCGAGTTGAGCCTCACCCCCAAGAGGCTGGCAAGTTCATTCGTGTTCTTCAGACTGGTCGTGATGTTGCTTATGATTGTAAAGACCGATCTGGAAAGTTGGACATGTATGAACTACCGAACATAGCACACATAGCACGCAAGATCCAGGGAAAGCCCCTAACAACTCCAGCAGCAGCACCCATCGTTGAAGATGAACCTGTTGTTGAAGACTAACAAACGAACAAACATACAAATGAGGAAATGAAAATGGCACAACTACCCGCAGCATTCAATCCGCAAGCAGCAGGTCAAGAGGGAGTTGGCGATTTCAGCGCCATCGATCCTGGAGATTACACAGCACAGATAGTTGATTCGCAAATGAAGATGACAAAGAATCAATCTGGACAGTATCTGGAATTGGTTTGGAACATCATCAGTGGCGAATGTGCTGGACGACGACTGTGGTCCAGATTGAATTTGGTTAACCCTAGCGTCCAAGCAGTTGAGATTGCACAGAAGCATCTCAAGAGTATTTGTGACGCGCTTGGCGTACCAGGTCCCATTAGTGATTCACAAGTGCTCCATGGTAAGCCTTGTATCATTAGTGTTGCCAAGACGCCAGCAACCGCTCAATATCCTGAAGGAAATGAAGTTAAGAATTACAAACCTGTTGGCGCTGGAATGCCTGTTGGTGCTGCGATGCCAACAACAGCATTCCCAACAACGCCATCAGCACAGCCAGTAGCTCCAGCACCAACTACTGGTGATGCTCCTGCTACACTAACCCAGCCGGCTGAAAGCAAACCGCCTTGGTTGCGATAGGATAGCATGAGGGTGGAGGCATACCTCCAGTTGAGGTTCGGCGTCTCAACTTGCCTCCACCCTCATCACCAACCATAAACTTTTAGGAGCAATGATGGCTCAGCTTCCCACAAACGTTAACGCAACAAAGCTACTGTTTGATGAAATAACTTTTCCACGCAGGAGAGGCAACACAATTGGCATGGGATCAATTGGTGATCCTTGCGTTAGACGTTTGTGGTATTCACTTCATTGGTTTGATGAACCTGAACCTATCTCATTGCGTTTGTATAATCTTTTTGAAACTGGAACACGTGCTGAAGACTTCATGATTGAAGATTTGAAACGTATTGGTGTTGAAGTTACGCAACGTCAAGAAGAGTTATGGGGAACCATGGATCATGCTCATGGCTTCACAGATGGTCGTTGTAAGAATGTACCAGAAGCTCCAAAGACTGAACACTTGCTTGAGATGAAAACGCATAGTGATTCCAATTTCAAAAAGCTTGTTAAGGATGGCGTGAAGAAAGCATATCCAAAACATTATGCTCAGTGTCAGCGTTACATGAAAGGTACTGGACTCACACGTACACTTTACCTTGGGTATAATAAGAACACAAGTGAATATTATGTTGAGCGTATTAGGTATGATGCTTCTTTTGCGAATGACTTGGTACGCAAAGAGCGCGAAATAATTTTAGCACAAACGCCTCCAGCAAAGCAGTTTGAACGCTCTTGGTATGAATGCAAATTTTGTTCATTCAAAGAAGTGTGCCATGATAATGCTACACCTCCAAAGAATTGTCGAACATGTAAACATAATGACATAGTCGATGAAGGCAAGTGGGTGTGTACTGTGCTGGGTGGAATGTATGAAATACCTCAAGAGGTTCAATTGGTTGGTTGTGAAGTTTATGAAGTGATGGATCTTGATGGCTGAGAAAATACCTCGCTGGTATCAAATTGAAGCAACTAGTGCTTTGATGAAGAGTCTGGAGCATGAAGACTGTCACCCAATTGTAGTTGCGCCGACTGGTTCTGGTAAGTCACTTATGATTTGTGACTTCATTGACCGATACTTAACAGGCGAGCCAACTGCAAAAATTCTAATCCTATCTCACATCAAAGAAATTCTTCATCAAGATCACGATGCCATATCTGAATACTTTGAAGGATATGAAGTTGGTTTGTATAGCTCAGGCATGGGATCCAAAACAGTTAAGAAAATAACTGTGGCTGGTATCCAATCAGTTTGGCGTAAGCCTGAACTGTTCAAAGATTTTTCAATTGTGATAGTTGATGAGTGTCATCTTGTCACTATTAGGCAAGATGGAATGTATCGCAAGTTGTTGAAACATATAACTGCGAGTTATGTTGGCTTCACAGCTACTCATTTCCGTTTGGGACACGGTTACATTCACAAAGGTGAAGGCAGACTCTTCAATGAGTTGGCTTATGATATGTCTCAACCTGAAATTTTCAATCGGCTGGTTAGTGAAGGCTACCTAACCAAGTTGATAACTAAAGCAACGTTGATGAAGATGAATGTTGATGATATTAAAATTCGCGCCAAAGATTATGCCATTAATGAGCTGAGTGAAAAATTTGATCGTGATTCAATTACTGACATTGCTGTAGATGAAATTATTGAGTTTGGTTTTAATTACAAGAAGTGGTTAGTGTTCGCGATTGATATTGATCACGCTGAGCATATCACTAAAGCATTCAACAAACGTAACATCAACGCAGCAGTAGTACATTCCAAAATGGAAGGCAATCGCGATGAAGTTGTCACTGGTTTCAAAACTGGAAAGTATCGCGCTGTAGTTAATGTTGACATCTTGACTACTGGACTTGACGTTCCTGATATTGATTTGATAGCGATGCTACGTCCAACCAAGTCTCCAGTTATTCACGTACAAACTATTGGTCGTGGCTTGCGTGTTGCTCCTGGTAAGGATCATTGTTTGGTTTTAGACTTCGCTGGTAACACGATGCGTCTTGGACCGATTAATGACGTTGTTGTAAAACAGAAAGGGCCAGGAACTGGAGCTGGCATTGCTCCTGTTAAAGAATGTCCAAACTGTTTAGCGTTAGTTCATCCAACTACAAAACTGTGTGACGTCTGTGGCCATGAGTTTGTTTTCCAATCATCACTATCAATAACAGCTGGCACAGAAGCAGTAGTCAGGACTGATGTCACTGAATGGTATAAGATTGATGATATCAAATACAGTTTACATGAGAAGCCAGGCAAGCCAACAAGTATGAAAGTGACTTACAGAATTGGTTTACAAACTTTCAATGAATGGGTTTGTTATGATCACCAAGGTTATCCAAAATACAAAGCTGATAATTGGGTTAGGTTTAGAGCAGTAGCCGGAATGCCTATGCCCAAGGATGTTAATGAGTTAATAACCTGGTCACCATGGTTGAAAAAGCCTACTAAAGTGCTTATCAACTTTGGTGAAAAATTTCCGCTGATCAAAGACGCAACTTTTGATTGATATACCCTCTATATCAACTTGATAAATAGCGTGTCCTTTAATCAAACTGACCATAAAACAACAGTAGGCAGCCTCTTCTGCTGGTTTTCCAGGCTTAAAGCACCCTATAACACGCTCTGCCCAGGATTAGCCGTCGAGCACCCGAAAAGCGGCTTTGCAGGATGTGTTCTAAAGGGTGTTTCTCGGCTAGTAGGTACTAGGATAAGGGGTTTTATTTTTCCTACCCTTAGAAACGATCCTGCAAAGCCTATTTTCCTTAACGTTTTCAGCTACTTAGCGTGTTCTGGCCGGAGAAAGAATGTTAGCTTGGCGGAAAAGCCTAATGAAATCAGCTACTTAGCAACAGAAATTAGCAAACTATTTTCACTAAGGATATCAGCTACTTACTGCCAAACGCTGGAATTCATTAATAAAATCAGCTACTTAGCTTCACAGAGGTTATTAGCCAACGCTGGAAAAATTCATTATGTTCCCCTACGGTAAACAGTTTGGGAACATTAGCCGGAAAGGGAAGCAAAAATCAAGGTGCCCCCACCAGGGAGATGGTCAGTGAGAATCTGACGCGGCACTTGAATTGGACTAGCTAAGTAAACCTGCTCAACTGGGGATTGAAATGCTAGGTATCAAAGATTCAAGTGGTGTCCTGGAAAAGCGTTAGCCGGATTGCGATATCATTCCGCAGCAGGGAACAACACCGCCAAGCGTATCCTGGGATTTTTGTTTTTGCGCGATAGCTGCCCGTCTTTCCTGAATAGTCATTAACCCCTTAACCCCGTGTTAAGATGTTGGGGGTGCGCGTGCTTTTGCGCGCGTGCCCCCGATACTCTAAACAGCGTAACCAAGTTGCGGTGTTTAGAGTATCAATCGTGATACTATGAAAGGGGTTAAGAAATGTACGACAAATCAAATCTGGACAATATCGAACGATTGCGCAATTGGGCAAAGTGGCTCGTGTTGGCTTGCCAAGATGAGATGACTGCGATTGCTAACCCAAGTGATTGTGATATGTCTGATAACGCTGGTGTTGAAGTTGACGCCGATTTGTTTTTGAAAAATGCTCGCGAACATTTTGCTGGCGATCATGAAGATGATGAAGCTGCTCAGGAGTTTTGCCCCTTCTGTGGTTTGGAAGATGGCGATGAAATAACAGATCCTGATTCCTGTACAGAATCGTGGGCACCTTGGGCGTTGATGGGCTGATAGCTTATTAGGTCAACGAGAGTTGGCCTAATGACGTATCAATCCGGTACGAAATGAAAGGGGTTAAGAATGAAATTTTGTGAAGCTGCTGGATATGAAGTCAAAGATGTCAAGAAGTTTGTAGCTTGGTTGGATGAGTATTTGATCATGGCCAAGGATGCGTTGGACGGCTATGATGGTATGTCCGATACTCAGTATGTTCCAATCGATGCCAAGAATTTCTTGGAGTGTATGGATGCTCATGTGGCTCATCATCCTGATGATGATGAGACTGTATGGACCGATGAATTCTGTCCCATCTGCGAGTTGGAGAGAATTGCTGAGTGATTGGTAGCTTATTAAGCCAACGAGAGTTGGCTTAATGACTTACCAATTGAGGTAAGATGAAAGGGGTTAAGATGAGCAAGCCTAATTACACTACAGATGAAAGAGTGGACTTGGTTTATGCTTTCTATTCTGCGATACGCGCAACAAAGAGAAAGAAAGAAGTACATACCCACAGGAGCATTACGCAGCAAGAATATTATGATGAACTTGCCCAAACCAAATCAGATCTTGCTTGGTCAGCTGCTGCCGCCTGTGGGTATGTTTGGACTGAGGATTCCAATTTTGTTAACTGGGTTCAAAACGATTTGAACGCAACTGATGTTGAGATTCTGATCTGTGGCTTGAACAACGCGCTGGATGCTTCTAAAGAAACAAGTTGATAGCTTATTCCCAGCATCCAAAAAGGATGTTGGGAATGACGTATCAACCCAATGAGGTGATACGCACTTCGCATAAGTGAAGTGTTTGATAAGGGGTTAAGAAAATGGCAAACGCAAAAACCGCCAAGAAGTCTACCAAGAGCACCAAGAGCGTCAAGACGATTGGCAAAGCTGAGGCTGCTGTCTCGGCTGAACCTACCAAGGCGCAACTGGAACTGGCAAAGGCCAAAGAGATCATCACACCGATGGCCAAGGCTGGAAAGTCAGATGATGAGATGATCATCAAGCTGATGCAGGATGGAGGCTTCACGGCAAAGCAAGCCATTCGATACGTTAACCAAAGTCTTGAAGATTTGGGCGTGCGGATGAGCAACAAAGATCGTCAGACTGCGGTGAATGATATGCTGCTCGCCAACGATTTTGCTCCGAGTGATTGGAGTGAAGTTGTCAAGTCTGCCGAGTGGATCTCAAGTGAGCTTGATGCCACCACGGACAAGCAAGCTTTGGGTTGTATCAAGAAGTTTGCGAAAGAAAACAAAATTGAACTGCCGGCCAAGCCGCGTGGGGCTGGACGTTCTGGAGGCACTAGCTTCCGTGTTGTTTCCCTCGCATGGATGGAAGAGAATCCCACTTCAACAGATGCTGAGTTTGAGAAGTGGGTCCTGTCGAATGAAGGCAGAACCATGGGTGATGTTCGATACTATGGCCGGATCTTCAAGACAGTGCGCAACATGTATGAGGCTGGAGTTGCTTCTGCTTCATAGAGATTGGTAGCTTATACCGTCAACGCTTTTAAGCGTTGGCGGTATGACGTACCAATTGTTGGTGCGAAAACAAAAACAAATGAAAGGGGTTAAGAAATGGCAACTAACAAACTCGTGAACAAATGGGCTGACGACATCGCGCGCAACCTGGAAGATGTTGGCTTTGAGAAGTACAATGTGAGCGCGGTGGACGCTGCTTCGGCTGATGCGTATGGCCGGATCATCGTTGGTATCGGACGTTACAAAGTCACCATGAGTATTCTGGACAATGAGTACCTGGTGTCAGTCCGAGTGTTCGGCAAGATGAACAAAGCTCATCGCCGTCGTGCGGCACAGCGCACTTTGGAAGCGATGGGTTACAAAGTCAAGCGTGACGGAGATGCTGTGGTAACCAACATCGAAGTTAATCGCATTGGCGTTGCTCGGCTGGCTGAGGCACTTGCTGCCTAGTCAGCCAAATGGAATTGGGCCCACTCTTTAATTAGAGTGGGCCCAGTTTGCCTTACTCTAAACAGAGTGGTACTCTTTTTAGAGTAATGCAAACAACAAAGGGGTTAAGAGTGACTGTACATGATATGCTACTTGAGCTCCAACGTCGTGGATATGATGTTTCCAAAGCGTTGACTCTTGAAGAGTTTTTTGACGTTCCAGTTTTGAAATCCAACAGATACAAAACCAGAGCTGGTACGGCAAGCCGCAAGTTGAAGGATGGTAGCAATACCATAACGCTTTCTAGTTTGCTTTGGTTGGCTCCTGGAAACGCATGGGATTATATCCATGAAACATTCCTTCATGAACTTGCTCACGTGATGTCGTCCGATAACACTGCCCACGGTACTGAGTGGATGAATAATTGTCGGTATCTGGGAATCAAACCAGAACGTTATCATGACTATCAGCATATGGGCAGGCAACCATTGAAAGTTGTTGCGGCTTGTGATAACTGTAAGACTGAATGGCAGGCTCGCAAACGTTTGGCCAAGCGTAAAACATACTCCTGTCCATACTGTGAGATACCAATTCGCAAATTTTAGTTGGTAGCTTAATCCTGTTACGCTTTTTTAGGTAACAGGATTGACGTACCATACAGGTGCGAATAAAAGTGAAAGGGGTTAAGAAATGACGCAAAAGAGAATCAGGCATCTCAATCCACCTGAGAATTGTGACTTGTGTCACAAGCCAGTCGGCGATGCTTTTGTTGACGGCAAAACAAAAATGGGTCCGTGGGCAAACATGTGTTATGTTACATGCTTCCCAAAGTATGGAGTTGGCCTTGGAACTGGAAAGGGTCAACACTACGTCAAACTCAATGGCAAAGATTACATCAAGGTGGAAGGATGATGCCGACATTTAGAATCAAATTCACAGTTGAAGGCCATGGATACTTTCCAATGGATATGCTGCGATATGATAGCTGCTGTCCATTTCGGTCTGATGATGTCGACAAGATCACCTACAGTTATGATAACTGTGAGGTGGACGAGATGCGGACCAAACGATCAGTCGAGCTGACTATGATCGTGCCAACATCGAAAGCAAACGTGGAACGTCTGGTTCGTGAAAAGAAGTTGCCCACTGAAGGCAGGTGGGCATCATTCGGCTGGAACGTAACCAAAGTTAAGATTATTCCGGCACACCAGTGGTAAATTGGTAGCTTATTCCGGCAACGCTTTTTAGCGTTGTCGGAATGACGTACCAATTGGTGCGATAAATGAAAGGGGTTAGGAAATGACAATTGAAAAGTGCGATGCGTTCAATGAGTATTGGACACTCGATGAAGCAGCGGAATGTCTCGATGTCGACACGGCAGTTTATCAAGAATTGTACCTGATCGACGCTGCTTTGCGCCATTTGATTGGCGCGCGGATCAAGCCACTCGGTGGTGATGGTTCAAATGGTACCACTGAGGAACCGATTGTCGACAAAAGTTATGACAATTGCCTTGGTGGAAAGTGCTGGGACATGCTGAGCTGTGATACACAGATGGCGTTGAATCGCGCATTTGATAAGTTTGAGAATGGCTAGTTGGTAGCTTAATCCCATTACGCTTTTTCAGGTAATGGGATTGACTTACCAATTTGGTAAGGCAAAATGAAAGGGGTTAAGTATGACACGACAATACAGTGGTTTTTGGTTTGTCAATGTCTAT
>Ga0307377_10004341_pt1 | contig 15561 bp, 19 predicted proteins | sample TR3MG_FD_202535 | JGI IMG/M metagenome (GOLD analysis project Ga0307377, IMG submission 202535) | Soil microbial communities from Risofladan, Vaasa, Finland - TR-3 | ecosystem: Environmental > Terrestrial > Soil > Coastal area > Acid sulfate soil | place: Finland: Risofladan, Vaasa | collected... | reverse complement strand
GGTAACTCTCATGGGACAGCTCTTTTTATAAGTCCCCATGGGAGTTACCGGTATGTTCATTATGTCGGTGGAATCCCGGTAGCCGGTTTACAAGTGATGAAAAACCCTGGAACGGAAATGGCTCATGTGGCCAATGTCTGGACTGCCCCCGAGAACAGAAGGGAGGGGTACGCCGCTCTTCTATGGAAAAGAGCTAAGATAGATTTTCCTGGCTTATCTCATTCTGGAGATTTGAGCATATCAGGAAAACTTTGGTCTCAGAAATTAGCCGCTGCTGCATATTTGTATCATGTCACCTTTATTAGAAATCTTCCCGGAATTCAAAGGAAAGGATTGGTTCCCGGACATGGGCAAAGCGGTTATGGAGGCTTTTATGAGAGTCACTCCACAGGATATTCTTTTCTTTCGACCTTTCGAGAGGTTGATACCTGGATAGAAAAAGCAGAACAACAAGCCGGACATCTAACAGACCACCCGGAGAAAGGCTGGACTCCGGTAGTATTACGTATTTCTCTAGGGGGTATTCGTTTACGGAAAGATGAAGAAGCGGAGCAATCGTACAAAACTCCAATGAGCATACCAGTAGACCGAATTGAAATTTGGGCCCCAAATAATTGGGTTCCTCTAAAAAGAGTAGACCCGGATAAGCTCAATCAAAATGCTTTGAAACATGCAGAAGTAGAAGATGGGGATTATTATCTGGATTACACTATTTATCAGCCTTCCCATCCCTGAGAATTTCTTCGTGTGCTTGCAAAAGAGCTTGGGCTAAGTCAGAAATCACGGAGGAAGAGTCTTCAAGGAAAGATCGAATCGCCTCTTCATTTCCTGCATCCGAGGCCCCCCACAAGAGCCCTTCTCTTTCAAAAGGGGTTCTCTCTTGAGCCAAAAAAGAGAAAAAGGTTTTGGAGAGAATTCTGTTGGTTATCACCCGAAAGAGAGAAGGATCTGCATTTTGGGCCTTATCTAAAAGTTTAGAAAGAGGAAAATCTAAAATTTGTTTTTCGATCTTTTCCAATTCTATAGAGCTATCCTCTTCAGGACACCATTGAAGTAAGAGGTCTTCAAGATTGTTTTCTTGATCTTCTTTCATTTCGGAAAGCCTTTTAGACAGTTTCTTTTTGAAGGATAACATATTTGATTTCAATGATTTCTATTTTATATTTTGTGCCTCGATCTCTCCAAAAGGGCCCCCTTCCCTCAGAAAGTTTCTTGGCCCTATTTAAAGCCCATATCTTTGTATAGAGATGTGGGACATTCGACCAGCTTGTCTGGCCCCAATATTTCCCGGTCTCGACATCTTTTACAACCCAGTGGGCTTCCCCTTCCGTTTCTACGAAGCCACCCCGTACAAGTTCTCTTGCAAGTTCTTTGGTGGCACCCTCATCTCCCTCTGCCGTGAGCCGGGCTAATTTTTTTATTTTGGGGCTCATTAAATTTTCTCCTCGAAGGAATCCAAGGAGGGATTCCGACCTCCGGACCCGGGTTCCGGCAAATTTGCCTTTCGGAGTTCCTTCCCGAAAAGGAAGAAACAGAGCCTGGTTGAGCGTGCCAAGTGCTTTCGCACGAGGCAAAAATGAATGAAATTCGTGTGTACACGGATGTATTAGAGTTTCATTCAAGCCGGGTACTCAACAAAGAACTTACCCTGTCACATTTTTTAATTTTATCCGTTGACAAAAAAGAAGCTCCTGTGCTATAGAAACAACTAGGAGAAATGAAGCAGACAATGCTAACCCTCAGATCATCACATAGGCATCATCATTGGCATCGCCAGGAGGAACCTGTGTGATCTGAGACTCATTCTCCACGCAAGGACCCTCCCAGGCAAATGACCTCGGAGGGTTTTTTGGTTTCTGGCTTCTTTGATAATTGAATAAAAGATTTAAGATCACGAAAGGGTGGCGGAGTCCGGTTTATCGCGATGGCCTTGAAAGCCATTGGGGTCTCAAAGCCCCCGGGGGTTCGAATCCCTCCCCTTTCGCTGCAGGGGCGTAGCTCAATCGGTAGAGCAACGGCCTCCAAAGCCGTAGGTCACAGGTTCAATCCCTGTCGCCCTTGCCATGGTGCCTGTAGCTCAGCTAGGTAAGAGCGCGCGGTTGTGGTCCGCGAGGCCGCCGGTTCGATCCCGGTCAGGCACCCTTTCTTTTAGGGTAGGTTCCATGAGCACTGAAAGGAAAGCCATGCATACAAAATTTACACTTCTTAATGTCAAACAGAAAGATGGGGCAGCCCTTTCACAGCCCGCCATTTGTGTGTGGTTGGACGGGGATATGGATTTAAAATGGGCTCTCTGTAAAAAACTCCAAGAGTTTGGGGCAGCGGGAAAGGCGGCTGCTATTCTCCTAGAAGCTGAGGACCCAAGATTGGTGACATATTCTCCTTCTGGATATGAGGGGGATTTTGGTCCTCCCCCGGAAGATTTTGTGGAAACGATCCTAGAAAGGGCTGAGGAAACTTTTATGAAGCCCCTCGAATACGCGGATGCCAATTTTTCGGTGACCTTTAAAATAAAAGGCGACCGAATTTTTGGTGAAATTCAAGGGATTTTCTGCTCTGATGTGATAGGTGGGATAACCAAGCCGGAAAAGGTTCGGAGTCTCTTTGAAGAGGTTGAAAAGCAGGGGAAAGACTTATTTCTTAATTTACTTGAGGTGCGGAGAATAAATTCCTGGGGAGAGGACAGAATTGAAAATCTAATGGCTTCCGTTCTTTCGCGGGGGAAGAAAGTGGGACTTCTTGTGGATTCCAAGAAAAATCCCGCATTAGCATTCCCTATAGATGACGGAATGCTTGTCTTTGACAATATGCTTGAAGCACAAAACTGGTTGGAAAAGGCTTAGGAAGATGGACACAAAATATATGACCCGGGGACAACCGGTAGAGGTCTATTTCGCAAGCCAAGATCATGCGCTTGACAACGGGACCCTTGTCCAAAAAGGACAATGGGTCGTTAACCGGGCCTCTGTCCTCCCGGATTACGAATTTAGGCTCCGGTTCATGGAGATTCCGGCAACCTCTTCGGAAACGGAATATGTGGATCCCTTGGAAGAGATCGAAATCCGCACTACAAAAGAAGGTGTCATCCCCGTTGTCAAAGTTATTGATCACCGAAGTAATTTGACCGCATCCTGTGGAGAATTCCCCATAAGAAAAGAGAATCTTAAAAAAGCTCTTGAACAACTCAGGGATAAACAAGAGTGGAAAGCCTGGATAGGGGACTCTGCATATCTCGTCTCTAGGGGTGCCCGCCCGAGAGCTTTTGAAACCGTTCAGGGACTCACAAAAAAAGAGCTTATTGAATTATTGGAAGGCCCCGCATATCCGGGGGCCATACCATACTTGATCGAAACCGTTCACAAGGACGGTGAAACCTTCTACGAGTTTGGATTCGTTGCCGAACCTTTCATAGTAGATCTTCTTCTTTATATAAATAAAGCTCCTGATAATATACAAAAAGCCATTAATGGGCTTCTCTTAGGGTACTCTCCCTCGGCAATACAATCCCTGATTGACAGGAAAACCGGAACCAGAAATATGAGACAAACTAAAACCGTTTTCAGGAAAATTTCCTAAACGGCACCCGTAGCTCAGGTGGACAGAGCTGGGGATTCCTAATCCCTGTAAGCCGCAGGTTCGAGTCCTGCCGGGTGTATTAAATTAAACTCTACGAGAGGAGAACAAAATCGGGTAGGATAAAGTGAAATGAGCGCCCGTAGCTCAGTTGGATAGAGCATCGGACTTCTAATCCGAGGGTCGCAGGTTCAAGTCCTGCCGGGCGTATTAAATTTTGAGGGGCCGCAGGTTTGTCACCACCGTGAATCTTTACGGGCATATCTAGGTTAGATTATATGAAACATTGGTTTGGGCCAAGCTTGGGGGGAGAATTTTGTACCTTATTCGATTTTACAGGTGAACTTCTATTAGCCATTGAGGAAAAGGGCCTCTCCAAAAAAGAGGTGGACCAGCTTTTGGGTCCTCACCCAGCTTTAAAAACTTTCTTACATAATTGTTCAGAAACGGATTTGAAAGTCCATGACCTTCTCTGGTTGATAGGGGCTCTGGGGTTGAAACTGAGTCTCGTTGTTCATGAAAATGATACGGGTCCCGTACATCCTCAGATATTCAAAAATTGTTGGGAAAAGCTTGGAGAGCCCCTTGATAATTGGGAACTACAAACGGAAACTTCCTTAGAATTTCCTAAAAAAGACCCCAATTCTTGAACCCAACAAAAAAAAGTATCCTGCTCTCCTTTTTATGCTTGACACTTCTGAAGAGACCGAGTATGGTTCTTTTCATCGGCGAGGGGACGAAAGGACCCTCATCCCCCTTTTCGGAGGGGGTAGTGGTAGCCGGTACCCATCGTCGGTGGAGTCTCGTAAGAGCCTTAACTCGATTCTTTCGGGAGTCGGGGAACCTGACGATAGAGTCTGGAAAGGGCACGGAAAGCGGTGCGGTTTTGGATTCGGACCTTTTAATATGTTGGGGGAGGTAGCTCTTCCCTGCCCCAAGACTTCTTGGGCACATATAAAAAGGATGTTGAGACTACTCTTGGCTATGGGTGGGGCTCAACGGGAGTTAGAGGAGGCACGGAAAGCGGTGCAACTCTAATTCAGGCTTTCGGGTATACGAGGGGGGATGGGCTCCTCTCAGACTTGGCAGCGTCCCACCTTACGGCGGAAAGCGGGCTAGGGTAAACGCGAAAGCAGGTCTGGATCGCCAAGCCTCGGCGAGACCTCACCGACAAAAAGGTCGCCACCAATCAAACGGTCGGCGACCTTTTTCGGTTTCCGGGTATCGAGACTAGTTCTAGGGATAGAATATAATGTAAAATTATAGGTCCTTATGATCAACTTTGATCAAGTTTTAAGGAACAGAGTGCCCCTATAGATAACATTCCTGCGGTCATCTTATCTCCCTTCTAGGGGAAGACCGGAATATAGACCGGGATATTGAGGTCCTGGAATGAGACATAAAACAAGACTTAGATCGAGACCAATTCCGTGCCCCGGACCGGGATATTTCTCCAGAAAGGAACCAACACCCAGATCGGGACCCAGACCTAGATTGGGTTCCTAACCGATTCCACGAAAAAGTTGCCCCAATAAATAACATTCCCACCGTCATTTTATATCCCTACCAGGTTTCATAAAGAGACCTATAAATAAAGAACGGCTTCGAGATTCATACCGGGATCCGGAGAAAGAGGACCCGAATTGAGACCGGGACCTGGATATAAATAGGAGCCTACATCGGGATCCAGAATAGGAATGGAACCGGGAATTGGACCGGGATCCGGATCTAGATCTCAACCGGGTTCTCAGGAAAAGTGCCCCGATAAATAACATTCCTGTAGTCATTCCGTATCTTTATGAAAGTTCCGGAACGGGATCCGGATTTTGATCAAAGAACAGGACCGGGATTGAGTTCTCACAGAAAGTACCCCAATAATATAACATTCCTGTGGTTATTTTATCGATCCCCCAAACGAGTCCATCGAATGGGATCCGGATCTAGACTCGGCCCCCGTTCTGGACTTGGATTCAGATCTAGACTGGGATCCAGACCTGAACCTTGATCCGAATTGGGACCCGAATCGGGACACGAGTCGGCACCGAGACCAAGACCGGGACCAGAATCCGGACCGGGTCTTGAACCAGGACCGAGATCCCAGGGAAGTTGCCCCAATAAATAACATTCCTGCAGTCATTTTATGCCCCCCAATCCCCCGAACGGGATCCGGATCTAGACCAGGCTCCAGACCGAGACCTAGATATAAATAGATTTCCAAATTTAGATGCGGTTAGGGAAGTGAGCCCAGACCAAAACCGGGACCTGGACCCAGACCGGGACCTTAATTTCGGGGAAGTTGCCCCTATAAAAAACATTCCTGCTGTCATTTTATCCTCGGTCGCGCCCAGTTTCGACAAGATTCACGAACACTGTGTTTAATTCCTCGGCCCCGGAAATTTCGGACCGGGAGTTGGATCCGGATAGAGACCGGATTCTAGGACGCAAGGTTTTAGACCTAGATTTATATGAAGATCCGGATTTGGACTTGGTCAGGGAAAGAAGTCCAGACCATAACCGGGATCTGGACCCAGACCGGGACCGAGGAACAATTTGGGGGGAAAGTGTCCCAATAAATAGCATCCCTGCAGTCATTTTGCCAACTCTAAAACGGAAATCTTAAATGGGATCCGGGCCTCATATTAAGACTTATAAACAGGGAACGGGTTCGGGATTCATATCGGGAGCCAAAGAAAGATTGAGGTCCAAATCCGGATCGGGACCCAGATACGGAACGGAACCTGGACCGAAAACCAGACTGAGATCGAGACCGGAAACCAATCAAGGAGCCTAGAGATCCTATTAATAACAATCCTGCCGTCATTTTATCTCCACCTTTCCCCTGAACCGGTTCCGGATCTGGACCAGACTTCGGACCGGGACTTGGATCCGGATTTAGACCAGGTTATTATGAACCGAGATTTGGAAGAGGTTTTGGATCCTGGGGAAAAGGTTCCAATAAATAACATTCCTGCAGTCATTTTAAATCTCCCGAACGAGGTCCGGATCTGAACTTGACTCCAAATTGGGACCTGGATCCAGATCCGGATCCGGATCCAGATCTGAATCTTGATCCGAATTGGGACCCAAATAATCGGGACACGAACCAGGACCTGGATTCGAACCAGGCCCGAGACTCAAACCAAGACCTAGGCCTGGAAATTGTCCCAATAAATAGCATCCCTGCCGTCATTTTATATCTACCACCTCCCTGAATGGGATCCGGATCTGGACTGGGTAGACCAAGACCCGGATCTTGACAGGAATAGGGACACGGATTTAGACCCGGATCTTGAGTTGGATTTAGACACGAATCGAGAATCAAGTCGGCATCGGGACCAGGACCGATACCAGATTCCGGACCGGGACCCGCAACCTAGAGATCCTATTAATAACAATCCCGCGGTCATTTTACTCCCCGAATAGGTTCCGGATCTGGAAGACCAAAATAGGAATCGGAGTTTTCGGTGCCTATTATTTTTTTTCTCCACTGGAGCGTTGAATTTCTTCTAAATGTTCTTTCAAGGAACGGATAGTTTCTTTTGCCGCTTCAAGATAGGCTCCGGATAAACCAATCTGGCGTTGAATTTCCTTATCTAACTCTTCGGCTAGGGCCTCATCAGTCATCCGTACCTGTTCTAGGAGTTTTTTGAGCCGGTCACGAGAGGACATAATTATCCCCTAGGCAAGGATTCGCTTAAAAAATATTTGGTGACTAATTCCTTTATAGTCTTGATATGCTCTTCCTTTCGTATGACCCAAACCTTATCGCTTCGATCAAATTCCCGAAACAAGAACCACTGATTGTCAGGTCCTTTAATTCCGTAAGGAATCTGGGCCTTCAGCTCCGAGATGAAATCCGAATTATAAGGGGTCTTTACCTCGACTTCTTCGACACCTGTTTCGGAAATAAACCTTTTCAAACCTGCTTCTGGAAACTCTTTTAGGGTCTCTTTCAAAGTTTCTAGGGCCTCTTCCAACCCTTCAACATTTAAAAAATATCTCTTGATTACATCAGCTGCCTTTGAGGCTTTAGCTCCCGGGAAATTCCAGGTGTGGGAAGGCCAATCAAAAAGGGCCCCGGCACCTTTCAGGGCTAGAACAACGACCCTTTTAGGTCTGGGAGCTTTTAGGTACAAAATCCCATCATGTGTGGATACCTTAGCCCTTCCGATTACGGCTTGGTTTTTGAGTATTTTAACAAGAAGAGAGTATCCCAAGGCCTCCAAAAGGCTGAGGAGAATTTCATTCTGTTTTGAGGGGAGCCCGAAAGACAAAGCCCAGAGTATCTTACGGCAAATTTCTTTGAGAATTTTCTGGTTTAATTTTTCTGTATAAAGAAAATTACCTAATCTGGCAATAACAACGGAAGCCTCCCAATATCGGAAATCCATTTTGGAAAGAAACTTTGCGTGAAGTTTCTTTACCTTCTCGATATCGGGTTCCATTTTTTCATTCTTGCTATCAACATGGCCCCAACAAGTTTTTCCCATTCCCCTTGAAAGAGATTGTTCGTCCGTAAGCTCGGCGCCACAACGGAAACATTTCCGTGAGTGAGTAACAGGGGTACTAGGGAGAGACAATTCCCCACGCCGTTCTTTTTCCCTGAACAGCAGATACTGAGCTTCCGGATCCCCTTCTTTTGCGTTTTTTTCCAGTCTTTCGATATTCATAGAACAAGTCTCCGAAGATTTTTACATTTAATTCGGGAGCATTCTTCCATAGTCTTCCCCTCCATTCTTTTGAGGAAGGCCCAATTCTTCTGTGCCGCAGTAAGACACCTCCCGCATAACCTACCCGATTCCAATTCTTTTTGAAGCCCTGAAAGTGGAATCGGACCTCTTATTATTTGTGGATGTAACGCCCCAACCCCACATCGTACAGGATGGGAACCAGACCTCAGTCTTGAGTCCGGAACCCTTAATTGATGCCATTTCCCTCCTTCTACTAGGAGAACCCATTCTTGAGGTCCCTTTTGATTAGAGTCTTCCCAATCATAAGTCACGAGAGAAAGGGATTCCCAAAGCAAATACATATATCGGCTATATTCTACAATGGCTTTTAATACCTTCCCGTTATTTTCCCTGCGGGCTTGTTCTGTAATAGAACATATAAGACGGAAAGGTAAATCAAGGTCTCCTCCAACTTCCCCTCCTTTCTCTGCCTCTTGAAAAAGTAAAGGAAAAGCTCCTTTAAGTTCCCCTCGCCTTATCGCCTCTTGAATTACCTCTGGAAAAGCGCCTTTATCTCCCTCCTCTATAAGACGAAGAAGTCTTTTAAAAGTCTCTTTATCTCCTCTTTCCATTTCCAACTTCCTTTAGAAAAAATACCAATCTTTGGTACCCGGAAACCTCGCTAGTTTTACTATATTTCTTTGATTTGAGAGAATTATTTGGGAGCCTTCCATAATGATAAAAAAAGCAGAAATATTAAAGCTGGCCCTTGAGAACAGGGATTTAAGACCACATCTTCTTTCCCTTCTTTCAAGATCTGAGGCAAGGGAAAAGGTTCCGGGAGTTTTATGGCTTCGGGAATTCGTTCCAGAAAAAGACCCCGATAAAGCACTAAAAAAACTTCGGGAGAGGGATTTTAAAGCAATTCAGGAAAGAGCTATTAAGGATCTCAAAGAGAGTCCTGAAGGGGATCTAATCGGAGCAGAGCTTTCCGAGGAGAGCTTTGTCTCACGTTTAGAGAGAAAAGGGAAAGTTTTAAAATTTAAGGCAAAGGAATTAGAGCGATTGAAAAAAGAGGCTATCCTTTCCATTGAAAGAAAGTTCCAACCTCTTATTGAAGAAAACCAGAAAAAAATATCCGACTGGGAAAAAGAGAAAAAAGATCAGAAAGAATTTCAGAAGAAACTTCTCCAAGAGTCTATTCAAAAGATAAAAAACTCAGAACCTGATCTGCCTGAAAAGATGGAAGGAGACTTACAGTTTTTGATGACTCATGCGGGTAATTTCGCACCAAAGCTCTATCTTGAAAAACTTTCTAAGGTTCCCCTTAGTAAACCGGAAGCAGAGGCCCTTGCCTGGACTTTGGGGAAAGGTGGAGACCGGGAGTCCCCTACGGCTTACGCGGTCCCCGTCGGAAAGGGAGACGAGATAGAAGGTTGGTATCTCTTTGGTTGGGTCGCAGAGTAACCTAATGATAAAAAAAGAAGCCCTACTCAAATTAGCCTTTCAGAACAAAAAATTCAGGGCCCCTCTCGTGGACCTTCTGTTCAAACTTGAACAGAGAAAAAAAACGGCATCTGATCAACCCGAAGGAACACTTGCCAAAGCAATTCACAACACACTTGTTCTCTTTTTATGGAAAGCAAAAAACTTTCTAAAACACTACACAGGAGAGCCCTGGAGCTGGAGATTTTTGGAGCAGGGAGGGAAACCGGGGATAATCTATATCTGGCGTTCTCAGAGCGGGAAATATAAGCCCCTATTTGTAAAATTTACCCCAAGTGGGAATATGCTCAAAGTAGAGTCAGGAACCGCCGACGGATACAAAATCCATTGGAAACAAACAGCTCGCCTCGATACTTTACCCAGAATCGAATTTTTCGAATGGGTTCCTATCAGGGGACTCGAACTCAACCAAGGAAATAAAATGCTCTCTAAAGAACAACGAATAAAAATCGCCCGGCATATCCTCCAGCAATCTCCGGAAAAGCAAAGAGAAATCATGGCCTCTTTAATGAGTTTTCCTATTTGGGCCAAAAAGTTAAAAGTTGATAATCCACATACCGGACAAAAGGGAGTTCTCCTGACAAGTTATATTTCTTACCTAAATAAACATAAAATCCCGGCCGCAGAGGACCCCACGGTAAAGAAGTTTAATGATCAGTATCATAAAGAATTAGTTAAAAGAGGAGAAAAACCTCAATCCAAAGAAGAAAAGGAAAAAGATGAAAAACTTCTGAAGAAAATGAAAAAAATGCCTGCTGGGGACCCCAAAAAATTTAAAAAGATGATGAAAGAAGTCTCCCAGATGGCGGATTCCAAACCTCAAAAGGGAGGGAAAAAAGCTGGTCTTCTATCAGAACTCTTTACAAAGAAAAAACCTCCAACCTTTGAGGGGACAGATGAAGAATATGTCCAAAACGCCTTGAAAAAAAAACTCCCTAAAGCACAGGTTATTGGAAGTAAACAAATAAGGGAAGCCAAAAACCGACTTAAAAAAGCCCGCCTGGACTTTTTTAAGTCAATGGCCAAATATAGCAAAGAAGAAGATCAACATTTACGAGACGCTCTCCTCCTTCAAATTGATATGGAGGAAATGGCAAAGCAACCAAAAGCTATGAGCGAGGAAGCGGGAAAAGCTTGGGAAAGAATACAAGAGCCAAACTATTCGGCGGATGAATTTAAAGAAGCTTTAGAAAAGTTCAAAAAAACAGTTTCTGAAACCCAAGCTCTTATGAGAGAATGGGGCGAGATTCTTTAAAGATCAATATTATCCCGCCATATCTTTGTTAAAATCGGGTATCTCAGAGGGGAACTTCCCTAATATCAAGGGGGCCTAATGAGAATTCCGGATTTAAAGCATGCCCATACAACAGAAGAAATGGCTGAGGTCATTCGGCATGCCTTCAGAACTGGTGATGATCTCTTGTTATTGGATGCCCTTTTCAACACCTGGCATCCTTTACTTAGCCCTTTAGTAAATGCGCTTGGGAGACAGACCTGGGAGAAGGCTTGTGATCAGGTTCGGCCCCTATACCGCAAACAGGAGATCAACCGCATAGTAGGAAATTATAAAGAAACCCTTGGGGAACTGGGGGAGAAACTAGAAGGACTAGAAGGAAAGCAAAAATACTTTGTTGAAAAGTTTATCCTTCTTATAGAAGAGTTCCTGAATATCCTCAATCTTCAGGATAAACTTCCCCCTAAGTTTCACATAACGGAAAAAGAAAAAGGGCTTTCCATAGTATGGTTTTCTGGAAAGCTGCGTTTGGAATTTCTTTTTGGTTCCAAAGTCAGCTGTTCTTGGTGGTCTTTTGTTAATGAAGGAACCAATAAGTCTGGTACTCTAGATCTAGAGGAGACTCGAGGTATAGAAAAGGCCTATATTCTTCTCAACAAAATGCTAAAATAATCCGTTAACAAATTATAAGAAAAGGTTTCCCTTCGTTTTCTTCAATCGAGATGAGAAGGCGACCGTTATCAAAAGGGATATCTTTTATTTTTTGTTTCGTCAGGATGTGAACTCGGGCCGTTTGGTTCTCATCCCGGAGGTTTAAACTGCGAAAATCAGGGGGCAGCGGATATTTTTGATTTTTTTGACACAGCCCTGTCTGAATACCGTCGATTTCGACATATAGAACTTTGGCTGGATGCTTTGTTTTCTCTGGAAAGAACCGAATTTGTTTCAGGAGACGTGCTTTCCTCTTTGCAGGGTCCTGATCGCAAAAGGTCCCCGGGTCCTTGGAGGTGGGCATGGGCATATTTCCCCCCTAAAGAAGACATTTTTTTATGTCCAGGTTTAGTTAGGCTTCGTTTTGGATTCGTTTTCGGCATCGTTTTGAAAACGACCTGGGGAGAGACTGGTGACACACTTTTCGGGGAAAAAACTTGGTCACTTAAACTTCGTAAAAAGATTAGGGAGATTTTCAAAAAAATTACCGCCCCCACCCCCATTATCCCAATAGTCAATGAGCCTTCGAGACTCCCCCACAGGAATCCTATATCCTTCTGCTTTAGCTAAATCACAAAGGCTTTGCCACCACGGAAGCTCGAACCTTCCCTTTATTGGACAGACCCAATCCTCCGAGTCTTTCAAGAAAACTCCTCCCTCCCCACAAGCTTCCTTAAGTTCGCCTTCCCATGTTTTTATGGAATCCTCTGGAGCCCCATAGTTTTTGATCCCTCGTTCTTCCCAGCTTTCCTCAATCAAATTTCGATAATTTACTCTGCCTTCCCTGAAAAGTTTTATCGCGGCCGCCGCTACTGCAGTTGTATATAAAGGGACACCTTTACTCCAATCTCCCCATAAACGGGAAAGAGCTTTTTCCCCCTGGAGACCAAAAGAGAAACATATCCAACGAATTCCTTGAGGGATATCTTGGGAAAGACAACTGGCCCCATAAAAAAATTCAGATAATTCTTTAAGAGGAGAGGAAATCTCAAAAGGGGGCTTAGAATTTCCGGGGGAGTTCAGAAAAGAGTTTAAATGAGAGACATTATCTACACCTCCAAAACACGAAAAGGATCTTCGAAGCCGTCGTGCCTCATAATTCGGCCATAAGGCTCTGAAAATATGGGAGCCTAAAAGAGAGAGGGATTCAGGGTTTTCCCGCCAAAGTATCTCGGATAATTGAAGCCAGTCTTGTAATAAACTATGTTTGCGAAGCAGGGCTAAACAATCCTGCTCTAAACCTTCTAAGTCAGAAGGACATATTTCGGCTCGGAATTTCATCGGGGCGCTCCTCCTCAAAGAGGTGTACCCTATCCTTTCTGATTTTCAGGCGGCATTACAGTAGCCAAAAAGAAAAGATAAAATTACGCATAAGGCTGCTACAAAACTAGTACGCATTTTAGATCCCTTTAGGGGGTTTTCGAAAGGTTTTCCTCTTTAGATCTAAAGAGGACCTCTAATTACCGTAACCGTTCCTTGAACCCTCTTTTCCCTTTCCAATAATTTCGTGCCCAAGAGGCAATACGTTCTTCCCCCTGTCCATGAAAAAGATCTATTCGAGCCTCTGTATAAAATTCGGCATCGGTTTCAAAGCGTTTACCAAAGACAGCGACTTCATAGACTCTTTTTCCGGGTTTTTGAGGATTACAAAAACCTGCTAATACCGGACAAACAAACCGAGCCCCAATTCTTGAAGGCCTATCAGGGAAATTTCTTTTCCGGACCTCTTCGAAAATTTCCTCTAACTTTTTTGTTTCCGGATTTGAGGGAAGAGTAATTCGAGCCGGAGGAACTCGATAACCTATTGGAATAAAACCCGGTTCGCTTGGGGACCAATAATATCTTTTTTGGGCTTTTTTTAAAAAATAAGCCTGAGCAACTTTTACTGGATTACTTTTCATTATCCACCCAAGAAAGGATTTAGGGCTCCCTTGTAAAGCTGAGGGCTATTGACAAAATAAAATCTAGATGTTTCCCCTCTCTTTGCATGGGGAGACCACAGCTTTATGATTTGAACAACAATCAAGAATCAGCAGGTCTGCATGATAGGCCTGTAGAAGGCGACAATCGTCGCATCCTCCGCATAAGGAGCCGTTACATGTGTTTTCTTCTGGAAACAGCTCTTGAACGAATTCCATTTCTCGATTAAAGATAACATATCCCGTTAAACCTTTTCTTTGTAGAAGACGAATTAGGGTCTCCCGGGCCTCTCGGTCCCCGTTTGCTGTTAACCGTAGTAAATATTCCTGTTCTGAGGACATTAAACGTTCCGTTTTAGACGGCCCTGATCCAAAATTCTAATTCCCTAGCCGAATCACTATTTCTTGAGGGCCTGGAATACCACTGTAAATTGGGACCGGACCAAGAAGAGGAACCGGAACCGGAGCAGGAGCCGGAACAGGAGCCGGAACAGGAGCCGGAACAGGAAAGGGATGCAGATCGGGATCCGGGTTTGAGGAGCGGAGAAGGGAAGAAAGAGGCTCCTAAAGATAACATCCCTACGGTCATGTCATTTCCTATCTCCGGTTGGATTGAGTCTTTTTCAAAAGACTTCGATTAACGGCTGCCCTTTTTTCCCATAGAGTTTTTCCCATCGTTGCAGACATCGTTTACATTTTAATTTTCCTCCCAACCAGCCAATGTCATATATGCGAGCACTTTTGGGTTTTTGTGTGTGTTCTGTACAAAAAACAATACGAGTTCTCCCGTCCCCTTCTTCACCCAAAGTTTTAACTAGGTGTACAATATCCTTGTTGTGAGAAAAGGCACCTCTCCAGACATACTCTGAATTTGGGGGGGCTTTGAGATATTGTTCAGTTTTCTGAATCTTTTCTAGAGTTTGTAAATGTCGGATATTTCCTTTTTGGTCTAAAATTCTCGCAAGCACAAAAAATCCCCGCCGAAGGCATTCCCGATGTAAATCCATGAGAGGTGAGGTAAGATCTTCTATCTTACAGACCTCTAATTCAGTAACTAGTCGAAAGAAGTCATCCATACTGAACCTAAAGCAAGGGCTTTTGACGACTAAAATTGGCTTCCTCGAAGGAATCCAGGGAGGGATTCCGATTCCCGGACCCGGGTTGCGTAGCAGAGGGTCCGAAAGGTGAATTAATGTTTACCCGGCGGAAATAGCAACTTTGCAGAAAATGCGGATAAATATCCGAGAACCCAAACTTTATGTTTTAAAGTCCCCAAAATGTGGGCTCGCAGGTTCATTTATATTCTCTGGTTATAAAAGTTAGAAAACAAAGGGATACAAGGGCTGTTCCGTATTTCTTGTCCACACAAAGGTCTTTTGTTGTTAACTGGATATCATCCATATACAGTTTTCCTTTCCCACCATAGCGTCTCTGGAAAATACCCCTTAAGGACTCCGTAAGACATTTCTCTGCCAAGTCCGGTGACCCGTAACCTTCATACTCGGCGGCAAAGCCTCCGATATGTATACGTTCTCCATGCAGGTGGAGCATTTCATAGACTTGTGCGCGTCCCACTCCTGCACAAATATGTTGTCCCTGATTTCCATCCACTTGTGCCATAATGCATTCCAAAACGGCACCGTGATGAATAAGCCCTTGAGCTTCCGCCTCCCTCATCTGGATTTCCCGGGATTCCGGAGGCAATACACTGGTGTATTTTACAACATTGAAATTCTCAATCCCAGCCTCTAATAGGGCTAAATCATAGGCACAGGTTTCCCATGGATCTATTCCCGGACCCTCGTCCGACTGGCCCGCACCGGAAACAACCACATATTCACAGGGGATACGACAGCCTGTTCTTTTTAAGGCGAAAAAAGTACCTTTGCTTGTTATGTCTTCCATTAGTTTTCCCTTTTATAGTGTTGGTTGGTTGGTTGGTTGGTTG
>Ga0307377_10004340_pt1 | contig 15565 bp, 15 predicted proteins | sample TR3MG_FD_202535 | JGI IMG/M metagenome (GOLD analysis project Ga0307377, IMG submission 202535) | Soil microbial communities from Risofladan, Vaasa, Finland - TR-3 | ecosystem: Environmental > Terrestrial > Soil > Coastal area > Acid sulfate soil | place: Finland: Risofladan, Vaasa | collected... | reverse complement strand
GAGCCAAAACGTGCCAGAACAAGTCGTTAAACGCAATTTGATCCCGCCCTTGTGGGCTTTACTTCCGCTTAGAGCAAGCTCTAGCGGAATCGCCCTCAGTGCGGAACTTCGTTTAGCGCGGCGTTATCGGCAATTAGATCGTAGTATATGAATCACCTGAGAGAATAATATGATATTTATAAAAAGTATAGATATAGAGAATTTTGGTCCAATCAAATCAAATCGGATTAATTTTAAAAAACTAGGTGTTAATCTGATAAAAGGAAATAATGCCACAGGTAAAACTCAGACTATAGGAGCAATTATTTTCTCTATCCTTGGGAAATCAGTAGTCAATTTAAATATAAACTCTAAGCTTTCTTCAAAGGTTAAATTAGAGTTGTCGGACAATATTAATTCTCAAGAAATAATATCTACCATATTAAAAGAGGGGGATAAACAACTACTTAAACAAGAATTCAATCCTTTAGAAACAGATTTTCAATTAGCACTTAAAGACTCTTTAAAAAATATTAGACTCCCGAATCTATATTTCGATAGTTATCAAATTTCTAAGGAAATATCACAGACGGATATATTGCAATTTGAAAAGCGTTTTCCAAATTTGGTTGAATCTAATGTTTGGACGAATATTAAAGACTATTTGTAATATGTCATAAGTTCGTTTACACTTTCTAAGCAAAATACTGTGTCAAGAGTTCGTTTACACTTTTTAATACTGCCCCCTAGGGGGCGCCGGCTCTAAGGAGAGCAAAATATCATAAGTTCATTGACATTTTGGATTAATAGTCAACAGGCATCTGAAAGGGGAATACATGAAAAATGTTATGGTCTCTTTCAATTAGCAGGATATGTCTTTTTAATGGTGGATAAGGAAGTAGCGGTGTCTATAATAATTTTCTTGTATTACAAGGTGTGATATTAATATCAAGTTTCTTTTTTGGAGCATTCAGATAAGTTAGGTTCTCTGCGCTGCCATAAGCAAGAATTCTATGACATTTCAGATTATTTTCAACAAAAGGAATAGAGGGGGCAACTTCTTGGAAAGACCAGTCAGGTCTTCCTTTTTCATCGATTTTTTTGTACTGATATAATGAAGCTCCCCGCCGCAAGCAACGGGGTATCAAAATACCAATCGCACAAGACAAATCTCGCAGCAAGCTGCGGGGAACTAACCCCGAAAGAGATTAGACTATTTTCAGTTTTGTTAAGTTTGACAACCATTTATTTTCTTTTAATGTAAATTATTTATAACGATTAAGAAGACTCCCAAAATCCCAACTCTGATTAATACCTCTAGCATCCCGAGCTTGTCGCCATTTGAAATCATTCTTATACTGTTCACTTCCTACTATTAATTTTCTCTTGTCCATGTAATCCAAGAAGATAGCATCAATTTTCTGCTGTAAAGCAGATCCTTTCAGTGTCTTACTTTTCGAGAACCATTTCCCGTTCTCGTGATCGTAACATTGATCCCAGTAGAATCTCAAGGGATGAGCATAAAAATGTGCGAAACGATGCGTATCTATATCTAGCAAGGTTAAGGGAAGATAGATCAACATAGTATCATAAAGTAACTTAGCTCGGACACTATCCTTATCAATATTCCAAGCAGAATATGCATACTGAAAATACCAATCTGCGATCTCAACACTATCTTGCATAGACTTCTGCGCAATTGGTCTTGGTTCAGGAATAGGTAATGGAGCATTTCCAAAGACTCTGGTAGTTTTGGGATACTGTGCAGTAGCAGAAAATGACAGGATGAGACATAAAAACAGTATATACTTTCTCATGTTAAAACTTTTGGGCAATATTTTTCGTTTAATTACAAAATTATCATTCCTCTTTAGCTACGAATAAAATGAATTCAATTTTATCACCAAAATTTAATTGAACTGGCCAATAGCAACTACCATCGTCTGAAACAGGTGGGCAATAATTCCATTTCTCAACCTCAAAAGAATATTTAGCAATTATTAATTTGGGTTCAGTTTCAAAGCTAATATGTTTGAGTGAAATATGGTTTTTGAAATTAAGGTATCAATATGAATTTTATAGGATGGGATATTAACTTTACTTTTAACAAGATATTCTTGTAAAAGCATAAGGGTGTCCAAAATCTCCTTATATTCTTCTACTTGTTTAGGAAGGTTTCTTTGGCTGAAGTCTTGGGAAGACTCAATATCTATTAATTCTTTTCTCGTTAAGTATATCATGGTCTCATGGTTAGACTTGTGCACAACTCATTTATTTGATAATTATAATTACATTTTAAAATCTAATACTGTGAAACATAAGTAGATTTGTTACTTTATTTGACAAACTATTCTTACAAAGTTAAATCAAATTCCCTGATCTCAGTTGATAAAGATAATAAACAGTAACACTGTCCACAAACCTGTTTATCGAACTTTACTTAAGACACTGCTCCATCAGTTACATACAAAACTCCTTTAGAAATAAATGATAACATAAGATGTTTTGCAAAATAAGATTTATCATCTTTACAGGCTGAAATTTTAATAACCAATTTATCTTTTGTACTGATGGCACTGAAATGGGAAAAAGGGAAGAAAGGAGAGAACGAGATGTCATTTCTTGAGCATCTCGAAGAATTCAGATGGCATATTATCCGGGCTGTATTAGCCATCGTAATTATGGCAATAGTTGCATTCATGTTTAAAACCATCATATTCGATAAAATAATTCTTGCACCAAAAAATCCTGGTTTCTTTACAAACCGTATTCTTTGCCGGATTGGCGAATATCTGAATACGAAAGCGTTATGTATTAACACGAAACCATTTAACCTTATAAACATACAAATGTCAGGTCAGCTTACAACCCATATTGCAGTATCAATGGTTTCCGGAGTGATCCTGGCATTTCCTTTTGTTTTATGGGAATTCTGGAAGTTTTTCAAACCCGCACTTCATTCAAACGAAAAACAATATGCAAGAGGAGCTGTACTTGCAGCTTCATTTCTCTTTTTTACAGGTGTAATATTCGGATATTACATGATAGTACCATTATCTATACATTTTCTTGGGTCGTACGTAATAAGTAAGGATGTCACAAACCAGATTAATATAAGATCCTATATCGGAACAATGACATCAATTACTCTTGCCAGTGGATTGATATTCGAACTTCCTATCATAGCATTTTTTCTTACTAAAATAGGATTGATAACACCGGCTTTCTTAAAAGAATACAGAAGATATGCTATTGTTGTTATCTTTATTGTTGCTGCAATAATCACACCTCCTGACGTATTTTCGCAGACACTTGTAGCTATTCCGTTATTGGGTCTTTATGAAGTCAGTATTTTGGTATCAAAGAGCGTCATGAGAAAGAAAACAAAAGACCATGACGATTTCATGAAAAATGATAAAGCATCTTAACTGTTAATGCCTCATAATAGAATTTGAAATGAAACTTTATACTGATAATCTTGTAAAGAGATACCGCAGCAGGATAGTTGTAGACCACGTTTCAATTGAGGTGGAACAGGGAGAGATTGTCGGATTGCTTGGCCCGAACGGTGCCGGAAAAACAACATCATTTGTTAAGAATTTAAAATTAAAAGATTTGCTTTGTTGCGAACTAAATAGTGGTTTATACACAGTCTTATAATAGCTTGCCCATTAAAGGTAGTCATATAATACTAGTGGATTAGATTTATTGGTGGCAATTGCACCTGAACCTTAAATGATAAATCCCGATAGATTAATGCTCTAGCTGGATTTACTTTAAAATTGTTGATAGAATTGTGGACAGATTTACATGTATCTGTATTTATTTGATATACTACAACTAATAATTCCGCCTATTAACAATTCATCTTCATTATAATTCAATCAAAGCAAGATTTAAGTTTTAAGTATTGAAATTATTCCATCCCAAATTTTACTAGAGAAATCTGGGATGGGATGAAACCTTCTTCAAAAGAAATAGGATTTAGGATTCGTAGGATTCGTAGGAAATTTAGGGATTTTCTTAAATTCAGGCTTTTTAATTTTTCTATTTTCTCTCTTTAAATGAAAAAAAGTAACCTTGATCATAGTTAACCGGATAATATTGACCACCAAACATTGGAGTTAAATACATGTTGTATAGTTATGTATGTTCATTGTAATCTGATCGGCCATATGTGGTCAATGTATTCAATTTTTTCCTTTGTCGAGAATGTTATAAAACTCAGAGATAACATTATCAATAATTTTGTTATATCCCAAAGTTGGGCATCCCCCAACCCTCTGGATGGAGAGTGAAGTTCTTTTGTGTTCCTAATTGTAATGGATTCATATTATTAAGTATCTTTTTTGAATGTGGTTTTAATTAAATTTCTTTCTGGAAGTGTTTCTGAATGGGAAACCTAATACTAATTCATTAGGATTTTTATTAGATCATCTGTTGAAATGTATTGAACCCTTTTAAAATCATTAGTAACAATATACTCTCGTAAAGCTTCGAACTTAAATAAGTTTTTAATCATCTTCATATCAAGGGTATCATTCTTAAAATCCCAAATCATATCCGAGTCATTTATTCCCAATTCTATCTTTTTATAAACGGTTTGCGAAAGATCGACAAGGCTACGTAACTCTGAAATTGCTAATGAATCAACATATTTTCTATCGTCAAGATGTGCAATAAAATTATCTCTTATCCTTTTTAATCTTTCAACAAGATATTCTTTCTGATTAATCTGCTTAATTAAGTCCGTGAATTCTTTTTTCCTAAGATTTACTTTCCAAGGTATTTTAGAATAATTGTTTATTATGATGTTCAGAATTTTAGTTAATCCATATTTCTCATCTGGATTAAATAACTTACATATTTCAAGAACAGCTAAATCCCAAAATGAAAACCTTATTATGTCTAATAGGGGATATTTGTCAAATAGAGTTTTTTCTTTTTCAGTCAGAACTTTAGAAAATTGCTCAAGTTTGGATATATAATCATCTGCAGATGAGATTATTTTCATCAACTCATTTAGCTTTTCTTTAATTTGTTCATCGATTCTCATATGTGAGATTGCTTGTAGCTAACTAAAAAGTGTTTTACACACAGTCTTATTACGATTTGCCCATTAAACTTTCATAAAAATCTGATTTATACACAGACTTCATAAAAATCGGTATTAGATTTATAGAGGAAAGGTAAGAATAAATACTAACGGAGTAAATTGAATGGTGGGAATAGCACCAGAACCTTTTATTGTAAAACATTAATAATCAATCATTCAGAAAATCAATATTTAAGGATGTTGATGGATTTGATGATGAAATTATATGTTTTTAAGGTTTTTGATATATCCCAAAAAAAAGCCAGAGCAAAGTTAGAGTGGCATTGAACACCTTTGGTCATTGTAAATTGACCTTCCTGGACCAGTATTAAGTTCTTGTTTGTTAAGTTATTTAGGTTAACTGTAATCTAAATGACCAAATGTCGTCAGATTGTCCGGTTCTTGTACAATAAATATATATTAGATTTTTATAACGCTATGTTCTAAAAATTAAATACATTTGCCCCTCAATTTATAAATGTGACGATTCATATAATTATTATAGATCGGAGTTGATAAATTAACAAAGTATTTAAAAGGTTAAAAAATGAAAAACAAGGTTCTAATAGGATTAGCAGCTATAGTAATGGTTGCAGTCCTTTCGGGTTGTGGCAAAAAACCGCAGGTTGAAATTGATGCTACTAATGCAGCTATTGAAGCTGCAAAAACTGCTGAAGCAGAAGTTTATGTATCGGCTGAATTTGCAGCTGTTCAGGACTCAATGAATAATATTATGGCTGACATTGCAGCTCAGGAATCTAAATTATTTAAGAAATTTGGTACTGCTAAACTCAAACTGGAAGCTACATTAACTCAGGCAAACCAGGTAGCTGCTAATGCTGCTGTTAAGAAGGAAGAAGTAAAGAAAGAGGTTGAAACATTAATGACAGAAATCAAAGCTGTTGTTGTGGAAAACAGCGCTCTTATGAAAAAAGCTCCAGTGGGTAAAGAGGGTAAAGCAGTTCTTGAGCAGATTAAAACCGAAATGGCAACTATTGAAAGTTCAATTGTTGAAGCACAGGGTGTATATGACAAAGGTGCCTATATGGATGCACTCAACAAGATAAAAGCTTCAAAAGAGAGAGCAGTTAGTATCAATACAGAACTTAAAGATGCTATTGCAAAAGTTAATGCAAGAAGGTAATTTTAAAGTACTTTCTTAATTGAATAAAATCCCCGGGATTTTCCCGGGGTTTTTAAAGTCCTCACAGGTTAATATGAAAAGATTTTTCTTCGAATTAAATATCTCTGTTATTCTTAAACCAAAACCTGATATTAGAAGTACACCTGCTATTTTTTTTAGCTTCAATATCGAATGTAAAACCACTTTTAACTCGTTCTATTAATTCCGGTATTATATCAGTATATTTACCAACAATTCCAAAATCTGCATTATGGAAAATGTTTGCTTTAGGATTGTGGTCTATGGCAATAATCGTTTCAGATTCTTTCATGCCAGCCAGGTGTTGAATGGCACCCGAGACACCAACAGCAACATATATTTTAGGACGAATTGTTTTTCCGGTTTGTCCAATTTGTCTTGCATACTTGACAATACCTTCATCAACTACCGGACGGCTGCAAGCCCATTCAGCATTTACGCCCTGATTTTTTAATGCTTCAACCAGTGCTTTTATAAGACCTAAATTGTCGCTTGTAGTACCCCTGCCACCTGTAATTATTATGTCTGCATCGAAAAGATTTTGTAATCCGCTTTCCCCTCTTACTGTTTTTATTATTTCAACAACAAAATCATCATTCTTTAAAACAGGAGTGAAACTTGAAACAATCCCTTGCCTTCCTACAACACGTTTTGGGACTTCAAATGTGCCAGCCCTGGCTGTCGACACCTGAGGACAAACAAAACCAAGAATAGTGGCAAGTTTACTTTCGCCATATGTAGGACGGCGTGATTCAAGAATGGGTCTATAAATCACTTTTTCTTTTTTATCTACATACTCTCCAATTTCAAGTCCGGTACAATCTGCTGTTACTCCACTTTCGGTTTTCATGCCGATTCTGGGAGCTAATTCCCGTCCTGAGGTGGTTGCAGCAAAAAGTGCAATTTCTGGTTTTCGTTCCTTTATGACCTGTGCGAAAATTGACGAAAAGGGAAGAACCAGATATTCTTCAAGTTTATCATTTTCTACAAGAATAACCTCATCTGAACCATATTCAATCATTGTTTGAGCCAATGACTGGACATTTTTTCCTATAATTAGTGTCATCACTTTGGTCCCGTTACCTAACTGATTGGCCAGGTTCCTTGCAGGAGTTAACAGTTCGATTGAGGGTCTGGAGATTTTTCCGTTTGTTACTTCAACCCATGTAATAATTCCTCTTGCTCCATTTCTAAAGTCTTTTTCGGGAAAATCGGGTCGCTCGATTTCTTGATTAGCTGCTTTCACCTTCTTCTCCAAAACATTTCTTCCCTTTTTGAAGTTGGCAATTAAACTATCGACTAATGAAACTTCATTTTGTCCTTCCGACATTATTACAGGCGGACGCTCGCTTACAATATTAACTACTTTTGCTACTATAGTCGGAGAACCGTTAATACCAATTTTCTCAGTTCCTAATCCAATATCTTCAATTCCGAAAGTCGTAATTTCCAGGTTACGAGCTTTAATAGCTCCAATCAGTGATGGCTTACGGGGAGGAATTCCGGTTGGAGTTAATGATATAACACAAGGGATAGGTAATTTCATCATTTGATATCCACCTTCTATAATCCTTTTTGCAATTACATTACCAGTGCCATCAGCTTTTACACTCTCAACAAAAGTGGCCTGAAGAATTCCAATACTTTCGGCTACTTGTGATGGAACATGAGCAGTATCACCATCGCTGGTTTGTCGTCCGGCAAGAATAATAAATGGGTCTTTTGAATCTTTGTGAAAACCTAAGTGTTTAAGCATAGTAGAAATAGCCAGGCCTGTTGCATAAGTATCGCTACCTGCAAGTTTTCGATCGGATAAAAGGAATGCCTCGTCATAGCCCATCGAAATAGCTGTTCTAAGAGCAGTTTCAAATGACTTAGGACCCATTGAGCAAACAATTAATTTTGCATCAGGATTCTGTTTTTTTAATTGTAAGCCAGCTTCCAGTCCGAATTGGCAATCTATATTAATAATTGATTTTGCCTTCGTTCTGTCCATCAACCCATCTTCACCCATTCTCATTTCGCTCGGGAGTGGAACCTGTTTTATTAAACTTATTATTGTTAAAGCCATTACTACATTATAATTTAATAATTACATATATTGAAAATCAGGACCATTACCACCATTTGGGACTACCCAGGTAATACCTTCTCCGGGTGATTTAATATCACATGTTTTACAATGCATACAATTTTCAGCATGAATTCTAAGCTCTTTCTGTCCGGTTTTGTTTGTATGTAGCTCATATACTTCAGAGGAACAATAAAATTGTTCAGGCGCACCATATTGTTCAATGTTTACAGCATTAAATTTCTCCTTGTCATTTATATGTAGATGTACAACTTGTTGCTCATCATGGTATACTCCTGAATGGTAAACATCGGTTGCTTTATCGAATGTCAGCACTTTGTCGAACTCCAATTTACCTATAAACCGCTCTTTAAAAGGTTTCTTTTTAAGTTCGCTCAATTTAAGTGTTGTCTGATTATCGGCATGAGATCTCAGTCTGCCAAAGAAACCTGCTCCACCGGTTAGTAATTGAGTTCCAAAATGTAATCCACCAACAATCAGTCCTTTAGAAAATCCTTGTCTGAAATTACGAACAGGATACATCTCTTTGTAAATAATACTTTTATTTACCAGTATCTCATATTGTTGAAGGCTTTTTTTCGAGGTATCGTTTTTTTCCAATGAATTAGCTATGGCCTGAGCGGCTAACATGCCGGACTTGATCGCTAAATGTATGCCTTTTAAGGCAGGCATAGTAACTAAACCTGCACTGTCACCTACTATTAAAGCGTTATCAACAAACAATTTTGGAATAGCGTAATGACCTCCTTCGGGAAGAGTCTTAGCGCCATATTCCAGTAATTTGCCACCCTTTAGGATCTTAGAAACGAAAGAGGTGGTCTTCCATATCTGGAATGCATCATGAACGTCGAATGAGGGATCTTTATAATCAAGACCTACAACAAGACCAACAGCTACTTTATTGTCATTTAAACCGTAAATAAAACCTCCTCCAAATTCATTATTGTCGAGTGGGTAGCCCATAGTGTGATAAACCTGACCGGCCTCTATATTACCTTCCGGAACAGTCCATAATTCCTTGCAGCCTAAAGAAAAAACCTGTTCGTTTCTGTCTTTGTTCAGGTTAAACTTTTTAATAAGCATTTTAGTCAGACTGCCTCGTGTCCCTTCGGCAAAAATTGTGACTTTAGCTTCAATCCTTGTGCCTGCCTGAAAATTTTCCAATTGATGCCCGTGATGATCCAGTCCCGTATCTTTAGTTTTTGCACCTATTACTTTTTCATCTTTGTACAAAATCTCATCTACTGCAAAACCTGTATATATCTCTACACCCTTTTCCTCTGCTTTTACTGCTAAATACCTGCATATCTGGCCTAATGAGGCCACATAATTGCCCCTGTTACTCATGTATGGCAGGTGAAATGGCAGGGCAATAGAGCTCTTTTCCGAGAGCAGTATAGTTTTGTCTTTAACGACTGTAGCAGTAGATGGAATCTCTGAGAAATCTGCTTCGGGCAATAATTCCTTAAAAACAGACGGCTTAATTACAGCACCTGATAAAATGTGACTGCCGATTGCCCTACCTTTTTCAATAAGTAATATTCTTTTACTTTGACCTCTTTGTTTTAATATATCAGCCAGATGAATTGAAGCACCTAAACCGGATGGACCCCCTCCGATTATTAATATATCCGTTGATATTGTATCGTTATAATTCATTACAGAACCTCCAGATTTTAATTTCTATTCTACGATTGTTTATTCACTTTCACCGACAACATACTATTTCTATCACGCGGTATGTCTAAAATCATCAATAGATTTAGTGTCTATATTATTTCTGATTATATCTAACCATTTTTTAAACAATTTGATTTCATCATCGGTAATTTGACCAAACCCTGCTATATAAAAGGTAATATTAACATCTGGTTTAACAGATTCTTTGAAATGAAATCTCAAACCCAGTCTATTGACATTTTTATAATTAAAATTCTTTTTATTCAGTTCCCTGTAGCCTGGGATTGTTTCAAAAGCTTTAACATCATTTAAATCAAAAATTATATTGATTCTGTCGGGACCACTCCAGTCAAGATATATAATTTTATTTCTGGATGTATCGATACCAATTGCAAATTCATCCCAGAAATCTTTTTCTGAAATTTTTAATTCATTTATGGAAACTTCTGAAAAAAAATCTTTTTCAAACTTCTTCCCTTTGCTTTTTCCTGACCTTGATATAAGAATTACTGGTAATATGAAAAGTGTCAGAATCAGCAGCCCTATAATAGTTGTACTTAAATCCATTTTCTATATTTTAAATATTGTTCATTTTTATGTTCATTAATTAATTGAATCCCATTCAATTCCTCATGCATTTGACGCAACTGAAAAGGAATTTGGTTTACCTTAAAAGTGAAATAAAATGTAGTGTTAATAATCTTAAAAACAATAAATTTTGGATAAACCAATTTTTGAATCAGAATATCTATGACATTTAACCAATGTCTTTAGAAGGCAATAATTCTTTACCTGCAAGTCTATTCTGACCAAAATGAGAAATGAAATTGAATTACCAGAAATAATTAAATGGGAAACTGATATCAGGCGGGCCAAAAATATCAGCAATTAACGTAGGATCCTGATTATCGGATTTTAAAGGATATGGATGATTCTTATTTACTAAAGTTCCAGTCCTTAAACCCCATGGAATTTTTATTTTTTGTAAGATTTTTTCTGCTTTTTCTGGGACCAGATTATTTTTGAAATTAAGTTCTGAAATAGGACAAAGAAAAATATTCTGAATTGCAAATTGGTGTGAGGAGGAGGGATAGGATTCCTCCATTTTAGTAAAACTCTCCTGTATACCGTAATTCTTTAATAATCCCGAATTAATGTAGGATATTAATAAAGTAAAAAATATAAAAACTATTTTAGAGACCTTTAGCATGGCACGAAATTAATACAATTTTCATCATAGAATAACATTTAATGATGGATTTTTTGAGAGTTGCCTGCGGTTGCTCATGATAATTTATTAAAAATGGCCCGTTTGAGATTTACAACTGAGGTTGGATCAACATTTCTTTCTTTTCCTGGTAGAGCCTTTTGGCCTCACGAATTATCTCATATGCTTTCTCCCTGTCCAAGAATTGCTCCACGATAACGTTTTTATGTTCAAGCATTTTATAATCTTCAAAAAACCTCTTGAGTTCGACGAGGGTATGAGGAGGAAGTTCTGTCAGGTTTTCTATATAATTGACTGACATATCGTTTTTGGCAACAGAAATTATTTTGTCATCACGCTCATTTCCATCAACCATCCTCATTGTGCCAATTACTTTTGCCTCAACGATGCACATTGGATAAACATCTATTGAACAGATAACAAGGATATCGAGAGGGTCATGATCGTCGCAGTAAGTTTGCGGGATAAAGCCATAGTTTGCCGGATAGTGAACTGAAGAAAATAATACTCTGTCTAGCCGAAGTAATCCACTTTGCTTGTCCATTTCGTATTTCCCTTTCGATCCCTTTGGGATTTCTATTACGGTTTTAACAATAGCCGGTGCCTCTTTTCCTGTTTCAATACAATGCCAGGGATGTGTGCATGGTTTCATATTCTTAATTATTTAATAATCAGTCAAAATTAAGAATAAACTGAACACCAAACGTTAGTGTCTATAATTAAACAAAAATAGCTTTGGATGATTAGGATAATTAAAAATGTGATCTTTGTAATTAATATTTTGCATTTATGATCATTTAAACAAATAAACATGATCAATATTCCAAAGTCCGATAAAAAGAGAATTGTTATTGTAGGCTGCGGTTTTGCAGGATTAACGATGGCAAAAAAGCTTAGAAACAAAGGTTATCAGGTAGTTATTCTCGATAAACATAATTACCACCAGTTTCCTCCTCTCTTTTACCAGGTAGCTTCTGCCGGACTTGAAGAGAGTTCAATTCTTTTCCCTCTCCGCAAGATTTTTCAGCGTTATAATGATTACCATCTCAGGAAAGTTGAGGTAAAATCAGTAAATACTACCAATAATCTACTTATTACATCTGGCGGACAGATTGAATATGATTATCTAGTACTGGCTCATGGTGCTACAAATGAATATTTTGGCGCTGTACAGATGCAGAAACATTCAAGAGGAATGAAAACAATTGCAGAAGTACTGGATTTGAGAAATTCTCTACTTATGAACTTTGAAAACGCACTAATTGCCAAGGATGAAGAGCAAGAAGAGATGCTTCTGACAATTGTAGTTATAGGAGGTGGTCCATCAGGGGTTGAAATAGCAGGAGCACTGGCAGAAATGAATAAATATGTCCTTCCGAAAGATTATCCTGAACTTAAAGCGATAAGGGCTAAAATATTCCTTATTGAGGCAGTAGACAGGATATTGAGCTCGATGTCCCAAAAATCTTCTGATAAAGCCAGAATTTTTCTTGAAAAAATGGGAGTAAAAGTGCTTACAAATACTAAAGCAACAGGTTGTGATAATAAAACAGTTTTTCTTGATTCAGGAAAAAGTATAGCTACTGGGATGATAATTTGGACTGCAGGTATTGTCGGAAACAAAATTGAAGGGTTAAACACTGACTGTTTCTCCAGAGGTGGAAGGATCAAGGTCGATCGGAACAGCAGAGTATTTAGTTATACAAATATTTTTGCACTTGGGGATATTTCTTTAATGAGTGAAGAAAAATATCCTGTAGGACATCCACAGGTTGCACAAGTAGCCATCCAACAAGAAAGCTATTGGCCAAAAACTTTTTTAAGATGAAGAGGGGCAAATCCATTAAGGAATTTAAATACAGAGATTTGGGTACTATGGCAACTGTTGGAAGAAATCTTGCAGTGGTCGAACTTCCCTATTTCAGTTTTCATGGAGTCTTTGCCTGGTTTGTCTGGATGTTGATTCACCTAATGGGTATAATAAGTGTAAAAAATAAGGTTGTGATATTCATCAATTGGGCATGGAAATATTTTACTTACGATCAATCCACCAGATTAATACTAAGGCCTAAGGGTTGTGAAGAAATATCAACAAACAAATATTCTATCCCCAGTTAAAATTTATTAAACTGTACCCTCTCGTGAAAACAAGTATCCTTAATTACTGTTTCATAAAAAGAGTCTGATATTCAAAATTCAATTTATCCGGTTGATTCTCTTGTCAATAGGTTGGTTAATAGTTATTGGAACCTGTTCCTCAATGGTATTGGAGGGATCAAGTTGTAAAGCTTTTACATCGGAAATACACAGTAACCTAGACAGACCATGAAGTCCTAGAGTGATTGTCTCAAGGCTTGAAAGCTTATAGTCCCGTGGCATTATCCTGTCAATCAGAACATATAAAAAATCTGCAGGAAATGAATGTTTACGTAGTGAATCGTAACTGCTTTTAAGCTTTATTTCTCCGGATTCTGTCAGATCTTCCAACACCTCTTTGAAATAGAGGTTAATCTTTGGTTCCACCTTAAAACCTATATGAAAATCAACTCTTATTAAAACTGTCGGGATGATATGAGTAACCTTATATTCAAATGTATACGGCTCATCCATCCTGTCAACGTGAATAAACCAGTATGTTTCTGCCCGTTTTGGTTGTTTCTGAAATATTGAAGAAATCACCTTTGATTCTACCTGGTCGGGACGGTTAGCTTTTATGATATAAACAAGGTTAGTTGCAGTTTTAGGGACTGATTTATCCTTTGAAAGGTCTTTAAAAAAGTCAATATATTTTTGAAGGCCAATAAAGGTTATATACCTGTTTTTCAATTTTCTTCCGAAAAACCAACCATACATTATCAGAAAGAATATTAAAGCAAGCAGAATTGTAAACCATCCACCATGACTAAACTTATGAAGGTTTGCCATGAGAAAATTTCCTTCAATAGTCAAAAATACAACCAGTAGAAGCAAAACCAATTTGTACTGGACTCCCTTCTGATATAAATAATATGACAAAAGCAACGTGGTCATGATCATTGCTATTGTTATAGAAAGGCCATATGCGGCTTGCAGATTAGCTGATTCCCTGAACATAAGAACAACAATACTACATGCTATCCAAAGAAACCAGTTAATAAAAGGAATATATACCTGTCCCTTCAATAAAGTAGGATGGGATATATTGATCTTCGGCCAGAAATTAAGTGATATTGCTTCACTTATCAGTGTATATGATCCGCTTATTAGGGCCTGACTGGCAATGATAGCTGCTGCTGTAGCAATAATTATCCCCGGTAGCAGAAACCATTCTGGCATAATTCTATAAAACGGATTTACATCATTATGAAGACTTCCATGCATCATCAACCATGAGCATTGTCCAAAATAATTAAGCAATAAAGCACTTTTTACAAAAACCCAGGAAACCCTTATGTTTTTAAGTCCGCAATGTCCAAGATCGGAGTAGAGAGCCTCTGCTCCTGTTGTAGCAAGGAAAACGGCGCCCAGCAAGATAAATCCTCCCGGATATTCAGTAAGAAACCTGAAAGCATATACGGGATTCAAAGCCTTTAATACACCAGGGTGTTGGAGTAGTTGGGAGAATCCTAGTATACCAAGCATTGAAAACCAGATGATCATGATCGGTCCAAATGATCCACCGATAACATTTGTTCCGTATTGCTGCATATAAAACAAAACGGCGAAGATTATTAGAACTATTGCTATAACTGGGATTCCGGGATTAAACAATCGTAATCCTTCAATTGATGAAGTAACTGTTATTGCAGGAGTTATAACACCATCGGCCAATAGAGCGCTGGCGCCAATCATAGTAAGTATTGCTGTCCAAGAGGATTTCCTTTTCATTAGAGCGAAAAGTGCGAATATGCCGCCTTCTCCCTTGTTATTCACCCTCAGGGTGATGATGACATATTTTATTGTAGTCTGAAGTGTCAGTGTCCAAAAAATGCAGGACATTGAGCCATAGATAAGAAGCTCATTGATCTCTTTCCCTCCTGTCACAATAGCCTTCATTACATACAGAGGGCTTGTGCCTATATCTCCAAAAACTATTCCAAGTGTGACTATTGCACCTGCGAAAGAGAGTTTCTTAATATCCAGATGCTTACCAGTCCCATTCATGATTAACTTTCTAATTGTTTTTGCTAAAAAAACGGCCAAAGTTAGTAATTAAAAATTTTGTAACGGATCAGTACTTAAAGTGAGCTAAAGTTTAGAGTGCCTAAAGTTAATATTTAAAGAGAGTGAATGAATCAGTTTCTTTTATATTCGGCGATAACATTTAAAGCCAGTAACACATTTTGATTG
>Ga0307377_10004337_pt1 | contig 15572 bp, 30 predicted proteins | sample TR3MG_FD_202535 | JGI IMG/M metagenome (GOLD analysis project Ga0307377, IMG submission 202535) | Soil microbial communities from Risofladan, Vaasa, Finland - TR-3 | ecosystem: Environmental > Terrestrial > Soil > Coastal area > Acid sulfate soil | place: Finland: Risofladan, Vaasa | collected... | reverse complement strand
TTTATGGCCCATTTGATAATTTTGATCCAGAAAATGCCATGGTTATTCCTTCTCTTATAGCAAGATCAGAAAAAGAAAATCCACTTTCCGTTTGGGGAGACGGAACTCCAATAAGAGATTTTATTTATGCAGATGATGTAGCAAATGCTATGATTACTATTTTTGAAAAAGAAATATTTCAACCAGTAAATATAGGAAGTGGAACTGGGGTAGATATTTATACAATAGCAAATCTTATAGCAAAAAACATGAATGTTAAAATTGAATGGGACATATCTAAACCAAAAGGAGATCCTATTAGATTAATGAGCACTATAAGATTAAACACTGTTGGATTTAAACCAAAGTTTTCATTAGAAGAAGGAATCCAAAAAACTATTGAATGGTATAAAAATAATAAAAACATATATAGATACAATGTTTTTACAGAGGAGAAAAATTAATGGAAAAAAAAATAGATGAAGAATTAACAAAAGTAGTTTATGATTTATGGAATAAATCAAAAGGATCTATGAAACATCAAGATGGATCAGAAGTTATATCAATATCATTTACGGTATTTGCTACAGCATTATGTGATATTGTGAATTATTATCATTCTCCTGAAAAAATAGAAAAATTTGCTAAAATAGCAACAGACGCTCTTTATAAATATATGAAAGGATAATAATTAATGAAAAAAAATATGAGAGTATTGTTGATAAATTTAAAAGAGCCATTTAAAGAAAAACAAATTCCCTGTTATGTTCCTCCTCTTGGATTATGGTCTATACGAGCAGTAGCAGAACAAAGAACTGATATGAAAATTAAAGTTGATATATGTGACATGCACATAGGAGAAGATTTAAATTATTTTTTAAAAAAAGATTATGATATGATAGGAATATCAGTAAAATTTTCTATTCAACATTCTGAATATATTAGAATTGCTAATTTAATAAGACAATGCTTTCCTTACGCAGAGATAGTATCTGGAGGTTTTCATGCTTCTGCTGTAGAAAAACCAGAAGCTGTTAGTAGAGTAATTAAAGGCGATGGAGAAATTCTTTTTAATAGAGAATGGGATGGTTGTGAAATGAATGCTTTGCCTATTCCTACTTTTAGTAAAAAAGAAATAAAAAAATATTGGAAACTAAAAGCTCCTCATGATTTAGAAAGTAAAACAAATAAGTGGATGACAATTGAAACTTCAAGAGGATGCAATAGACGCTGTTCTTTTTGTGGAGTTCCTAATTTTTGGGGAAATTGGAGAAGCCATACTCCTGCTTGGGTAGATTATCAATTAGAATATTTAGTAAGAAAAGGAATAAAAGAAGTTTTTATAGAAGATGATAATGTCTCTTTATGGAAAGGACGCTTTATCAGAATAATTGAATCATTAAATGACTATAAATTATGGTGGTCTACTCCTAATGGAATTCAAGTAAGCACCATAAATAACATAGATACTTTAAATGCTTTAGATAATTCTACTTGTTGGAAGCTGTCCCTTCCTTTTGAAACAGGAACTGAAAGCAAGAGATTTAATGGCTCTTAGAGGAAAGTGGTTACCTTTTGATGAAGCAAATACTTTAGTAAAAAACATAAAAAACATGGGAATAAAAACTGTAGGATTTTTTGTTATAGGATATCCAGGTGAAAATATAAATGATATAAAAGCTACTTTAGAGTATGCTAATTCTTTACCTTTAGATGACCGACACATACATATAGCTATACCATATCCTGGAACTCCGCTCTATGATTTATGTAAACAAAAAGGATATTTAACAGTTGATGGTGAAGCTTTATATGAAGAGTTATTATGTTCTAATGGGCTAATAAAAACGGATGAATTTGATCCTCAAATAATGGAAAAAATAAAAAAGGATGATAGAGATGAAGCAATTAAAAGAAAAAAAGCCTTACTTTATGATGGCTCAACTTCCATTTAATACAACAGAAACAGAAGAATTAAATATAACATATTATGATGAAGATAGAGAAAGAAGAGATCAAGTAGATATAGAAATAATGATTGACAATCTTTTTGAACTTGGAGAATTATCAATAAGAGGAGTTAAAGGAACAATAAACTTTTTAGATGTTGGATTTGGAACTGGTTATTTGATAGAAAGATTATGCAAAATAGGTCTTGGAAATTATTATGGAATAGAACCAATAAAATCAGTATTCGATAAAACAAAAGAAAAATTAGATTATTTGAAAAATAACGTTGATATAATAGAAACTAAATGGTCAACACAATATATATCTGCTTCTATGATTGGAAAATATTTTTTAGAAAACACTGATTTAGAAAATTATAATCCAGGAATAAAATTTGATTATATACATTCTTTTTATGTATTAGAACATATGGTTAATCCATTAGTAATGTTCGAAAAATCAAGAGAACTATTAGAAGAAAATGGAAAACTTATTATTACTTGTCCTAATAATGATGGATATGTTCCTCAAGTTTATAAAAGTAGACATGCAATAAAAAGTCATAGATGGTTACCGGGAAAAAAGATTTTATTTAGAATATTAAAAGATTATGGATTTGAAATAGAAAAATATTTTACTTATGGAGGTTTTCCAGCACCAAGAACAAAAACACAAAATATTGCCAATAATTTATTTAAAAAATTTAACTTAGGAGATGTAATATGCTTTTTAGTGAAAAAGATATAACAGTAGTAATGACTACCTATAACAATAATGATTTTACAAAAGCTTCTGTATGGTCTATAAAAAAGTATTATCCAGAATTAAGAGTTATTCTTACAGATGGAGGAAGCACTAATGAAAATTATTTAAATTTAATAGAATTAACAAAAGAAATTCCTAATGTTGAATTAGTTCAATATTATGGAGGGGCAACAGAAGATTGTAGAAACATAGGAGCTAGAATTGTAAATACTGAATTTATTTTATTTATGGACAATGATACTAAATTTTTAGATATTTCTGTTATACCAATAATGCTTGATGTAATGAAAGATGATAATATAGCAGAAACTGGTGTATATGCTATTAAAATAGTTGACGAAAAAGCTATGAAGTCGTATGTTGGTAATATATTTACTGATTATATGGAAGTTGATGGATTTTCTGCTTATTGTGCTCTTCATAGAAAAAAATATTTTGATGAAATTGGAGGAATGCCAAAAGAACATATGTATGATTTTCCAAAAGAAATACTTTCAAAAAGAGTTCATAATGGATATAGTGGAGATTACGCTATATCAAGACATTATAAAGAAAAAGGTTATAAAATGATAACTCCTAAAGAAAGAGTTCCGGTAATACATTGGGGACAAGCATATAGATGGAATAGAACGGTAGAAGAATTTGAAAAATGGTTTTATGAAAACGCGCAACATATAAGATGCAATCCGTTAAATAATTGGAAGGAAATAGAATATGGAGGTAAGAAATGAATATAGGTTTTCTTGGATTAGGTAATTTAGGTCTTCCCATGGCTTGGGCTTTTAAAAATAAAGGACATACTGTTCTTGGTTTTGATTTAAATAGAGATAGAATGAAACCAGAATGGTTCAAAGAAAAAGAAATTGGGCCACACGGTGAAAATGATTTAAAGCCATTTTTAGTTTATGACCCAATTACTTATGTAAATACAATGGAAGAAATTCTTAATAAATCAGAAATTGTGTTTATAACAGTTCAAACCCCAAATAAGACAGGACATGATGGAACAGTAAGATTTCCTAAAAGAAGAGAAAATTATAATTTATCTCCATTAGTTAGATGCCTTTTAAATATAGCAGCATTAAATAATTGCACTAATGCTTCTATATTAGTTATTGTGTCAACAGTATTACCAGGAACAACAAGAAGCGATTTTTTGCCTATATTTGAAAATACTAAATATTCAAATAAAGTTGTTCATAATCCAATGTTTTGTGCTATGGGAACTGTTCTTCCAGATCTTTATAATCCTGAGTTTGTTTTACTTGGTTCCGATAATAAAGAAGCAGCTCAAAAAGTAGCAGATTTTTATGCTACAATAAATAATTCGGATGCCATAATAACTTCTTTTGAAAATGCAGAAATGATAAAAACATGTTATAATGGTTTTATAACAATGAAAATTAATTATGCAAATACTGTTATGGAAATGGCTCATAAAATTCCTGGAACAAACTCAGATATAATTATGGATTGTTTGTTTAAAGCTAATAAAAGACTTATAAGCACCAAATACCTTCGTGGTGGAATGGGTGATGGAGGCGGTTGTCATCCAAAAGAAAATGCTTCTTTATCTTGGTTAGCACAAAAGTTAAATCTTTCTTTTGATTGGTTTGAAATGAACATGACTTGTAGAGAAAGACAAACTGAATGGCTTGCTAATTTAATAGGAGAACAAAGACTTAAGGGAGATTATTTTGATATTAATATATTTGGAACTTCTTTTAAAGAAGAAACAAATATTGAAGATGGCAGTCCTGCCATTCTTTTAATTAATATTCTAAAAGAAAGAGGACTGGATGTAACTATTTATGATCCTTTTGTTGAAGGAAGAAATACTCCACCAAAGTCAAAACTTCCAGGAATATATTTTATATCAACGAAACATGAAATATTTAATGATTATAATTATCCAAATGGATCTGTTGTAATTGATCCTTGGAGATATATAAGTGATAGAGCAAATGTAAAAGTAATAAGAATAGGAGAAAATGATTAATGGAAGTTTTAACGGTTGTGTTTACTCATTGGAAATGGGAGTTTTTAGAGCCATTTTATAAATGGAATAAAGAAAGATGCCCAAGTATAAAATATATTTGGGATACTACAGATTTAGATCCAGAAGAAATATCTAACGTAACAGATAATCCTGATTTTATGCCAATGAAGTTAGAGAGTTTATGGAAAAATATGACTAGATATTTTCCTCAATGTCTTACTTGGTTTCAAAGAGAAAATCCAGATATTTTCTTGTTACTAGAATCAGATGCTATAATAGGAACTCATACTTTTGTAGAAAAAAGCGTGAGATATATGAAAGAACATAATATACAAGCAATGTTTCCTTGGATTAAATCTGAGACGACTGACCCAAAGCATCCATTTGCTCAAAGTTTAAGATCTGTTCAACCAAAACTTTGGACTGTTCCTGGATGTGCATGTTTCTATACTAAAGAAGCATTAAATTTTTATGGACAATCATTTATACATATTCCTGATTATTGGAATGAAATAAGAATACCTTCTGAACTAGCAAAAAATTCTTTTATAATTTCTCCAAATCCTTATACAAATCATATGGCAATGCATACAGCAGAAGGAAATAAAGATGAAAGAACAGATAAAAGTTTGACAAAAGAAGAAATAAAGAATAGTATAGAGCATGGATATGAAGCATTTCATCCAATAAAAGATCCTATTCTTTTGGATTACATAACGGAGTTATTAAATGAGAAACAAAAAAGTTAGAGAACTTAATCCTTATCGACATCGTGCAATAAAAATTCTTAGAGAAAAAAATGAATTGCATACTTGTATTGATATAAATGGAAATACAATATTGCTTAATTTAAGAAAACATTTCTTATTGGGAGTTCCTTATAAGAATGCTGAATATCAAATGGAACTTGAAAGAAATAGAGGAAAACTTATTAAAGAAGGAAATAGGAGGGAAGAAGGTGACGGAAGAAACACGCAAGAGGGTTAAATTAATTTTTGATGAATATGTAGAGTTACTTGAAGCAAGATCAACTTTAAATGAACAAGTAAGAGATTTAATCTCAGAAGCGGCAGAGCTTTCTGGAAAAAAGAAAACTCTTGTAAGAAAAGCATTTAGTTTCTTACAAAAAAAACTGGAAGATGGAGATGACCAACTTGAAGATATAGTTCTTATTTCAGAAGAACTTAGTTAAAATTTGTGTAAAACAAAGTAAAGATATCTTTAGAGAGGTATTAAAATGAATAAAATGAATAAAGATAGTTCTTTACTTGAATGGTATGAAAATAATGGATATGGTGAAACTCCAATGAATACTCCAATGCCAGATTATAATGTTCAAACGCAAATAGACCAACCAAAAATTGAACAACCAAAACCAGAAGATATTTCTAAAAAAGTGGATGATTTAGGAGAAATGTATAAAGCTATCGCAATAGCAAAAGCTATTGAAAATAAATTAGCCGCTTATTCATTTAAAGAAAGTGATGAAGATAAATCTAAAATAAAAACAAGCATTAAAGAATTATCTAAAAAGCTAGAGGAGATTATAAATAAATTATAATGACAGATATAGAAATTTCAAATAGATGGGATGAAACAAATAAACTATTAAAAAAACAAATAGAGCTACTGGAAAAAATTTACTTAGTCTTTTCTAAATATGATGAACAATATATAACAGAAATGGAAAGTGAAGGTTTAAATTTAAGACCAGAAGGAAAATAATTTGGAAACTCTTATAAACCTAATAGATAGGGAGCCTGTTCAAGTAAGCTTGAACAAGGCTCTTCATTATGTAAAAAATAAAAGAATACTAATAACAGGAGCAGGTGGTAGTATAGGAAGAGAACTTTGCAAACAATTATTAATTGGCGGAGCTTCTAGATTATATTTATTTGGTCATGGAGAAAATAGTTTATACCAAACTAGAGAAATTTTATTGGCAGAAAAAGATAGAAAAATACCAGATAATGAAATAATTACTATAATAGGTGAAATACAAGATAGAGAATATATGAGCTTTATTATGAAAAGAGTAAAGGCAGACGTTGTATTTCATACAGCAGCACATAAACATGTTCCTATTACAGAAGCAAATCCAGTAGAAGCAATAAAAAATAATGTATTTGGAACAAAAAATGTTGTAGATGCATCTAGAGAAGCTGATGTTAAAAAATTTGTTTTAATATCATCTGATAAAGCTGTTGATCCAATTTGTATTTATGGAGCATCAAAAAATTTAGCAGAAGAAATTGTGTTAAAAGCTGGGTTTAATGACCATAGATTTTTAGTAGTAAGATTTGGAAATGTTCTTGGTTCAAAAGGAAGTATTGTTCCTTTATTTATAAAACAAATAAATGAAGGTGGTCCAGTAACTGTAACTGATAAAAATGTTACACGATATTTTATGACAATTCCAGAAGCTGTTTCTTTAATACTTAAAGTTGGAGGAATAGGATTTGGTGGAGAATTATATTTACTTAATATGGGAGAACCAATTAAAATAATTGATTTAGCTAAAAAATTAATTAAAGAAAGCAATAAACAAATAGATATAAAAATAACTGGACTAAGACCTGGAGATAAATTAACGGAAGAACTTTGGGATAAAAATAAAGAAGTTCTTTTTAACACAAGGTATAGAGGAATAATGAAGGTTGAACGTTTGACAAAAATTGAAGATATAGATATAATTTTAGAAAGGTTAAAACCAATTTGTTTTTTTGATAATCATTTTTCAAACAAATATAGAAAAAGAAGCGAATTAAAAGAAATCTTAAAAAATATATTTCCATCTTTAAGGACGTTAGACCATGAGCCAGAATACTAAAATTCCTTTTCACGTTCCATCTATTAATGATAAAGAAATAGAAGCTATTACTAATGTATTAGACAGTGGATGGCTTACTACTGGAAAAATTACTAAAGAGTTTGAAAAATATTTTGCACAATTTGTAGGAGCAAAATATGCTTCCGCTGTAAGTTCAGCTACTGCTGGACTTTTTTTATCTTTAAAAGCAATTGGAATAAATGACGAATCTACTGTAATTACAACTCCATATACTTTTGTTTCAACAGCAGAAGTTGTTGAATGGATAGGTGCTGATCTTATGTTTGTTGATGTAGAAGACGATTATAATATTAGTGCAAAAAAAATATTGCACTCCTATAATGTAGGAGTAGATATAGACGCCATAATACCTGTTCATATAGGTGGATATGAATTTGATTTATCTAAAATATCAAATTTAAATATACCTATAATAGAAGATTCTGCTCATAACTTACCATCAATTTTTAGTGAACAATCTAAAACTGCTGTATTTTCTTTTTATGCCACTAAACCACTTACTACTGGAGAAGGTGGGATGGTAGTTACAAATGATGAAGAAATATATAAAAATATAGAAAGTTTAAAATTTCATGGAATTAGCACTAATGCTTGGAATAGATATACAGATAATAAATGGTATTATGAAGTTGATAAATTAGGTTATAAATTTAATCTCACCGATTTAGCTTCTGCTATTGGAATACAACAACTAAGTAAACAATTTCTTTTTGCTAGTCAAAGACGAAATATAGCCAATAGATATTTAAATGAACTTTATAATGTAAAAGCAATAAATTTTCCAAAGCATTATTTAAGTGAATTGGCTAATAATAATTGGCATTTATTTATGATACAAGTAGATCCAAAAGATAGAGATAAAATATTTCAAAAACTAACAGATAAAGGAATAGGCGCATCAGTTCATTTTATTCCATTACATATGATGCCTTATTATAGAAATAAATATAATTATTCTCCAGAAGATTTTCCAAAAGCAAAAGAATTATTTGAAAAAAGTATTAGCATTCCAATATATCCAGACATGACAGAAGAACAAATTAATTATGTAATTTACACTTTGACAAACATTTAAAAATATATTATAATTTTTAAAAGGAGTTTATTATGTTTTATGGAAGCGTTCTCTACACATTTATAGAGGCAATGGTTTGCGCTGGTGCTTTGTTTGCGATTATTTGTCTAACCATAGAGACGATTAAAAATTTAAGATATAAGAAAAAGAAGGATAAAGATGAAACTGGGGAATAAAGAAATAGAAAAAGAAGGAAAAGAACATTTTCTCATATTAGAAGCAGGAACAAATTTTTATGAAACGGCAGATATATTAGGAATATCTATTATAGATGCTGCAAAAAAAATGGCATTAGAAGCAAAAGATGCTGGAGCTGATGCTATAAAATTTCAAACTTTTAAAGCAGAAAAATTAGCTTCTGAAAAATATGCCAAAGAGCAATTTCAATATATGAGTAGAAGAGATACTCTTGATTATGGAGATTATATTGAAATAGAAAGTTATTGCAAATCTATAGGAATAGAGTTTATGACAACTCTATTTGATTTAGATGGAGTAAGAATTATTGGACCATATTTAAATATATTTAAAATAGCATCTCCTGATATAACAAATACTACATTAATAAAAAAAATAATAGAGTTTGAAAAACCTATAATTATATCTACTGGAGCTTCATATGAAAAAGAAATATATGACAAGGCATGTTTTATAAAACCAGAAAAGTTAATAATAATGCATTGCATTGCTTCTTATCCAGCAAAAGAAGAAGAATTAAATCTTTCTTACATAAGAACTCTTAATAAAAATTATCCTAATAATGTTATAGGCTATTCAGATCATTTCTATTCTAGAAATTGTTGGGATGGTATGTATAAATATACTAATATAACACCATTAATAACAGCATTTATTTTAGGAGCAAATGTAATAGAAAAACATTTTACACTAACTCCAGAAGTTAATAGTAGCGACCATTATCATTCTCTTGATAAGCCAGGAGTGATTAGTTTTTTAAAAAAACTAGAAAAAGTAAAAAAATCAATATATGGAATTATTAAAAAAGAAAGATTTCCTCTTGCATCAGAAAAAGGAGTAAGAGAAAATGCTAGACGATCTTTATATGCTACAAAAAATATTTTTAAAGGTGAAATAATAAAGGAAGAAGATATAATTGCTCTTAGACCAAAAATTTTTTGGAGTGCTTTTTCCTCAGCAGAAACTGATGCTTTAATAGGAAAAATAGCAGACAAAAATTATGACAAAGGAGAACCAATTATTCCTTGATTAAAGAAATAAGTATACAAATACAAGTAAAACATTTAGTAATTGATAATTTAATCGAACAACAATTTATAATACTTTCTAGTAAAAGATTATTTAGATATCTTGTAGATAAAAGATTTAAATTATATAATGATTTCTCTAAAAAAATGAAAGAGTTTGCTTTAAGCACAAAAGATTTTTCATTTATTTTTATTGGTAAAAATGACTTGATGGAAAATAAGATTTCATTATATTATGAAAATAATAATAAAGAACTTCCAAATGATTTTTATTTTACATTAAGCGATTTTGTTCCTTCTACTTTTGGATGTAGCTATTGTTCTTTTTGTATAAGAGAAGAAACTGAAAATCATATATATTGTGGATTCTTTACTAAAATAGTAAAGAAAAGAAAAGGTTCTTGCAAATATTTTAAACAAAGGAGTTTATTTAAAACATGATAATTTATATAGATATGGATAACACTCTATTAGCAACTTATAAGGGAGCAGTTCTTTATGCAGAAAAAATTACTGGAAAAAAACTTCATATGCTTAAACCAGAAGAACTTGAAACTGATAGCACTATTCAATGGTTAAGAAGTGCTGGTCTTGAAGAAGATGAAGCAATAGATACAAGAATAAAATTATTTAATTCTGTAGAATATTGGGAAAATATTCCTTTTGAAAAAGATGCTCTTTCTGTATTTAAATATCTCTATGATAATCATGAAGTTTATATTTCCACATCTGCATTTTTAAGTGATAGCGAAGCATGCTATGTTGGAAAAGTAAGATGGGTAAAAAAGAACCTTCCTTTTTTTAATTTAAGAAGATTAATTTATACTCATGCAAAATATAATTTAGTAGGTGATTATATTATAGAGGACATTCCAAGTCAAACAGTTATGTTTAAAGGAACTCCTATAATATTTGATAGACCATATAATAGAAGCTTTCCCTCTAGATTAAATTATAGAGTAAACAGTTGGAAAGAAATATTTACTCTTTTTACAGAAGAACTTAAAGAAAGATCAATAGATTTTTATGTTTTAAAAAGAGATAAAGAAGGAAAAATAGTTTACTCTTGGACAAGAGAAAAAAATGTAGAAGAATATTTATTACTTGAAGATGAAGTTATTGAAGCATACATGCGCACATGGGCATACGAATGTCCTGACTATAATCCAAGTGAAGGATTTTCATATGGATGGAGATAAATGATAGGAGTATTTGTTCAAGCAAGATTAAATTCTGAAAGATTAAGATATAAAATGCTTCGTCCAATTTTTGGGAAAAAAAAATTAATAGATATTTGTTTAGAAGCAGCAAGACAAATAAAAGCAGATTATTATGTTTTATTGTGTCCTTATGGAGAAAGAAAATTCTTTCTAGAATCAGCTAAACAAAACAAATTTGATATAATAGAGGGTGATGAAAAAAATGTTTTATCTCGTTTTACTAAAGCATTAAAAATATATTCAAATATTGATTATGTAGTTAGGATTTGCGGAGATAAAACAGTAATAGCAAAAGATTATCAAGAAGAAGCAATAGAAAAAGCAAAAAATTATGATATAACAGTTTATAATGAAGCCCCTTTAGAATATACTACTGGAGGAATTTATAGAGCAACTTCCTTAATAAAAGCAGAAATAATTGATGGAGATAAGCCACTTTGCTTTGAACATATTAAACCTTGTTTTCATCCTGATTTTTGGAACATAAATGTATTACCAACTCCAGAACATTTAAAAGGAAAATCTTTTAATTTAGTAATAGATACTATGAAAGATTATATAAGAGTAAAAGAAGTGTTTGCCAAACTCTATAAAAACAAACCTATTACTTTGGAAGAAGCAATAGATTTTTATAATTAATATGATTTATGATGGACCTCCTGTTTTAAATACTGAGCTAAAATTAAAAATAATGGGTTTTATATTTAGCAAAAAATTTAATGAAGATGATATAACTATACACTACGCACCTGATATAGATTATAAACCTATTTTAGTTTATATGATATGGTTAAATTTTGTTAAAACACAATAAATGGTTAATTTAATTATATGGTAAACGATAAAATATATTTTTTGCATACTATTTTTAGAGATAAAAAACCAATAGTTATTGACAACATTACAAATATAATGCATTATAATAATTATTATAATATTAGTGCATATGATTCAATGTGGAGAGTAAATAAAGTATTAAAAAATGATAAATGAAAAAATAGAATTTTTAAATATTATTTTTAAAGAAAAAGATATAGAACAAAGTGAAACTCTAATATATCTTTATAAAGTTTTTTTAGGAATTAGAAATATAGAAAAAAGTATAGAAATAAAAAATAAATGAATGATAAAATACTTGCACTTAAAGATACTATATTTATAGAACAATCTAATTATCACAATGTTCATTATCTTATTTATGATAAAAAAAGAATTTTTTATGATTTAAACTATAGAGAATTAGTTTTAGTTAAAATGAAACATATAATAGAAAAAATAAATGAATGAAAAAATTTTTACACTTAAAGATATTATATTTTTAGAGCAATACAATTATAGTGGTTGGATTTCTTATGATAAAAGAGAATTTTTATTTAATTCAAAATATAGAAAATCAGTTATATATAGAATAAAAAGAGTAGAATATTTAATAAATCATGAATTTTAAAATACCAGAAACAATAATAAAATCTTTTCTCGCAGATAATTTTGATGCAGTAAAAGAAACGTCTAGTGGAGAATTTCGTGTGAATTCCCCTTTCGCACAAGATAATAAATTTCATATGTATATAAATCCAGAAAAAGGAGTAGTTCATGATTTCAAGAGTGATTATGGAAAAGATTTTATTTCTTTTGTTAGTGATTACTTACAAATATCTAAACGAGAAGTAATTCCTTTTTTATTAAGAAATTATGGAGTAGGAAAAGGATTAGAAAATTTTGCTATTACTGATTATATAGAAAAATCTGTAGAGTTAACATTACCAGATGGATTACATTTTTTTTCAGAAACTAAAAAAGGAATTATAAGAAATCAAGCATATAATTATTTAAAGAATAGAAAAATTCCAGAAGAAACAATAGAAGATTTTGGATATATTTATGAACCAGGAAGTGAATATAATAAAATGATATTTATTCCATTTTATGAAGAAGGAAAACTTGTATATTATTTAACAAGAGATTTTACTGGAACTAATTTTCTTAGATATAATAATCCTAAAGGATTAAATTCTAAACAATTTGTTTATAACATAGATAAAATAGAAGATACGGTTTTTATATTTGAAGGTGTATTTGATGCTATTATGCTAAAAGAACAAGTTGGTACAGCAATGTTAAGTGCTGATTTAGGGAAACAACAAGCAATTAAAATACTTAGCAAAGCTCCTTCAACAATAATGTTTGTTCCTGATAATGATGAAGCAGGAAAAAATACTTTAGAAAAAAATATTAAATTAATTTTAAAGTATAAGCCCCCTTCCCTAAAATTAAAAATTTTGATATACTATTTACAAGATGTTAAAGATTTTGGAGAAACTGGAAAAGATTTTATTGATATAAATGATTGCATAGAATGGAACCCAAATACAATAGAGAATATAATAAAGAAAATTTATGGTTGAAAAAATTGATAGTTTAGTTAAATTATTTTATTCAAATTATGTCATTGTTTTTCCTTTATCTAAAATAGATAGAGATAATGCCACTTATAAAAGACTTTATATGATAAATAAAGATGGATTTCAAATTAAAAACTTATGTTTGCATAATAAAGAAATAAATGAATGATAGAATAGTAGGATTAGCAAAATTATTTAAAAACAATACTATTAAATGTTATAATATTTACTATAATAATTATGAATTATTTACAATAGTTTTTAAAATAAAAGATGTTATGGTGGAAGATAGACATATATTTCAGGTAAATAAATGAATGATAGAATAGAAGGGTTAATAAAAACTTTTAAAGAGCATAATATTATTTATTTTAGGAAGGTTAACTTTCCCTTTACTACTGAAAAATATGTAATATATTATTATGCTTTAGAAAATTCTTCACATCATATTTATATAAATAGATTTTATATAAATGAATTTCATGAACAATAAAAAATGATAAATTATAAGATAGAAATTATAAGTAAAATATTTGGCCTCTTTTATAAATATGGAAAAGAGCCAACTTTTATACAAGGAAGAACTAAAAAAGAATTTATGCGATTAATAGTTCCTACTGGAAAAGGTTCTAAAGTTTTTATATTTAATAGGGAGGAATAATGGCACAAAAAATAGTTAAAACTTGCGATATTTGTAAAAAAGTATTTGAAGGAAATGAAAAAGTAAATATAAAAGGAATACTTAATACAACAACTAGCGATATTGTTCCTTTTACTTTTAATGATGTTTGTGAAGAATGCGGGCGTAAAGTATATGATTATTTTCATTCATTGGTAAATAGAGATAAAAATCAATGGTAAAGGAAAAAATAGCTCATATAATATCCCTTATTTTAAAAACAGAAAGTTTTAAAGACCTTCCTGTAGGTTGGGATTCATATGATTCTAAACCACCATCTAGATTATCTATAGACAAAACACAATATTTAATATTGTTATCAAGCAGTAAAGAACTTTATGTTGATAATGTAGTTCCTTCTGTAGAAGGTGGAATAGGAATAATTTTTAGAGAAAAAAATTTATATGCTGATATAGAAATATATAATAATGGAGAAGCATGCTATGTATGCTCAAGAGGAAAAAGAGATTGGGTTGTTAATGAAACTCATGATTTTGAAGATTTTATAACAATGGTTTCTACTTTTTTAAAATGTGGAATATTGCCAAAGAAAGAAAAAGAAGGAGATAGTGCTTAATGAAAATAGTAATGGTAATTGGTTGCGGTATATCTCAAGTTCCAACTCTTTGCGCTATAAAAGATTTAGGATATGTATCTTTGGGAATAGATGGAAGTGATAAAGCATGTGGAATAAAAGACGCAGATATATTTGAACAATGTGATATTAAAGATTTAAATAAAATTCTTAAAATAGCAAAAAAATATAAAATAAATGGAATAGTAGTTCCAGGAACAGATTTTCCAGAAACTGCCGCTTATGTATCAGAAAAAATGAGGTTGCCAGGAATACCTTTAAGTGTAGCACAATTATGCACTAATAAATATGAACAAAAAAAGTTTCTTAAAGATAAAGGATTTTTAGTTCCAGAAATAACTTATATGGATAAATATAATTATACTTGGGGAATTTCATCTGAAATGAAGTTTCCATTAGTGATTAAACCTATAGATAATATGGCAGCAAGAGGAACTATCAAAGTAAATAATCGTAGTGAACTACAAAATGCTTATAGTAAAGCACTTCAATTTTCAAGAAGTAAAAAAATAGTTGCTGAAGCATTTGAAGAAGGAATGGAATTATCAGTAGATAGTTTAGTATGGGGAGATAGTGTTCTTGTTTTTGCTGTTGCTGATAGACATTTTGCTTTAAATCCATTCTTTATAGAAGTTGGGCATACTAATCCATCTATATTAGATGAGGATACACAACGAGAAGTAAGAAAAGTTTTTATTAAAGCAGTAAAAGAACTTGGCATTACACACGGTTCCGCTAAAGGAGATTTAAAAATAACGGATAGAGGAGTAATGATTTTAGAAATAGCAGCTAGAATATCTGGTGGATTTTTATAAAATCATTACTCCTCTA
>Ga0307377_10004336_pt1 | contig 15572 bp, 9 predicted proteins | sample TR3MG_FD_202535 | JGI IMG/M metagenome (GOLD analysis project Ga0307377, IMG submission 202535) | Soil microbial communities from Risofladan, Vaasa, Finland - TR-3 | ecosystem: Environmental > Terrestrial > Soil > Coastal area > Acid sulfate soil | place: Finland: Risofladan, Vaasa | collected... | reverse complement strand
CCCAGGAAGATCAGCTGCGAGGCGCCGAACAGGAAGCCACCGATCGAGCTGATCATGTTGAAGTTGGCGAACGCCACGTTGTAGTCGGGAATGCGCCGCGGCATGCCGGCCAGGCCCAGGAAGTGCATCGGGAAGAACAGCACGTTCACCCACACCACGCTGTTCCAGAAATGCACCTTGCCCCAGAACTCGCTGTACATCTGGCCGGTCCATTTCGGCAACCAGTAATAGGTCGCCGAGATGATCGCGAACAGCGCACCGGTCACCAGCACATAGTGGAAATGCGCGACCACGAAGTAGCTGTCCTGATACTGGAAGTCGGCTGGCACCAGCGCCAGCATCAGGCCGGAAAAGCCGCCGATGGTGAACAGGATCACGAACGCGATGGCGAACAGCATCGGCGTCTCGAACGTCATCGAGCCGCCCCACATCGTGCTGACCCAGTTGAACACCTTCACGCCGGTCGGCACCGCGATCAGCATCGTCGCGTACATGAAGAAGATGTCGGCGCCCAGCGGCAGGCCCACGGCGAACATGTGGTGCGCCCACACGATGAACGACAGGAAGGCGATCGAGGCAATCGCGAACACCATCGCCTTGTAGCCGAAGATCGGCTTGCGGGCGAAGGTCGGGATCACTTCGGAGATGATCCCGAATGCCGGCAGGATCATGATGTAGACCTCCGGGTGCCCGAAGAACCAGAAGATATGCTGGTACAGCACCGGATCGCCGCCGCCGCCGGGGTTGAAGAAGTTGGTGCCGAAGTACTTGTCGGTCAGCAGCATGGTCACCGCGCCGGCCAGCACCGGCATCACGGCGATCAGCAGGAACGCGGTGATCAGCCAGCTCCACACGAACACCGGCATCTTCAGCAGATCCATCCCGGGTGCGCGCATGTTGAGGATGGTCGCGATGATGTTGATCGCGCCCATGATCGAGCTGATGCCCATCAGGTGGATCGCGAACACCACATACGCCAGCGAGCCGCTCTGCAACGCCAGCGGCGGATACATGGTCCAGCCACCGGCCGGACCGCCGCCCGGCAGGAACAGGGTGGACAGCAGCAGCACGAACGCGAACGGCAGGATCCAGAACGACAGGTTGTTCATGCGCGGCAACGCCATGTCCGGCGCGCCGATCATCAGCGGGATCATCCAGTTGCCGAGGCCGACGAAGGCCGGCATGATCGCGCCGAAGATCATCACCAGCGCATGCAAGGTGGTCATCTCGTTGAAGAAGTACGGCTGCACCAGCTGCAGGCCGGGCTTGAACAGCTCGGCGCGGATCACCATCGCGAAACTGCCACCGATGAAGAACATCGTCAGCGCGAAGATCAGATACAGCGTGCCGATGTCCTTGTGATTGGTGGACATGCACCAGCGCTGGAAGAAACCTTTCGGCGCGCCGTGGTGATCATCGTGCTGATCATGGGTGGCTGCGTGGGACATGGCCTTGCACCTCTAACCTGTTGTTGAATGCGTCGAGTCGAAACTGCGTGAGCAGTGAAGGTTCAGCCCTGCTTGCCCGTGGCAGGAGCAACGGCGATCTGTGCGGTTTGCGGCGCGGCAGCCGTGGAGGCAGCCGCTGGCGCAGCAGCCGGAGCGGCCGACTTCGCTTCCTGCCCGGCCAGCCACTTGGCGAAATCCGCCTTGGACTTGGCCACCACCACGATCGGCATGAAGCCGTGATCCTGGCCGCACAATTCGGCGCACTGGCCGCGATAGGTACCCGGCGTGGTGATGTTGGTCCATGCGACGTTGACGATGCCGGGGATCGCATCCAGCTTCCAGCCCAGCGCAGGCACCCACCACGAATGGATCACGTCGCCACCGGTGATCAGGAAGCGGATCTTGGTGTCGACCGGCACCACCAGCGGCTTGTCGACGTTCAGCAGATAGGTGTTCTCGGCGCCCACCTTGACCGCATACGGGTCCATGCCCGAACCGAGCTGGCGGGTCTGATCGCTGAGCGAATCGAGCTTGGACATGAAGCCGACCTTGTCGACCGGCTTGCCCAGGTAGCTGATGTAGTCGTAACGCCATTTCCACTGGTAGCCGGTGACTTTCACCGTCATCTGCGAACCGGTGGTGTCCGCCCACGAGGTGAGTCCGCCGGTGGCCAGGTAGGCCAGCACGATCAGGATGATCACGGGGATCGTGGTCCAGACGATTTCCAGCGTGGTGTTGTGCGACCACTTCTCGGCCACCGCGCCGCGCGATTTGCGGAACCGGAACATGGCGATGAACATCGCGCCAAACACCAGCACCCCGATCACCACGCACACGCCAAGCGAGATGTTGTTGAGGTGGTAAGGCACCGGCGACCAGGTGCTTGCGCCGCGCTGCATGTTCAACTGCCACGGACCGGGGGCGGCCTGAGCCGCGCTGCCGAACGAGGCAAGGGCCAGCGCCGCCCATGCCATGAATGATCGCCTGATGCCGCCAGATGTCATGTCTTGCACCCTAGATTCTGTTTTCGTGGCTGGCCATTGAACTCGGCCAGCAACACCATGAGTTTCCCCGACAACTCCACGCGTTCCCGTTCCGTCAGAAAAGCGCCTATCTCCAGCTTGTGACCATGCGACGACAGCAGCAGGCAATGGCGACCATCGCCCGGCTCCAGCAGCACGCGCACCCAGTACGACTGGAAACGCCTGCAGCTGCGCCCCGGCAGCGATTGCACCTCCAGCGACGATGCGTCGAGGGTGATGCGCTCACTGCGCCCGCCGGCCCGCCACGCCGCGCGCAAGGCGCAGGTCATGGCGACAGATTCAACCAAGGCAAACAGTGGAGCAAACACGTTCCCCTGCCACGCACCCAGTCCCGCCGTTGTCAACGCCAGCGCCACCAGAACCACGATCAATCGACGCAAACTGCGCCGGCTGAGCGTGCGATTGGGCTTGAGCCACATCGTCACGCTGGGCAGGCCGGCGGCAGCTGGTCGAAGCACGATCATGGGGATCCGGCGTGCCTGGAACTAGCGAGATGATAGGGCGCGGCGAGGCATCGGGCAAGAATGTCGCAGGTTCTTGACCTGAATCAGGTCATCCAGACGCGCTTGCGGTATGCAGCCGGCATCTGAACGACATGCGCTCGCGGGAACGGTCGCAAGGCTCCCCAGGTGCCTTCGCGCAACGCCCGGTACCCAGCGTACAATCCCGCGCTCACCTCCGCAGTGGCGGATTTTTCGGCAAGCCCGTGAACCAGTCCATTCTGACCTCCGAACTCCCCGAGCACATCGAACCGGCCCGTGCGCGCATCACCGCGGCCTGGTTGCGCGACGAAACCGAAGCGGTCAACGACCTGCTCGACCAGGCCAGTCTGTCGCCGGACGAACGCGAACAGGTGATCGACCGGGCAGTGGCGCTGGTCACGCGCGTCCGCGCGCGCGCGAAGGACATGGGCGTGGTCGATTCGTTCATGCGCCAGTACGACCTGTCCAGCGAGGAAGGCGTGCTGCTGATGTGCGTGGCCGAGGCGCTGCTGCGCATTCCGGACAGCAGCACCGCCGACAAGCTGATCCGCGACAAGCTCGGCGACGCCAATTGGCGCAAGCATCTGGGGCGCAGCGAATCGCTGCTGGTCAACGCCTCCACCTGGGGCCTGTTGCTGACCGGCCAGCTGATCAACCTCGCCGATGGCACCCATCAGGACTTCACCGGCGCGCTGCGCCGGCTGGTCGCCAGGATCGGCGACCCCACCATCCGCGTGGCGGTACGCCAGGCCATGCGCATCATGGGCTACCAGTTCGTGATGGGCCGTACCATGGTCGAGGCCCTGGAGCGTGCCGCCAAGAAGGAAAATACGCCGTACCGCTACTCGTTCGACATGCTCGGCGAATCGGCACTGACCGCCGCGGACGCCGAGCGCTACCAGCAGGCCTATCGCGCTGCGATCGCGGCGCTCGGCAAGCGCGGCCCGTTCGCCAACCATACCGAAGCGCCATCGATCTCGGTAAAGCTGTCGGCGCTGTTCCCTCGCTATGAAGTGGCCCAACGCGAGCGCTCACGCAAGGCGCTTACCGAAAAGCTGCTGGAGCTGGCGCAGCTGTCGATGCAGCACGGCATCGCGCTGTCGGTCGATGCCGAGGAGGTCGACCGGCTGGAGCTGTCGCTGGACATTGTCGGCGACGTCTTCGCGCATCCGTCGCTGGAGGGCTGGAACGGCCTGGGCTTCGTGGTGCAGGCATATACCAAGCGCGCCCCGTTCGTGATCGACTGGCTGGTCGAAACGGCACTGACGGCGAAGCGCCGCTGGTACGTGCGACTGGTCAAGGGCGCCTACTGGGATGCCGAAATCAAGCGCGCGCAGGAGCAGGGCCTGAGCGGCTACCCGGTATTCACCCGCAAGCCGAACACCGACGTGTCGTATCTGGCCTGCGCACGGCGGCTGTTCAATGCCGGCAGCGACCTGATCTACCCGCAGTTCGCCACCCACAACGCGCACACCATTGCCGCCGTGCATCACATGGCGCAGGGGCGGCCGTTCGAGTTCCAGCGCCTGCACGGCATGGCCGTCGACCTGTATGCCGAAGTGATCGGCAAGAATAGCTTCAACGTGCCTTGCCGCGTCTACGCGCCGGTCGGATCGCACCAGGATCTGCTGCCGTACCTGGTGCGCCGCCTGCTGGAGAACGGCGCCAACACCAGCTTCGTCAATCGCATCGTCGATGAAGACCTTTCGCCACGCGAACTGGTCGCCGATCCATGCGAGACGGTGCACGCGTTCGATTCGATTCCCCACCCGCGCATCCCGCTGCCGGCCAATCTCTACGGTGAACTTCGGAAGAATTCCATGGGCGTCAACTTTGCCAACGACAACGAATTGAGGGCCCTGGCCGAGGCGGTCAACGCCCAGCAGGGGCCATGGACCGCCGGCCCGCTGGTGCCGGGTTCGAACAGCACAGGCGCCCACGTCGAGGTCACCGACCCGTCCGACCGCCGGCGCAAGCTCGGCAGCTACGTCACCGCCGACCCGGCCACGGTGGAGAAGGCACTGGCCAACGCCGCCGCCGCCCAGGACGGCTGGAACAACCTGCCGGTGACGAACCGCGCGGCGATGTTGGAGTACGCCGCCGAGCAACTCGAGGCGCGCCGCGCGGAATTCATCGCGCTGTGCGTGCGCGAGGCCGGCAAGAGCCTGCCCGACGCGATCGCCGAGATCCGCGAGGCGGCCGACTTCCTGCGCTACTACGCCACCATGGCGCGGCGCCTGTTCGCCGAGCCGGAGCTGCTGCCCGGCCCCACCGGCGAGAGCAACCAGTTGTTCCTGGAAGGCCGCGGCGTGTTCGTCGGCATCAGCCCGTGGAATTTCCCGCTGGCGATCTTCATCGGCCAGGTCAGCGCCGCGCTGGCCGCCGGCAACACGGTGATCGCCAAGCCGGCCGAGCAGACCAGCCTGATCGGCTATCTGGCCACCCAGCTGCTGCACGAAGCGGGTGTGCCGAAAGACGTGCTGCAGTTCCTGCCCGGCGACGGACCCACCGTGGGCGCCGCGCTGACCCGCGACCCGCGCGTGGCCGGCGTGGTGTTCACCGGCGCCACCGAAACCGCCTGGGCGATCAACCGCGCACTGGCCGCGCGCAACGCGCAGATTGCCGTGCTGATTGCCGAGACCGGCGGCCAGAACGCGATGATCGCCGACTCCTCCGCGCTGCCCGAGCAGATCGTCAAGGACGTGATTGCCTCGGCGTTCCAGTCCGCCGGCCAGCGCTGCTCCGCGGCGCGTGTGCTGTACATCCAGGAAGATATCGCCGACAAGGTGATCGAGATGCTCGCCGGTGCGATGGCCGAACTGAAGGTAGGCGACCCCGGCCGGCTCTCCACCGACGTCGGCCCGGTGATCGACGAGGAAGCCAAGGCGGTTCTGGTTGCCCACGCCGAGCGCATGGACCGCGAGGCAAGGAAGATCGCCGAGGCGCCGATGGATCCGGACGAAACCGACCATGGCACGTTCTTCGCCCCGCGCGCCTACGAGATTCCGTCGCTGGCGATGCTGCAGCGCGAGGTGTTCGGCCCGGTGCTGCACCTGATTCGTTTCAAGGCCAGCGCGCTGAAGCAGGTGATCGAGGAGATCAACGCCACCGGCTACGGTCTCACCCTGGGCGTGCACAGCCGCATCGACGCCACCGTCGACTACATCAGCCGGCACGCCCGCGTCGGCAACTGCTACGTCAACCGCAACCAGATCGGTGCGGTGGTCGGCGTGCAGCCGTTCGGCGGCGAAGGCCTGTCCGGCACCGGTCCCAAGGCCGGCGGCCCGCACTACCTGCTGCGCTTTGCCGGCGAGCGCACGCTGACCATCAACACCACCGCATCGGGCGGCAACGCATCGCTGCTGACCATCGGCGAATAGCGCGACCGGGCAGTGGCGGCAGCGCGCAGTGTCGCACCGCCGCTCTGCCCAGGCTCCTGGCGTCAGAGCTATGCTGCACACTTCGATGTGAGAGAGTCGGCATGAGCGATACTCCGTTTTCCCTCGACGATCATCTGCAGCGCATGCGCGACGCGCACCGCAGCCAGCCGATGCCGGCATGGCCCGATCGCGCGCGCCGTCTGCAAGCACTCGAAGCGCTGATGCTGCAGCATCGCAACGAGATCGCCGCGGCGATCAACGCCGACTTCGGCTGCCGCCCCCACGAAGAAACCGACCTGCTGGAGATCTACCCCAGCCTGTCGGCGGTACGCCATGCGCTGGCCCGCGGCCGACGCTGGATGAAACCGCGCCGACGGCTGGCCGACCTGCTGTTCCTGCCCGCCAGCACCGAGCTGCGCCCGCAGCCGCTGGGCGTGGTCGGCATCATCGTGCCATGGAACTACCCGCTGTATCTGGCGATCGGCCCGCTGGTCGATGCGCTGGTCGCGGGCAACCGCGCCATGGTCAAGATGAGCGAATACACGCCGCGCTTCTCGGCGCTGTTCGCCGAACTGGTCGGGCAGCACTTCACGCCGGACGAAGTGGTGGTGATCAACGGCGACGCCGAGGTGGCGCAGGCGTTCTCGTCACTGCCGTTCGACCATCTGCTGTTCACCGGCTCCACCGCGGTGGGCCGCCACGTGATGCGCGCCGCCGCCGCCAACCTGACGCCGGTGACGCTGGAACTCGGCGGCAAGTCACCGGCGATCATCGGCCCGGACGCCCACTTCGAGCGGGCGGTGGAACGCATCGTGTTCGGCAAGCTGGTCAACGCCGGGCAGACCTGCATCGCCCCCGACTACGTGCTGTTGCCGCGCAGCCGCGTGGGCGACTTCATCGCCGCGGCCCGCGCCACGGTAAACCGGCTGTATCCGGACATCGGCACCAACGCGCAATACGCCAGCGTCGTCACGGACGCCCAATACCAGCGCCTGATCGGCCTGCGCGACGCGGCGGTGGCTGCCGGCGCACGCGCCGAAGTCCTGGGCAGCGGCAGCGATCCGGCGCAACCGCGGCGGCTGCTGCCGACCCTGCTGATCGGCGTGCAGGACTCGATGAGAGTGATGCACGAGGAAATTTTCGGACCGCTGCTGCCGGTGGTTGCCTACGACACCCTGGACCAGGCCATCGGCTATGTCGCGGCGCGGCCGCATCCGCTGGCGCTGTACCTGTTCGAGCGCAACCGCACGGCCATCGAAAAAGTGCTGTCGGGCACCATCGCCGGCGGCGTCACCGTCAACGACACGCTCTATCACATTGCCCAGCACAAGCTGCCGTTCGGCGGCATCGGGCCGTCCGGCATGGGCGGCTATCACGGTGAGGCCGGATTCCATACCTTCTCGCACAACAAGCCGGTGGCCGGCATGGGCGGCTACCACGGCGAAGCCGGATTCCGCACGTTCTCGCATGCCAAGCCGGTGATGCGCCAGGCACGCCTGAACGGTGCCGGCCTGCTCAACCCACCCTATGGCGCGCGCTTCCGTGGCCTGCTCAAGGCCTTGTTCAGGCTCGGTTGAGACAGGCATCGGGTGGCTGTCCGGTCAAAAAAAACCTCCCAGCCAAGCGGGGAGGTTTTTTTGTCCCGTGCGTTCAGCACGAATCGCGATCAGAACTTGTATTGCGCCGACACGCTCAGCAGATTGCCGTAATCATTGAAGGAGCCCGTCAACACGTCGGCCGTTGCACTCTGCACACCGTTGATCTGCGCCTTGCTGACGAAAATGTGCGCGTAAGACGCGTTGATCTCAAGATGCTCGCTGGCCTTGTAGCCGATGCCAACTGTCGTCATCGTGCGGGATTCGTCCGGCACGCGCGGATCCCGATACGTCGAGCTGGTGGGGGTCGTGTCGACCGCCACACCCGCCCGCAGGGTGACTTTATCGTTCAAGTAATAGTCGCCGCCGACCGAGGCATACCAGGTGTTCTTCCAGTTGAACACCTGATCGCTGGTGGGCTGCGCCGGATTGGCGTAAGTCACCTCCAGCTTCTTGAACACGTCCCACTTGGTCCATGCCACATCCGCGCCGATTCCGAATTTTTCCGCTTGGTGCCAGTAGCTGAGACTTGCCACGGCCGGCGTGGTGAATCCGGCCGTGCCGTCCGTGTGTGTGAATGGCGTACCGCCGCCAAGCAGCGGCGCCACCGCCGGATTCGACAACAGCGCAGCCACGTTGTCCGGCACGGTGAAGTTGGCCGTACCGTGCAGCGTATGCGAGATCTTGGCGCGGTAGTTGAATGCCAGCCGGTCTTGCTGGGTCAGCTTCCAATAGGCACCAAGCTGCCAGCCATAGGCCCAGCTGTCACCGTAGATGCGGGCGTAGCCGTCCGAACCCGGGGGGACCACCGCACCGACCTGTGCGGACAGCGCCTGCGCCATGGGCAGGCTGATCTGACCCGCCGCTGCCGCCTGCTGGATCAGGCCCAGACCGACCATGTTGTAGTTGATCGCGTTGGTCAGCTCCGCAGTGGTCTTCTGCGCGATGATGCTGGCGCCCAAACTGAACGTATTGGTGACGTCGAACGACCCGGATATGGTCGCATCAAGCGACTGAAACTTTGACTTGAGGGAATTGTAGCGACCCACCCAGGTCTTGTCGTATTCGGTCTGGAAACCGAATGGCACGGAGAAACCTGCACCCAGATGCACCCGGTCGCTGACCTGGGTGGCGAAGAACAGCGCCGGCACTGGCAGCGTGGTGCCGCCATCGCCGCCATTGCCACCACTGATCGGGCGCCCCAGCGCATCGTGCGCGGTTCCGGTGAACTTCGTGCTGAAGTTGATGGCCGTCATGTCGGCTTGGAAGTAGGTGCCCTTCAGGTCGGTCATCGCCGCCGGGTTGTTCACCACGACTGACACGTCACCACCAGCGGTGGTAGAGCCTGCATAGGCACGCCCCAAGCCCTTGGCGCTGTTTTCTTTGAGCTGGAATGCGCTGGCACTGGCGGTGCCCGGCGCCAGCAGGGCGCCGACGATGGCTACACTCAACGCGGCGAGCGCCAACGGTCGAATCGTACCCCTGAAAGTATGGAAAGACGTGTGCATCGCTTGCTCCTGCATGTTCGTGGACCGGCTCGGGTGGATCGCTGGGGGTGGCAAATGTTAATTTTTAAACGTGCGTTTGAAGCCCCTGCGCGACACTGTGCCCACTCGCCCATGGTGATGCAAGTGCTGGCGCAGCAAATTGGCAAAGCCCGCCGATCGCGCCGGGCCGATCCCGTCGAGACAACCTGCCGAGGCGAGCCGCGGACGGCTGTCGGCAAACCACGGCGAACCATGCTCCCGAACCGGGACCGCCTCGGGCATCGCCATGGCTGCCATGCCGTCGGGCAGGCAATGGACCGACGACACTGTTACCCTCACGGCCACGCTGGGTACCTGATCCACTCGCGCCTCCTTACCGGGTATTGCCATGCAATGTTTTGTCTATGCCAGCCTGCGCAAAACCGGCAGTTATCTGTGGCTGGCCCGGCGCGACGCATTCGACGTATTGCCCGAGTCGTTGCGGATGCTGCTGGGCGATCTGCGCTTCGTGCTGGAGGTCTCCCTGGACGAACGGCGCACGCTGCCCAACGAGGATCCCGTCCAGGTACGCGACCATCTGCGCGCACAAGGCTGGCACCTGCAGGTGCCGCCGCCGGAAAACCTGGCCACCGCCAATCACCTCGCCTACGGAACGACCACGCGTGACGACCAGAGCGACTGATCGACGCATCATGACGGTGGCATTAACACTTGGTTACCGTCTGCCGGCTCAACGGTTTCTATACTGCCCCCCATGACCCAGCCCAAATCGCACCGCCGCCCACCTCTCCTGCAAGCGCTCGCCTGGTTCATTCCGGGGTTGCTCGCCGTCGCCGCCGCCGGGTTGACCACCCATCCGCTCACGTTGATCCCGCTGCTGCTGGCCAACGCGCTGACCATGGCGGCGATCTGCCACGCCATCGGTTTCGATCCCGAACCGCGTTTCGCCCGCACCGTACTGCGCCGCGGCGCCGCGCACCTGGTGATGTTCACCGGCTACAGCGTACTGGTGTTCGCGCTGGTCGCCTGGCCGATGCTGCAACTCTACAACGCGCCCAGCCTCGGCAGCGCGCTGGCGCTGGTTGCGGCACTGATCCTCGCCATGGCGCCCTTGTGGTGGCTATGGCCTGCGTTCGGGCTGGTGTTCGTGTGGGATGACGCCTACCCGTCACAGCGGGATGGCTCATGGATCTTCACTGCCACCCTTCGCAGCATTGCCTTTGGCCGTCACCTGTCGCGCGAGAAACGTTTCTTCAGCCACTTCCTGCCGGCGGCGTTTGCCCTGCTGGTACTGGCGTTCGGCGCGATCGCGCTGACCGGTCTGTATGGCCTGTTGTCCTTCGAGCCGCGCATCGCCGTGCTGGTGCTGTACGGGCTCGTGCTGCTGCCGCTGGGCTGCCTGGTCATCGCCAACCGCACGCTGCATGCCCTGCTGTGCGGGCGGCGCGGCGAGGCGTGCAAACCCGCCAGCTCGCTCTCCCCGGAAAAACCGGCTGCCACCGCGACATTGGCCACCTCGCCCTTGAACGAGCAGGAGCGCAGCGCCGGCACGCCCGAACAGGCCCAGGCGCTGCTTGCCGCCACCCGCGATGGCGATATCGAACGCGCGCTGGCGCTGGTTGAAGCGGGAGCCGATCCCGAGACAGCACCGGCCGCCGCCGATCGCGATCAGCGCCCGGTACTGATGCTTGCTGCACTACTGCCCGATACCCACCTGCTGCGTGCGCTGATTGCCAAGGGTGCGGACGTGAATCGCAGCAGCGGTGGGCTGACCCCGCTGCTGGCGGCCACGCGCGACAGCTGGCACGGCCGTGCCGAGGCGGTGCTGACCCTGCTCGCCAACGGTGCCAGCCCGCTGGCCACCGACATCGAGGGCAACACGCCGCTGCATGGCGCGGTACTGAGTGCCGAGCCCGGCGTGGCAGCGATGCTGCTGGATGCCGCCGCACCGATCAACGCGCTGAACAAGGCCGGCATCAGTCCGCTGGCTGTCGCCTGCCGCGCCGCCAACTGGCCGCTGGCGAAATTCCTGCTGGAACACGGTGCCAAGCCGGCGCCCACCAGCGGCGAACCCGCGCTGGTCGCCGCTGCCGGGATTGCCGATGACGACGCCACCGGCGTCAAGCTGCTGCTCAAGCATCGCGCTGCCGTCAATGCCGTCGATGCGCGCCATCGCAGCGCCCTGATGGCCGCCGCCGCCGAAGGTCACGTGCAGATTTCCCGCGCACTGTGCGCCGCCGGCGCCGATGCCACGCTGGCCGATCAGCACGGCACCACGGCACTGATGGAAGCGGCGCGTGCCGGCGCCAGCGAGATCGTGCAGTTGCTGGCCGAGGCGCAACCCGACGTGCGCGTGCGCGATGAGCACGGCCGCGACGCACTGACCCTTGCCTGCCAGTCGCCCCATGCGCGCGGCGAGACGATCGGCGCACTGCTCGCGCTCGGTGCCGAACCGAAAACGCCCGGCAGCGATGGCCGCAGCGCGCTCGACCACGCCGCTGCCGCCGGCCGCTGGGATCTGGTCGCGCTGCTCGACCCGGACACCCCGCTGCCGGCCACGCATAGCCGCGATCTGCTGGCCGATGGCGCCGACACGCCGGCACATCTGCTCGATGCGCTGCGCTTCGGGCACTGGGCGATCGTTTCCGGCTTTTCCGCGATCGCGCGCACCTGGCCGCAGGCGCAACTCGCCCGGATGTATCTGGACCTGGCCACCCCCGGCCTGGGTGCCGCGCGCCGCTGGCTGCTCGAAAACGGCCTGGAGGCCGAAGCACGCCTGCAGCCAGACTTGCCCGAACCGGTCGAATCTCCGCAAGCGGCAGCAGCGACCTTGCCGCCACTGGGCCGGCGCCTGTTCGACGCCTTGCTGCAGCAGTTGCCGGGCTCGACCGAGGCACTGGACGATTTGCTGCAGGCCGGCGCCAGCCCGGCCGGCGCCGGCCTGCTGGCGCAGGCGCTGGCGCACCTGGGTGGCTCGGTGCAAGCCGCCGCCTTGCCGCTGAGTCTGCTCGAACGCGGTGCCGACCCGTTCGGTCCGGACGCGCGCGAACGTTCCCCGCTACACCTGGCCGCCGCCAACGCGCAACTGAAACTGCTGCAGGCCCTGCTGGCGCGTGGCTGCGATCCGAACAGCCGCGATCGCGACGGTCGTACCCCGCTGTTCGCCGCGCTCGAACATGGGGCCCAGGCGCTGCCGCTGGTGCGGGCGTTGATCGCCCATGGCGCCGACCCTGAGGCTGCCGATACGAATGGCGAGACGCCGCTGGGACTGGCACTCGAACACCCCGCCGTGGAGCGCTGGCTGGACTGGCGCGACTGGCCGCGGCCCCATCGCCCGCTGCGTGCCGACGACCTGCCCGCCGCCGCTGCCGCCGGTGCCCTCGCCACGGTACAGCGCCTGCTGGAATTGGGCTTCGCCGTCGATACCCGCGACGACCAGGGTGCGTCGGCGTTGTTGCGCGCCTGCGGTGCGGGGCATCGCGAGATTGCCGCCTGCCTGCTCGATGCCGGCGCCGATCCGACCCTGGCGTCGCACAGCGGCGTCACGCCCTTGTCCGCCGCCGTCGCCGCGCGCCGCGAGGCGCTAGTCGGGCTGCTGCTGGAACGCCAGGTCGCCGCCGATCAACGCCTGCCGAACGATGCCACGGCACTGATGGTGGCCGCCGCGATGGGTTTTCCGGAGATCGTCGAGCTGCTGCTGCGTGCCGGGGCCGCGGTCAACGCAGTCGATGCGCGCGGCCGCAGCGCACTGCATGCCGCGGCGCAGTTCGGCTTCGAGCACAACGACAGCCTGCGCGCCCGGCGCTTGTTCGACGGCCTGCTCAAGCACGCCGCCGATATCAACCAGGCCGACAGCGAGGGCAAGACGGCGCTGCTGCTCTTGCTGGGCGCGCAGCTGCCCCCGGGCAGCAACTGCGATGCCACCCATATCGGTGCGCTGGTGCCCCTGCTGCTGGATGCCGGCGCCAGGGTCGAACACGCCGACCAGCGCGGCGTGACCCCGCTGCATGCCTGCGCCATGCATGCCCTGCTGCCGCCGGCGCGCGTGCTGTTGTCGCGCGGTGCGGACCGCCAGGCCGTCGACGCGTTCGGGCGTACCGCCGCCGATGTTGCCCGGCAACTGGGCTATGTCGACATCGCGCATGAACTCACCGCCCGTGCCGGAGCGATTCCCAGCGTGCGGCAAACCCTGCGTCAGCCGGCGCAACCGGCCGACTGATCATCCTGGCACTGCCGGCTCAATCCTCGCTGTCCAGCGGAGTGCCGGCGTCGCGCCGGCGTTCCCGTTCGGCGCCGGGCCGGGCATCCGCCTCGAACAACCGCTGCAGATCGCTCAACGCATCGCGCGTGCTCTGCAGCAGCTTGGCCTCGTCGTCATAGACCAGCGACTGCTGCTTCAGCAGTTCCTCGTCATGGCGGCGGAAACGCTCGACCCGGTCGGCGGCCAGCGCATGCGACAACCCCAGCGCCTCCAGCGTCATGCGGGTCATCTTGAGGCTGGAGTGGAACGTCTCGCGCACCGGTTCGTCCACGCCCATGTCCATCAGCCGGAACACATGCTGGCGGTTGCGCGCGCGCGCGACGATCTTCAGGTGCGGGTATTGCCGCTTCACCAGCCGCGCCGTGCGCAGGTTCGCTTCCGGATCGTCGGTGGCCAGCACGAACACCTCGGCCTTGTCGGCCTGTGCGGCGCGCAGCATTTCCGGTCGGGCCGGGTCGCCGAAGAACAGGTTGACGCTGCCGAAACGGCGCGAAAAATCGACCTGCTCCACCGAGTGCTCCAATGCCACGAACGCAATGCCCTGCGCACGCAGCACGCGGGCGATGATCTGCCCGACCCGGCCGAAGCCGGCGATGATCACCCGCGGCGTGTCGGCATCGATCGCATCGAACTCGCGCGTCGGCTTGTCCGGCTTCAGATCCAGCAGCTTCGCCGCCAACACCACCAGCAGCGGCGTCAGCGCCATCGACAGGCTGATCGCCAGCACCAGGGCGTCGCGCTGGACGAAGTCGATCAACTGCCGGCCCGCCGCCAGCCGCAGCAGCACGAACGCGAACTCGCCGCCGCAGGCCAGCAGCACCACCAGACGCAGGGTGTCGGAGCGATTGAGACCGCCCAACAGTCGCGCCAGCGGCCACAGCAAAATCCCTTTCAGCAGCAGCAAGCCCAGTACCAGGCCGAGCACCAGCGACGGCCGATGCAGCAGCAGGGAGAGATCCATCGACATGCCGACGCTGATGAAGAACAGCCCCAGCAACAGACCCTTGAACGGCTCGATATGCGATTCCATTTCGTGCCGGTATTCCGAATCGGCCAGCAGCACGCCCGCCAGAAACGCGCCCAGCGTGGACGAGACCCCGGCCCGCTCCATCACCCACGCCGTGCCCATCACCACCAGCAGCGCGGTCGCCGTGGAAACCTCCACCGCATCGGCGCGCGCCACGAAACGGAACACCGGCCGCAACAGATAACGGCCGCCCACCACCACCGCAACGATCACCCCGATCGTGCGCAGCACGCCGATCAGGTCGAACCCGCGCGCAGCCGACGACGTGGCCAGCAACGGCACCGCCGCAATCAGCGGGATCGCCGCCAGATCCTGAAACAGCAGGATCGAAAACACCTGCCGGCCATACGCCGAGCCGACCTCCTTGCGCTCGGCGAGAATCTGCAGGCCGAACGCGGTCGACGACAATGCCAGGCTGCCGCCGACGATCGTGGCCGCCCGGCCGCTCAGTCCAAACAGGAAATAGGCTGCCGCACCGATCGCCAACGCGGCACTCAGCACCTGCAGCAGCCCGGTACCGAACACCGAGCGGCGCATCACCCACAGGCGCTGCGGCGACAGCTCCAGGCCGATCACGAACAACATCAGCACCACACCGAACTGCGAGATCGTGCTCACGCCCGCGGTGTCGTCGACCAATCCCAGCAGCTGCGGCCCGATCACCACGCCGGCCAGCAGATAGCCCAGCACCGAGCCCAGCCGAAAACGCTTGGTCAACGGCACCGCGATCACCGTCGCCAGCAAAAACACCAGTGCGGTCTGCAGATAGTGGTGGCTGTCCACGCGGGCGGCTCCAGTCGGAAGCCTGAGATTATTCCACGCTCCCCGAACCGGAGTGTGCCACGCCCG
>Ga0307377_10004335_pt1 | contig 15576 bp, 14 predicted proteins | sample TR3MG_FD_202535 | JGI IMG/M metagenome (GOLD analysis project Ga0307377, IMG submission 202535) | Soil microbial communities from Risofladan, Vaasa, Finland - TR-3 | ecosystem: Environmental > Terrestrial > Soil > Coastal area > Acid sulfate soil | place: Finland: Risofladan, Vaasa | collected... | reverse complement strand
ACTGAATCCGCGCGACGATCTCCGCGCGCGCTTCGCGCCGGTCCTGGTTCGTGCGAAAGCGCGGGTCGCTGCCGTACTCGGGTTCGCCCACCGCGGCCCAGAATCGGCGCCAGATGCCGTCGTTGCCGAGACCGAGGGTAATCGGCGCATCGGCGGTATCGAAGGTCTGATAGATGGCAATCACGCTGTCGCGCGCGCCCGAGCGCCGCGGCAGCTCGCCCGAACCCAGAAACGGCACCAGTCGCGGGGCCATGAAGCGCGTCATGCTTTCGACCATGGAAATGTCGATGGCGCAGCCCTTGCCGTCCGCGCGGCGCCGGTACAGGGCGGCGGCAACCGTCATCGCCGCATCCATGCCGGAGAGCAGGTCCGCGGCCGGCGTTCCCACTTTCTGCGGCGGCGCCCCGGCCTCGCCCGTCAGGTCCATGACCCCGCTGTAGCCTTCGGCGATCAGGTCGTAGCTGGGCAGTTCGCTGCGCGCGCCCTGCACGCCGAAGCCGGTGATCGATACATGCACCAGGCCGGGGCTGAGCGCGGACAGCGTGGCGTAGTCGATCCCCAATTTGCGCTGGCTGCGCGCGACTTGATTGGTCACGACCACGTCATGCTGCGCCACCAGCGCATGCAGCAGTTCACGCCCGCGCGGCGTGCTGAAATCCAGGGTGAGGCTGCGCTTGTTGCGGTTTACCGCGAGGAACCACAGCGATTGCTGCGCCAGGAACGGCGGCCCCCAGTAGCGGGTATCGTCGCCCTCGCGCCGCTCTACCTTGATGACGCTGGCGCCGAAGTCGGCAAGCAGCAGCGTCGCATAAGGGCCGGCGATGGAAGTGGTGAGGTCGAGCACGCGCACGCCCTCGAGCAGACCGATCGGGTCCCGGTCGGGACCCTCCTTTTGCGGCAATTGACTCAGCGGCAGCATGCTCCAGGCGTCCCGCGCTGGCGGGCAACTACTTGAACGGATGCCTGATGACGATCGTCTCTTTGCGGTCCGCTCCGGTGGAAATCATGTCCACCGGCACGCCGCAGATCTGCTCGAGCCGGGACAAGTAGGCGCGCGCATTCGCCGGCAGCGCATCGAGTTCCTTCACCCCCACCGTGCTCCCGGACCATCCGGGCATTTCCTCGTAGATCGGCACGCAATCCCTGGAAGCATCCGCGCCCGCAGGAAAAATATCCAGCGTTGCGCCGCCGACGCGGTAGCCGACGCCGAGCTTGATCCGTTCCAGGCCGTCGAGCACGTCGAGCTTGGTGATGCACAGGCCGGACACGCCGTTGATCTGGATCGAGCGCTTGAGCACCGCCGCATCGAACCAGCCGCAGCGGCGCGGCCTTCCGGTGACCGAGCCGAACTCATTGCCGTTCTTGCGCAATTGCTCGCCCACCTCGTCCTCGAGTTCGGTCGGAAACGGCCCGCTGCCCACTCTGGTCGAATAGGCCTTGGCGATGCCGAGCACATAGTGCAGCATCTGTGGCCCCACTCCGGTGCCGCCGGCAGCGGCGCCGGCCACGCAACTGCTCGAGGTCACAAAGGGATAGGTGCCGTGGTCGACGTCCAGCAGCGAACCCTGCGCGCCCTCGAACAGCAGGTGCTTCCCCGCGGCCGCCGCGCGGTACAGCTCCGAGGACACGTCCGCCACCATCGGCGCGAGACGCGGCGCGAATGCCAGCGCATCGTCGCGCGTCCGCTGGAAATCGACGGGCTTCGCCTTGAGATAATGCTCCAGCACGAAGTTGTGGAAGTCGAGCACCTCGCGCAGCTTTTCGGCGAAGCGCTGCGGGTTGAACAGGTCCTGCAGGCGGATCGCGCGCCGCGCCACTTTGTCCTCATAGGCCGGGCCGATGCCCCGTCCCGTGGTGCCGATTTTGTCGGCGCCCTTGGCCGCTTCGCGCGCCTGGTCGATCGCCACGTGATAGGGCAGGATCAGGGGGCAGGCGCCCGAAATGCGCAGCCGGCTGGCGACCGCAACCCCGGCCGACTCCAGTTCGTCTATTTCCTGCAGCAGCGCCGAAGGCGACAGTACGACGCCGTTGCCGATATAGCAGGCAACGCCTTCGCGCAGAATGCCCGAGGGAATCAGCCGCAGGATCGTTTTCCTGCCGTTGATGACCAGCGTATGACCGGCATTGTGGCCGCCCTGAAAGCGCACCACGCCATCTGCATGGTCGGTGAGCCAATCGACGACCTTGCCCTTGCCCTCGTCACCCCACTGGGTGCCGATCACCACTACGTTCTTTGCCATGATCGATCCAAGAAAAAAGAATTAGCGATGCCGCGGAACAGACTGGCGCGTCCAAGCGCGGACTCATATCTTTCTGACCTGCCATTTGCCTTTCTGCCTGACCAGTTCGCGCGCGCAGCGCCCCTCGTCCGCTTCGTCCTCGTGCCCCGGCAGATCCTGAATCACCACCTCGCCTGCTGCGCGCAGGCCTGCCATCGCAGTCTCCAGCGCCGGGTCGCTCGTGCGCGGCGCGCGGATGCATCCCGGGACCGGCGCGGCCGGCGCAAGGCGCGCCAGATCGAGCAGATACAGGGTGAAACCGGTCGCCGGCCGCGCGCGGCCGAAAGCCCGGCCCACGCCATCATAGCGCCCGCCGAGCGCTATCGCATTGGGCAAGCGGGCGCAATAAGCGGCGAAAGCGACGCCGCTGTGATAATGGTAGCCGCGCAAATCGGCCAGATCGATGCTCACGGGGATCTCTTGCGTTGCGGTCAGCGCCTGCAGGTCGGCAAGCGCGCGCGTGATCCCGGCGTATTTCGGCAGCTCGCGCCGCGCGCGCGCGATCACTTCGCGCCCGCCGTACAACTCCGGCAGCAGCAGGATCGCATTGCGTATCGCCTTGGCCAGGCGTTTGGTCAGACCGCGCAATGCCGAAGCATCCTTGGCCTGCAAGGCCGCGAACAGATCGGCTTCCAATCCGGGACCGACATCGCCGCGCTGCGCCAGTTCGCGAAACACCGCCACATGGCCGATGTCCAGGCGCACGCCGGGAAGCCGGCACAGTTGCAGCGCCCGTCCCAGCAGCCGCTGTATTTCGAGGTCGCTTTCGATGCCGCCGTGGCCATAGATTTCGGCGCCGATCTGCAGCGGCTCGCGCGTGGAGGTGAGCCCGGCGGGCAAGGTGTGCAGCACCGAACCGCAGTAGCACAGGCGGGTCACGCCCTCGCGATTGAGCAGATGCGCATCGATGCGCGCCACTTGCGGCGTGATGTCGGCGCGCACACCCATGGTGCGGCCGGACAGCTGGTCCACCAGCTTGAACGTGCGCAGGTCCATGTCGTGGCCGGTGCCGGTCAGAAGGGATTCCAGGTACTCGAGCAGCGGCGGCATCACCAGCTCGTAGCCGTGGACGCGGAACAATTCCAGCAGCTGCGCGCGCAGCGACTCGATCCTGCGCGCCTCCGGCGGCAGGATGTCCTCGATGTATTCGGGCAGGACCCAGTTACGCATGCGAGTTCGAACGCCGCGGCAAACAGGCGGCACGCGCGCAAATCCCCGCCATCCCTCGACTCCTCATCCTATGCTCCCCACTTGGCGAAGAACAACAGCAGCAGACCCGCGAGCATCGACGTCAGGCCGAAAAAGCGGATCTGCCCGTCGCTGAACTGGGTGATGCGGCGGAACGTCTCGCGCCACTGTGCCGGGAACAGGAACGGCAGGATGCCCTCGATGACCAACATCAGCGCAAATGCCATGAGGAAAGTGCTAGGCATCCCCGGGCTCTCCAGTGCGTGCTACTTGCCGCCTTTGCCGGGACCTTTTAGGTACTTGAAGAAATCCGAACTCGGCTCCAGCACCAGCACGTCGCTGCGCTTCTTGAAGCTCGAGCGGTAGGCTTCGAGGCTGCGATAGAAGGCGTAAAACTCCGGATTCTGGCTGTAGGCCTTCGCGTATGCCGCCGAGGCCTTGGCATCGCCCTCGCCCTTGATGCGCTGCGCTTCATTGTAGGCGTTGGCGACGATTACCTGGCGCTCCTTGTCCGCCTCGGCGCGGATGCGCTCCGCCGCGCTCGCGCCTTCGGAACGCAGCTGGTTGGCTACGCTCTTTCTTTCCGCCTCCATGCGCTTATATACCGACTCGCTCACCTCCCGCGGCAAATCGACCCGCTTCAGGCGCACGTCGACGATGTCGATCCCTATTTTCTTCGCGTCCACATTGGAGCGCTCGCGCGCGATCCGCATCATCTCGTCGCGATCCTGCGACACCACTTCGTGCACCGTGTGCTTGCCGAACTCCTCGCGCAGCGTGGCATTGATCGTCTGCGTGAGGCGCGTCTCCGCCTGCGCCTCGTCGCCGACGCTGATGTAGAACAGGCGCGGGTCGCTGATTTTCCATTTGACGAACCAGTCCACGAGCAGGTTCTTCTTCTCCGAGGTGATATAGCGCTCGGCGTCCGGTGTATCCAGCGTCAGGATGCGCGCGTCGAAAAAGCGCACGTTCTGGATGAAAGGCCACTTGAAATGCAACCCCGGGGCGGTGATGACCTTCTTCACCTCGCCCAACTGGAATACGATCGCGCGCTCGCGCTGGTCGACGGTGAACATCGACGTGCTCACGAGCATGACGACGACAAGCACGCCGGCGAGCACCGCTGCAATGCGATTGTTCATGGCCGGCTCTCCCTTTCTCTCGAACGCAGCGCGTCGCGCGCGCGCGCGTCCGCGTCCGGATTCGGCGTCGGTTCGACCAGGGTCTGCTTGGACTGCATCGTCGCCTCGGGCAGCGCGCCGGCCGACATCTGCATGATTTTGTCCAGCGGCAGGTACAACAGGTTGCCGCTGCCCTTGGTGTCGAGCAGGATCTTGCTGGTGCTGCTCAATACCTGCTGCACCGTATCGAGATACATGCGCTCACGCGTCACCTGCGGCGCCTTTTCGTATTGCTTCAGCACCTCCTCGAAGCGGCTGGCCTCGCCCTCGGCATTGGCGAGCACGCTCTGGCGATAGCCTTGCGCTTCCTGCAGCAGGCGCGAGGCCGTACCCTGCGCCCTGGGCACGACATCGTTGAAATAAGCCTGGCCCTCGTTCTTCTGCCGCTCCAGGTCCTGCTTGGCTTTGACCGCATCGTCGAACGAGGCCTGCACTTCCTCCGGCGGCTGCGCATTTTGCATGGTCACGTTGCTGATCGCGATGCCGGTTTTATAGAGGTCGAGGATGCTCTGTATCATCTTCTGCGCATCGTTCGCTACCTGCTCGCGCCCTTCGTACAACACGAAGTCCATCTTGTTCGCGCCGACCACTTCGCGAAACGCCGATTCGGCCACCTGGCGCACGGTCTCGTCGGGACTCTTGTTGGTGAACAGGTAATCGAGCGGATCCTTCACCGTATACTGCACGGCAAACTGGATATCGATGATGTTCTCGTCGCCGGTGAGCATGATCGATTCCCGCGGCACCTTGGTCTTGACATTGTTGCGGTAGCCGATTTCGATCGTGCGCACCGTCGACAAGTCGACGTTTTCCTGCGTCTGGATCGGAAACGGCAGGCGCCAGCGCAAGCCCGGCTCGGTGACCTCTGTATATTTGCCGAAGGTGAACACCACGCCGCGCTGCGTGGCATTGACGGTATAGAAACCGCTCGCCAGCCACACCGCCAGCACCACAACGACCAGCAGGCCCACTCCGCCGCCGATCTGGCGCATGCTCGGCGGCTGTGCCGTAGGCGTAGGCCCGCCGCCCCCGCCCCTTCTGCCGAACAAGCCGCTCAGCTTCTGATTGAAATTGCGCCACAGCTCGTCCAAGTCCGGCGGGCCATTGCCCCCGCCCTTCTTGCCCCACTGCGGGTCATTAAGTGACATACGTATCCTTATGGTCCTGCTCGGTTTCTCGATTGCTTCCTGCGGATTTTTTCGCGGCTGCGACTTCGGCCAGGGCCATCCTGAGAAGATCCAGGCCGGCGCCGGTCTTTGCGCTCAAGCTGACGCGATGAATTTTACCATATTCGTCGCGCTCTAATCCCGGCAAAACCGGCGTCAGGTCGATTTTGTTCCATACCAGGATCTGCGGAATGGCATCCGCGCCGATCTCTGCGAGCACAGCATTGACGGCGGCGATCTGCGGCTCGCGCACGCTGCTCGAAGCATCGACCACATGGAGCAGCAGATCGGCGTGAACGGTTTCCTCCAGCGTGGCGCGAAAAGCCGCTACCAGGCCGTGCGGCAGCTCGCGGATGAAGCCGACGGTGTCCGATAATACCAGATTGCCGGTCGCCTCCAGGTACAGCCGCCGCGTGGTCGTGTCGAGCGTGGCGAACAACTGGTCGGCGGTATAGCTGCCGGCATGGGTGAGCGCGTTGAACAGCGTCGACTTGCCCGCATTGGTGTACCCGACCAGCGATACCGACAGCACCTCGCCGCGCACCCGCGCGCGGCGCTGCACGTCGCGGCGGCGCTTGAACTGCTGCAGCTTGTCCTTGAGTACCTTGACGCGATTGCCGATCAGGCGCCGGTCGACCTCGATCTGGGTTTCGCCCATGCCACCGAGAAATCCGCGGCCGCCGCGCTGGCGTTCAAGGTGGGTCCAGCCGCGCACCAGGCGCGTCGACGCATACTCCAGTTGCGCCAGTTCCACCTGCAATTTTCCCTCATGACTGCGTGCGCGCTGGGCGAAAATGCCGAGAATGAGGCCGTTGCGGTCCAGCACCGCGCATTCCAGTTTGTGTTCCAGGTTGCGCTGCTGCGCCGGTGTGAGCTCGTGATTGAACACCACTACCACCGCATTGTGCTCGCGCACCGCGGCCGCGATCTCCTCCACCTTGCCCGAGCCTGCGTAAAAAGCCGGATCGGGTCGCTGCCGCCTGCCCTGGATCAAGGCGCACGGTTTGAGCCCGGAACTCCCGACCAACAGGCGCAACTCCTCCAGGCTTTCGCCATAGCCGTCGGCGCCGAAGTCCAGGCCGACCAGCACAGCCGCATTGGCGCGCCCGGGGTGCTCAGACATCGCGCGTGCCGGCCGCAGCGGGCCGGCTGCTTTCAGTTGTCGGAAACAGGGGGATCGTAGGAAATGGTGACTGCGCGCGCCGGCACGACGGTGGAGATCGCGTGCTTATAGACCATCTGCGTGACCGTGTTCTTCAACAGCACCACATACTGGTCGAACGATTCCACCTGGCCCTGCAGCTTGATGCCGTTGACCAGATAGATCGAGACCGGCACGTGCTCCTTGCGCAGCGTGTTCAGAAACGGGTCTTGTAACAACTGCCCTTTAGTACTCATCGTGCCTCCCGCTGCTTTGTTGTTGAATTGCCACTGTAATTGATTTCTCTGTCATTTTCCACTACCGATTTGAGATGGGGGCGCGCTAATGCTTTTTCAAGTAGGGATTTGTCGAGGTCTTGAACTGCACCTTCAGCGGCGTTCCCTGAAGCGAAAAAGCCTCGCGAAAACGACCCTCCAGATAGCGGCGATAGCTCTCCGGTACCGCGTTGAGCGCGTTGCCGTGAATGACGATCAAAGGCGGGTTCATGCCGCCCTGATGGGCGTAACGCAACTTGGGCCGGGTCAAGCCCTTGCGCGGCGGCTGCTGGCGCTCGACCGCCTCGATCAGCACGCGCGTAAGGCGCGGCGTCGACAGTTTGGTCATGGCGGCGCGGTAGGCGTCGTCGATCGAAGGCAGCAGTCCCGGCAGGCCGCTGCCCTGCAGGGCCGAAATGAAATGAAAACGCGCGAACCCGAGAAAGCCAAGGCGGCGCCCGAGATCGCGCTTGACGCACTCGCGCCGGTAGTCGTCCAGTCCGTCCCATTTGTTGATCGCCACCACCAGGGCGCGCCCTTTTTCCACGACGTAGCCGGCGATATGCGCGTCCTGATCCGAGATCTCGGCCTGCGCATCGAGCACCAGCACCACCACATTGGCCTGGTCCACCGACTGCAGCGTCTTGATCACGGAAAACTTCTCCAGCGCCTCGAACACCTGCCCGCGGCGGCGCAGGCCGGCGGTATCGATGAGCGTATAGCGCCTGCCGTCGCGCTCGAACGGGACTTCGATGCTGTCGCGGGTGGTGCCCGGCTGATCGAACGCGATGACCCGGTTCTCGCCCAGCAGCGCGTTGATCAGGGTCGACTTGCCGACGTTGGGCCGGCCGATGATCGCGATGCGCGGATGGTCCGGCGCCTGCTCTTCCTCGGCCTCCTGCTCGAATCCCGCGAGCGCGAGGTCGATAAGGTCGCTTACGCCTTCGCCGTGCGCGGCGGATATGGCGTAGGGCTGTCCCAGCGCAAGTTCATGGAATTCGGCCGTAACCACGCCGGTATTCATGCCTTCTGCCTTGTTTACGGTGAGCAGCACGGGCCGCCCCGTCTTGCGCAGCAGGGCGGCGATGTTGCGGTCCTGCGCCGCCAACCCCTCGCGCACGTCGACCATGAACAGGATCACGTCGGCCTCGGCGATGGCCTGCAGGGTCTGCTTCGCCATCTCGTGCAAAATGCCGTCTTTCGCCACCGGTTCGAAGCCGCCGGTGTCCACCACGAAAAACGGCCTGTCGCCAACGCGTCCTTCGCCGTAATGGCGGTCGCGCGTCAGCCCGGGAATGTCGGCCACCAGCGCATCGCGGCTGCGCGTGAGCCGGTTGAAAAGGGTTGATTTGCCGACGTTGGGCCGGCCGACGATGACTACCGTGGGTTTCATGGGCGAGGGCTCAAGCGCGAAGGCACGGCGACCGGGAACAGATCAGGTCTTCTTTCCCGCGATGCATGCTGCGTTCCCGCGCCGATCCCACCGTTATCGGACGCTGAAGGCATACAACCCGCCGTCGCGGGTCTGTATCAGAAAGCCGCCGCCGGGCAGCGCGACCGGAGTGGTGCTGACCGGGCTGCCATCGGTTGCCACGCGGCCGACGAAAGCCCCGGAGTCGCGGTCCAGAAAATGCACGTAACCCTGGATGTCGGCGACCACGATCTCCTGGCCTAGAGCAAGCGGCGCCGACAGATTGCGCAGGCTCAGCTTGTCCTGCCGCCACACGCTGCTGCCGTTGCTGCGGTCCAGCGCATACACCATGCCCTTGTCGTCGCTGACAAAGGCGTAGCGCGCGTCCAGCGCCAGTCCCGAGGTGCTCGACATCTCGCGCCCCCACAGCGTCTGGCCGCTGGCAAGTTCAAAGCAGCCGATGCGGCCCTGATAGGCGACTGCGCAGACCTCGTGCCCCTCGATAACCGGCAGGCCGATGACGTCGGTGACCCGCTCCAGTTCAGTGGTGCCGTGCGGCAGCGCGACGGTTGCCTCCCAGCGCACCGCCCCGTTGGACAAATCGATCGCGACCAGCTTGCCGCCGGCAAAGCCGGCATAAACGACGCCCGCGTGAATGCTGATGCCCACCGGAGAGCGCACCGTCAGCGTCGGCATCGAGCGCTGGTAGTACCACTTGCGCTCGCCGTCCTTCGCATCCAGGCCGAAGATGCGGCCGTCGGCGCTGCGCACCACGACCACGCCCTGCGCCACCTGCGGCGCGGCAAGCACTTCGCTGCTGACTCGCGCCTTCCATAGCGCGATGCCCTTGGTGTCGAAGGCGAGCACATCACCCTCGCCGCTGCCTACCGCCACCAGTCCGTCGCCGGCGCCGACTCCGCCGGTCAAATGCTCCCCGGCACTGATGCGCCACAGCTGCTTGCCGCTGGCCGCATCCAGACGCGTGATCGTACCGTCGTACGCCGCCGCATATACGCTGCCGCCCGCAACCGCCGGACTGAATATTGCCTGCTTCGAATTGCCTATGTTCGCCTGCCACAGGGTCGCGACCTTGATCGACTGCACGATCGCGGGCAGCGGTGCCATTTCGGGCGAGGCGCTGCGACTGCCGAACCAGTTCATCGGATTGATGGTATCGATTGCATTTCGGACCATGCTGCCGCCGCCGCAACCGGCGAGCAGGGACACCGCGCCCAGCATCGCGACGAATGCACGTCGGTGTTTCATTTCGCCGTTCCCAGCGCATCCAGGCGCAGCTGGATCGACCCGCGCAAGCCGACGTCCCCGGCGGCCGCCTTGTCCAGCGCCGCCTTATAGGCGCTGCGCGCCTCATCCTTCTTGCCCTGCGCGACCAGAACATCGCCGCGCGCCGCCAGAAACAGCGCGTCGTACGCAGCGCCGTGTTTGGCGTCCAACACCTTCAGCGCATCGCCATAGGCCTTTTGGTCCAGCATCACGCTGACCAGCCGCAGGCGCGCGATATCCTGCAGATTTGCGTCGTTGGCGTGTTCTGCAACCCATGCGAGCTGCGCATGCGCGGTCTTGAGGTCGCCGCCATCGAAGTTGGCTTTGGCCGAAACCAGGGCCGCCATGGCAGCGTAGGTCGTGCGCGGATAGTGCTCGATGATCGAGCCGGCGGCTTCGCGCACCTGGCTCAGGTCGCCCGCAGCAGCCGCCTTCTGCACGACGTCATACAGTCCCGAGGCGTGGACCGCCTGGTTGCGTTGATAATAGTTCCAGCCTCTCCAGCCGGCGAGCGCAACCAGCACCACGCAAAGGACTGTTAGCACCAAGGTGCCGTTTTCCTGCCACCACGCCTTCAGCGCAGCCAGCTGTTCCTGTTCTTCCAGATCGTAGGTAGACATGGTCCTATTCTTCTTCCGAAAACAATAAACTGGTTACGGTCTCGGGCAGCGCGGTGCGCGCCACCCGCATTTGCTCGCGCTCGAGGCGCAGGTGCTTCACGGTCGCGGCGCCGCTGGCTGCCTCGTCCTCGCCCAGGATCACTGCAAGCACGGCGCCGCTCGCGTCCGCCTTTTTCATCTGCGCCTTGAAGCTGCCGCCGCCGCAGTGCTGCAGCACCGAAAGTCCGAGGTCGCGCAACTCTTCGGCCACGCCGAACGCCATGCGGTCGGCCGCGCTGCCCTGGTGCACCAGGTAGACTTCGCATTGCGCCGCGGGTTCCGGCGCGCGCGCTTCCTGCATCAGCGCGAGCAGCCGCTCGAGCCCCATGGCAAAACCGCAGGCCGGCGTCGGTTTGCCGCCGATCTGCTCGAACAGTCCGTCGTAGCGGCCTCCGCCGCACACCGTGCCCTGGGCTCCGAGGCGCTCGGTGACCCACTCGAACACGGTGAGATTGTAGTAATCCAGCCCGCGCACCATGCGCGCATTGATGGTGTACGCAATGCCTGCATCCTTCAGCACCTGCTGCACGCCTTCGAAATGCGCGAGCGAGGCCTCGCCCAGGTGATCGAGAAGGCGCGGGGCAGCTTCGATGAGCGGCTGCATCAGCGGATTCTTGCTGTCGAGCACGCGCAGCGGATTGGTATGCATGCGGCGTTTTCCGTCCGCGTCGAGCGCATCCTCGTGCGCCTGGAAATACTGCACCAGTTCCGTGCGGTGGCGCGCGCGCTCCTCGGGACTGCCGATCGAATTGAGCTGCAGCTTGATGTCCTGCAGCCCGAGGTCGTCCCACAGCCGCGCGCACATCAGCAGCAATTCGGCATCCACATCGGGACCCGCGTAACCCAGCGCTTCGGCGCCGACCTGGTGAAACTGGCGGTAGCGTCCCTTCTGCGGCCGCTCGTGCCGGTACATCGGCCCCATGTAGTACAGCCGCTGCGGATTGCCGTAGAGCAGGTTGTGCTGGATTGCCGCGCGCACCGTCGACGCCGTGGCTTCCGGCCGCAGCGTCAGCGCCTCCCCGTTCAGTTCGTCGACGAAGCTGTACATCTCCTTCTCGACGATGTCGGTGGCCTCGCCGATCGCGCGGCGAAACAAGGCTGTCGGCTCGAGCAGCGGCGTGCGCATGTTGCGATAACCGTAGCTGCGGAGCCAGGAGCGCAGCGTCTCCTCCAGCTCCTCCCAAAGCGCCGCCTCTTCCGGCAGGATGTCGTTCATCCCCCGGACTGCTTGTATGGTGTGGCTCATGTTCGCGTTTGGCTTAGGCCGGGGCTAAACCGCCGTCTTGATCGGAATGGTTTTTGGATTCTGGTCCGCGCTCGCGGCTGCGCCGGCCGCACCGTAATGGCTGCGCACGTAATCGTCCACGATTTTCTGAAAATCGCTGGCGATGGTCTCGCCCTTGAGCGTCACCGTTTTCTCGCCGTCGACGAATACCGGCGCCACCGGGCGCTCGCCCGAGCCCGGCAGGCTGATGCCGATGTTGGCCTGTTTCGATTCGCCCGGGCCGTTCACCACGCAGCCCATCACCGCCACATGCATGTCTTCCACGCCCGGGAATTGCGCGCGCCACAGCGGCATCTGGCTGCGCAGATATGCCTGGATGTCGGCGGCGAGCTCCTGGAAATAGGTGCTGGTGGTGCGGCCGCACCCGGGGCAACTGATGACCAAAGGCGCAAACGACCTGATACCCATGGTCTGCAGGATTTCCTGTGCCACGACGACTTCGCGCGTGCGGTCACCGCCGGGCTCGGGCGTGAGCGAAATGCGGATGGTGTCGCCGATGCCTTCCTGCAACAGCACCGACAGCGCCGCGGTCGAGGCGACGATACCCTTCGAACCCATACCGGCTTCGGTAAGACCCAGATGCAGCGGGTAGTCGCAGCGCGCCGCCAGTTCGCGATAGACCGAGATCAGATCCTGTACCCCGCTGACCTTGCACGACAACACGATCCTGTTTGCCGGCAGACCCCATTTTTCCGCCTGCGCGGCCGACTCCAGCGCCGACACCACCAGCGCCTCGCGCATCACCGCGTCGGCCGCGAGCGGCTGCGCGCGGGCGCCGTTCTCGTCCATCAGGCGCGCCAGCAGTTCCTGGTCGAGGCTGCCCCAGTTCACGCCGATGCGCACCGGCTTGCCGTATTTGCACGCCAATTCGATCATGGTGGCGAACTGCTCGTCGCGCTTCGACCCCTTGCCGACGTTGCCCGGATTGATGCGGTATTTGGCGAGCGCCTCGGCGCACTCGGGATACTGGCTCAGCAGACGGTGCCCGTTGAAATGGAAATCCCCGACCAGCGGCACGGCGCAGTTCCTGCGCGCGAGTTCGTCGCGGATGCGCGCGACCTGCGCCGCCGCCTCGGCCGTGTTGACGGTGATGCGCACCAGTTCCGAGCCCGCGCGCGCCAGATCGCACACCTGCTGCGCCGTGGCGAGCGCGTCCGCGGTATCGGTATTGGTCATGGATTGCACGACGATGGGCGCGTCGCCGCCGATCATGACGCCTGCGACCTGCACCTGGCGCGTGCTCTTGCGCGTCTTGACGACCATCGCGGCTACTCGAGCTTGAGGCGCGCGACGTCGACCTTGAAATAAGGCCGCAGATCGATCGGGGCGTCGTTGTACTTCAGCTTCACGCTGGCGGCGTTGCCGATCACGATGTCGAACGGCGGCGTGCCCTCGATCACGCGTTTGGTGCCGGGTTGATTGAGCTGCGACAGCAGTATCTTGCCATCGGCCTGTTTGATTTCAACCCAGGACAATTGATCGAACGTGAGTTCGATGCGCTTCTTCGGAACGACGGCTTCGCCCGCCGCCGCCGCCGCAGCCGCGGTCTGGGCCGCAGGCTGCGATGCCTGGCCTGCGGGCGGCGGGGTCTGTGCCCCGTCAGCGGCAGCGGGCGCCGGCGCCCTCGCCGGACCCGGCGCGGACGGCGCGTTTGCCGGAGCCGATGCGGACGGCGCGTTTGCCGGAACCGACGCGGACGGCGTGCTTGCCGCAGCCGGGGGGGACGTCGTACTCGGTGCGACGCCAGCCGAAGACGCGCTTGCCGGAGCTGGCGCGGCTGGTACATGCGTTGGCACTGGCGGCGCAGGCTCGTTCGCCCCTCTGGGCGTGATCGTCACTATCTGGCCTGTATCCGGCGGGTTGATTTGCCACTCATAAACCACGACCGCTACCGCCGCCAGTGCTGCCACGGACAGCGAGACATAGATGCGGTTCGATTTTCCGCCACCCTCGATGAACGGTTCCTGCCGGCTGGTGCGAAGATCGACAGTGGCCGCGGCGGGAATATCGCGCCGGCCCAGATCCACGAGCAGCGGCTCCGGATCGATCTGTACCAGCTTGGCATAGCTGCGGATCATGCCGCGCACGAACGTCGCCCCCGGCAGCTTCGCGTAGTCGTCGGACTCGATGGCCGCAATCTGCTTGACGCCGTACTTTATCTGCTGCGACACGTCGCCGACGCTGAGCTTGAGTTCGGCGCGCGCGGCTGCCAGCGCCTTTCCCGGGCTCGCGCGCTCGGTCGCTGGTTCCGCTTCACTCATTCAAACTGATCCTTGAGCAAATGCTGATATTCCGGAGAACCGGAAAAACGCCGCCGCAATTCGAACGCGAGCGAGTCCTCTGCTCCCCTGTTGCCCAACTTGCGCTCGATGCGCAACGCCAGCCACAGCGATTCAGCCGTCGGCCGGACCAGCTTGTTATAGCGCCCGATATATCCGCCCGCGGCCTGGAACTGGCCGCGCTGGTACTGCAGCGTTGCCAGGTTGAGCAGGGCCTGGAGATTGTCCGGATCGCTGCGCAGCGCATGCTCGAAATACCCGACGGCATCGCTGCCGCCGTTCTTCTTCAGCGAGCACAACCCGGCGTTGACATACGAGCGCGCCGGCGTCTTGTACAAAGGGTTCTTCAGCGCCGCAATAAAATAGGCGATGGACTGGTCCTCGTGGCCGGTACGGCACAGAAACCAGCCGTAGTTGTTGTTGATGTCCGGGTCGTTCGGCGACAGGGCGAGGGCGCGCTCGAAATATTTCTGCGCGACGACGTTCTCTTTCAGGTCCATGTGCACCAGGCCGAAAACATTGTAAGCCGGGGCATAATTCGGGTCAGCCGCGACCGCGGTGCGCAATTCCTCGAGCGCAACGCCCATGTTGCCGCGCTGAAAGTACAAAGAAGCGAGTTCGGTATGGATGCGCGCGCGATTGAACGGGCTGCTCATGTCGCCGCTCACGGTCCCCGTATCCACCGTATCCGCCCGCGACCCGGGAGACACCGGATTCTGCGCGCAGCCGGCGAGCGCGACGCAGGCGATCAATGCCGCAAGCAGATATGACGATTTCAGCATGGCTGTATCTCCACCACGCGGCGCGTGCGCCGGGTCTTGTCTTCCACCCGCCCGGCGAGCTGCCCGCAGGCCGCGTCGATATCGTCCCCGCGCGTCCTGCGTGTCGTCACCACCAAGCCGGCGGAAAGCAGCATTTCGCCAAAGCGGCGGATGGCCTCGCGCGGCGAGCGCTTGAAACCGGAAGCGGGGAAAGGATTGAACGGAATCAGGTTGAACTTGCACGGCACATCGCGCACCAGCGCGATCAATTGTCGCGCATGTTCCGCGCTGTCGTTGACGCCGTCGAGCATGACGTACTCGAAGGTGATGAAATCGCGCGGCGCCTTGTGCAGATAACGCTGGCACGCGGCAAGCAGCGTGGCCAGCGGATATTTCCTGTTGATCGGCACCAGCGTGTCGCGCAGCGCGTCGTTGGGCGCGTGCAGCGATACTGCGAGCGCCACCGGACATGCATCGCGCAGGCGATCGATCGCGGGAACGATACCCGCGGTGGACAGCGTCACACGCCGGCGCGACAAACCGTAAGCATTGTCGTCGAGCATCAGGCGCATGGCTGCGACCACATTGTCGAAATTGGCCAGCGGCTCCCCCATACCCATCATGACCACGTTGCTGATGACACGTTCGCCTTTGGGTGTGCCGCCCA
>Ga0307377_10004334_pt1 | contig 15579 bp, 28 predicted proteins | sample TR3MG_FD_202535 | JGI IMG/M metagenome (GOLD analysis project Ga0307377, IMG submission 202535) | Soil microbial communities from Risofladan, Vaasa, Finland - TR-3 | ecosystem: Environmental > Terrestrial > Soil > Coastal area > Acid sulfate soil | place: Finland: Risofladan, Vaasa | collected... | reverse complement strand
AAGCGAAAGCTGTAATTAAATAAAACTAAACGGGGGGAAGTGTGCAACCAGATTAGTGTTCTATGGGAGAAATCACCCAAATTGTGGACTGGAATTTCCAGGATGTGGGGGTATGTGAGAAGTGAATGTTGAATAAAATAGACGAGACGGGATTTACTGTTTGGCGATCATCGCCTGCAGTCCTCTGATAATGTTGCTCGCCTGGCGACCGGTTAGGGTATCCAGTGGACGGACGGAATTACAAAGCTTGGCACGGCTGCCGGTCTTGACAGCTGCAAAGCGCTCCAACCTATATTCCATACTTTCCTCATCATCTTCGTTCCATTTCAATCTACGCGCCAGTTCACGGATGTAATCAAGCTGTCGAGTAGAAGCGAAACGTGACTTCTTGCCGTCAGTTCGGCGGTGGGATTCCTGACGGTTGCGGAGCATTGTGAGCAACCGAAGGACAGCTTGGTTGAATAGTTTGGCAGACTTAAATAACGGCTTGCGGCTGACATCACCGTTACAAAACTTGCCAGGATGGTTATCAGGAATGATGGAGTCGGCGATATCGCGCTGGAGCGATTCATCCAATCCCAGCTCCCGGCAGTAACCGAACCATCGGTGGCGGCGTTGTTTGATAACATCAATATTCATTTCATCATAACACCAGACTTTCCTGATAACTCATATTTTGTTTACTTGTGCCACCCAGAGCTATCTGATATGTATAATTGACCGGTTCCCATTCAAGATGAATCCCAGCGTTAGCCATCGTCTCAGTAATGTTTACGCCCATTGCTTCTGGTGTCATGATAATAATCATTTTCGGATGTTCCAGTGTAAATTTTGATATAACGTTCCTGAGTTGTTTCCTGGCGGATCCCTGCCAGTATAAGCAACATCTTATTTGTCGTCTTGACCAACCGGGATGAAATTCTCGCATCTTAGCACAATGAGCTCTGAATCCAAATCTGTTATAAATTGCATACACAGGTTGATCTAAATCAAGGACATCATTTATCTTCGGTGCGGCTGGTGGGCATCTATCTGTCTTACCATAGTTCGGGCAGCCCTTCGGATGACCCTGATACGGCTTCACACATAAAGCCCGCATCTTCATATCAATAACGGGTTTGACTTCTACCCAGCCATGCTCAATCATAACGTCAGCCGATAGCGGATAATCGTCGATGATAGGCGTTGCGAATTTTACATCCGGAGTAAAATTCAGACCGAGGGCGCGGTTGAGATCGGCGATTGCTTTATCGGTGTCAACCGGTTCTGCAGCCATCCATTCAAGCTCACCCTCCTTCTCCATCCGACGATGTTCCTCCCTGGTCGTCGGACCGTCGAACCTTCTCAGACCGCGAGACGGTCGGACGATTATATCGCCATTCGGCAGTTTGACAGCAACATTGCGTGGACCCTTGCCTAACCAGCGACAGACGATCTCGACGGTAATTGGATACGGACCATAGAGACTGTAATGCGGCGACCAGCGGGGGAGACGGAGTTTGTAGAATCTATTCATGAGTCAAGTGCCATCACCTCAAGGCAGTCACCCCAGATAACCTGATTGATGAACTTCTCTTGCCAAGTCAATTAGTTTTCCTGTTCAAGTTTCATGGCAACCTGGTTGAGAAAATCGTCGGGGGCGTATTTGACCAGGCGGCGCGCCATGATGAGGGCACGGACGCCGAAGTCGATCCAGGTCTCGGCAACGTCCTGCAGCTCCTCGAGTGTGACAGCGAGGTAGTAACCGGCTGGCGAGCCGGTGTTCGATCCGATCGGCTTGTGGAACTCGAGGCGGAGTGAGCGGATAATCTTCCTTACGGTGCGCTCAGAGATGCCGGTGACGCTGGCTATATCACGGGCGAGGATGGCACTGTCGCGCCCCCTGTGCCGGTGGACGACCCGCCAGACATCGACCTGGTCGGGCTTCATCTCCGGAGGATTATCATCATATATAAACTCAGCCTGCATCGTCTCCAATCAGGCACCTCACAGTTTGATCATCCTTCTCAAGGGCTTCAGCAAAGGCAGCGTCGATTTCGGCTTTCGGGCGATGGATAACTCTGACCGGATACTCATTAATAATCTTATTCTCAGGCGGAGGCGGCGGACGGTTGGGCTGCCGTCGCGTAGGTTGTTTGCGAGGGATAGCATCACCACTTCTCTTTGTTCCCGGTATTGTGCGCGAGAACGGATGTTCTGTCGGCGGTTGCGAATGGGACTCTGATTTTCTCTCAATCGATTTATGGCAGCGTTCGCTGATGAGCTGCCTGGAGAACTCAGGATCGATCTTCTGGTGGGGATAGCGCCAGACGGAGATTTTTGGAAAGGCTTTTATCCTGGTTGAGATTATCCCCAAGTGTTTGCGGAGAGTACCGCACTGGAATATGGTGAGTCCGGAGGCATCGATCGCGCGGCGGGCATCGACGGGACCTTTGGCGAGGAGCGCCTGAACAACGTCTGCTGCATGCCGGTAATCGGACCGGAGGAATATCACATCAGTCGCTTCCGCAGCCACCTGTGATGAGCCGTTACCGAAGAGAGACTCAAGCGAATCCAACAGGCTGTTGAAACTATCAAGCGACCGCATCAAATCGTTGAATGCGGGTCGGAGACGGGCGACGACGTCCGATATTGCCTCTGTCCGGATGGTGTCAGATTGCTTCAGATTCGCCATCATGGATGATCTCATAAAAACACTCCTCGTCTTGATCTGGGCGACGGATACCGTCGATTTTGTCGATGTCATCAGGATGACCTTTGAGATGCAGGGCGAGCGCCTTCAGATTGACCGTCTTTGTAGTGTTAATAAGGTGATCGAGTCCGAGCGCCTCACAACACGCCACAGAATTATTCTTTGGTGAGACGATGAACTTGTCATCACGGATCTTGTGCCAGCCGATGACGCCGTGCAGCAGCTTGATGGAGCGTTTACCGGGGGGTCGGAAGTCGCTCCGATGGGCGTCTAAGTAGCGATAGATGTTTTTAACCAACGGCTTGATTAGGTATTTCAGGGCGTCGATCTTGATCTTATAACGTTCCTTGAGACGGGCGATGAGATTGTCGGATTGTGCCTTCAAAATGATGACATCGTTCTCAAGGACTTTCAGCCTGCCCATGTATGCTTCGACCTGTTCGATGGTAGGGATGGGAATATCGGGTTTCTTACGAGCCATTATGTTCTCCGGAAGTTGAATTTTGAATTGCTATATCGACGCCGGTCAGGGCGTGGATCTTATTACGGACGCGGTTGGCGGCATCGGTATCGCCGGATTTGACGGCAGCGTTGAATTCTGAACGGGCGGCGCGGATCATCATCTCATGCGCCATATCCTTAACGCTGCCGGTACTCATCTGCTTGATTGCAGGCGCTATTTTATCGGTGACCGCCGTTGACTGTTTGGCATCGACGTTTTCAGTGGACTTGAACTGCTGCCATTCAGCCTGCCGTTTCTCGCCGAGCAGCTTATCCCAGCGGGAGGCTTTCATGCCCTTGGCTGTGACGAGGAAATATGCGAGGCTGCGGGGTTTCAATTTTCTCATTCTTACGGCAGTGATGTCGGCTATCAGCGGACCGGCTGATCCGAACTCGCGGCAGAACCAGGCGATGATCTTACGATGTTCCTGGACCTTGTCAGGATTCCAATCTGATGACCAAGGCGGAAGATCGAACGAGTCGCGGAAGTGCGCTTCGATGCGATCGACGGCACGCGGGTATTTTTTAAGAAGACCTGGAGCGGCGGCGCGCATCATCCGCCTGGCGAAACCCTGGACGCCGAGCCAGTCATTACGGTCGATCATCCAGAATAGGTGTTCGATTTCATGAAGAGATATCTGCATCAGAATATCTCAAAGGGATGATAAGGGAAATCAAATCTGTCATCCCAAATTACCCCGTAGTTATAATCCAAGCAGAGTCTTTCGCGCAGAACCGGTTCGTCGATCCGTTCGACGTGAATCCGGTGGACGGTCACATGGCGCAGCGTACCGAGCAGCAGGAGATAGAGCATGTCTCCGTCCCTGCTTACAACCCTGCCAACCTGGCGATAGCTGTCCTCCGGACACGCCCAGACGTACATTTCAATTTTCATGGGGCGGGATCCATGTTAGCGTACATCTCGGAATAAGGTTTAAGCCCCAACCTCTCCCGCTCAATGTTATTGGTGATAGGTGATAACTTGCTACGAGCGACTTTAAGGCGCGGCAGGAGATGCTCGACAGTGACTACATAATTATTTCCGCGCTGTTCCAGTACCTCGGCGCAGTAGTATTTGCCAGCGATCTCGACGTTCATGTGTTTTTCAACCAACTTTACCTCCATTACATTCAGATAATTGTTTTGAGCAGATTGGGCGTCAGGATGAAGAGCAGCCCGATGGTGAGGTTCCAGGCGGCGTGAACTATTGCGCAGCAGCGGTCGAACCGGCAGCCGAGCTTCCAGCCGCGAGCCTGGCGCTTGACGGACATCGCCTTACGGAAGAACAATCCGACCAGCAGTAGGTAACGCGCTTCGACGAGGATAGCGAAACCGTGGCTGATACCGAGGACGATTACTGCGACCAGCAGGAACTTGGCAATCTCTAGATCGACGCGGTTGATCCTATTGATTAAGGTGTTGAGTTCGGGGCGCAGATGACCGTAAGCTGAACCGAGGAGTGACTCAGAAACGATGACGATAAACTCGACGATTATCAACTTTCCGAGGTCGCCGTTGGCGAGTATGAAGATGGCAATGAGGAAGACCAACCGCTGTGAATACTTGACAGCGTGATAGAAGTTCAAGTATGATCGCCCGAAAATAATCAGGTATCCCTCGCTGAATATCAGCCACGCAGGATAGATCCAGAACCAGCGGGTTGAGAATGGTGGATCGTGGGATGCCAGCCAGATCCAGGACAGTAATCCCATACTGAGCAGATAGGTGTAGAGCATAATAAGGACGGGTCCCGGTTGGTCTTCCCCATTATCGGTGCGGTGATTGGCGGCGTTCATTGGTCAGACCGGGTAGAACGAATTCCAGGCGGCGCCGATCATGAGGGCGATCCTGCTGACATTACCGCCAGCGTCGACCCGCAGATTAGCGCCATCAGATGCCTCGGCAAACTGCACGCATCTGGTATCTGAGAGGTTGCCGCCGAAGTCGTTTCGATATTCGTCCCCTTCGGAGACCCTGAGCTTAAAATAGACTTTGGAGGAGCTGGTGATTTCGACCTCTTTGTCATCGTAAGCCTTGTAATTTCCGTCAAACTCAAGACGATCGGCGAGGTTTACGTCTGCGTGTTTCCAGGTGGACATGATATAACTCCTTATTAGATTTGTACCCCCCCCTACTCAGCAGGGGGAATGATTATTTAAGCTCTGTTGGTATATACGTAACTGACATGAGCTTCAGTTATCTTGGCGTCACCCAGGAGGGCGGCGCGGTTGAGCAGGTCGATCATAACCTGGTTGAGGTGGCGCGGTTCGATCGGCATGACGGAGTGTTCGTCAGTGGACTTCTGTTCATAATTCCAGATCTTTGTGTGAGTGTCGATTTCGAGCAACCCGATGCCATCATATTTACTCAGCTTCAGATCGATGTATTCCCTGATTTCAGTCTCGTTCATCAGACCCCAGATCTCAACGATATCCGCCTGGGTGCGCACCTCTTCGAGGTCGGTTCGGGCGAGTACCGGCTTGATATGCGGCTGGGCGAGGATGACGATTCCGAGCATGTGCATAAAGTCCGATTTAGTGTTGTCCCAGAGCCGCTTGATGGCGACCAGGGTACGCGGATGCAGGGCATGACCATCGTCGATTACAATAAGGATGCGAGCTGCATTTTTTGAGCGGACGATGTCGAGGATGTTCTCGATCTTGCGGTTCTGGTCCCAGCCGTTGTACAGGCAGCCGATGCCGCGACTGACCGAATTGATGATGTGTGAGATTCTGATGGTCTCGGTATCGGGCTGCAATATTCTGACAACCCGGCAGCTGTTGCTGCGTTCGTGCTTGAGGTGGTATTCGGCGGCATCGACGGCGATGGTTTTGCCGGTTCCCTGCGGACCGACGAGGATCAGAAACTCGCCGTATGTGCCGGCGTCGCATATACGATCGACGGCGTTGGTATGCTCGAATACTTCGAGCACATCGCGGGGTCCGTTGACCCGCGCGGCGGAGAACGGGTTGTTTGGAAATCCGAAATGTTTGAGGGCTTGCGGTGTAAGACCCATTGGGGGCTCCTCCTGATTTAATGCTTTGTTGATGTCCGACGGCAGGCATCCTGCGCCGGTTAGAATTTGTGTGATGTCATCGTGCAGCTTTGCACGGAGTTGCGGTGAGCGAGGCAAGATACCAGACTTGACAAACAGGTTGACAGTGGCGGCGGACACTTCGCATTCCCTGGCGAGAGAACGCTGGGAGATAGCAGCTTTCTTAAGCAGCCGTGCGAGAGTGACATGATCGACAGCGGGGTTTCTAATGATTATGTTTCTGGCGATTTGCATGGGCTATCCTGCGGAGAGATTGGTTTTGGGCAGCACGTCAGCGATCAGACCCTTATAGCGTTCGACTAAATCGCGGATCTGCTGCATGGTAATTGCTCCATCGATCTCAGCAGCGAGGGATTGCTTCATTTCGGCGGTGATGCCGGGGACGGCGGAGATAACCCTGGCGCGAGCATCGTCGCGGGAGAACTTAACTTCGGGCGGCTGTTGGACGGGTAACTGGTGACGACCTGGTTGAGCGGCGAGCGTCCTGGCGACATGCTGCTTTGCATCGGCGGTGAGGCGCTGCATCTGCGCATAACGCGGCTCCGCCGCATCGGCAGCCTGGCGGACGGCTTCGGCGTGATCGGGTAATGCCGCCCTGGTATCGAGGACGCTGCGGGCGTCCCTCGAAAATCCGGCGTGATCCTTTCTGATTGGTCTGGCGAGGCGGTATTCGTCCTCATAACCGACGACCAGGTTCGGTGCCTGGAATGGATTGCGGATGACACTGACACGCTTACCGGCAAGCCTCTTGAACTCCGGCGGCAGGATAAACTGTATACCATCGACGGAGATGGCGCCGAAATTGGAGACTTTGCGGGTCTCAGGCTTGGAAATTGCAGCAGCTCGCAACAGCTCGCGGGACGGCGGTACGCGCAGATGATCGGCAATATTCTGACTCCAGAAGTTGTAGCGCGGCATGGAGACGCGACCGAGCACATTGACAGTCTGAAAGCGGATCATAAAGTCCTGCGCACGACGGTTGAGGTCGGCAAGGTCGCGGGCGGGATCGAACCGGAGTTGCGACTCGAACTTACGCTCAATTAATCCGTGCCCGGTCTCGACCGAGCCCTTAGCCCAGGGTCGCCCTGTCGCATGCGGGATGAGGGTGATGCCGAACGTCCGACAGACGTTCTTGAGCATTTCTGAGGTATTGCCGGGACCGCGATCGGCGACGAGCCGGTCGGGCAGCCCGTGGAATACGAGCGCTTCATTCTGATGGCGGAACCAGGCGTTTTCAAGAAACTGAATGGTCGCAAAGGCGGACTCGCCGGGGATGAGGAAATATTCAAGATAGAAGGCGTGTGTGTAGTGATCGACGAGGAGTCCCCGCCAGAGATGATACTGCCGTGATTTGGCGCGCTGAATGGATTTATTCGGATCCGACGCCTGAGACCAATGGACAAACTGCAACGGTTTGCCTTTGTCGCCGAAGTCCCACTGTGCGCAAACAGACCAGTCGAACTGGTGCAGTTGATTCGGATAGTCGGATCGGCGGGGGATGGTCGGCGGCGGGCGGAGCAGATCGCGCTTGAGAAGTCCCTCCTGCTCCAGGTAATACTTGAGCTGAGCAACGGTAAGAGAACCGGGCGGGATTACCCCCTGCCGCTCGGCGACGGCGATGGCTGTCTCATAGTCTATACGGATATAGCCGCCTCGTTTCTTGGTCTGCTGAATGAGGACGGCGATCTGTTCGATCTGCTCGGTTGTTACCGATGTAGTGCGCGGTCTGCCGCCTGCAGAGATACGTTTACGCTTGACGCCTTCATTTATGAGTATCCGGTAGATCGTGCTTTTATCGACTCCTGTCTGTCGCGCGTATTCGGCGACCACCTTCCCTGCATCGCGGGGCGTTGGTGCGGCGATATATCTCTCAATGAGATTGCGGCGGACTGGATCATCAAGCATCGATTTATCTCGGAGTAAAATTGATTACTTTGGAATCGGAACCGTCCGGTTTATCTTCCGGAGGTTCGTTATCTTCAGCGGTATCGGCGGGCGGTTCGGGTTCGACAGTCGGCGGGTCGATGACGGTCTGCGAGTCGGCGTCTCCATCATAGTATGCAACTGTATCCGGGTCGATCAGCCCGAACTGCAGCTTGACCCTGGCAACACCGGCGCGCACCTGGGATTCCATATTCTCCAGATAGTCGGTGATAAATCCCAACTGGATCGGGGTAACGTCCTTGAGGCGGATGCCGGAGAGGATGGTACGGATGGCAACGGCGCGGTTGAGGCATTTCTCAAACAGGTCTTTAAGATGCTGCTCATCGGCGTTATCCGGCGTCCAGTTATGCTTTTTCTCAATCCAGTCGGCGAGTTCCTGCTCAGCCTGGTTGCGCCGGGTACGTTCACCGATCAGCTCGGATTCAATCTGATCCTTTTCTTTCTGGACGCGCTTGAAATGCCGGGAGAGTTCCCGCTGCGGAATGACGTCTTGATGATCCGGCATCGGACCGAGGAGGAGAGATTGCTGTTTTTGACTGGGCATGGATATATTTATCCGTGAAGAGCTATCGGCGGGAGCCTTCTGCCCAGCGATTCCTATCTTCTTGTAAACCACTGATAAGGCGAGCCCGACGGAGTTTCGGTCATAGCCGAACGATTCACATCTACTCAGAAATTCGCCCTCGTCCTGATGGCGTATCAAGGAGAAAAACTCACCGGCATGAGAGAGATTGTCGAAGGCGGCGGTCATATAATGCTTCACCTGCGTGAATGCAAACTCCTCATCGTATGGCATATCCAACAGATGCTGAGGTATGGCTTTATCCCAGGCTGAGGCGGGCAGGGTTTCGTCACTCATCGCCCCTCCTCAAGTAGCGGTTCTTAAACCGGTTAGCTTCCGTTATTACCTCCGATACTTTCTTCTCCGCATTCCTCAGCATTGGATAGACACCATCCGGATTGACCATGTAGGTTCCATCCTCGAATGCCATGTAATAGTCGATCTCCAAGCCGGAGCGGAGAAAGCGCAGCATCTTGCTGCGGTCGAAACCGATCTTCGCCGCCAACTCGTCGGGCGACCAGGGGCGCGGATCGGACGCCATGATAGTGAGAAGGCGCAGCATGTCGCGGGCGTCCTTGTTAAGCTGGCAGCCGCGAAGTTTGTGGAGAGCCTGGTTCTTAGGTTTAATTAGAACCGGAACTTTCGATTGGTTCATTCTTCTTCCCGTGGTTATTGTTTCGCCGACCGTTGGGATTGATGGCGCCGGTGCGGATGAGTTCGGCTTTGCGATTGAAGATGGTGGACTCATAGATATCGAGGTATTTTCTGAGCGTCCGGATGCAGGTCAGTTCGGCGTCGCACTCAAACATATCCATCTGACCGTCCTCGATTGCGTTGGCATGTTCTCCGGAGAGGATACCGGCTTGCTCGTTAACGCGCAGGACGAGAGTGTGAAGATCTTCGATCGACAGAGACTGCGGAACCGCGTCGCCCTGGAAGATCACGGTTAAGTCCATGAAGTATTCGCGCAGGAAGTTGCGCGCAATATCAGGTGAGTGAGTACGCAGAACCTTATAGACCTCGGTCACGAACGAGTCGTCGAGGCAGACGCGACCGTAGATAAGATTGTTGAATTCGTCCGGCGACATCCCGAACAGGTCCGCCATACCGAGCAGCTTGTTCGCAGGGAAGCCTCTATCGTTGGTTGCGGCGGTGAGGGCGTTTCTTAGCGCCATCCTGAGACGCAGCATGTTGGCTGCCATAGTTCTCCTCCGTTAGTAGATTGAACAGAAACGATTTAATCTGTGTTGAAGCACATATTAAAAAAAGAGTTGTCATGCGGTGATTCGGCTTGACAACCCACCTATAACTGTTTATTTTACGCTCCGTATAAAAAACGGGGAACGGTCGTTTGCGGCGATGCCGGGAGCGGTTGTTTCTCTTGACCGGCGGGGGCGGGTGCTCGTGAGGCGTATCGCCCCTGCCGGGTTGTTTAATTAATCCGGAGATTAATTATGGATACTGAAAATGTTCAGATCGTCAAAGAGGTGTTTTTCAAGATCATCGACATAGAAAATAGATGTGTCGATGTGACAGATGTTAACAAAAAAGCATTGGATACCGAAACCCTCAGCAAGTTTTTTAACTGGTCTTATCATTCGGTCAAGAAGGCTCTTGATGATCAGATTCCTGATCCTCCGGCCCCTGATAAGAAATAACGGCATCGGCAATTTCTTTGAAACCGTCAGCGACATAACTGGGGGCTATCATTCTATCCTTATGAGCGCTTGAATTTATCCACGCGACGGTCAAGTCGCGTATCAGATCGTGAGTCACTTTACTTACACGAAGCATTAGTTTCTCCTTAAGCTTTATTGTCCGCTGGCAGACGCCATCGTCTGCCAGTTAATGTTCTATACCGGCGCGCCCTCTTCGCGGGCGGCGTCCATGTGTTTAGCGATATTCTTAAATGCCTCTTCGAACGTCATGTCCTTGTACTTCGCATTGATTGCTTCGATTCCCCAGGCTACGACCCGCTGACTCTTATCCATCCAGGGGATGTCGTTACACATGACTCCAATAGCCTTGGCGATCTTGACTATATGGCCGAAGTCGGGACCCGCCATTGTGCAGGGACGCCCCGCGAGGACTCGCTGGATTATGCCTTGAGAAATGCCGGTTGCTTTTACTAACTTACGGATAGACCAGCCCTTACGCTTTAGATAGACATAGATGGAGCTGTCTTCCTCATTTGCTCGAACTGACTCGCATTTATTTTTTTGCGAGTCACTTCGAGCAGATTGCTCTTCGAAATTCGGATCCCAGGAAAAATCGTTGTGATCCAGGGTAAATTCATCGGGGTGATCTCGAGCGGCCGCCCGGAAAACTTCGCGGCAAGCTTCCTCATGCTTTCCCCAGGGGCGAGTGCCGCGCAGCATCTGCTCGAAGTAATCGAGCGAGACGCCGATCTTCTTGGCAAACTGTGCCCTGCGTGGACGCTCATGAAAATATTTTCTGAAGCTCTTGGTCGGCTTGGTTTTGGGCTTGGTCATTTCTCCTCCTGTTTGGGTATGTGCGGTCGGACGTCGAAGCCGAGAAGGCGGTTGATGCGCGGGATGTACTTCGGGCTTTTGCGGGATCCCGTCATTATTAAATGGACGGTGACACGGGTTATTTTGAGCTTGCGCGCGATGGACGCGTAGGTCGGGTAACCGGCTTGAAGCATTTTGATGTGTAAGGCGGCGGGGATCATAAGAGTTCCCAAGTTTGAAAGTGTGAAAGTAAAGATTTATTAACCATGAGAGGTTACAAATGATGGACCACAAAGAAATTGCAAGTGCAGTCAGTGAAATACAAAGTCAGAAGGTTGAGCAATATCAACGGATCATTGCCATCTGCGAAGGACTTGTATTGTTAGAAGATCAGATCACTGACTTGAAGACTTTAATTTTAAAAGTTGACGAGAAAGTTTCTCGTATCCTGGAACCTTAGCAGCGAGGAAATTGAAGGTGACTTCTATATGAACGCCGTCGATCTCACCCTTAATCTCAAATTTGCGTAAATTGACCTTGTATCCGGCGCCCTTCACCATGCCGGCTAATATGTTATCAATCTGTTCTTCGGTGAGGTCTTCATCGACGTTGCTATCGGTATCGGTGGTTGAGGCTTCAACCTGTTCAGCGGGCGGCTGCTGATTGTTTACTTCCGGCTGTGGCTTGGGGTCTGGCGGCTTGATGGCTTCATGGACAGTCTTGAATATTTTGGCTGCGGTTTCCGCTGTACCATCACCACTGCCTTTGTTAATGAGGGTTTGGGTGATGCGCGTTGCAAACTCCAGGTAATGAGCGGGGTGTGCTCTTTTTCGCTTGGACATTTCTCCTCCGGTTGGTTTGAATAACTTAAACGACGTTAGCTAAGATAAACAGGAAATTTTTACTTGTCAAGGAAAAAACGTGCCGAAAGTAAATAAAATAGAAAAAAACGTAGCGGAGATAACTAATAGGATCATATCCGCTTGCAAACCATACAAATTAAAAGGACTATCGTTACGCTTAGGCGTGCATGAAGCAACGCTGAGGAGCTGGATAAAAGGTCGGCGGGCATTTAATAAGGATGATTTGAGCAAGATTGCTATTGCTACGGGAGTTGATTTCCACTGGCTCCTCACCGGCGAGGGCGATCCGGACACTCCGATGGTTGCCGCCGGTTCGGTTGAGGAGGCGACGCGCGGCGCCGACGAGGATGAGGAAGAGTACCCCTTGCAATACTGGCAGGACGAGAGTATATTTGATAAATGGATGCGGGAAGAGGAGGCTCCGCTGCTGTACAAGTTGACGCGGGCGGAGATCACGATGCTGAAGCGGCTGCCGATAAAGGCGATTGAAGAGGACTATGAGGAGACATACATTGACATATATAAGGAATGCCTGCGAATGCATCGGCGGTTAGAGATCAAGAAGCGGAAGCGGGCGGCGAAGGCGGCGGCGGTGCCGGTGAAGAAGGCGGTGAGTAAGTAAGAAAGTAAGAAAGTGAGAAAGTAAGAAAGGAGGGAGTCGTGAAAGTAGTTGAGGTTAAGAAGCTGTATCCGGTGGCGAGGGCGTTCACTTCAATATTCAGCCTTTTAGGATGGTTGGCTGTTATAGCCGCAGTAATAATCGCCTCATTAAATATGCGCAGTACAGGTTTCGAAGATTGCTACGTTGTTTACAGTAAATTATATCCCGCTTTGATCGCAATAGTAGTGGGATTTATGTTTTTGTTCCTTGGTGAAATGATCAAGATCATCATCGACATTGAGGAGAACGTCCGGACGACAGCGATGATTACCTGGTCAGTGAATCGGAAAGTCGTAAGGGTTGAGAAGGAGTCGGATTACAACTGGGGACTTTACGATTCGGATGATGAGAAGGAATCGGATCCTGCCTGGGGGGATAAGAAAGAGGATATATAATAAGGAGGGGAATTCAAGATAACCCTTCGCACCATATTAATACTATCCATCCTCATCCGGGAAGGGAGCGAGGTAGCGAGGGAGCGAGGGAGCGAGTGGTCCCCCCTATTACGCCAGAGGAACTTATTTTCACGCGGTCAAATTTTACGCTCCGTATAAAAAACGGTGTTGCAAGAGGTCTGTTTTCATCGTCTTAAAATCTAACTGACGGATATGACTTAAAATATATTGTTCAGGCGTGCACTAAATACATGTGCAGAAATTTGACGATCCTGTAGAAATAACAGGATCGTTTCTTTTATGTCGGGGTTTTCCTCAAGAAACTGTAAGGGTAGCATAAGTTAAGCAACCCCGGAGGAGAGCCGACAATGCGAAAAACGGTAGTCATATCCGCAGGACATTATCCCGGAGATCCGGGCGTTCGCGCAAACGATCTGATTGAATTTAATGTCGCCGAGGCTGTCGTCATGCCGCTGGGCGTTATGCTGCGCAGCGCCGGTTACCTGGTCGTGAAGGTCAGCGGGAAGCTGACCGAGAAGATCCGCAACGCCAATGAAGCAAACCCCGACGCTGCAGTCGAAATCCATTTCAACGGTCATCACGATCCAACCTCAAACGGAACCGAGTGTCTCTACGGTTCCAATCCCAAAGATAAAAAGTTAGCAGAACATATCCAGAGACGCCTCGTCATGCGGCTCGGACTGCGCGATCGCGGCGTCAAATTCGCGGATTATCAGGGGACGCCGGACAAGGTCGACGAGTGCGCATTCAGTCGGGAGATCGACGCTCCGGCGACGATTGTCGAGCCGTGTTTTATGACAAATCCCAAAGAGGCGGAACTGCTGAAAGACAACGCGAACCTGTACAAGATCGCAGTGGCGGTGTTCGAGGGGATCAGGGATTTTCTGGGCGATGGACCGCAGGCTGAGCGGAAGGATGCCCCACCGAGAAAAGCCAGACACCACAAAACTTAATGGAGGAGATATGGACGACTTGACAAGGGAACTGATCGCAGCCGGCGAGAGGATCGCCGAGGAGTGGCAGGAAAAACTCGCCGACGGTAAGATCAGCGTGACAGAAATATACGGTCTTGTCAGCACGCTGGTGATAGTCGCCGATGGACTCAGCAAGACTGGCAACATCAAGCATGTCGCAGTCAAGGAGGCGTTCTCATATTTCGACAGGAAGTATGAGATCATCAAGCGGTTAGACGATCTGATTCATCTGCCCTGGTATATCGAACCGTTCGATGGGAAGCTGATGCGGGCGGCGGTGGACATCCTTATAGGGCAGGCGGTTGCAATGATGAACACTATACTGCAGAAGAAATTCAGCGAAGATGAGACAGCCCTGCTCGATGAACATCACTCCGGAGAAGAGGCGGCAGACAAGAATGTCCGCCCCACCGGGAAGCCGAATATCACGATGGATAATGATGGAAAATGAATTGTCGGCGCTGGGGAGGATCGGCGGCAGGAAATTTAGCGCGGTATTAATAATCGGCGTCATCCTGCTGGCTACGATCATTCTGGCGGCGTTCCTCATTCCCGACAATCCTCTGATCTGGGAGGCTGTGAAGGGCTTGACGACAGCGCTGACGGTCATCTCCATCGGCTTCTACGGCGGGAATGTGAGTGAGAAATATATCGACAAGATCAAAAAAGAATAAGGTAACCCCCCTTATATTCCCCCCTGCTCAGCAGGGGGGAAGCATCGACGCGGTGATGCCGGGGGCGGGTGGTTGTAACGGGGTTCTCCTCCTGTCCACCCTGCTCCCGGCATGGCGGAATTTTCGACAGGATTAACAGGATATATATGGTGAGTGGAAACAACATAGACAGCATCCAGAAATCGATACTGAGTATCATCGAAGAGATCGATGAAACCGACGATCCGGTTATCCGGAAGCGGCTGATTGAGAGCCTGCAGAAACACAACCGGAAGCTGCGGGATCTGCACAAGGATAACGAGCAGGCTCAGAAGGCAGCCGACGTTCTGGATCAATGCCTGCTGGAGTTGACCAGGGGGAAAGTCGAGACTCAGAGGACTCGCGAAGAGTTGCAGAAAACCAAGCTCAAAATAATAGAGAACAGTCTTTCCGGAGATTGACATGAATGGTGAGAAATTAGCATTTGTGCTGGGGGGAGTTAAGCAGGCAACAGAGGATTTGACCCATGAGATAAAGGGTCTGCGGGGGGATTTGAAGCCGATGGTTGAGAAGCTGGAGAAACACCAGGAGCGGCTGATCAACGGCGATCATTCATTCAAGAGCATAAACAACAAGATAAAGGTACTGTTCGTCGGGATCTGCTTGATATTGATAATCATCGTTCCGCAGGCATACCCGGCGATCAAGCTGTTCATCAGAGGAATATTCTAACCGCATTATGTATGCCAGGATAATACGCGACCGGGCGTTCGAGCTGTGGGCGATA
>Ga0307377_10004333_pt1 | contig 15583 bp, 21 predicted proteins | sample TR3MG_FD_202535 | JGI IMG/M metagenome (GOLD analysis project Ga0307377, IMG submission 202535) | Soil microbial communities from Risofladan, Vaasa, Finland - TR-3 | ecosystem: Environmental > Terrestrial > Soil > Coastal area > Acid sulfate soil | place: Finland: Risofladan, Vaasa | collected... | reverse complement strand
CATTTCCGCCCGCGCGCAGGCCGCCAACCAGTAGGGTATGCCAGTCGGGTGTACCCGAGCCTCCTAGCGTATTACCGAAGTCGACATCGCCGGAAACGGGCGAGCCGTCGACAAAAAACTGGTGCGCGTAGGACGGCGACGCGAGGTTTTTAAGCGAGGGAAGCACGAAGCTGGGGATGTAATCCCACATCTCCGCGCCGGTGCTGGTGTTGAACGCATGCAGCATGCCGTCGCCCGCGCCTACGTAGAGCACCTCCTGACGGTTGGCCACTGACGTCGCAAACGCTGCATACCCGGCATCGGTGTATCGCGCCGCTGCTCCCCCGACGACTTCCGGCTCCGAATAAACGATATCCCCGAGCAGGTGCAGCCTCTTGCGGTAAGTGGTTCCTTCCAAGTTGCGCGCGCCCCGCAGGTAGGCAAGCACGTTTGCATTGTCGGCGGGCGACGTCGACAGGTTGAGCAGGTCGAGCGTTGCGGCGCTCAAGCTCGCGGTCTCGAACGGCTCGGGTCCGTTCGTGCCATCCATAGTGACAATCATCCTCGATGCGGGAGTTCTCGCATCGAGCAGCGACTGCGCATCCCAAAGCGGGGCTCCACTGCTAATGTCCGCCGTGGTCGAGTCGACGCTGAAAGCCTGCACGTCCCCGAACCAGCCATTGACCTGGTAGCTGCTTACGTAGGCTTCCGAGCTTCCAGGCGTCAAATTCACTTTCGACACCGCGACGGCGGATTGCGACCCTGATTTGATGATGACATCGAGGATGGCAGCCTGCACGCTGGCGGCCGCTGTCGCCGCATCGTTTGCGGTCATCATCATGCCTCGGCCGTTGATGGTCGCATGCCACAGGTCATCTATGGCAGTAGGGTCCTGTCCAGACGGGTTCGTCCAGGTGGGTGGGCTAGCGAATGGATTGAGGGCCGACGCTGAACCGGTGCCATAAATGTTGCCAATAGCCCCGAGTGTCATGGCGTAAGTGTTCATGTGCAGATTGCGGTTCTGGTCGGCATTCGGGCTTGTGTCCGAAGTGTCGTAGGCCACCTGTCCTGCCAACAGGTCGGACCGCAGGTTGGTGGTGTAGTAATAGGCCGCGATGTCGGCCAGCGTATTTGAATACGTCGTGGTGTAGGGGGGCGTTCCGGTGTAAGTGGCCTTGTTGTAGGAGCCAACCCTTGGCCCGCCGGAATTGTCCGCATAGCCATCGGTGAGTACCATCGCGGCATTGCGCTGGCAGGCAAACTGAATGATGCTTTTGTTTGTCATCATCTGTGCGCCGGCATATCCCAAGGCGGTGCGCGTAGGGGTTCCGCTATTGGTCACCATGGTGTACATGGGCCCGAGCACCATTTGCCAGTTTTGACTGGCCACGGGGCTCGCAAAATCGTACATGGTGATGGGCGACGGGCTGTCCAGGAATACCGAGCCACCGTGGATGCTCGGCAACTGCGAGAGCACTTGCCCCATTGCGCCCGCGAGCATCAGCTTGCGCTTGCGGTAGTACGTAAACCAGTTCGCGAAGTTCTGCAGCTCGGCCGCATAGGTCCGCCCCGACGGATAGGTCGTCGTAGCCGGCTGGATTTGGTAGAGACGCAGCAACTGGCCGTCCGGTGCGGTAGCGCAGCTCGGTGGGCCACTGGTGCACGTCACGTCGATGACCCAGTAGCTTGCCGGGAAGTATGGAATCGCCACATCCCAAGGACCGTTTGCCGTGACATTCGAAGTCGTCGTGCGACCATACCGGGTCGTCGTTACGGAAACCGTCGATGTTCCCAGGGTGATGTCCGTTGTTATGGGTTGCCAGCCCGTGCCGTTCACATTCGCCTGAATCCCCGCGATGCTGCTGCCTGGAATCGTCATTCCGTTTTGCATCCTGAAGGTATAGTCCCTGGCTGTCGGCGCGGTCGCCGGGAGCGTGGTCAGGTCCAGGGTTGTCGGCGTGCCCGAAGTGGGGAGCCATGGATGGCTGCGCGCCGCCGTCGGCACAGCGTCGGTGAAGCTTTGCGATGCGCCGTTTATGTAAGCGGGAACCCAGGGCGTGTAAGTAATCGCGGGGTTGTAGTAAAGGGGGTTGTAGCTCGAGCTGCGAGTCCAGGCAAAGGCCGGTATCGGCGGCACGGCATAATAGCCCGACGAATCCCTGTAGTACCGGGCATCGGGCACGCTGGATGCATCCCCGTTCGGAAACAGGTACACATACCCTGCATTGCCGTTGGTCAGCGGCACGCCCGAAGAATCCGTGAACGATTGGGTCGACGTGTTCCACCACAGCTCCCCGCCGTTCGAGCTCATCAGCACTTCCCAATCCATGGAGCCCGAGTTGTCCACGACGAACACAATGTTCGGCGGAACTATGGTCGAGGTGTCCACCGGAACCTGGCTGATGGTGACCGGTCCCGAAGCGCGGGCCTGCAGGGCCAGCATCAGCTGCAGCAGAACCAACAGGCACGCAACCGCACCAAACATGCGTTTCTTCATTGGAGGTTCCCTATCTTGAAATGAGCGTTTGCGCGAAGGATTCGGTGTCCTTCGGTCCGCGCACGCGAACCGTCACGCGGTAGAACACATTGGCGCTCGCGGCGAACGCGGCCGACCCGATTTTGTTCGAGCCCGCTGCAATCTGAATATCCACCAAGCAATTGTCGGTGGTGTCTGTGACCGGCAATGCGCCGGTGCACATCCTCTCGATGACCCACTGCACAGCGTTGTTACCCACCTGTGTGCTTGCTACAGTGCTCCAGTCAATTGCGGGCAATCCGGTGGAGTCGTCGGGCGTGGTGTTGGCCACGCGAAGCGGGTAGTACACATTGGGTACTGCGGTGTCGAGGGCCGTATCCGCAATCAGATAGGCGAACGCTGCATTTTCGGCGCCGTCCGCGGCTTCTCGCGCCGCGGCCCTGAACGCCGCGTTGCTTGCAATCAGCGAAGCCGTGTTCGTCGAGCGCACCGCCGCGAGTGCACCACCGACCATAATGCCCAACACTATCAGCACCAGCAGCAACGAAGAGCCTTGTTGACGGTTCATCGCTCAGCCCCCCATCTTTACGTTGAGCAAGGGCAGCATCAGGCTGACCACCCTGTAGCGGTAATGGCACCAGTTCGCGCCAACAACTGCCGCCAAGTCGACAGTTGGACCGTCTACCGCAGAGTTGGCAACCAGCGGGTTCCCCGTAGGAGGCAGGCCGCTCCACGCAACCAACTGCGGGTACTGTGTTGCAGCCCTGTTGGGCGCAGTGCTGCTGCAAACCGCGGTACCCGTGTGGTCCGGGTCCTGACTTTTGGCAACAATGGCCAAGCGGATGGCGCGCACTCGTAGCATGTCCGCGGCGGTCGGAGCCGTCCAATTTACGTTGGCCGGTGGCGCCAGGGCAGAATTGTCCACCGCGTCGGTCCAGGTAATCACGCTGTCGGCAGGCGCCGTCACGCTTCCGATGGGAGGGACAACCCCGTATTGAATTTGCATGGCAACGATGTCTTCGGCCACTACGGTCACGGTACCCGTAGTGTTGTCGACTTCCTCCAATGTCAGGTAGTCCGGACTGGTGGGGTTGGTGTTGACGCGATACGTCAGCCATTTGAACGCGTTCGCGGGCGCGGCCTTGTCGTTGTCCTGGTAGGTCACGGGCGTCGCATAGGAAGCGCTGGCCGTGTTAATTGCGCCTCCGACATGCGCAACAGTTGCGCCCGGGCTCGATGCGGTTACCGCGCTTGCTTGCATCAGCGTGCAGGGCTCCGTCCCCGACATGCTTTGCAGCAGGAGGACTGTGCCGGGCGCGATGCCCATCATGTTCGCGATGAGCAGGTCGGCGTCCGGGTTGGCCTGAGGCAGCAGCAAGCGCGGCGCCGCCGCGGAAAGCAGTGAATCCAGGTAGGCGATGCTTATTTGGTCGGAGCCGTTGCCTCCGTCCATGACGGAAACAGGGTAGACCGCACCTCCGTTCGACATGGCTGTGCCGTTATAAGCGAGATTCAGGCTCGGACATGCGAAGCCGTTTGAGGCCATCAGCCCCAGGCCCGCCTGCCTTATCGTCTTTTCCAGCACGAACAGCCCATCCGCGGCGCTGGACAGGGCGGCGTTGCCGCCGGTGGACATGCGTCGCTGCGCTTCAACAAACGAGGCCGTGTTGATGACGGCGAGCGACACGACCAGCCCGATGAAGATGCCGACCATCAGGCTGATGAGGGACATTCCGCTTTGTTCGCTCATTGCAGTGGCTGCGCGACGATGATGAAGTTCCGGACCGACGTGTCGTTGGGCGGCTCCCACTTCATGGTTACCGTGGCCGTGCCCGTTGCGTCGATAACGACCGTGGGATTCGGCAGGTCCGCCGCAGGAAGCGCCTGCGTATTGGGCAACCGCGCCAGCACGGCTTGGCGCCAGCTTTCCGCCGCAGCGGCGGAGTCCGGGGACCCGCAGGCAAGCGCGCTGGTCGAATTTACGGCGTAGCACCCAACGTTCGACGAATCCGTGCCGACCATTCCGGCCATGCTTTCGCCGAGCAGACCCGCTTCCACGCGGTAGGCCGACTGCGTGCTTGCTCTTAATAGCTTTGTCTGGAGCGCGAGCAACCCGAGAACAGCTATCGCAAAGATAGCCATGGCAATCAGCCCCTCCAGCATAGAGGTTCCCCGTTGGCAGTTCAGCGGTTTCACCTGCAAGCCTCCGAATTCCTTGTCCCCGAGGCGTCCAGCGCTGGTACGGATGGGTCACATATGCGAACGCTTCCTGCACTCGACACCTGCACCGTGAAGCAGTCCAAAGGCCCCCCCGCGCTCTTGCAGGCGTCCGTTGGCCCTGTCGTCACAAAATTAAACGTCGCCCCCGGCGGCGAAGTGCGCCCGCTCGAGGAAAAGTAAAGGTCTCCGGTTGTTCCTGACGCTTGGACGGCAACCGGCGCCTGCAGCTGCGTCTGCTGAAGCGGAATGACGCCTTCGCCGGCAAACGCGGGAACCTCGGTGGCGAAGGCGTTGCCCGTTATGTGCGCATGGACAGTGCGATTGCGGCGAATGGCTTCCGTGCGCGCACCCACCAGCGCGTCCCGGATGGTCTCGGCGGTAGTGCGTACTTTGCGCCCTTCCGCCCAGGTACTCATGCTGTTGAGGCCAATCATGGCCAGGATTGCGGTGATGACCAGCACCACCAGCATTTCAACTAGGGTGAATCCGCGTCGCATCAGCAGTCTCCCGGTTTAATCAGCCAGCAACTCGCCGGCAACGCGGTTCGGCCGGGATAAGCGAGCGTGGTCCTGTTTCCAGAATCATCCAGCTGGTACTTATAGCCCGCCATGGACCCGAGGCCCGTCGCTGTGGCGGTAAAGCCTGTGGCCGGATTGCCCGTTGGGGCACACGCAAACGAAAAGTATTGCGTCGCGGCGGGTGGCGCAACCGAACACGTGCCAACGCCGTAGTTGCCGTTGTCCTGGAAGGTTTGTTCCTGGGCCAAGCCGTATCCGCTCAACTTCCCGGTGGCATCCGTCGCTTCGCTACGTTGCATGTATCGCGCATAGCTGGGATAGGCCACCGCCGAAAGAATCCCAATGACTGCCACTACTATCAGCAGCTCAACTAAGGTGAACCCTCGCGCTTCCTTCGGAGACGAGAACTGTCCTATGTTCGTCAAGGTCTCAGAAAAGCCTGTTCCCATTTCATCCCTCCACCACGTTTCAATTATCAAAAGAGCTATTATATTAGCACATTGTGCTCCATTAGGCCAGTGCCGTATGTCACGTACCTATTATGCCACTAGCACCCCGGCCATCCGCTCACACTAGTGGGCACTTTGCAATGGTTCCAATTCAAGCGTTTGCATACTTCGCTCGCATGGGTTAGCGCCGATATGCGCGTCGCCGCCGATACGACACGGCTTAGCGCCGGCGAGCGCTACCCTCCGCACTGAAGAGAGGGGGCTTCGGGCGGGGTGGCAACGTTTCCCATAATTTGCATCTGTGGCACCTCGGTGAGCGATTAACCTAAATTGGCGGCATCGGTTGCAAGTGCGACAGGAGCGCGTGCTCGTAACTGCGCGCTCGGCTAGCGTTCTTAACTCGGGTTGCCCCGCCCGTTGGAAGCGCTTTGGCCACATGGCGCGCGGGCTGTCCCTTGCGTCATAGTTCTTTGAAAGGGGAAACCGCAGGATATTGCGCGGCTGCAAAAAAGAATTTCATGCGCACTTAATCGTCAGATGTACCGTAGGCTTTGCCCATTACATCAACGCACCCCCCCGGGAGTAAAGGAGTGCCGTCAGTGTTCATTGTGGGGCCGTAAGTATCCGCTCTGGGGCTGTATTCGTCGAGGATTGAATCGGAAGTGTCGGCCGACCCCCCGGCCCCGGATGGGAGTAAGTGCCAAACAATCAGTGGCCAAAAGAGTACGCCGATTGGCCCGACCACTAGGAGGCGCGCCAAAGCGGAGACCTCGGCAAATTGAGTCTGCCAGGCGGCGGCACAAGCAACAATAGCAACCACTACGGGCACGCTCTGGGTGGGAATAGGCCGTGCGAGGAGGGAGGTACTCGAAGATGTTCGATTCATGATTTACTCCTTGGTTGCCGCGTTAGCGGTCCAGCCCGCGCGGTGCGCCCGACGCGTCAAGGGTCCTGCTGACCATGCGCATTCCGTTCACGTTGTGCCCGTGGTCCTCAAAGCCATCGTATTCGCCAACCTCAATCGTGCCGTTGCGAATGCCAAGCAGTAGGTGAAAAGGGGCGTAGCACGCGAGCAGGCCAAGCGTCCACTTAAGGGCGGTACCCGCCCACGCCGAAGCTATCGGCCAAAGGTCTTGTTGTGCCGCGACGACGGCCAGCACAATAATCCAGCAGACAGCCAGCGGCCACCGAGATTGTTTGCGGAAAGGTGTTGTCATCAAAAACGTCGGCGGGCTTAGTCAGAGGGGAGCCCGAAGGGTCTGCCGTGCACGTCCACGCCGCCAGACATCGGTGACCCGTCTACATTCGTATCAGGTCCGCCGCGGTCAAAGCGGTCGTCTCTCTCACCGACAACAATTGTGCCGTTGCGAAGGCCAAGCAAGACATGAAAAGGCGCGTAGAATACCAGCAGGCCAAGCATCCATGTAAGGATGGTCTCTGCCCAACTGGAGGCTACCGGCCAAAGGTCATGTTGTCCCGCGACGACGGCCAGCACAATAACCAAGCAGACAACCAAAGGCCATTTTGACTGCTTAGGAACGGCGGCCATTTCGGATTCCACGGGGGGCCTAGTCCTCATCGCGTGGTGACCCCGTAGGGGTTGCCCTCTATATCCACATTCATGTTGCCGAGTATAGGAGTGCCATCCACGTTAGCGAAGCGCCAGGGTCCGTCCGAGCTCCGCTTACGGCCTTTGCCACTCAAAGCAAGGAGGCACAACACGAGCAAGCTGGTTACGTACTCCACTGCTGTAAGTGCCCACGCGGACGCTGCTGGCCAAAAGGGCTGTGCCTCCACCGCTATAAGTACGACGAAGCCGCCGGCCAGCCTCAAGGGCCACTTTAGGCTTTGAACGGGGGTAGCAATTTTGGGTTTCATGCGAGCAGGGTGTCCTGTACGTTGTTAATCAAGGAGCGAGTAATGAATGCCGGAGTCCGGCTTCGGAGCCCCGTGGGCACAACCATTTGCGTCCATGCCATTAATCATCACCGAGCCGTCGGTGTTGATAGGCGGGCCGTAGGACAGAGCGTCGGGGTACTCGTCGTCAAGCATGGGCGCGTACCCGGTGGCGTTGGGGGCGCGGAGTCTTCCAGGCACGAGTAAAGCAAGCCAGAATAGAAGGAACAGCACTCCCGTGTCCCCGCAGGCCGTGCGGAAGTTGGCGGTAGTGCCTAGCGAAAGGATAGCGCCGGTCAGCAGCCAACCGAAGCCCGCCACGGTTGTTGCTTGCGCTAGCGGCACCTTCACGGTGCTTGTGCCCGCTGCGTCCGGAGGGGTTGGGGTGTTAAGGAGTTTCATGGCGAGTATAGCTACGTGCGTTCGCCGCTATTCAGCGGGGACTTCCGGTTTTCGGCCCAGCGCCGGGAGCTTGAGGGTCGCCACCGCCATCACAGCAAAGTAGAGACCGAGGAGCGGGTTAAGGCCTGCCGCCAGCGTGACAAGAAACAGCGCGCCTTGGAGGGCGACAGCAAACGACTGGACGTCGCCCCAGCGCCCTTGCGCCTCCCAGCGCGACCGAAAAAAGTGCAAACCCACGGTGCCTCCGCTTACAACCACCAGGCCAAGTTCCCGAGCGTTCAGCTCGCTAAACAACTTAGCGAAGCCCAGGGCGTCTCGATACGTCAGGGCAACCCAAATCATGACTGCGCCGTAGCCAATGATGACCATGAGGACTTTCTGCCAAAAGGCAAAAGCGGAGCGGATGAGCTGGACTGTTTTCATGGTGTCTTTTGGGACCGTTGCCATGGCGCCTAGGGTTGTCGATTAGTGGAAAGGTCGTTAACTTTTCTATTGTGCGGTTATATTAGCACCACAATGGGAGAGACGTCAACACAATGTGGCCTGGCGGGCGGATGACGGCGGAAACCGACTGACCTCATTCGGAAAATGGCTTCCCGGCAACGGCAGGTGCTGGCCTCAGAGCTGCGCCAGAATACGACTAATGCGCTAGCACGCGTCTCCGCCGCGGTAACGTTCGTGTCCACAACGCTTGCCGCGCGCTGCGATTTGCCGATTGGTGCGTCTAGCGGGGCACAAACGCCATGCCGAGTTTGAATTTTGTGTGATACATAGTTCCCGGCTGAGACGGCGCGTTCGCAGCGCAAGGAATGCCAAGCTCCTCATAGGCAACAGCAGCGTGTCGAACCGAATGAAGCCAGAGCGCGATACAGCCAGAATACTGCTCCATCAGGTCTCGAAAATCAGCTACAAAAGTCAGCGGGAAATAATCCTCGGCGGGTACCTCGTCGTTTTTCCAGAGCGCTGCGTGTGCCTCGATTGTCAGAGTGCCTGCAGCAACTAATGCTTTGGGGCTGGGCGCGCTATGCGTCACAACCACAGTGTGGCCCGCAAAGGGTTCGCGCAATGCCTTGGCTAGCCACTTACCCGTTTTCGCATACTCAGTGTAGGCCACAAGGGGACTGAAGTATCCCGGAGCGCTGCACGGGAAAACAGGCACGAATCTAGACCATCGTTCTCGACACTTGGAACTTTTTGACCACCAGCGCTTTGCCTCTATTTGAAGAGAATCGTTCCCCTCCTTGAGTGCCGCGTCAAACACGCGGGGGTCCGCGTTGCCGAAATCGGACCACCCGTTTGCGCCCAAAAAGCGCACCCCATCTATAACAATACCGTCTTTCTCGAGGAATCGAACATTTGACCCACTCGCTTCCTTTCTCATGGCCGCAAGGTTCTCGTAGTAATCAAAACCATAGTGCTCCATGTTTCCAGGCACGTAGACCACCGGAAGCGGAAGTGTTTTTGCCCATCTGATGCCCGCTGTGCCGCAAGCAATGTCACCCGCGAGCACTAGCACGTCAAACTGCTCGGTCTCCTGGATGCGGGGCACGTTAGGAAACGTATGGGCCAAAAACCCAACCTGTAGTGGACGATTCCGATGCGGTGCCCGAACGCGCGCCCGGCGCTCAATCGTAGGGTAGCCTCTGTCCTCAATGTCATCGGGTAAGTCGACGAGCTCGCTGTCTGCGAAGCCCAGCGCTTTTAACCGCTCACGCAAAGTGGAAGGTCGGTCAACAGGCGGTTCATCAGCCGGCAACCGCCGGTCTGCCACAAAGGGGCTCTCTTGTGGCTCCACCTCTTTGGCGACAAGCTCGCGCGCAAGCGCGACAAATTGCATGAATGGCATGGGCCAGCCCGTTGCCAATGAAACCCCCGCCTTATCCAGGCGAAAATACAAAGGGGAACCGGGTATCGGAGAAACATCCCCGTTCTCGTCAAGCACCAAATGGTTGCCGAATTCGGCAAGCCACGCGGGTGAAGCCTCCCACTGGATAACGCGGTTAGCAAGAACGTCGCTGGAGTCCATGAAGCGCCTGTTTTAGCCTCTTAGAGATATACTTCAGACGCTGGTTAAAGACAGCCTCTCATAAACTCCATGTGGCCGGTCAACTCCCATATCACAGCCACGGCAGGGTCAGGTAAATCTTTAGCCGTCTGCAGCGGTATCGCCAGAAACAGGGGCGGATGGGACAAACGGCTCGACGAAGGCACGTCCGCCCTGCCAGCCGGATACTGCCGGATTGGCGATGCAGGACGCCACTTGAATCTCATGAGCCAGTTTCTAACCCGGAAGGCCATGGAGCCACGCTTTTATCTTCTGACCGCGCGTCTCAACGACATACTGGAAGCCGGCTCTCAAGTAGAAAAACCTGTCAACCGACGCGCCGTTTGTTTGTTCCAGGTATTTGCGCGGTCCGTCCGCGTTCTCCTTCCGCGTACCACTCAAGCGCGGTCGCCACGAGTGCTGCGGCAGACACCCCTTCTATTAGCGCGTTCCCTTTGATAGCCCGTATCATTTTATTGGGAAGCAACAGCAGCAGCTGCTCCCATTCCCCCTCCCCCTTCCCAGCGCCCCGAGGCGCCGCTTTGGGCTGCACAAAAGGGAGCCCTTTCTTATAGGGCGCTTTTTCCAGAAACTTCTCAATGGCTGTGGCAAAGGACCGATTTAGTGAGACTTCGTCCAACGCGGAGTACAACCGATACTTGGACTTAACCCCCACTCGAATGCGAACAGCCAAACGCTCGGTGCCTTCCTCGAAGAAGGACGGTCGTCCCAGAATTGGTTTGGCGTGGACAACAATTACGGGTTTGGCAGCTTTGGTCATAAGAACACCAGACATTTAATAGCACGTTATCTAATCTTAGACCTATTCGAGCTACTGCACAACACGCACAGCCGACACAAGCACAACATCACCCGCCCTTTTCATCGACAGGGCAGACCACATGTCGTCCGATTGGGGCTGGATGTCAGTTTCGCCGCGTGGATTGCGTCCGTGACGGCGGGGCTTTTCACGGTGCCAAAGCTCATTACTTCGCTCTGGCAAGCCAGCGGTCCGTTCAACCAGACCGCACACGCAATCGACAGGAAGTCAGTGTAGGCCAACAAGTTCCAGAATAGTACCGAGGACATCCGGCGCTGGCTTTCAACCAAATTTTTTCCCCACCCACCGTCCACACCGGAAGGTTTTTCCGCGCGTTATGCCGTGTCAAGCCAGTCGCCGTCCTTCGGCGCCAAGATGAGCCCGGCCGTTGGCACTAACTGTTTAGTGGAACAGTGTGGCGGCGCTTTCTTGTCTTTGCCAGTCGACGGTATGCCTGCGCTCAAATACCGCTTGAGCGGCCCATCTCCCGACACCAGTTCGGCCAAGATTTCGTCTTCGCTCGTAAGCGAAAAGGCTTTCATGCGTAGGCCGAAGTTCGCGGAAACCGTCGCGACAAATTTTGCTTCAGCTAGGTATTGGTCTGGTACCAGCAGAATGCCCCCTCGCATGTGCTTTCTCAAAATAGTCGAAACGTCGCAGGCCGTTTGGTACCGCCCGACCCATGTTGCTCGACCTTCTGGCGACATTACTTTAAGCATGCCCCACGTCAGGCCGTTGTCTTTGATTTGTCGCGCCATATACAAAGCGGCGTGTAGCGACGATTTGTGGTTTGCTGTTCCAGAGATTGTGGTGATTAGCACGTTGCCGCGAGATGTCGCGTCTATTTGATAATCGTCTTGTTTTTCGGACCTCATGTTTTCTCCTTCTCGAATGCACCGTTCGTTGCGGCAATTTTTCCTCTGGCCGCCACCGTTCGGCCTGCTTTCGGATACTATTTTAGCGCCCCGGTACCCGTTGTCAGCTCGGCTAAGACTTCATCCTCGCTCGTGAGAGGAAAGGCCTTCATGCGTAATCCGAAGTTTGCGCAAGCCGACGCAAAAAATGTTGCTTCCGTCAGGTACTAGCTGGGAACTAGCATCGCCCCCAATGCGGGTCCCCTTAAAATAGCCGCATTGTCTTGCGCCATTTGGTACCGTAACTCTCGGCCTAGACGACCTAACCGGTGTGGCGCACTTGCGTACGATTTAACGACTTTGCGGGAAGAAAGTTAATAGACCAATCGGCCCATTTTTCAATTGTTGACGTTTAGCTTTGCTCCAACACTTAGAACAAATCAATGGCAATTCAAGCATATGCCGGTATTCCGCTTGCACTCGAAACTTTGAAGGGCGCCGTTGCTGGGTATGAAGCTACTCGAGAGTAGTTGCCAGCCGCATGGTAGCTCAGACAAATCTACCCATAGTCGTGCAATTTCCCCGCACCGGAGTTCGCACATTGGGGCGCGTACTTCAAACACAGCGCCACGAAGCGATGCGAGAAGAAGATTTTTGCCATCAGACAGTCGCGGGAACATAATCGCCACGTAGAATTCCATTTATAGCGACGAAAATGGCACGCAAGCGCGAGGAAGGTATTTTCGAGCTGCTCGCGCAGTTCCCGTGGTGGGTTAGCGTTATCGCCGCAGGACTGGTGTATGCCTTCCTCACGTGGATGCTCCCCAACCTCGCCGGGCAAAGTGCTTTCCTGAAGGGTCTCGCTCAAGGGCTTTCGACCAACGCCTGGCTTTTCGCCGCCCTCTTCTTGCTTCCAATCCCGTTTTCACTACTGAACTCACTTGGCGGCGGGAAGTCGCTTAGGCAGGCGACCTCACGGCGGAAGAACGAGGACATCTTCGATATGCTCGCGACGCTGCCATGGTGGATAAGCGTAGTCGTCGCAGGCCTCGCGTACATATTTTTCCGTTGGCTCGCCCCTGCGCTTGCCGGCCACTCCTTCATGCTCAAGGCGATGGCCCAAGCCGTTCAGACCAACGCCCTCCTCCTCGCCTGCCTTTTTCTGATTCCAGCGCCGATTGCGTTCTTCAACGCTACGCGCCGGCGCAAGCTGCTTGATTCGCAAACGGGCATTGAGAGCATCCGGGCGATGACCTGGCAGGACTTCGAACTCCTCGTTGGCGAAGCCTTTCACCGGCAGGGCTACGCGGTCGAGGAGCGCGGCGGAAGTGCGCCGGATGGCGGCGTGGACTTGGTGCTGCGCAAGGACGGTAAGACGACGGTGGCGCAGTGCAAGCGCTGGCGTGATGCCCAGGTCAGCGTACAGCCAGTGCGCGAGCTTTTCGGGGTAATGCATGCCGCGGGGGCGAATGCGGCCATATTTGTCAGCAGCGGCTCGTACACGTCGGATGCGGCGGAGTTTGCCCGTGGCAATCCGATTCGGCTGATTGACGGTGACGAGCTTGCGAGCATGGTAGCCACCATCCAGGAAGAGCGGCGGATTGAGGGCCGGCTGGCGAAAGCGTTGACGCCATCCCCACAGCGACCTGTATACGGGAAAGTCTGCCCTATCTGCGGAGGCGCAATGACAAAGCGGATTGCGAAGAAAGGCCCTAAGGCTGGCGGCTCGTTTTGGGGCTGCTCTCGCTTTCCTGCGTGCCGAGGTACGCTTCCGGGCTAGCCTCGAAAGGCGCATACTCTCCCATACACGCCAAAGCCTCAGCCTGCTTTGACACGAAGTTCAGTTGTCGTCAATAAGGCTCATGCTACCCCCCCATCATCGCAACGCTCTTGTCTGAATGAAACTTAAACAAAAAACTCATGGGGTGGCCAAGCACCTGACACGTCTGCGGCCCGACGAGCAGTTCTGGCTGCAGCAACCGGCCAAGAAACAGTTAGAGGCACTACGAAACCTAGGCTTCTCGATTCCCTTTGAGGTAGGTGAGCGACTGCTGCCTCCTGCCAATAGCGGGCCTGCCTGCCGACGTAACGCCAATGGCGATGTAATCGTCCACCGCGACCAGCCAATGGAGACGGCTTATCGGCTAGCCAAGCGGCACTGGAAGGAGTCCCATGGCCGCTACGACGTCGAAGAGCGCTCGAAAATCGTCGAAGTTCCGTTCAAGAGATATCCGCGTACCGAGGTCCCACCGTATTTAGTGGAGCTAAGCATGCTCCGGGGCGACGACGGTGTGATGCATGTCGTGGCTGGACCATTCGCCTTCAACAAGGCAGACGACGAACGGGCAACAAACACGGCGAACGTGTTCATCGAACTCTTCGGGGAGTGCAGCGAGCTTTAACGCCGCGGCGAGAGGCGGCACGATGAAATCCTGTCCTTCAGGCAGGAGAAAGGCCGACCTTGGGGCTAGCCGTTACGTTGTTGTGTTGATTTATGACACCGGGTCCCCCGCAAACCTGCTCGGAGTTTGGCTCTCTGCAGGTTTGTCATCGGCAGAGATTTTCTCCTCAAAAAACACTGCTCACCCAAGCAGGGCGCGCCCCTCACGCTAATAATCGTCGCTATACAGTAGCCGCGCGCCACCACCGGTTAGGTGCGAAAAAACCACTTCATGAGGTCAAAGTAATCCCGCTGCCAGCCACCATCGCGGTAGGTGGTCAGTCCGTCCGGCATGTTCGTATGACGAATCGTGACCCGCGTTCCGCCGGGCACCGGCTCCAGTAGAATCTCTATTTGCGAATCGGAATCGGAATCTTGAAACTGCGCCGTGCGCCACGATTGAACGATGCGCTTGCCAGGTTCCAGCACTAGGTTTTTACCGGTAATGTAGCCCCACCACACCGTAAATCTGTCCCCTTCCCTGGCCGATATGGTTGCGGGTTGGCCACCTGTCATCTTGGCGTGACCTCGACTGTCGAGCCACGCGTCATAAATCTGTTTCGGCTTGGCTGGAATGACGTCGGTGACGGTGAAATCAAATGTCATCGCGCCTCTTTCCTACTCGGGGTGATTGCCCGGCCCAGAAAAATATGAGTAATGCGGAGCGTCATCACCGGTTAGGCAGCGGCCAATCCACTCTTGGTCAAACGATACGACTTGGAATCGGGGAGCAACTCGAGCCATCGGCGCTCAACGGCATACTGCAGGCCAACTTCTAAATCCTTCTGGCGGTAGCCTCTTTGCTGCCAAAGCGTGAGAAAGCTATCGCCGCGACGAACGTCACCGGCAAGCAAACCAAAGTGCCAGACGAAAATCGCCAATATCGCGCCCGCACATAACTCTGGGGTTGGTTGTGTTGATTGCGCTCGCTGTGTTGCCATCGGAGCCTCCTATTGCAGGCTTGTAATGAGAACGTGCGTCCGGCGCCGAACCAGCGACCGGGGACCGGGTAACGGACCATCATATACTTGGCAACGTGAGGGCGCACTGACAATCCGCTTTGGTAATGCGCACAATCGGGAAAGACGATTGCGACGCTGCGACATTCTTGTACCATTGGTTTGCGGGGTTTCTCCTCCTCCTCCAAATGGAATCCCGACTTTAAGCCGATGGCGCCCACAAGGCACCACCGGCTTTTTTCTTGTGCGCTTTCAAGCGGCCGCCGAGCGACGCCGTCGAAAAAAGCCCCGCGTTTCCGCGGGGCTTGCCTAAGAATTACAGCATGCATCAGCATTACCTGCGACGCCGCTCCACTGCCTAATTCGCCCGGCGCCAACCGGGCCTCGCCTGCGGGTGCCACCCGCAGACGCTATTCACTGCATCACCCTTTGGTGACAAAACGCCATATTTGACTGCTCTCTGCTTTTGCTCGCTCGCCACATCCAGCTAGTCTGCGGTTCGGTCATCGCTGATTGCAGAGTCTCC
>Ga0307377_10004331_pt1 | contig 15584 bp, 17 predicted proteins | sample TR3MG_FD_202535 | JGI IMG/M metagenome (GOLD analysis project Ga0307377, IMG submission 202535) | Soil microbial communities from Risofladan, Vaasa, Finland - TR-3 | ecosystem: Environmental > Terrestrial > Soil > Coastal area > Acid sulfate soil | place: Finland: Risofladan, Vaasa | collected... | reverse complement strand
CCAGCGGTTTGCCGCCCGGCTGCACGGGGCGATCCGAATCGAACAGCAGGTAGCTGCCGTCCGGCGCCACCAGCGGATCCTGGTCGAACCAGTGGCCCGAGAAGCCGGCCACCTGCGGACGGGACCAATGGCCGTTCACCTTGTGCGAGACCATGATGGTCTTGTGCGGCCCGCTGCTGCGATCGAAGAACACCGTGTGGCCGTCCGGCGTGAAGGCCAGGGTGTCGTCGCTGTCGGGATGGATGATGCCGCCCAGCGTCACCGCCTGCGGCGCAGGTGCCACCACTTCGGCGGCCAGGTTGTGGCGGGCTCCCGCAAGCATGCCGGCGGCCACGCAGAAACGGCAGGCGATTGTCAGGGCAGCAGTCATGTCGTGAACCTCAGCGGAGAGTTGGATGCGGTGGCCTGGGGTACCGCAGCGGCTTCATCGCGCATGGTGCGCGGCCAGCCACGGCGCCAGCGACAGGCGCCAGATGTGGTTGTTGCCGTTGTCCCATGCGCGCATGCGCGTCAGGTCCGCGCGTGCCTGCGCGGGCGAGCGCGGGTAGCTCACTTTCGCCGTGTAGTTGCTGGTGAAGTACAACGTGTGCCCGTCCGGGCCCAGGTGCGAACCCCAGGGCTCGTAGCGGTTCACCGCATCGCCGAGGTCGACCGGCGTGCTCCAGGCGTTGCCTTCGCGGAAAACCATGTACAGCCGGTCGGGCTTGTCCTTGCCCGCGTAGTTGGCGTCGAACACCATGAACGACTGGTCCGGCGCGATCGCCGGGTCCAGCTCATGCGCGGCCGGATCGCCCAGCGCCAGCCGCTGCGGCGGCTGGTAGCGGCCGTTGCGCCAGGCCGTGCGATACAGGTGGAACTCGTGCGTGGTGTCGTCGCGGCGCTGGTAGTACACATCGCCGTTGGCCGCCACGCTGGGCGCGTAAATGCTCGGCGCATCGTTCACCGCGTCGGGCAGCCGCACCGGCGCGCTCCAGCCCTCGCCACGGCGATCGACCCGCCACAGGTGGCCGCCGTGCAGCGCCGGGCCGCCGGCCACGTCGGCGCGGTTGGAGGTGTACACCAGGAACGAGCCATCCGGTGCCATCGCCGGATCGTGGTCCTGCCACTGCCCGGAGAACGAGGTGATCCGCGGCGTCGACCAGCGCTTGCCCACGCGATGCGATGTCATGATGAAACCGTTCCAGCCCGCCTGCTGGTCGAAGTAGACGGTGGCGCCATCCGGCGCGAAGGTCAGGCAATCCACGCCGGCCGGCCCGGAGATCGCGCCGGGCGCGAAGATCTCCGGCGTAGCGGGGGCCATGTCGGCGGCATGGACGCCGGCGATACCGCACAGCCCCAGCGCGAGCAGGCGGCAGGCGAACAAAGTGAGCGGGCGGCGGACCATGCGTACTCTTCGACAGGACGACGGTGCGCTCGAGTCTGCTTGGCAGCGTCGGCGCATCGCGGTCACTTTGTGATGAGTGGAGCTTCGCCGTGACCAGCGGTTGTCCGCGCGGGACAACTGGTTCGTTCTCGTCGAAGGATCGGGGTGCCCCCTCGCGGCGAGCGCTACCCGCCAAGCGAGGCCCCTGTAGGACAACCTCGCCGGCGCCGGCAAGCCGCTGGTGGAAGAACCGGTGGATTCGGCGGAATTCGAAGGCCTGCTTCGCTCTGGCAGGGCGCGTCTGGTCGACGCACGCAACGCATCGCTCGCATTGGAAAGCCGCTTCGACCTGGCCTGCGCGGGCGTCCAGGCGCTCATCGGGCCAGGTAGAAGTCCATCGGGATAAGCTCGACGGCCCATCCCCCTTCTTCGCCCAGCGTGGCGGCCGGATGCATGGACGCGATGCGCAGTGCCTCGTCACGGCTGTCCGCCTCGATGATGAACAGGCCGCCCACCACTTCCTTCGACTCGGTGTATGGCCCATCGCTGACGAGCGTCTTGCCGCGGCGCGGGCGCAGCGTCCTCCAGCTGTCCAGATCGCCAAGCGAAGCGGAAACCAGCACCTTGCCGGTCGCGCGCATCTTCTCGTCCAGTGCCGGGCATTGGCTCACCAATGCCTTGACGTCCTCCGGGGTCATCGCGGCGAATTTTTCGGGGGTGAAGTAGGCCAGGCCGAGGTATTTCATGGGGGAGCTCCTTGGGGTGGGGATGCACTGACGACGAAGCGGATGATCGGAAATCGACAATGCTCCGGGAGAGTTTGTGGACATGAGGAACGGGGTAATTCATCCAAGTTGACCATGTCTGTCCCACTTGATCGCGTGCTCATTGTGCAAATTGCGGCGGTCCGGCGCGTCGCGTGCTGCAAACGAAGCCCGTGTAGGAGCGCACCCTGTGCGCGATGCTCTTGCTGTTTCCTCCGGGGCACGAATTTTCAGAGCTTGAGAGCAAAGAGCTTTCGTCTGCCTGCGGCAGCCGAGTTACTTATCTCTTGCGTGGCCAAGAGATAAGTAACCACTGCGCCGCAGGAGCGGCGCGAACGGCGAAGCCGGCCCGAAGGGCGGAGGGCAGGATGCCCGGAGTAACAGAGAAGGCCACCCCGCTTGGCGCTTGCCGCCCATCCATGGGCGGCAAGTCCGTGAGCCGGGGCCGGGCTTTTCGAACGGGCATCCTGCCCGTGCGAAAAGGAGTCGACATCCCTGTCGACTCCCGCTGCGCGGCCTGTCGACCCCGACTCACCGCCGCACAGGGGCCCCGGGTAGAGCAGCGGGCCATCCTGGCCCGCACTCCTCAAGAAGGGCAAAAGGTCAAAGGCCAAGGCGGGTCGTGCGCTCTTGCAGCAATGGCTTTGAATCTGCGGGAGCCAGCAGGGATGGGTTCACCGTGAAGCTCCGTTCGGTCAGTCGGACGGGGGCGGACGTTGTAAAGTGCGCGCTGCCCCCAGTCTTGTGCCGGATGCTTGCGATCGAAAGCGCATTCGGCGGATTGCCTCGGCAGCAAGCCATCGGCTGCGCTCGATACCCCATCAGGAACACCTCACCGCATGTTTGAAAACGCCTTCAACAACATGGACCGCGTCATGCGCAATGACGAGGGCCTGGCGTCCGAGCTGGATTACGCCGAACAGACCTCGTGGCTGCTGTTTCTCAAGTACCTCGACGACATGGAACACGAGTGGGCCGACGAGGCCACGCTGGAAGGCCGCGAGTACACGCCGATCCTCGACGAGGCCTACCGCTGGCAGACCTGGGCCGCGCCGAAGAAGGCCGACGGCGCGCCGGACCTCAACGCCGCGCGCACCGGCGCCGACCTGATCGAGTTCGTCAACGGCCAGCTGTTTCCGTATCTGCAGACGTTCCGCGCGGCCAGCGACGATCCCGATTCGCTCGATTACAAGATCGGCGAGATCTTCTCCGAGATCGCCAACCGCTTCCGCTCCGGCTACTCGCTGCGCGACGCGCTGGAGATCATCGACCAGCTCAACTTCGGCAGCCAGGAGGCCAAGCACGAGCTGTCGGACCTATACGAAACCCGCATCAAGCGCATGGGCAACGCCGGCCGCAACGGCGGCGAGTACTACACGCCGCGCCCGCTGATCCGCGCCATGATCAAGGTGGTGCAGCCGCAGATCGGCGAGACGATTTATGACGGCGCCTGTGGCTCGGCGGGATTCCTGTGCGAAGCCTGGGACTACCTGCGCCGCGACAACCTCTCCGCCGCCGAGTGGGACACGCTGCAGCGCAAGACCTTCTACGGCCAGGAGAAGAAATCGCTGGCCTACGTGCTGGGCGTGATGAACCTGATCCTGCACGGCGTCGATGCGCCCAATATCCGCCACACCAACACGCTCGCCGACAACGTGATGGACATCCAGCAGAAGGACCGCCACGACATCGTGCTGGCGAACCCTCCATTTGGGGGTGGTGAGCGCAAGGAGGTGCAGCAGAACTTCCCGATCAAGTCCGGCGAAACCGCCTACCTGTTCCTGCAGCACTTCATCCGCAAGCTCAAGGCCGGCGGGCGCGGCGCGGTGGTGATCAAGAACACCTTCCTCAGCAACACCGACAACGCCAGCGTCGCCCTGCGCAAGGAGCTGCTGGAAACCTGCAACCTGCACACCGTGCTCGACTGCCCCGGCGGCACCTTCCAGGGCGCGGGCGTCAAGACCGTGGTGCTGTTTTTCGAGAAGGGCTCGAAGACGCGCAAGGTCTGGTTCTACCAGCTCGATCCGGGCCGCAGCATGGGCAAGACCAATCCGCTCAATGATGAGGATCTGGCGGAATTCGTGGCCTTGCAGCCGGGCAACGCCGATAGCGACAAGAGCTGGTCGGTGGCGGTTGCGGACGTGGACAAGGCCACCTGGGATCTGTCGGTGAAGAATCCCCACGCACCGGAGGCGGAAGCGTTGCGCAGCCCGGAGCAGATCATTGCGGACATGCTGGCGCGCGATGCGGAGACGGCGCAGATACTGGAAGAGATTCGGGGGATGTTGTGAGGGGGCGCGACCCAATAGCTTGGGAGCAAGCTACGTTGGGTGATCTCTGCTATTTCGAAAATGGTGATCGGGGCAAAAATTATCCCGGTCGAAAGGCGACAACCGAGACTGGGATTCCTTTCATCAATGCGGGTCATTTGGACTGCGGCGATATCGATTGGGAAGAGATGGACTTCATTCCCGATGCCCACTTTCGAAAACTGAATTCTGGAAAAATACAGCGTGGGGACATTCTCTATTGCTTGCGAGGATCTCTTGGCAAATTCGGCATCGTGGATCGAGAAATTGAGGGGGCAATCGCGTCGTCGCTGATCATAGTAAGGCCCGGTCCGAAAGTGGAGTTGAACTTTCTCAGATATTATTTTCAAAGTGATATTTCGCGGGGCATGATTGAAGCTCTAGCGGGCGGCGCAGCGCAGCCAAATTTGTCTGCAAAGAGCCTAAAGGCGTTCGAAGTACCACTGCCTCCCGTACGGGATCAGAAGCGGATCGTTGCGGTGCTCGATCAGGCCTTCGCCGCCCTCGACCGCGCCCGCGCCGATGCAGCGGCCAATCGGGCGGATGCGCGGTTGCTATTCGAATCGACAGTGGACGGTTTGATATGCCGCAATAGGCATGATTGGGAAGAAGGTACGTTTGAACAACTTGTTGGCGACGTATTTACCGGACCATTTGGATCACTTTTGCACAAGAGTGATTACATCGAGGGTGGTACGCCGATCGTCAACCCCTCCAACATCTTGGACGGTCGTATCGAACCGGACTGGACGAAAACGATTTCGAATGAAGCGGTGGCGAGGCTGACTTCTTATAAGTTGCGCGTTGGTGATTTAGTGGTTGGCCGGCGTGGTGAGATGGGACGATGCGCGCCAGTTCTTGAACATATGGAAGGGTGGCTATGTGGAACGGGTAGCTTCGTCATCCGACCAAAGCCAGGCGTATCATCGGAATTTGTAGCGTGCGTGGTGCGTACCCCGACCATGGTAGAAAAGCTAACCAGCATCTCTACTGGCGCGACGATGCCGAATCTAAGTAATCGAACATTGGCGCAAATGCCGTTTGCCTTGCCGTCGCACGAAGAGCAGTTGGACATGTTGGAAGCGATTAACCGCCTTGAAGTTAGGTCGAAGGCATTGCACTCCGGGTTCGACCTTAAAGTAAATGAGCTGACCAACCTCCGCCAATCCCTCCTGCAAAAAGCCTTCTTCGGTCAACTGACCTGACTCCGCTACGCAAGGATGCGCATGACCGATACCGCCGCGTACGCACGCCCCTGGAAATCGTTCGCCGATCAGCTTGAGCTGTTGAAAGGCCGTGGCATGCACGTCCACGACGAAGCGCACGCACTGACCTGGCTGCAACGCGTCGGCTATTACCGGCTCAGCGCCTACTGGTATCCGTTCCGGGTATTCCGCCACGAGCAGGATGCAGCAACCGGCGTGATCCGCTCGGTGCGCACCGATGACTTCATGGCGGAAACCGCGTTCTCCGATGCCGTTGCTCTGTACCTGTTCGACCGCAAGCTGCGTGGGTTGCTGGTCGATGCGCTGGAACGCATCGAGGTGTCGCTGCGCGTGGAAGTGGCCTATCGGCTGGGGAAGATCGACACCTTCGCCCACCTGCACGAGCAGAGCTTCCATCCGACGTTTCGCGAGCGGAGCGACCCGCGCTCGGGCGTGACCGTATTCGCCGGATGGCAGCAGAAACATCAAGGATTGGTGCAGCGCTCGAAGGAGGATTTCGTCAAGCACTACCGGGAGAAGCATGGCCCCGATATGCCGCTCTGGGTGGCTATCGAAGTATGGGACTTCGGTGCGGTTTCGCAATTGCTGTCGATGATGAAGGTGTCCGACCAGCAGGCTATCGCCGCTCGTTACGGCATTGTCGACTGGAAGGTGTTCGCCAGCTGGGTACGTGCGCTGAGCTATCTGCGCAACCTGGTGGCGCATCACAGCCGGTTGTGGAACCGCAACATGGTGAGCTACCCCACGCCGCCATCCGCTGCGTGGCCGGCCTGGGGCGAGGCCTTTGAAGGCAAGCGAGAGTTGTTGACCAAGCCATTCCTGCAGTTGGCCGTGGTTCGCCATCTGGTCAAGGTGATTTGTCCGGGAAGCCGCTGGCCTGACCGCATGGCCGCGCATCTGGCCGAATTCCCGCTTCAGACATCGAAACGGCAACTGTCCGTCAGCGACATGGGCGCACCCAGCGGCTGGGAGACGTGGTGGCTGCCGAAAAACGGGCAATAAGAACCCCCGCGTAAATTCCGAAGAACCAAGAGGCGGGGGTCATGTTGGATAGAATCCTAACACATGGTGTTGCACCTGTTGCAAAGTCATTCCGCCCTGTCTGACCCCCGCAAGTTTTCCAGCCAGTCATCGGGAACATCCGCCCATGCCTGCGTTCCCTTGCGCACCATTTCGTCAAAAGCTGCCGCGTCCCAGCCTTTCTGACTATCCTCGAAGCCCGGCAACGCCAGCTGCTCCTGCGCAGGCCCGACCTCGGCATCCTGGATGCGGTCGTTCAACGCAAAGCGAAGGGTGTTGGCCGGTTGCATGCGGCCGATTGTAGTGCCTTGCCATGTGGATTGGGCGCTGCCGGAAGGCGGACAATAAGAACCCCCGCGTAAGTTCCGGGGAGCCAAGAGGCGGGGGTCATGTTGGGTGACATGTTAACGCACGATGGTGCACCTGCCGTTGATCTTGATCTTGACGTCCACTCCCTTGTGAGGCGGTGAGACGTGGACGACAGGCCCGCAGGGGCATCGGCATGGATGCCGATGCCTTTTCGCCAGGACAGGAGTCCTGTCGAAAAGCCCGGCCACGGCTCACGGACTTGTCGGGCACAGCCCGACAAGCGCCGAGGAGGGTCGCCTTCTCTTGGTTACTTCTCTTGGCGATTCAAGAGAAGTAACGCGCCCTCCGCAGGAGGACGCAACGCTTTTGCCGGGCACGCAAACGAGGTGGATCATGACGCTGACCAGAGACTTCAAGCAGACGATCGTGGAGCGCGTGCAGCGCGAACCCGTATTTGCGGCGGTGTTGCTGGACGAAGCCGCATCGCTGTTCCTCAACGGAGAGCCGGTGACGGCTGGTGCGATCCTGCGCGAACTGGTCAACGCCACCGGGGCTTGCCGCGCTGACCACGCTGCTATCATTACGGATACCGGTATCCGCGGAGGAAAGCCATGACCCACTCAGCCACCGAAGTGATCGATCAGGCGCTCAAGCTCAAGGCTTCCGAGCGGGCGGCCGTCGCCGAGCAGCTGCTACGGAGCCTGGACATTCCAGACGCTGCAATCGACGCTGCGTGGGCGCAAGAGGCGGATGCCCGCGTCGAGGCACATGAACGAGGCGAAATCGAATCGATTCCGGCTGAGGACGTTTTCGCCAAGTACAAGTCGGCGTGAAGTTCCGTTTCCTCGCTCCGGCATCGATGGAACTCGATGATGCCGCCGCGTTTTACGATGCGCAGCGGGTGGGGCTCGGTCATCAGTTCGCGATGGCGGTCCAGGACAGCCTGTCCCGAATCGCGCGGTTCCCTGAAAGTTATCAACGGATCGGCCGGTATTCGCGGCGTTGCCTCGTTTCCGGGTTTCCGTACGGCATCATTTACCAGCTCCGCCCGGCCGAATCACATGTTTTGGTGATCGCGGTGGCACACCTTCATCGCCATCCTGATTACTGGCAGCGGCGCGAACCATGAAGCCAGCCGGGTAGTCGTCATGCACTCTGCACATACAAGGGATGCCAGGTTGGCCGTGGTGGAGCGTATCCAGCGCGATCCGGCCTTTGCCCGCGCGCTGCTGGACGAGGCCGCCTCGCTGTTTCTCAACGGTGACCCGGCGACGGCGCGCGTGATCCTGCGCGACCTGGTCAACGCCACCGTCGGCTTCGAGGGGCTGGCCTCGGCCACCGAGCGACCGAGCAAGAGCCTGCACCGCATGCTGTCCGCCACCGGCAATCCCGGCATGGACAACCTGTCCGCGATTTTCGATGTGCTGCGGCGGAATCTGCAGGTGAAGATCGAGGTTCGTGCCGCGTGACGGGATGGTCCCCCCGTCCAGAAAAGCGAAAGGCCCCGGTGAACGCACCGAGGCCCTGACGCCGGCCGGGAACCCCCAACCCACTTGTCGACAAGTATCGGTGGCGCATCCATGGGAAGGCAAGATTTCGCGGCTTCTCGTGGGCGCTCGAGCGTTGCCGCCAACATGTGACACAACCGTGCTACATTCACGCAAGATGAATCCGCCCTGGAGTGTTCCATGAGCACCACGACCATCCGCCTGCCCGACGAGTTGAAGAGTCGCATCGCCGCCGCGGCGAAGAGGGCCGGGACCACGCCGCACAATTTCATTGTCGAGGCGATCGCCGAGAAGGCCGATCAGGCCGAGTTGCGGACCGACTTCGAGGCCGAGGCCGAACGGCGCTATGCGCGCATTGTCGAATCCGGGCAGACCATTGCCTGGGAGGACATGCGCGCCTATCTGCAGGATCGCGTCGCCGGCAAGCCCGCGCGGCGCCCCACGGCGCGCAGGCTGGTCTAGACACTTGGCGCGCATCGAGCTGGCGCCCGAGGTGGGGGAGGATGTTGAACGCATCCTCGATCACCTCGTACGTCACGAGGTCGAACACGCCGCGGATCGGCTGCGCGAGATCATCGCCGCGATCGCCGTGCTGGAGACCAATCCGCTGATCGGGCGACCGGCCAGCAACGACCACCGGGAGTTGGTGATCGGTCGGGGCTCGCACGGTTATGTGGCGCGGTACCGTTACGTGACCACGGTCGATACCGTGTTTGTACTGGCGCTGCGCGCACAGCGCGAAGCGGGGTTCACCAGGCCATGAGCGAGACCGAAGCCGATACCCGCGCCAACCGCATCGACCCGGTGCTGCGCGACACCGGCTGGGGCGTGGTCGAGGGCTCGAAGGTGCATCGCGAGCTGATCTGCCCCGGCCGCATCACCGGCGGTGGCGGGCGGGCCAATCCGCTGTCGGCCGATTACGTGCTGACTTACCGCGACCGCAAGCTGGCGGTGATCGAGGCCAAGCGCGCCGGCCTTGGCCACACCGCGGGCGTGGGCCAGGCCAAGGATTACGCCACGCGGTTGCGGGCACGCTTTGCCTACGCCAGCAACGGCCTCGGTTGGTATGCCGTCGACATGCAGACCGGCAACGAGGGCGATATCGCGTTGCCCTTTCCCACCCCGCAGGAGCTGTGGACACGCTGCTTCCCCGAAGGCAACGACTGGCGCGACCGCTTCGGCGCGGTGCCGTTCGAAACCGGCGGCGGCAAGTGGCAGCCGCGCTACTACCAGCACAACGCGATCACCGCGGTGCTGGAGGCCATCGCCAAGGGCGAGCAGCGCATTCTGCTGACCCTGGCGACCGGCACCGGCAAGACCTCGATCGCGTTCCAGATCGCGTGGAAGCTGTTCGAGTCGAGCTGGAACCTGAGCCGTGATCCGGTGCGTCGGCCGCGCATCCTGTTTCTGGCCGACCGCAATATCCTGGCCGACCAGGCCTACAACGCGTTCAGCGCGTTTGCGCCCGATGCGCTGTGCCGCATCAGCCCGGAGGAGATCCGCAAGCAGGGCAGGATCCCGAAGAACGCCAGCGTGTTCTTCACCATCTTCCAGACCTTCATGACCGGCACCGACAGCGCGGGCGAACCGCAGTTCACCTTCGAAGGCTACCCGGCGGATTTCTTCGACTTCATCGTCATCGACGAATGCCATCGCGGCGGGGCGAAGGACGAAAGCAGCTGGCGCGGCATCCTCGAATACTTCGCACCCGCCGTGCAGTTGGGCATGACCGCCACGCCGAAGCGCGACGCGAACACCGATACCTATCGCTATTTCGGCGACCCGGTGTACACCTATGCGTTGAAGGAAGGCATCGGCGACGGTTTCCTCACGCCGTTCAAGGTGCGCCAGATGGCCAGCACGCTCGATACCTACACCTTCTCCGACGAGGACGAGGTGATCGGCGGCGAGATCGACCCGGACCGGGAATACACCGAGGCCGACTTCAACACCAAACTGATCATTGATGCGCGCGAGGAGAGCCGCGTGCACGAGTTCATGGACCAGATCGACCAGCGCCAGAAGACCCTGATGTTCTGCGCCACCCAGGACCATGCCGCGCGCGTGCGCAACGCCATCAACCAGATCAAGGACAACCCCGACCCGCACTACTGCGAGCGGGTGACCGCCGACGACGGCAAGCTCGGCGAACAGCATCTGCGCGAGTTCCAGGACAACGAGAAGACGCTGCCGACGATCCTGACCACCTCCAAAAAGCTGTCAACCGGCGTTGACGCGCGCAACGTGCGCAACATCGTGCTGCTGCGCCCGATCAAGTCGATGATCGAGTTCAAGCAGATCATCGGTCGCGGCACGCGCACGTTCGACGGCAAGGATTTCTTCACCATCTACGACTTCGTGAAGGGCTACGAGCACTTCAACGACCCGGAGTGGGATGGCGAGCCGTTGCCACCGGACGAGCCGCGTCGCCCGAAAGGTTGCGGGAGTCCCGGTGAAGTCCCGTCGCAGCCCCGCGAGGTTAGGGAAACCCCGGAGCCCACGCCCAAGATCATCGTCAGGCTGGCCGACGGCAAGGAGCGCTCGATTCGCTATCTCGCCGCCACGACGTACTGGCACGAGGGCCGGCAGATCACGGCACAGGAATTCATGCAGCAGTTGTTCGGTGACCTGGGCACCCTGGTTGCCTCCGAAGACGAGTTGCGTGCGGTGTGGAGTGATCCCGACCGGCGCGAAGCGTACCAGCAGCGGCTGACCGACCTCGGCTACGACGCCGATCGACTGGACGACATGCGTCGCCTGATCGATGCATCCGACAGCGACATCTTCGACGTGCTGGCCTATGTCCGCTTCACGCTGGCGCCCTTGTCGCGCTCCGAGCGCGCCGGTACCGCGCGCGCCACGGGGCTCAATGGCTACCAGCGCGAGATGCGGGCGTTCCTCGACTATGTGCTGGAGGCCTATGAAAAGCATGGCGTCGACGAACTGGCTTCGCGCAAGATCGCCGACTTCCTGCGCATTCGCTATGGCGGCACCAACGATGCCAAGCGCCTGCTCGGTCCGGTGCCGGCGATTCGCCAAGCCTTCATCGCGATTCAGGCGCACCTCTATCAATAGTTGCCGTGATATGGGCCACGCCTTCGGAGAAAATCGGGCTGAGCTGTTTCCACGTCCGCTCCGGGTTGCAAGCTGCTACTCCCGCGCGTCAGGGAACCCAGGCATGTTCGCGGCGTGTCTGATAAAAACCGAAGATCCCTCGGCTTAGGTATTCACCTTGGCGCACGCGGCTTGGCGTGATCCACGCGTGTTCTTCAGGGCAGACCCAACACACTGCGCGCACCGGCACGAAACCGCCGGCTGAGATCCAGCCTGGTCCCGTCGTGCAGCACAATCTCCGCGCCGCCCTTGAACAGCGGATGCACTTCGCGCACGCGGGACAGATTGACGAGCGTGCCCCGGTGGATGCGCAGGAAGCGGGCGGGGTCGAGTTGCGCCAGCACGTGGCGCAGGGTGTCGCGGTGCAGGTAGCGCATCGGGCCGATGTGGATGTGCAGGTAGTTGCCGTCGGCGCGGATCCAGTCGATGTCGTCGACGGCGAGTACGCGGATGTGCTCGCCGTGGCGCACGCTGAGGCGCTGCACGTAGCCCTCGGCGGGGGCCGGCTCGCTCGCTGCGCCGGCCGTTGCGTGCAGGCCCTGCCAATGCTGGTTCACGCGCACCATGGCCTGGTCGAAGCGGGCCTGCTCGATCGGCTTGAGCACGTAGTCCAGCGCCATCGCATCGAACGCCCGCAGCGCGTGTTCGGCGAACGCGGTGGCGAATACCATCAGCGGCAGGCGGTCGGGCGCCAGTTCGTGCAGCAGCTCGAAGCCGTCCATGCCGGGCATCTGGATGTCCAGGAACAGCAGGTCCGGCTGCAACGCGCGCACGGCCTGCATCGCCTCGGCGGCGTTGCCGCATTCGCCGACGATCTCCACTTCCGAGTGGCTGGCCAGTGCCTGGCGCAGCGCGAGGCGCGCCAGCACTTCGTCGTCGACCAGCACGGTGCGCAGGCGCGGCGTGCTCATGCGGCGTGCTCGGTGAATGGCAGGCGCACTTCGGCACGCGTGCCGCCGCCGGGGATCGGGCTGAGTTCAAGCTGTGCCGCATCGCCGAACAGCATGCGCAGGCGCGACCGCGTGTTGCCCAGGCCGATGCCTTCGGCGGTGCCGGCCGGCGGCAGGCCGAGGCCGTCGTCGTCCACGCGCAGCTGCAGGTGGTCGCCGTCGCGGCGCGTGGAAATGCGCAGGGTGCCGGCGCCGGGCTTGTCCTGCAGGCCGTGGCGCAGCGCGTTCTCCACCAGCGGCTGCAGGATCAGGTTCGGTACCGCGGCGGTGAGCGTGTCGTCGTCCACGTCCAGTCGCGTACTGAGCCGATCCTGGAAGCGCACCTGCTGGATGCCGAGGTAGCAGGCGAGGAATTCCAGTTCGCGCGCGAGCGGCACCTGCGGCGCGTGGCGTTCCTCCAGGGTGAGCCGCAGGAAGTCGCTGAGCCGGGCGATCATCAGCCGGGCCTGCAGCGGGTCGGCCAGCGCCAGCGCCGAGATCGCGTTGAGCGTGTTGAACAGGAAGTGCGGCTGCAGTTGCATGCGCAACGCCTGCAGCTGCGACTGCGCCAGTTGCGTCTCCAGCCGGGTGCGGCGCAGCCGCTCGTCGCGCAGGTGCCGGCGCGACTCCATCCCGCGCAGCACCGCCAGGATCACCCAGTAGGTGAGCACGGCAAGGTGGAAGCTGTAGGCAAACTCCATCCGCAGGTACTGGCCCAGCGTGTGCACCGGCATGCGGCCGGGCCCGCTCAGGTACCAGAACACCACCAGGTGGGCCAGCATCTGCAGCAGCGCCACCGCCAGCGCGGCCGGCAGGTGCACGAGGAAGAAGCGACGCCAGCCGTGCCCGGCGCCCCGTCGTCCGAGCCAGCCGACCAGTGGCACCAGCACCATCCACAGCCAGAAGTTGCTGAGGTTCCAGGTCAAGGCACGCGCCCATCCGGGCGGATAGCCTTCGCTGATCGACGACAGCCCCCCGCTGAGCGCGTAAGACAGCGCCAGCACCGTCCAGAAGCCGAAGGCCAAGGCCGGCTTCTTCAGGCGCTGGAATCGGACGGGGTCGGTCACGCAATCCTCCCGGGATGGTCGACTGTCGGCGAATCGGCACGCATCGACCCGTAGTTTGGGGGCGTGGAATGGTGCTGAACAGTGCGGAAAGACGTGCCCTCGGTTCAGCGCGCCGCCTGCCGTCGTCGAGTCAGCCAGCGGGCGAGAGGGATGCGATGGATGCGGTGGTCGGGAGCGCTGAAATACAGCGTCTTGCGATCCGGGCCCAGACGGGCCTCGTCTCCGGCAAGGCCGAGATCGGCCGGCTTGCTCCAGCGGCCCGCGGCGGCGAAGGCGATGAACAGGTCGCCCCCGTTCGGTACCGCCGGCGCGCGATCGGAGCTGAAGATCAGGAACGACCGATCGGGCGCCACCGCCGGATCGTAGTTGGAAGTGGCGTCGCCGCTACCGAGCGCCAGCGACTGCGCCGACCGATAGCGGCCGTTGACGAAACGGCTGCGATAGAGGCGGAAGGCGCCATTGGACGGGTCGGCGCGCACGAAGTAGAGGCTGCCGTCCGCCGCCACGGCCGGCGAAAAGGTCGACACGCTGGCGTTGACGTTGTCGGGCAGGCGCCTTGGCGTTCCCCAGCCGTCGCCGACGCGGTCCACCCGCCACAGATTGCCGCCGCGGCCCGGTCGCAGCTGGCCGCCCCAGTTGCCGTCCAGCACCTTGCCTTCGCCATTCGCCGGCCGATTGGAGACGAACACCAGATAGCTGCCGTCCGGCGCCATGGCCGGTTCCATGTCCATCCAGCGGTTCGAGAACGGCGCGCGTTGCGGTGTCGACCAGCTGTCGCCGTGGCGACGGGCCAGGTACAGGCGGCGCGTCAGGCCACGGCCGCGGGTGAACACCACCGTGCCGCCATCGGGAGTGAAGGCTGGTGAGGCATCGTGCTGCGCTGTCCACGGCCCGGTGGCCTGTGGCGCGGACGTGGGAGCGGCGCCGGCGGTTGCCGCTCGCGCCGGCGACGCGAACGCGACGGGGCACAAGCCCAGCGCCAGTAGCATGGTCGGGACGAAATGGAGGGTTCGCATGATTGTCTCCTTGGGATTCGGGAACGGGCATAGGCAGCCGTTTCGCTTTCGTCGAACGCGATGGGCAGGCGTTGGCCGCATCGGCGACCCAACCCGCCGCCGCGATGGCCTGGGCACGGCGTCGATGGGGTGCCGGACGCAGGCTGGCATGCATGCCCACCGTCGTCGCCGGCCTTGTGACGATCGGCGCTCGGGTCGTGACAAGCGGTACGGGAACCTCCAAGGGCGGCGCCGGCAAGCGCTGCGGGAAAGCAGGCCTTCGGGAAAGATGGGCTTCGAGGCACGTTTCCGCTCGCCACGATCCCTGCCCGCGCGCCGCCGAGCGGCACTTTCCGGCCGCTTGTCCTCTCGCCTCGGGCGCTCGTCACAGGAACGATGCGGCCCGGCGCCGCGCCGTGGAGCCTGATCCGGCGGCCATCCCGCCGCGCACGAGCGCAGCACGATGCGCAAGCAGCATCACTCCGAAGTTGCGTCCCTCGAGCAGGCCGATGAAGGCGGTGAAGCCGGACATGGCCAGCCCGCCCAGTGCCAGCGAAGGCTGCGCGGTCTCGCCCGGCGGCGCGAGATCGCTGCCGTCTCGAGGCATCTGCGGTAACTCCTGCAGGCAGGCACGCCCGATCGGGGCGGACGCGCGGAGAATCACCAGGCGATGTGCTGGCCGTCGCGGAAGAACTGGCCGGTCGGCGCCGGCGCCGGCAGGCTGGCCGCCCATACGATACCGGCGGCACCGTGTTCCACCGGCCGCCCGCCGGGGCCGCCGAGTGCGGTGGCGACCCAGCCCGGACAGACCGCATTGACGACGATGCCGCTGCCGTCGAGCTCTTCGGCCAGCGTGCGGGTATAGGCGTTGAGCGCGGACTTGGATGTCCGGTACGCCACGCAGTGGGGGCTGCGCGAACTGTTGGCGGCGCAACCGCTGGATACATTCACGATGCGCCCGTAGGCGTGCCTGCGCATCA
>Ga0307377_10004330_pt1 | contig 15585 bp, 14 predicted proteins | sample TR3MG_FD_202535 | JGI IMG/M metagenome (GOLD analysis project Ga0307377, IMG submission 202535) | Soil microbial communities from Risofladan, Vaasa, Finland - TR-3 | ecosystem: Environmental > Terrestrial > Soil > Coastal area > Acid sulfate soil | place: Finland: Risofladan, Vaasa | collected... | reverse complement strand
CAGACCTCCATCGTCGTGACGGGCATCATTGTCATCGGACTCGTGGGCTACCTCATGGACATCGGAATCCGGCTCCTCGAGCGAGCCGTAATACCATGGCGGGACTACGCATGACCTCCATCACCACTTCGTCACCAGCTTCTGCAGCATCCAACAAGGTCACATCCGACCATCAGCAAGGAGATGTATTCGTATGAGCAGATTTCCAGTCCGGAGCCGAATCGCCGTGGGGATGGCCGCACTGCTCGGTGCGACCGCCTTGCCATTCATGGTTGGTGTCGGGTCCTTGCCTGCGAGTGCCTCGGTGAATGCGGGCAAGATCGCGATCGGGTACGAGAACAACGGGGCCGACCCGTCGATCATCTCCGTTGCCAACCACTACTTTCAGAAGGAACTCGGTAACGGAGTGAGCACCAAACTCTTCTCCTCGGGACCCGCAGCCCTGTCGGCCCTCGCCTCGGGTGCGCTGCCCTTCATGTGCGGACTCGGCTTTCCTCCGGTCATCTCGGCGATCGCCCAGGGTGTCCCGCTCCAGATCATCTTCAACCAGGAGCGCTACACCACCGACGCCGGCCTCGTCGTGAAGACCAGCAGTGGCATCAAGTCGGTGTCCGGTCTCAAGGGCAAGAGCGTGGCCATCGTAATCGGATCCCAGTCCTCCTTCGAACTGGCTACGTTCGCAGCGCAGGCCAAGATCAAGCTCTCCTCCATCAAGCAGATCAACATGACGCCCCCCGAGATGCAGAGTGCGTGGGCCCGTGGATCGATTGACGCGGCGATCGTGTGGGACCCAGCCTTCGACTACCTCTCCACCCACGGCGGCAGGGTTCTCGCCACCGACGCGACGCTGCCGCCGACGGCCACGTCATTCAACATCTGTGTCGCCAACAAGAAGTTCGCGGCCGCCCACCCCGCCGTCGCGAAGGCCTTCATCACCGCCCTCGGTGATGGCGTCACCTACCTCCAGAAGCACAATGCCGATGCCCTGTCGGTGATGGCCAAAGCGGCTGGCATTAGCGTCGCCACCGCGAAGAAGGAGATTGCGGGGTACCAGATCTACACCGTGGCCAACCAGTCGACCGTGTCAGTGCTCGGCACCTCGCTCGCCACGAGTGCGAAGTCCGGGACCGGCCAGTCGCTGCTCAACAATTGGAAAGCCCTCAAGGCCGCGGGCACCATTCTCGTGGCGCCGCCTTCAAACGTCGGGCCATTCGTAAACCCGACCTATGCAAAGGCAGCCGCATAACTTGATTCTCCAGGTGGAGCGAGTCACCAAGTCGTTTGAAAGTGGAGACTCGCGCAAGGCTCGTAAAACTATTTTCGAAGACCTCTCGCTCGCCATCGACGAGCGCGATGTCGTGACGGTGCTCGGGCCCAGCGGCTGTGGCAAGACCACGCTCCTGCGCATGATTGCTGGGTTCGAGCAACCCGACCGTGGCCAAGTGCTCTTCGACGGCGCCCCGGTCCGCGGACCGGGACCCGACCGGGTCGTGGTGTTCCAGCAGCCGGGCCTCTACCCGTGGCTCGATGTCCGTCACAACATCGCCTTCGGTCTGCGTAACGCCTCGCGTCAGGTGGACTGGAAACGAGTGGACGCGATTATCGACACGGTGGGGTTGACTGGCTTCGGCCGGTACGCGCCGTATGAACTCTCCGGGGGGATGCAGCAACGCGTCGCCCTCGCGCGCTCATTGATCATGCACCCGCGCATGCTACTGATGGACGAACCTTTCGCCGCCCTCGACGCTCACTTGCGACGCAGCATGCAGAATTTCCTGCTCGAACTCTGCGCCGAATTCGACATCACCGTGCTGTTCATCACCCACGATGTCGAAGAGGCGATTGTGGTTGGTCAGCGCGTCGTGGTAATGGGTTCCTCGCCGGGGCGAATCCTGGGCGAACTCGACGCTCGCGAGGTCAGGCCACTCGGCGACGACATCATCGACGACCCCCGCTACCGTGAACTCCGCCGCACCGTCGTCGACATGCTGGGTTCTGGCCAGCCCTGAACCACTGGCGCGACGACACGGCTCGAAAGTCCATTCAGCCGTTGCCCTCGAGGTGTTCGGCCAGTTCGAGCCACTGCTCCTCGGCCTCGCTCAACTGAGACTGGACGACCCCGAGTTCCCCGCCGAGTCGCGCAAGTTCCACGTGATCAGAAGTGGCGAGCAACGCCTCGTGCAGCGCCTCACGACGTTGCCCGAGACGCGCCATGGTCTTGTCGAGATCGCGCAGTTGGCGACCGAGCGCCACGTTGGCCGTCCGGTCCGGGGTCCGGCTCGGCTTCTGGGTCACGCGCGCACTCGCGATCGCGGGCGGGGCCATCTGACTCGCCACCCAACTCGACACTCCCCCGGCGACCTTTCGCAACGCACCATCGCCTTCAATGGCAAGTGTGGCGTCAATCGTCCGTTCCAGAAACGCCCGGTCATGACTTACGACGACGAGGGTGCCTGGCCAGTCATCGAGGAAATCCTCGAGGACCCGCAGCGTATCGAGGTCGAGGTCATTGGTCGGTTCGTCCAACAGGAGGACATTCGGCTGAGTGGCGAGCACCGCCAGCAACTGCAGGCGTCGACGCTCTCCGCCTGAGAGTTCGCCAACCCGCGTGAAAGGGAGATTACCCGTGAACCAGAAGCGCTTCATCAGGGCCACATCCTCGAGCGAACCCGGAGTGCGGTGGGGTCCGGCGACGACGTCCTGGACCCGGGCATCGAGGTCCAACGTCTCGCCGTGCTGGTCGTAATACCCGATCACGACGGTGCGGCCGGTGGTCACGGTGCCCGACGTCGGTGCCTGACGGCGCGCGAGCACGTGCAGCAAGGTCGACTTACCGGTCCCGTTCGCGCCGAGCACTCCAAACCGGTCACCGGGCCCGATGAGCAAATTCACCCCGTGGAGGACCGGCGGTCCCGCACCGTAGGCGACCGCAACGTCGGTGAGCTCGAGCACGGTGTCGCCGAGGCGATGCATGGTTACACCAAGATCCAGGTCGCCCGGACGCGCCGCCTCGGGTTCACGTTGGGCGATCAGTCGCTTGGCCGCGTCCACTCGCGCCTGCGGCTTGCGGCTACGCGCCTTGGCCCCCCGCCGCAACCAGGCGAGCTCCTCGCGCGCCAGATTCCGCCGCGACGACTCGGCGTTCGCGGCCTGCTCGTCTCGCAGCGCCCGATTCTCCAGATACGAGGCGTAGCCCCCATCGTGCAGATAGCCCGCCCCGCGGTCGAGCTCGAGCATCCTGTTGGTGACATGGTCAAGCAGGTGACGATCGTGGCTCACGATGACCAGAGCTCCGCTATAACCGTCGAGCCATCGCTCGAGCCAGGCCACGCCCGCGAGGTCCAGATGGTTAGTCGGTTCGTCAAGAATCAGGAGCTCACTTGGCTGAGTCAGGGTCTGGGCGAGGGCCACACGCTTGGCCTGTCCTCCCGAGAGGTCCTGAACCCGACGCTGCAGTAATGAGGTGGCGCCCAGCCGGTCGAGCGCGGCCGCAGACTCCCAACCTTCACCCACCACCGAACTCACCGTCCCGTCGCCGAGGTCCGGCCGCTGTTCAAGGAACTCAATGCGGCTGCTGCGGGAGCGATGGATTACCCCCTGATCAGGTACGACAAGCCCCGCAATCACGCGCAGGAGCGTCGACTTGCCGGTTCCATTGATACCCACGACGCCCAACCGGTCGCCATCCGAAATCGTGAGCGAGAGGTCCTGAAAGAGGAACCGATCGGGTTCCTTGACGCTGACTCGCTGAAGGTCGACGAGAACGCTCACCCCATCAACGGTACCGTGACGACTTCGGACACTCGGCTGCCCGCGACATTCCAGGCTTCCCGCGCTCGCACCCGAGGATGGTGCGTCGCGGCTCGACGGACCGGCAATCCCTTATTCTCGCTGGTCGCATGGGTAGAGTTTTGTGGTGAGTTCTAGTGCGGATACGGCATCCTGCGAATCAGCCCAGGACATCATCGATTATCTGCAGTTCGCCGGATACGAGATGTCCAGGGATCAACTTGCCCGTTTGCACCGCCGCCGCCTGATCGACCAGCCCGTCCAGGGCCCCAGTCTCGGCCGTGGGTCGATGACGACCTACCCCTTGGGCACGGCCGAACGCATGCTCCGGATATCCCAACTTCGTAGCAACACCAAGCAACTCGATGAATTGGCCTGGCGGCTCTGGTGGGAAGGTTTCAGCATCGAGCCGGAGCTGGTGCGGGCCTATCTGCTCCGAAAAACCTCCCGATGGGATGAACAGTCGAAGAATGGCGACTCGTCGAGCGTCGTCGAAGTCGAGGGTGACGAGACCAAGAGCGACCGCGACGTGCTCGAGGAGGTCTTCTTCCAACACCTGAAGGCGGGTCCCGCCATGAACGCCGCCCGACGCCAATTGGAACGCGGTTCCGAGCTCTACATCGAGTTCGCCGGGTTGCTCGTCGACCTCCTGCGCGGTGACCTTTCGCCGCTTGACTCGACACGACGTGAACTGTTCATTAACACCGAACGCCGGTTACATGCAGTATCGCTCACTCCCTCAGCCGGCAGCGTGGCCCTGCTTGCGATGCGCAGCGAGGTGGACCTCCCCTACGGCGAGATCATCGAATCCCTGAGCGATGAAGAGCTCAACCGCGCCAGGCTGGTGACCCGACAGTTCCTCGGCATCATTGCCAACGTGGGCGACATCGTCCAAGAGGTCTTCGGCGGCGGCGCGCGCGCACGAGAGAGCATTGGTAAGAGCCTGGTGGCCCTTTCCGAGAGTCCCGATGAGCAGGTCCTCTCCCTGCTGCTGACCTCCGCCTTCCTCCAAGAAGGTCGAATCAACGAGGATCTGCCCGTGCTGGAGACGTTGTCGCTGCACGCACCGGCGATCTCGTACCGGGATTTCCTGCGACTGCGCTACCTCGCGAAGGAAATCCCTGGGCTCGCGGGACTACTGACCCCTGGCCGGATGAAGAAGGTCTTCGAAACCCCGCAGGCAGCCGAGGAATGGCGCGTGAGTTTCGAGGAATTCCGCCGCGACCACCTCATCGAATTTGACATCGTGATGGACCTCGAACCGGCGCTCTTCGACGACGATCCGCCAGAGAAGTCTGAGGTTCAGAACGAAACAAGGGTCACATCAAAAAAAAAAATCCAAAAATGACCGCTGACGCCATGGAATGCGGTCACGACTTGGTGGTGGGTCACGCCCAACATCGGGGCGGCGATCGGGCGAATGCGGACGAATCGTACTTCGACGTGACGCAGTGGCGACACGAACTGAATCACGTCCACGATCCTTCGCACTAACCATTGATGCCCGTACCTCACGGGGCGCCTCGCAGTTTCCGGTAACGCCCGCGACCAAGTCAGAGACTCAGTGTCGCAGTCCCTTAGACGCTCGAAGTGCCGCCATCACCACATCCTCGGTTGGTCCCTCGGGCAGATTGGATGGCGCCGAGCGACTCACGACGAGTCCGTCGAGGACGATAGCCAGATGGCGGCGCCACAAATTGGACTGCGGCAGGGTGACCGGACCACCGAGGGAACTGATCATCATTTCGAGCACGAGGACGTCCGCTTCCACGACATCGGCGCGCAGATGACCGTCCCGTTGAGCGCGGTCGATCAATCTGGCAATTGCTGGACTGATTCGCAGCTTCGCCGCGGCAATCCGGTCGTGCGTATACGGGGAGCCGATGATGACGTCACGCAGGCCGCGATTGTCGCACTGACGCTGGAGCACTTCTTCCATGAACCATACGAACCCGTCCCAGGAGTTTTCCGTTTCACCCGCCCGCAGCGCCAACTCCGTGATGTCATCAATGGCGTGCTCGAACAGCGCGGTGACCAGTGATTCCTTGTCCGGGAAACGGCGATAGACGGTGGCCACACCGACATCGGCAGCTTCGGCGATATCGTCCAAGGTCGCCTCGAGTCCCCGCTCAGCGAACACCCGCCCCGCGGCCTCAAGAATCTTCTCTCGATTCTTGGCCGCATCAGCCCGCAATGGTCGGGACTCCGCATACTCACTACTCATCACAGACTCACCTCAGCCTTGATTTTATCAAGTGATCGACCTAAGTGGAGGCTTCGGCTCCATTTGTTGCTACAGTGGATGTAAGTGGAGTAGCAACATCCATTTAGACCCGCAAGGAGACTTCGACGTGGCTTCAGCCAGCATGCAGCAAGATTTCAGTGAAGTGACGATTCCGTCGTCCAAAGAGCAGACGCATCAGCGCCGCTGGTGGATTCTGGCGGTACTCGCCATTTCCCAGCTCATGGTGATTCTCGACGGCACCATTGTCAACATTGCGCTCCCGACCGCCCAACAGGCCCTCCACTTCTCCAACTCCGATCGCCAGTGGATCGTCACCGCCTATTCACTGGCCTTCGGCAGTCTCCTCCTGCTCGGCGGACGAATCTCCGACTACATCGGCCGCAAGAATGCGCTCATCATCGGCCTCGTTGGCTTCGCGGGTGCCTCGGCCGCGGGCGCTGCGTCGATGAACTTCACCATGTTGGTGGTCGCTCGCACGGTGCAGGGGGTGTTCGGAGCATTGCTCGCGCCGGCGGTCCTAGCCCTGCTCACGACCACGTTCACTGATCCCGGCGAACGTGGCAAGGCTTTTGGCATCTATGGTGCGGTCGCCGGAGCGGGCGGCGCGCTCGGTCTGCTGCTCGGTGGTGTGCTGACGTCGTACGCATCATGGCGATGGACCCTGCTCGTCAACTTGTTCTTCGCCGCCATCGGTGTCGCGGGGGCCATGATCCTCATGGCTCACGACCGCGGCGTCGACCATGATCCGCTCGACTGGCCTGGCGTGTTGACCGGCACCGGTGGACTGTTCGCCCTGGTCTACGGCTTCTCCCACGTCGAGACGACGTCGTGGACCGATACTTACACCATCGCCAGTTTCGTCGTTGCCGTGGTGATGCTCGGCGCCTTCGCGGTCATCCAGCGCCGCACCACATTTCCGTTGCTACCACTGCGCGTTCTGCTCGACCGCAATCGTGGTGGCGCCCTCACGGCGATGCTCGTTGCCGGATCGGGCATGTTCGGCGTGTTCCTCTTCCTCACCTATTACCTGCAGGAGACACTCGGCTTCAGCGCGGTGTTGACCGGCGTGGCCTTCATGCCGATGGTCGTAGGGCTCACAATCACTGCCCAACTTTCCAATATCGTGCTCATGCCGAGATTCGGTCCGCGCCCGCTGATTCCGTTGGGAATGGTGGTTGCGGCGGGATCGTTGCTGTGGCTCACTCGACTGGGCCTTACAAGCTCGTACCTCGTCGACATCCTTCCGCCATTGTTGACCATGGGCTTCGGAGTCGGATTGATCTTCGCTCCCGCGATGAACACAGCGACGCTCGGCGTGGCCGTCCACGACGCCGGTGTCTCTTCGGCGCTAGTGAACACGTCTCAGCAGATCGGTGGTTCGATTGGCACCGCCCTGCTCAACACCCTTGCCGCGAGTGCGGCCACAGGTTACTTGGTGGGCAAGGCGCCGACGAAGCTCAACATTGAACTCGCCAGTATGCACAGTTACACTTCGGCCTTTGGCTACTCGGCGATGATATTCATCGCCGGCGCAGTCCTGACGGGTTCGATGCTCCGCTCAGGGGCGCCCGACATGGCCGATGGCTCGTCTCCACTGGTCGCTCATTAGAGGGCGGACGACCGCCGTTCGTTGAGGATCACAGATCGGGCTGATCCATTCTTCGCCACGCCTCTTCAAATTTCGTCGCATACCCCACCCCGGGGGGCACCGCCACCCTCGACGTCGCCCCCTGGCGGGGCGCGCCGATGGATGGGCTAGATGACCGAGGTCGTCGTGACCGAGGTCGTGGTCGTGGTGGCGGGAATCGTGGTCGTGGTCGTAGTGACGGGTATCGTGGTCGTGGTCGTGGTCGTAGTGACTGGCGTGAGCGCACCGGGCCAGCCGGTCCATGCAACAGCTTGTCCCGTACGCGTGGCGACGACCCTCATGCCTTCACGAAGTGAGCGTGACAGGGTTAGCGCCGCTTGACCGGCGAGACCCAATGGATTTGAACTGAATTGGCCGAGCACCACCGCATAGGTGGTGATCACGGTGTGATTGATGGTGACATTGATCGCCATGATGTCGCAGCCTCCCGCGACTCCGGTGTAGCCAGACTTCACGCCGATCACCCCGTACAGGCCAACATCGGGCGTATAGGAACCGACGACTCCGGCGACGGGCAGGTGCACATAGGCCAGGGCCGCGATTGCTCGCACCACCGGTTCTGCACTCATGATGTCGATCGCCATGATTGCTTGATCGTGGGCCGTCGACACATCACCCGGTGAAATGCCAGACAAGTCGGTGTAGTGCGTGTGGGTAAGGCCCAAGGCTCTGGCGTCCTGGTTCATCAGGGTCACGAACTTCTGCTGTCCCAGACCGGCAAGTCTCGCCAGCAGGTACGCATAGTTACCGGCGGAGTGGACGATGAGGCCGCGCAGCAAAGTGCCCTCACACAAGGCTTCGCCCAACGCAATCTCAACGTTCGACTGTCCGCTCTCATTGTCGTACTTCCAAAGAGCGACATCATGGGCGTTGACGATGAGGCACGGGCCGCGTTGATTCACCTTCAGAGGAAGGCGATGCAGAACCACCCACGTCGTCATCAACTTCGTCAGACTGGCGATCGGCACCCGCGGTTGGCGCGGGGACGACGCCGCAACCGAGAGCTGCGGAATGGCGACTGCAGCACTCCCTTGCGCGGGCCAGGGAATATTCGACCTCATCGGTACGGTCGTAGTCGTCGTGGGGACGGGGACGGTGGTCGTCGTTGTCGAGGTAGATGAAGGAACCGTTGTCGTTGTCGAGGTTGATGCAGGAACCGTTGTCGTTGTCGTTGTCGCACCCCATGGGCGCGACGCGCCGATTGCTGGCGCTACGGCCCATATCGAACCGGCCACGACGCCAAGTGTTGCGACTACGAACGGCACGCCGTGGCGAAGCCGAACGAGCAGGGACGCCCTCATCCAGCCAATGTACTCGCTGACGTTCGGATGCCACCGAATCGAACTACCACCGCCTCGAAAGCCGCGTGCAGGGCCGTGCTGACCTACCTGACCAGTCAAGCCGTCTCCACATCCACTTACACCGACGCAATGTGGAACTCGGGCGTCAGCGGCCCTGGAAGTTATCGGCCTTCGACAAGATCGGCGCGTACAGCAAGGCACCGCTCACTGCCGCCGTCAAAGACTCGACCTTCGGCACAGCATCACTGAAGGACTTCGCGAACATTGCGGCGCTTCAGCCTTCCGATCTCTACCAGCCCAACGCCGCCAACGGCTACTCGGGGAGCGGAATTGGCGAGGTCATCAAGACGCCGAAGTCCAAGATCGGCTTTACTCCCAACCCCTGGTGAACTTCATGCCGGAGTACTACGCGTTCTGATCAACGAGCCTCACGAGGCACCTTGGGCCGGGGCCAGGCTCGACACTCGAACCGCGGCCACTATCAGTGGCGGTCTGAGTGGCGCCCTTGACGCGACCCAATTTTGACCCAGTGACACTGGCGGGAGGTCCCCTCCTGCCTGGTTCGGTGGACCGACCATGATTCTTACATTGCGAATGTCCACATTCCCGAGTGAAGCAATAGCCTTTGGTGATGCGATTCAACAATAAGAAGCTGCTCACGATGGTCACGATCAGCACCGTGGTTGCGGGATCCTTCATTGCCGCACCCATCGCACAGGCCGCAACAGGCAATGCCGGGCTCTCCACGTCCAGCCACGCCAGCGTCTCGCGCCACCCCAACGTCGCCTTCTCGATCCGGCTGGAAGATCAGATGCTGGCCGTACTGCGGTACTTGCCGGTCAATTTCCAGGCCGCATCGCACAAGGTGACCCCGCCTCCAACGACGACATCCACGTCCACGACCACGACCACTACTGTTCCGACGTCATCTACCACCACTTCGACGACGCCAACCACCTCACCGACTTCGACATCGACAACCACCGCACCAACCACCACGACGACGGTCCGCGCCGTCATCCAGCCGTCCGTCGTAAATCCGACCAAATTGCAGCAGGGCACGTTCAAGTGGCGTTTTGGCTCACTGCCGTCGGTGTTTCGCCGCCAATGGAGCGTGGGATCAGCGAACGTGATTCTTCGAGGAGCGCTCATGCGCTTCCAGTCGGTCAACAATTTGGCCACCACCGGAGTAACCGACCCGACGACTTGGCAACGGCTCGTCAATGCGGCGATTCAGCATCGATATAACCCGACGCCCTACAACCTCGTCGTTGTCCAGAAATCCTCTCCGGAGTCCATGCGTCTCTACACGAACGGAAGAATCGTCTTCCGGTCGCTCGTCAACACCGGCATCACCGTCATGCCCACCGTCGACGGCACTTTCCCGGTATATCTGCGTTACACGTCCCAGACCATGTCCGGCACCAATCCGAACGGCACTCACTACAACGACCCGGGCATCCCTTGGGTCTCCTATTTCAACGGTGGAGATGCACTGCATGGCTTCATTCGCTCCTCCTACGGCTGGCCCCAGAGTTTGGGCTGCGTCGAAATGCCCTTCGCCCAGGCGAAGGTGCTCTGGCCGCATACGCCGATCGGCACCATGGTGACCGTCGAATGAACCTCCACTTCCGCCCCGTAGGCCCACTCACCTGACCTTCGACCCGGTCGCACCAGGGTGCCGGCGATGCTGCCCCGCGAAACCGCTCGACTAACCGGCAGTGATGGATGCCCTCATATTGGCCGTGTAGCGCTCGATCGCGCGGAATTGACTCGTGCCATCGAGGCCTGCTTCGGCGAGGACCGCATCGCCCTGGCCGCTGCCGAGGTAGTGACCTAAGCGATACGGATGCAGGGTCGCCTCACGACCGGCGTCTGATCGAACCCACCGGTACATCGTGGACAGCGTGAATCCGGTGATCCCGATGGCCTCCATCGCGTGAGCCTCGGGGAAGATCTCGTGGCGGCGATCCGGTGACAGCGAGTCGAACAGTTCGGCACTGGCCACGTAATAGACCCGGGCGTCGATGCCGGCCTTCTCGAGCAGCGGCAGAGTCTCGGTCACGAAGGCGTAGGTAACTGCACTCTCTTGGAGCACGACCGTCACGTCTCCGGCGCCGAGAGGCCGCCTCAGGAGATATACGCCGTCCACCGCTACCGCGGGCGCGGCGAGCCCGAGGGCTGCGCGGTCGAGAACCTTCACTTCGGGGCGCGTCACGAACGGCGCAATGAAGGCACGGCGTTGCTTCAACGACGTCGCCAACAGTGGCCAGATCTCCTGCGGCTCCCACGGCGTGAGGGTGACCGCGGTGCCGACGGGGAAGTTCTCCTGCAGCAGCTGCAACGCCTGCGGATCGGCGTGGGTCGGCCCGTCTTCCCCGGTAGCGAGCCCGACGTGTCCACAGATCAGGATCAGGGGAAGGCACGGCTCGTCGCCGAACGGCCGCGCCTCGGTCCCAATGACGTGCAGTCGAGCAGCGATGTGACCGAGTGGCGCCATGAAGGCTCCGTACGACGACCCCACGCCGATGGCGTGGCCGTAGGTGGACACGCCGGACAACACGCCGGCGATGGCATCCTCACAGATACCGCCGATCGACAACAACCGCGAGTCGGAGTTGGTGGCGGCGTTCCAGAATCCGGGGGCGAAGTCCGCCCCGATTGTGGCCACACTGGTCGAGCCCAACAGGTCGGCCGACGCGGTGAACAGCGAGCCGTACGACTCCCGATTCAGGAGTCGCAGTGATCGGCCGAGCGTCTCGCGCAACGTCGTCTTCGCTCCCGGGACGAGGCGCAGTTCCTCGGGCGTCGCCGAGGTCGTGCGCGCAGCGAGTTCAAAGACCACGTCGACGTCCGGTGCCGACGCGCGCGCGGTGCGGGCTCGCCGATCGAGCCGGTCGCGCGCAGCGACCAGCCGAGCGGCCAAGACTTGCACCGCCGACGACTCGCGTTCCAGACGATGACGCACGACTTGGAGGGCTGCCCAGAAACACTCTTCCCGCACCCGGTCCCCGTCGGGTCCACTGCATCGGTGGTTGGTGGCGTCACAGGTCGGCAGGGACACCGCGGCACCCACGGCGAGCTCACTGACCGCTTCGTTAAAGCCATCCGAGCAGAGCCTGTGTCCCGCACCGTGCGAAGCGCGGCCTTCCAGACCGTACTGCCAACCCTTTCGGGTGCGGTAGATGATGGCCGTGGGCTGGCCGTTGTCGAGGCCGGCCACGTAGCGCTGTGCAGCCACGATCTGCTGGAAATCGTGCCCGTCACCGACCTGCACGACGTTCCAGTCGTGGAGGTGGAACAGTTCTCCTGGTGTCCATTGCACGTAGTCACCGGGAACCTCACCCTCGCGGCAGACCTGGTCACTGTCGATTGAGGACTGGTTGAAGTCGATGTGGGCCACGACGTTAGACAGCGAGGCCGTGCCGGCGGCGGCCAGGGCTTCGCTGACCCGACCCGGCGTGAGTCCACCCTCGCCCTCCGTGATGTGCACCCGAGGGCAGTCACTTCCGTAACGGTCACGCGCCCCAATCGCTACGCCGATGGAACTCGCCATTCCGACACCCGAGGCACCTGTGGCGAGGCGCACGAATGGTGTGGCCGGGGTGGGATGTCCGTCGAGCGCCCGGGCGTGGCGCGACACGTACAAGGGCGTGGCGGTGGTGGGATTACGGCGAAAACCAAGCAGGTCCTCCAGGCGAAGGCGATGTTGGTCATCGTCGGCCAGCAACTCAGGCGCACCGAGCCGGGCAATCTCATCACGCAGGGCCCACATCGCGTACAGACCCATCGCCTTGTGACCGGCCGCATACGAGAACACATCAGCGTCGTCACGGTTGGGGGCGGCGAGATCGAAGTCGAGGCCGTCGAACAGAACGCCGGCCACGGCACGGCCAGACGAAATCGAGCCGCCCGGGTGTCCTGACATCGGCACGTAGTTGTACAGAATCGCGCACAGGGAGCGATACAGCAAGTCGAGGGTCTCGAAGGCGGCGAGATCGTTGGCGCTGAGGGGACCGCCCTCGGGCGGCACCGTCTCGTCCGCCGACACCCACACGCCGCGCCTAGGCATGGCGGTCATCCCCGGTGAGATACGACTTCAGATTCCCGAGTCCTTCGACGATCTGCGCCGTGTCGATGCCCGAGTACGCCAGGCGCACGAACTGCTGACTCTCGCCCGGCTGGGGACGACCGAAATGCGTTCGCGAACACATTGATACGCCGGTCGCCCGGAGCACATCCCGCCGGAAATCGTCGACATCCGTGAATCCCTTCATCCGCATGGCCTCGGTGACATTGGGAAAGAGGTAGAAGGTGGTGTCGGGCTCGAAGCAGCGAACGCCGGGCATCTGCTTCAAGAGGTCGAGTGCGGTGTCGCGACGTTCGCGCAGCACCGACAGGATACGGCGTGACTCGGACTGGTCACCCGTCAGCGCTTCAACGCCGCCGTACTGCACGAAGTGGTTGGTACACGATTCATCGTTGACGTTCAGGGTGGCGATGACGTCGATGATGTTGCGCGGGCCGACCGCCGCCCCGAGACGCCATCCGGTCATGGCGAACTTCTTGGAGAAGGTGTAGAGGATCACGGTCCGTTCGGCCATACCGTTAATCGACGCGAAAGAGTTGCTGCGACCTGAATATCGGACGTCGAAGTACGCCTCGTCACACAACACCTTGAGATCGTGTCGCTCCACAAGCTCCGCGATCCGCGCAAACTCCTCGGGCGAGCACTCGGCCCCGTGCGGATTCTGCAAGTCGTTCAAAATGAGGAAACGAGTGCGCGGAGTGATGGCGGCTTGGAGCGCTTCGAGGTCGATCTCGAAGCCGCGCTCGCCTTCGAGGTAGCCGTACGGAACCGCGACGCCACCGTGAAACTCGATCTGCGACTCGTAAATGGGAAAGCCGGGGTTTGGATAGAGCACCTCGTCGCCCGGATTCATCAGGGCAAGCAGAAACTTGCCGATGACGGGCTTGCCACCCGGTTGCACCGCGACGTTGGCGGCGGTGAAGTTGAGACCGTGTGAGGCGTTCAGGTCGGCCGCCAGGGCCTCCCTCAGCACCGGGATGCCGGCATTGGGGCAGTATCCCGTCTTGCCGTCGCGAATCGCCTTGAACGATGCCTCGACGATGTTCGACGGCGTCGGGAAGTTCAAGTCCCCGATGTGGAACGGATAGACCTGATGTCCCTGCGCGGCGAAGGCAGCAGCCTCGGCCGATACCGCAAACGCGGTTTCGGTGCCAAGACGTGCGACACGCCCAGCGAACTGGGTGGGTCCTCCTGCGGCAAGGTCGCGATCGCGCCCTCCGGCAGCATTCGGAGTGGGACTCTGATCAAGTGGTGGTTCGTGGATACGCATCGCGCCCTCCCAGCGTCGTCCCGCCGAGCAACCTGGCGTGTACAGCGCCCCACCGGGCCGGGTTTCTTCGGTCGAGCAATCTCAATGACTATTCAGTCTCTCACCACGTTCACCGCAGTGCCAGCGGACCGAGGTGTTGTTCCTAGGGGCGAAAGACCCTACGAGTGGCCCTGGGATCCAGCCCTGGCGCCCGATTCCATGTGGCGAATAGTTGGCCCATCGACGCGGTTCGGTGTCACAACTGCGCAACGAGGCAGTAGAACGTAGTTGTTGACCGCTTAACCGTGAGATCGGACTAACGGTACCCGGCCAACCACTCATTGCCAAGGGGGGCGTCATCTATCGAGTCCGGCTGAAGATAAGTGATTTCCACGGTCCATACACCTTCACCTGTGCGCCCTGGGGAGTTACCGCTCTGGTGTTGGTCGGTCCGTGTCCGGTACGAGGTGCCCGGTGAAGTTGGGTCGCAGCACTATTCGCCAGTACCGAGATGATCCAAACCACTTCGCTCAGGTGCTGTTCACCCAACTGCCTCGCCGCTACAACCTGCTCGCCGAGGTGTTGTCGTTCGGCCAGGACCGACGCTGGCGATCTGCAATGGTCGATCGCATCGTCGGTGCCGAGCCGGGTCTGGTCCTCGACGTCGCGTGTGGTCCCTGTGCGGTCACGAAACTGCTCGCCAAGCGAACGTCCGCGCGAATCGTCGGTCTCGACCTCAGTGAACCGATGCTGCGCCAAGGTCAGACGAACGTCGACGCCGCCGGACTCTCGGAGCGCATCTCGCTCGTCTTGGGACGTGGTGAGCAGTTGCCGTTCGCTGATGCCACGTTCGATGCGCTGACCTTCACCTATTTGCTGCGCTACGTGAAAGATCCCGCAGCGACCATGGTCGAACTCGCCCGAGTGGTCAAGCCCGGCGGCCCGATTGCGAGCCTCGAATTCGCCGTGCCTTCGAATGCCCGATGGCGCAGGATGTGGTGGTTGTACACCCGGGGCGTCCTACCCGTCGCGGGATATGTCACTGGCGGTCGGGCCTGGTGGGACGTAGGACGATTTCTTGGCCCCAGCATCACGTTGCACTATCGCCATTATTCGGTGCCGTGGACGGTCAATGCCTGGGAACGAGCTGGCATCGAGCACGTCGAATGTCGATCCATGAGCCTTGGCGGAGGTCTGGTGATGTCGGGCTACCGCAAAGGATGAGTGTGGACGACGCAACTCCGCCGCACTCCGCAGTGGTCG
>Ga0307377_10004329_pt1 | contig 15589 bp, 17 predicted proteins | sample TR3MG_FD_202535 | JGI IMG/M metagenome (GOLD analysis project Ga0307377, IMG submission 202535) | Soil microbial communities from Risofladan, Vaasa, Finland - TR-3 | ecosystem: Environmental > Terrestrial > Soil > Coastal area > Acid sulfate soil | place: Finland: Risofladan, Vaasa | collected... | reverse complement strand
CTGAGGCCTTTATGGGGCACACGGGATTATCCGAGAAAGATGTGGAAATCCTCCGGTCGGTATTAGGAGCACCTATATTTTTAGAAGATATTTCAGAGCAGTCACAAGAAACATCCATCGTTGCCCCCGTGCCTACTCCTGAAGATTTATATACGTATAAAGAACGAAGACGACTTATACTTGAGTTAATACAAGATAGACTAACACCCCTACAACTTGAAATTATTATAGGATTTTTTGGTCTTGGGGGTGAACCTGTTGAGACCGTTCAGCTTCTTGCGATAAAATCGGGGCTCACTGTAGCACAAATAAAGGTAGTTAAGGACGATGCATTAGAGTTATTAGAGAATAGTGATGTATTAGAGTTATTATATAAGGAGAGTTAAATGGGCATAAAAGATGAGTTAAACGCAGTCGAAGACGTCCAAATTGAAGTACCTGCACGTAAATTGATTAAGGGGACTGACCCAATTATTAATTCCCCTTGTAGGATCGCAACTAAGAGTGAAGCAGAGGGCATATGGCCTATATTAGAGGCAACTTTAGCGACTTTAGATGGATATGGCCTCTTTGCAAATCAAATCGGAATTCCTAAGGCTATTGGGCTCATAAAATTTAATGATAAGACATATAAGTTATTGAATCCTCGAATTGTGGAAGTAGGAAAAGACACCATTATCTTTAAAGGTGAGGCTTGTTTTAGTTTTCCGAAGAAACATCGAGATACTCTCAGATTTGCAAGTATTGTAATTGATGATGATAATCTCGGGCGTCTTTATTTAGATACTACAAAAGATGACCTTTTACCTATTATTTTTCAACATGAGATTGATCATTGTCTAGGACGCACTATATTTGATAATGTAGCACCTGCTATGAAGAGGGAGCATCCTAAGATCAGCAGAAATTCTTCCTGCGCGTGTGGTAGTGGCCGCAAATATAAAAAATGCTGCATGAATAAAGAGGCAGTAAGTTAAAGGGACGGATCTGGTCGAAATCGGAACTATATTATTAATAAGGGCCTAGTGGTGTTGTCTGTACGATATTCAATTAACCTTTTAAGTGTGTGTAAATGTGATTTATGATTCAATTAAATTTAATAGATATAAAGAACGCAAAGACATATATTGAAGGACAACGTATTTCACATATGGTCACCAACTCAAGTAAAAATCTTGCAGAACTTAATACAGGTGAACTTGTCGTGGTAACTTTAAACGATTCAGATATTATGGGAACTGTGTCATCTATAAAACAGAGTTCCGTTATTTTAAATGTGGCAGGAGGTGTTCAAGAAGTGGAAGTAAATCCAAAAACTACTATACATGTAATTGGGAAACAAACAGCTGCGGATCTTAGTTTAAATGACCACACTGAACACACCCGCGAATTACATGATGTTAAATCAAAGGGTGTTCCTGAAACCGCGAAAGATAAATATCATCACTTCCCCCAAACAACTGAAGATGATTGTTCTGTCGGAGATGATAAACATTCAAAATTACCTGCGTCTAAAAAGTTATCATTAAGTTTGGGTGAATTAATTCGGACAGGTGAAAAAGTTTCTAAAATCGTCGATGTAGTGGCAAGAGATGGGATGCACGAGTCTATGTGTATTTCACTTTCGTTAGACGGAAACAGTACTACAGCTGATTTTGTTTCAGATGTACAAAAAATATCTAGTAAACTTTCATTAGATAAGGAAGTAAATTAGATGATAAAAAAACGTAGCAATGTAATGATTCAGGTAATAGCTCCTGATGAACAGCAAATGCAAAAATTAGCCGCTGAATCTGCGGACGGTAACACTTCAACAAAATTTCATAAAATTACTAAACTTGATCCAGCATTTACATATGTACGTTTTCGCGCAATAGGGTGTATTGAAGTCGATGGACCTAATTCAAATTTTGACGCTTTTCCTTATATGGAGTTTGAAGATGAACGCCCTAATTATGGATATAAAAGTTTTGAAAATAAACGTGCATTTATAGAACACAATAGTTCTAATGTTGAAAATAGCATTGGATCATTATATGGTTCATATCTTAATAGATTTGATTTCTCAAAGGTTGCATCAGCCGCGCAAAAATGGAGTGAGCTTGATGATGACCAGCGCTTGTTAGTATTATCCTCACGTAATACGGAAGATGATGGTAGTATTGAAGTATTAATGGGAATAGATAAAAAATTATCGAGCACCGTTGCACGAATGATTGAAACGGATGCAGCAACTGGTTGTTCAATGGGGACAAACATTGATTACAGTGAATGTAGTGTATGTGGTAATCGTGCATATTTTGAAAGTCAATATTGCGGGCATATAAAACACTCTAAAGGAAGTCGTGTTTTTGTAGAAGCCTCAAAATTAAATGATCTCGTTAAAAAAGGTACATTAAAACCTGAATGGATGCAGTGGATTCTTACACGTGAAAATGATCGTAAGGCAGTCGCGAATAATAGTCGTAGGATGGTTCACGCCAGTGTATTTGAAATTAATTATGGACTTAGTTTCTTTGAATTATCTGTTGTAGCCAATCCAGCGTATAATCGTGGATATAAATTAGAAAAAATTGCAGCAACTAAATTAGGTGATCGTCAATTGATTCCTATGATAATTACGGCTAAGGGTGAGGTAGAAGTAAGATTAAATGTCAATGAAGAATTTTTCCAACAAGCTGTAGCATCTTATGAAAATGCAATGGCACAGGATTATTCCGAATGGGGGAATCAAGATAAAGTTGAACTTTTAAGAGATAGTGGTATTGCGAGAGCTGCATTATCTTCTGGGGCTGTTAATAAAGTATTAGTCCCTCAAATAGATGTACCTAATCTACAATCTCTAGGTTTTATGTTAGAACCTGCTGAACATGACCCAGGTTTTTATGAAGTTATACAGCCTGAAATATTGTTTAACCAGACTTTTGCTTCAGTTGTAGCACCTAATAATTATCCCGAACATAATAGTCTTTACCCATGTTCGTGGTGCAAAAAAGTAATAAAAAGAGGTCCTCGTGCTACAATAGCGGGGATCCCCAAATATGAATCATTCAAAACTCATAGTATTTGCAGTGTATGTGCTGATGATGTTATTACACGTGAAGATACTGTGTCTAAATTGAGTGATAAAACAGAAGGAGGCATTGCGATGGCGAAAAAGCCTATCAAAGAGGCCGAGTATACTAATCTTCCGAGCACTGTTTCGGATATTGACGATAAAGGTATTAATGTTGAAAAAACCGAAGTTGCTTCATGGAAAGAGGGTGCATCAATGGGTAGTAACCAAATAGAAAAAGAAAAAGAAACTCGTCCAACTGGGACAATTTTCACGGATGCAATTACCGCGAATAAAGCCATGAAAGATGTTTCTGCGGATTTAAAAAATAAAAAGCGCGTCCTTGAAGGATATCTAGATTTCAGTAAACGTTCTATGGATTTTATGAACGATAAGAAAGAAGATAAACCGACTGATAAACCAAAAGACAATGCTCCACCTAAGCCAGCTGAAAAACCTGATTTTAAGAAAGAATTTCCTTCTTTTGAAGCCGTCGAAATAGGTATTGATGGGGATGATGGTGGTTTTGGTGAAGATATAGATTTCGGTGAATCCGTTGAACCTACAGAAATTCTTGAAAATGTTATCGAAGATCTCGAAACTGTCCTTACCGATCTTGGGGGCGGAGACGAGCTTATGGACGATGAAATGGAAGACATTGGTGACGTATTTTCTAACAAACGTAGATGGTCCAAGAAGGCCTCTGAAAATGCCTCGACCGTTTTCGCGAATGTGAACACTATCGTAAAAGATGCTGAAAAAGCAATAATTCATACATACAATACTTTAAGCGGGCTTGCTAATGTTGCCATGCCAGCTAAAGGAGGAACTAATATGGCCAAGAACGTAAAAACAGCTGACATGCTCACACTATCTGATGAGGATATTGAGAGAATGGGCAAGTTAGCTAATATATTCCGTCCTTCGAAAACTGCGGAATTCCCTTTCAATAAAGACGAAGATAAAGATGACACCGACGACACCGATGATGAAGGTGAAGGTGGAGAAAAAGAAGCTTCGGTCGATAAAGCCCCAAAAGTAGCAGGAGAAGGTAAAGCTGACGGAAGTTATCCGGACAGTGTAGAGAGTGAAATGAGCGAAGATAAATACGAGCGCTTTGAACGCAAACCTGAGGAAAAGAAAAAAGAGGCTAAACTCGAAGCTAAAGAAGCGACAGCACAACCTCCAACGGGTGCAAGAGACCCTGGTGACTACGGTGATCCTGGTGGAATTGAATCTATTGAGTTGAATACTTGGTGGAATGTGCAATATCCACAGTATGAGAAGATGAAAGAAGTCGAAAGACGCACTACATTCAATGATGCTGATGGACGTGTCGATCTTTTAACTGGTATCGTTGCAAAACGTATAACCAATCCTTTATTTGCCGCTGGCACCTATTATGGTGTATATAAGATCGATAAGACTGGTAAACCTACTGAAGGTTTTATAACTACGTTTGCCGCCACTTCTGGTGGAATGGACAAAATTGCAGCTGACAAGTACTCATTGTTCACATCTGGCGCATATCTTGATAGGATTGTTTCAGCTGTGAAAGCCGAAGGTATCGAAGCCGCCCGTAAGGGTATGAATGGTGTACTTTTGACTGAAGCTCAAATGGAAGGTTTGACTCCTGGTAAAACAGAAAAAGTTAATCCTCTTTACGATTCACAAGAAGAAGGCAAAGATTCTAATAAAGCGCGTGAAGGGCTTATTTTAAAGGACGCTAAAGACAAGGCGAATGAAAAAGCGTATTACACTGAAGCTTATGGTGATGCGGGGTATGCGGCCGAGCAGGTTAAGAAGCATAAAACTGCATCTAATGCTATTATGTCTGAGGCTAATGGTAGAATTGCAGCTGAGAAACGTGCAGTAGCCGCGGAAGCAAGAGTGCAAGAGCTCGAGGATAAAGAAAACGCTAGAATTCTTGTTAGGCGTGCAACTGATTTAGCGCGTAGAGCTGCTAGTGTTGGCCTTATACCTTTTGATAGAACCAGTATTTCGAAACAAGCTAAGACTTATCTTGATTTAGATGATGTAGGCTATACTCAAATTGCTAACACCATTAAACAATTACCTGTTGTAGAATCAAGAGCAATTACGTCCTATCAGATTCCAGAAGCCGAAAATATGGCGAATGGGATTATTCACAATGAATTGAATGGTGTCAATAAAGTCCGCGAAGAGCATACAGCTCCTGAGCGTACGAATGTTGAAGGAATTCAAAACGCAGTTGAAAATAGTGCCGTATTGACTTCAGATTCAAAAAATGCTCTTAGACGGAAAGTTGCGTCAGTGGTACCACAAATGTCGGCTAATGCTTCGAGAGGCGATGAGGCGCAAATTCCTGATTTCACGAAACGCTTTAGTACTGTTGGAAATGCTTTACGTAAAAAAGGGCAATTTGAATCGTGTGCACATATGTTGAATACACAAAGAAATCATTATGCTTAATTGCATGGTGTTATTAATTAATATTAAACGTTTAAGTTTGGAGGCAAAATATGCCAAGAATTAAAATGAAAGGTTATTTCGGTATTAAAGAGTCGATGAAAGTCGCGTCTGCTACCGTTACAACCGGATGGCTTGCGGGAGAGTGCTTTGAGCTCTCAGCCGGTGCGGGTAACCCTTATTCTGCGGATGAAGTGGATAAGTGTGACGCTGCGTCGGATAAAGTCTATGGTATCGCGTTGGATAGTTCTGCTAATGTTGCGAGCGCCCAGTATGGGATGACTCAACCATCAGCATCGAAAGTTACTATTCTTCATGGCCATAGCAAATTCGAAATCGATCATGCTGCTGAAATCACTGCCGGTACGACTACCGCTGCTTATTTAGCTTATGATTCTATTGCAATGTTGACTGCTACGGTCAACGATTATTTGTTCACTAATGCCTCAGGTAAGCTCACCATAGTCGCTACTCCTACATCAGGTGCAGCTGTTAGTGGTGCACATTTCCAACCTGTCGGTATTGTAACCAAAGTCCCTGTTGTGGGCAACAGCTACACGCTCGGCGTGTTGATGTTCGGTTAATTTTATTTAACGTTTTAACGTTCGGAGGCGACTATGAAAAAGTCAGCTAGTGGATATCCTCCAGGTTTTGCTAAAACTGCCGGCCCTCAAGCAGGGTTCGGCATTCAAGCACAAGCTGCGGATTATGGGACTACAGACCCGTATAATCTGTACAATCAGGCGACTGAAGAGCAACAAATCTTCACGTTGCTGCAAACTGAAGCGGGACGCCAGGCACTCGGTGCACAGATGGCTATACCGATCAGGGAGCAACTTGACTATCAGGGTATGGCTCGTAGATTTTTCGAAATCGACGTCCTTGCCCAAGGTCAGATTGCTAGATATGATAAGGACATTGATGGTTTCGCGACCACAATGACATCTAAAGGTGAAGTAATGGAATTCATCGTTGAAGGTGAATATGTTGAGCCGACCACGTGGGAAGTCTTCTCACCTAGTGCTATCAGGTTGAAAGAGATTCAACAACGTAGGTTCAATGTTCTCGATCGTATGCAAGAGAAGATTCGTATCCATACTCAGATTGAGGAAGATACGCAGTTCTTAGCATTGACCGAGACCACAGTTCAAGCAAACACCACGGCTAATCCCACGGTAATGTCCTATGCTGGTAACAACAAGGATTTCTTGAACAGTGTTTCTGCTACCGTTATGAAACACGATTTACCCGCGTATGCATTCTTAATGGATTTTAAAACCTATTCTCACATTCGTTCGTGGCAACGCAACGACCTGGATCCTGTGACCCAGCGTGAGATCCAACAAACCGGTTTAATGGGCTCTATTTGGGGTATCGATATAATCGTCTCCAGACTAGTACCGCTGAATTATGTCTATTGTTATTCAGAACCACGTTTCACCGGCGTGTTCCCTATTCGTACTGATCTTATCTTGTTACCGGATGACAATCCGAAACAGGCTACTATTGGTTACGTTGGCTATGAAGAAGTTGGAATGACTTTTGTCAATTCAAATTCGATTGCCAAGGGTGCATTTGGTGGGAACGCATATACAGAGCCTACCTAATAGCTAGGTTTTAGTTCTCTGAGGGCGGGGGAATAACCCCCTGCCCTCAATTTTAAGGGTAGAGATATGGAGTGCATATGCCGGAACAAGTACTAAAAAAAATTATGGATAAACAACGAGCACAACTATATAATTTAATTGAAACAAGTATAGATGATACAGTGAAACGTGATTCTATGAAACAGTCAATAAAAGACATTACTGGACAAGCATGGAATCAATTAACAGATGAGTTTACACCAGTCAAGGAGTAACAAATGTCAAAATTTCCAGAACAAATAGTAGCTGCCCCCGGGTTTGCAGGCCCGTTAAGAATCACGCGTCAAGTTATTGAACTTACACAATTTGAGCCTGTTTCTTTAAAGAATTTTACAGATGAAGAGCTACAAGCGTCTGTGTTATTACAGATGATGGATAAAGGATGGGTCATTGAATATACTGGACAAGACCTTCCGAAGGATCCAGCCCGAAAGATCGTAATTCCCGTTTTAAAGAATAAAGGGGAGGACAAATTAACTGCAAAAATTACACAATCCAATATAGGTAAAGCGGTCGATACTAAGGTTGATTTACCTCCGGATTTTTCAGAGAAATTACAAAAACGTACGGAAAATGCTCGCGCCTCCATAGAGGCGGATGAGAAAGCTACCATGAAGGAACTTGAGGAGATCGATTCATTGAATACAGGTAAAGAGAAATTTGACCCTGCAACGATGAAAGCTCCCACATCTGTTATTATTGATGGTAAACCAGTTTCAACTGTTAATGGGATTCCACAAATAAACATGACGAAGTAATTAGGAGAAATAAATGGGAAATTCATTTGTACTAGCTAAAGGAAGTCCGATTGGTCCTCACTATGAGCACCGAGGTACTCCCGATAGTAAGTTAACTGGATGGAATTGGCTCGGAGCTAATGCCTCAGGCAGTACTAAACCGAGTGATAGTCATATGCACGGAATAAGAGTTCAAGGTGTTTATTGGACAGGAACATCTGTTGCGTTAGCTACTGGATTGTTGCTTCGTGATTATAATGGTCAAGTTTTTTATCAGTTAAGTGGATCACTTACCCCTGTTAATCATTTTGCTACCCCTATTACAGTTACAGGACCAATACAGTATTATGATCCTCAGGGGGCAAATACACTAGTTCTTTTTGGTGAGTATACATAATTTAAGTTCGAGAATAAAGGAGTGTAAATGACTGACCAACACGATAACCAACATGATAATATGTACGAAATATTTTCATCTCATGTTAAGGGCTTTAGGACAGATTTACAAAATGCAGAAAAGAGACTTAGTGATACTGTTAGAAATGTTCAAGTAGATTTAAAAAGTGATTTAACAAAAGTTGAAAATACGATTAGTGAGTCGATCGATATGAAGTTTCAACATCATAATGATTATCATGTTAATTGTGAATCAAAGTATGCTATATGGTTTAAGATAGCACTACTTTCAATCTTATTTACACTCGTGTTGAGTGCTTCAGGTTTTATAGATGCAGTCGCTGCTACATTTATAGATTATCTAAAGGTATTTTTTTAAACAATAAAAAACTCATGAATTAATTGAGGAGGTGACTAAATGGCGACTACTTTTTGGTGGCGTGAATTGAATGGATCAAGTGGAAGTAATACAGAAACAACGCTTACCAATATTAACTTTGGTAATAGTAATTCTGCTAATTTAACACCAGCTTCTTATCCGATCGCTGCCGGCAATAATAGTTATACGAAGTACGTAATAGGTATTTGGAGTGGGGATTTTACACAAATCAATAATGTAAAATTCTGGAAAGCTTCAGGTTCTCTTGTAACAGGTGAAACTATTCAAATGACTGGGTCAATTGAATTTGCTACTCCTAGTGCAACAGATGCAGGCGATCCCGCGGTTGTAACAGCTCAACCCGCAGTAGCTAATGTGAATATTCCATGGTGGCAGTATGAAGGTGCAACTGCATGGTTTGCAGCCGGTCCTGGTGGTGTAATTAATGGCCCTGGTTCAGGTTCAACTATGCCAATGAGATTGCAAATGCTTACAACTGCAAGTTCTCCTGCAGGCCCTGTGAATACAAAAACATTCGCAATAACGTACGATCAACAATAATTCAATATTGTTGGCAATAAGATAAGAAGAAGGCGTGTTGAATCCAATCAACCGTCTTTTTTTTCGTGAAAATAAATAGTAAGGAGAGATTATATGTTATGGAAAGCTATATTTCAAGATGGTACCACTATATGTAGTATAAATGCTCAAGGTGCTGAAGTATTGTTCAGAGAAGTATTGAATAAAGAGAAAACTGTTGAATTACTGGAATTTCGTGTGGAATATTTAGGAAAAAATTATTCTGTAAGTATGTTAGATGGATCATTTACAATTGGTATCGATGATGATGCTATCAAATTATTTACAATGGAAGTAGGCGTAGCTAATCCCGCAGATTTTAAGTATCGGTTAATTTATTATCAGCGCCATATACAATATTTTGGGACAGCTATGGATTCTGTTGGCGGGGGTCTTGCACATATAGGAATCGGATGGCAAGCAACTGACAAAGATGGCGTGAATATAAAGAGGGTATTAAAACTTCACCCTCTCAGCACTTCGGCTATATTTGAATTGGAGTCTAAAGGATGAAGTGGAAAAAATTCGGGCTATTATTATAATAGATGTTAAATTTAACTAAGGTAGGGATTTAATGCAAATTTTATTCCCAGGACAGAGTGAAAGATTATATACTGAATTTAAGGATTCTAATTATAATTTAGTTGATCCTTCTGGTAGTGTCACCGTCGATATTCAAGGGTTTAATGGTAATTATGTACTACAAGATGGTGTAGGTGTAAGACAGTCTCTGGGTATTTATTATTATGATTATGATACCTCTGGGGCAACATTTGGATATTATGGCGCGTGGTGGAAAGGTACAATTGATGGCATAGCTATTACGCAGGATCTTCCTAATCCATTTAAAATTGAAAGTCCTCGTGAAGCTGTTCGTAAAGGTGTATATTTAGACCGTGTACGTTCTAAACTTTATATGCATTTAGATTCTGGGGGGTTTGTGAATAAATTCCCAAGAAATCGTGAAATATTAGATTTAATGCAAAATAGCCTTGATTGGATAAATGCCCATCCTCCACATCTTACTTCGTTTGATTATATAACGTTACCTGATTCTTTTATTTATTTATTAGAAATGGGAACGGTTATTTTAGCTTTACAAGCTCTCGGGATTTTTGAAGCTGGAAAACATTTTGTTTATAATGATAATGGACTTTCGCTTACTCGTGACAGGTCCGCAAAATATATGGCGTTGTACGGGGCTATTTTACAACAGTATGCAAAGAATTTAAAGGATACTAAGACCATATACTCGTTGAATAGTGTAAATATGAAGGGTATGTTCTCAAGTACCACAGGATATCCACGCTCACTGTCAAGAGCACTTAGAGGCACGAGTAAATTTTCATAATATTCTAGGAGAGTAGATGGCACGCCCTACATATACATGGAATTCCGATATCCCTCCCGCAGCAGGAGATGAAATTTATGTGGAATGTGAAATTGGTCTGGACCAAGAAGAAATTTACTATATAAAACAAAATAATGATATACAATTGCGTATAGGTGCTGAGCCTTTTTACTTATTTCAGCGTCAATCTGGAAGTCTAGCTACTGGCACAGTTTCCTCGTGGGAACAGGTCTCTTCTCAGTATATAGGAACTTTATGGACCGCTGGAGATGCTGAAAGTAGCCATCCTGATATTCGGACGACTGAAGATACATTTGTGTTATTTAATGACGGGGTTGTGATGACGCGTGTTTGGGATTCCTCATACATTAACGCAGATACAGAGTATTACATTACAAAAACGGCAGGTACATCTACTTCTGACGCGGGAAACATTAAAGTATATCTCAATACATCTTTTACTCCTGGAACCATTACTTATCGCGCTAATACCCTGTGTTCTTGCGTCGATATAGAGTCAGGTTATCCTAACAGGGAATGTACAGTGTGCCAGGGAACTGCTACACCTGCAGGATTTTCTCAATATATAGTATCATCTAGTAAATACAGCCCTGCAAATACTATACTTATACGTGTCCCTAAGGTAGTTGAAACTTTACCCGCCAAGATAATTGGTAAGGTACGTACACGACAAAATCGGCATTGGACCACACCTGTTCCATATCTTTATAATTATGATGTACTCGTAGGGACCATCGGTCGCAACGAAGGTAAAGTTTTTGAGATTATAGGGAAATATGATAGCCGAATGCGTGGAATTTTACTGCACCAAGAGTTTGATACATTATTGATTGATCCAAATGATGTAAGGTACAACTTTACGATAGTAACATAATGAAGTATTTACAAAGTCGAGATGTCAAACATTATCTGGTTAATTACCTACAAAACGTGTTCAAAATGAGCTCTAATTGGGTAAATACAGGGCAAGAGGTGGTAGAACTTTCAGGGGACAATTCTCCCAAAGTTTATGAACAATACCCGTTTGAGAATGAAAATTATCCTATTATCGCTATGATTGGGGGAAATAGTAGACAAGATGACTGGGGCGTGGATAGTTTAGTACGTACGGCGTATTTAACTGAAGTTATTGGAGCGCGAGCGCGCACATATTCTACTTTAGACAGTTCCAGTGTATACTGCTTCGGAGTTAATATAGCTGATAGTTCTCTTGAAGTACGAAATATAGGGGTAGCGTTGAAAGCAGTCACTGCTTATATGGATGAAGATATTACTCTTTCGGTCTATTCATCAGGTAGTGCAGGACCACAAAATGTATTAGCAAGTGGTAGTATTGATGGTAAAACATTATCGTCAACCAATATTGAGTGGGGGTATGCTGCGGTTACACCTACTCTAACTCTTACTAAAGGCACATCTTACTTTGTGGTACTAGATGCTCCATCTGGAACGTACGGGGACTATTATCTTATTAGAGATAATTCTATTTCTACGCTGAGTTCACCTTTTTTGGTGTTCGGTACAAGTGGTAGTACTGGTTGGACGTTCGATACCGATTCTACTCCACTCGCAGTTATTCAAGGGCCAGCACATCGTCAAGTTGGTGGAGGTATTTTTGTTGATATTTCCATCCTTGTTGAGGCAAAAGATTTAGCTACTACCCAGAAGTTGGCGGAATTGACCTTTGTACATTTAAATACGTTAAGATACTCAAATTTAAAAAGAGAATCAATGATGACTTATAAAAACGAAACCCGTTCCGAATTAGATCGCGCAAGTGATTTAACGACTGCGGGTATTAACATTATAAGTGTAGACAAAGGAAGTGAAAGTGTACGTGAAAGAGGAAATGACCGCATATTTGGAATAACATTAAATGTATCTTGTTATGGGCGTTGGTCTGAAGAGTTCAGACTGGCTACATTAGAAGATATTGCAGTCACGATCAATAATTATTAGACCTAATATATAGGAGGCACATATGACAGCGGGATACACTCCCCCAGGTGTACAAGTAGTAAGTATACCTAACAATCGTATCATAAACGTTACGGACACACAGCAGGTTCCAGCAATTGTTGGTCCGGGTGCTGTTGTGCGTCAAGTAACGGACGAAGTATTAGTGCGCACTTCGGGATCGGGTACACACGCGATTACTGGACATTTGTTTCAGGATAATCTTGCAAATTACAACGTGACTATTACTAAAATTTCTGCATACCCAAATGCAAGTGGTAGTTATGGCACATGGGATGGAAACCATGCATGGAGACCGGGTACAGGTACCGCCAATCCGGCTAATATTGTTTGGATGTCAGGCTCACCAGGTAGTGGGCAACCAAGATATGGTGAATTTTATTATGCATCATATTGGTACCCAATTCCTGCATCGCAATTTGAACCAAAACTATTTTTGGATTCTAAAGAAGTTGCAGCTACGTACGGTGTAGAAGATCCCCCATTAAATTCTCCGATTACGACAGCAGCAAACATTGCATTTGAGAACGGCGCTAAAGCTGTTATCTGTGTACAAATTTCTGGATCACAAGATTCAACTTCAGTGTGGACGAACGCGTTGAATAAACTGAAAAAACGTACTGATGTTTCTTACATTGTTCCAGTGTCACCTAGTTCGTCAATACAATCTACCGTTCTAACACATGCTTTAACTGAATCAGCTGCAGCAATCGGCCATGAATGCCGTGGAGTATTTGGACCTGAGCAAGGCACTACTGTAGACGCGTTTTTAGCTAGAGCATCCGCTCTTAATAATTCACGTGCAGTACTTGTTGCACCTGCATCATCTATATTTAGACGTACAGCAGCAGGTAATACTTTATCTCTTGATGGTTCGTACGCAGCAGCAGCTGTTGCAGGGTTAATTAATTCTCAAGAACATCCAAGAGATCCTATTACCGGCGCAACAATCGTTGGCTTTACTATTGCGGATGATTATTATGAACCATTTGATATGAATAGAATGGCTAATGTGGGTATCACCGTATTGTACTCTCAAGCGGGTGTTATTAAAGTACGCCATGGGCAAACTACGAATACCGCATCTGCGGATACAGTTGAAATTTCAGTTGTTGATGCAGCTGATTTTGTTGCTCGCATTACACGCAGTAATTTACACAATATATTCATCGGTAAAGGTGTTGTAATTGATGAAGGTACTCCAGCGCGTGTTGAATCTGCAACAAGGTCACTTTGGACATCATTAATTAAATCTGGTGATATTTCCAAATTCGGTACGAAGAATGATCCTACTACAGGTGAAGTCGCGATTACAGCCCAACAGGATACATCAGAGCCACGCCGAATTAATGTTACTGGTGCGGTTTCATTCCTGTACCCATTAAATTGGATTAACGTTTCATTTTACTTTTACGTTTAAACGTAATTAGAGGAGGCAATTATGCCACAATTACCCGTAACTCAAAGTGAAGTCTGGTATGCGTATTCAATTTCGCTCCAGGGCGTAAACGTTGGGACATTGCGGACTTTTAACCCTACGCAAACTCGTACGTTTGAATATGTACGTGAAATTGCGACGAACGGTGGGCACATTTTCGAAGGTGTTCCTGGGGTAACTGACTATACAATCAGACTTGAGAAAGTTAGATTATATGAGAATGAACTTTTTAATAATTTTGGAATCTCCACAAAAGATATTCAGAATCAGGTTCGTGCATTAGATATCACAGAAGAAATTCACCGTCCCGCAAATATTCAGAACAAAGATGTATCTGATCCATCGGGTAAAGCGATTCAAAGTGATTCAGTTACTATACTAAATTACAAAGATTGCTGGATCACCGATTGGGGTAAAAGTGTATCTACTACCGCAGTTACTATTGTTGAGAATATGACTGTCAAAGGTTCAGGGATAAATTAAAGTAATACCAATCTTATAGAGAAACGAGATTCGTCTCGTTTCTCTATAATTGTAAATTGAAAGTTGGAGGTAAAGTAAATGCCAGCAATATTTGATGAGTTAAGATTCCACGCGTACATGCCTACGTCCACTACTCTTACGCCATTCAGTGCGTGGGGGGGTAGTAAGTTACAAAACTACGAAGTATCATATGATATAATAACATTAGGACAGACTCTTGATGTTGCAAAACGGATTGCTAATGATTCTATTCATGCTCTTCCGCTTGCTAATCGTTTACATATTCTTGCACATTCTATTGCTAAAGTGAATGGTAAAGAATTGGTTTCAGACGAAGAATTTAAACAGTATAAAATCGACCATAATCTTGAAGAAGGTAAAATTCATAAATATGATTATATTGTAATGCAATTAAAGCTGTGTTCGGAACCTGTTACCAATGCATTGTACAAAGGTTATGAGGATGCATTGAATCAATATCTTATAAAATTAGTAGGAAAACCTTTTGAAGATATCGTACCTAATGTTCTTGTAGAAGAAGATGAGAAAACTCCCAATGAGACAGTCAATTAAACCTATTACATATCAGCAGGTATCTGATGCGGTTTTTTTAGGTAAATTACCCTCAATTACCTATAATGTTTATCCTTATTCATATACATTTAAAATCACTAATGATCCACTTCCAAAGGATATTTTTGACTGGGTACCTTTTTTAAGTAATGCACTAATCACTACGTTGCCAAAGTCTCCACGTGCATTTTTATTGTCTAACACACTATACACTTTTAATATTATTGTGAAACATTATGTGCAATTTTATATTAATTGGGTAAAAGCTGTACGTGAATATATTCCAGAAATCATAGGAATACCTTATTCAAAATTTGTAAGTGCTGCATCCATTAAAACACCTCTTAATACTTTATTATATGTGGATCAGCGATTAAATATTGCCCAACTTTATTGGGCAGCTTATCAATCAGCTGAAGATAAAAAAGATATGTATACGCTTATTGCTGATACTATAGAAATATTGAAACCTTGGCTTAATATGGAAGTATGGGCGAAGATGC
>Ga0307377_10004327_pt1 | contig 15594 bp, 13 predicted proteins | sample TR3MG_FD_202535 | JGI IMG/M metagenome (GOLD analysis project Ga0307377, IMG submission 202535) | Soil microbial communities from Risofladan, Vaasa, Finland - TR-3 | ecosystem: Environmental > Terrestrial > Soil > Coastal area > Acid sulfate soil | place: Finland: Risofladan, Vaasa | collected... | reverse complement strand
TTTAATTTTTGGATCCAGGAAATAGAGATTCTTTATATCTTGCTCTCTCCATTGATAATACCCAAAAGTTTTCAGTAGTAAGAACATTATTATCAACACCAAAAGTGAAACTTTTATTTTCATCTTCTAATATCAAAGCTCTATATTGACCATATGATGATAGTGATGGGGATTTTCCTGGTACTACGGTGTTGTAATCTTCACTACCACTTCCTTTTGAATCTGCATAAGATATATCAAACTGAGTATTTGTGAGTGATGAAGTTTGATAGACTGATAAGTAGAAGTTTCCAGATGAACCCGCAGCTTGAACTGAGGATGTGTAGAATTCTGTTAATATTGGGGCATCGGTAGACCATAATGTTGAGGTGATTGCATCACTACTTACAACAAAATCATCTGCTTCGAATCTTTTAAAGCTCATTTATTTAAATTTTAGGTTGTTTGAGTTATAGTTACAGGAATTGTTAATCTAGCTCCACTATCTAAACCTACAACGGTTAAAGTAGCAGCTATACTTGCATTACTACCAAATAAAGTATTTATAGTAGTTGCTCTTAAATTAATTTGAGTACCTATAATTGTTTTAGAAACATTTGTTCCTATAGTAGTAGTAGCATTTACATTAGAAGAAGTAGCGGCATCTGTATTAACCCCTACCCCAGTGTAAGTACTAAGTAACCTAACATCCGAAATTGTAGCTGAATATCCACTAGTTTCATATGTTTGGGCATTACCTAAGTAACTTAATGTTTGTGGTGTAATTGCTAAACTAGCTCCTTGTTTTAAGGTTATAGCTGAGTATCCTAAATCTAGAACTGGTAGTTTAGCTGTTCCTCTAGGTAGAGTAGTTAACTGATACTTCATAGTTTGAGTTTCATCAGGAAATGCCTCTAATAAAGGCATATTATCAATAGCTTCTCCATAAAATGCAGAACCAGAAGGGTGTGTTGGGTTATATAAGGTATAATCGATCTCATCATCTGCTAAGGAAAATTGCGTTATTCGGAAAGAACCATCATTTTTGGCCATTGCTTCTCTTCCTTTTTTGGTTAAGATAGCATCTACTGTTACTACTTGGTTATTTAAATATCCCATTGTTTTTATTTGTTATAAATATTGTATATATTGTAAATTTAATTAAATTAAACCCTTTTCTGTTAAATTTTGGATATAAATATCTATATTTTTATCCATCCCTTCACTAAGATATTCAGGTTTTATTATATATGGCCCCGTTGATCCTTGAGGTTTTGATCCTTGCATTATTACCCCATTAGCTTCATCAACATATCTCCTAATTAGAAATTCATCTAAATTCATAGAACCTGATGTTGGGATTGGGCTATCTACTTCTACTATTAATACAGAAGATGAAACATAAGCATCTTTAATAAGAAATACTCTATCTTCTCTCCCCTCAAATCTAAATTCATCTCCAGATTTGATAGACCAGGGGATCGATATATCAAAGAAACCTGATGCTGAAATATCCTCTTGGTAAGTATTATGTGAATCAAAATATTCCACTAAGGCTGATGAGGTAGAGAATAGAGTGTAGTCCCAAGGAATATTAGTATCTGGGTTGGATAAACCTGAGCCTGATCTAAAAAGTCCGGGAACCAAAATTGAATTATTTGGTGTTGGGGATTGAGTTATATTCCATCTAGAGCTACCTTCATAGTATACACCTGCATGACCTACATGTATTTCTATCCCCCATTCATCACCTAATACCAATTCATTGTATGGTATGTTATATGAGATATTCATTGGATTGGATTGATTACCAGCACCTATGCCTCCGGATCCATTTACACCCCCCCAACCTGCTGAGTAGTTTTGAGTATAATTATAAAACCGTACATAGGCTGATGAAGGATCATTGGTGTTGTTTGTAATTTTTATCTTCCCTTGTAATTGGATACTAATCCCTTCACTAATCATATCTGAGTCGATTTTTAATCTCCTCCTATCTGATGTTGGTGAGGGGTCTATCATATTAGCATCATTACCTTCTGATACTATGGTTGGAAATTTTCCTTCACCATAGGCCTGGATTGTACCCTGAACATAATTATTTCCTGTAATTGAATCGTATGGGGATAGAGAAGATTGGAAATCCATACTTACCCCACCTTCAGCATTTCTATCTGTTAAGGTTATAGTATCAGCCCATGCTGCAGGAGAGTGACCTATTTGAGTATATAAAATAGGTTCTATTCTTTTACCACCTTGAATGACTGTTCTATAATTATCCTCCCCACTACCCCCACTGGTTGAATTGGCTTCTAAATTTACGTTATGTATAGATATTCTTTCTCCATTTATAAAAGTATCTTGATTATCAGCTAAAGAGTTAGGGGTTGTGTTTGGAATTACTACACTACCATCAGATTTAATTAGATATTTTACAAAAATTCCAGAACTACCCATTCTTTCAGGTGGGTAACCTCCAATATCAGTACAATAAGCAACTATAGTTTTTAAACTTTCAGCAGTTGGGGATTTACCATAAGTACCAGTATCACCCTCACTCCATTTATTTAATTCTTGAGATGTTGATCTACTACCATTATATCTTGGATTTGTATGTCTAAGCAAGGTATAATTTGAGTCTTGAACTTCGGCTTTTAAAGCAGTACCATTTATAAGTAATTCAAAATTAGTTGGTGTTACTTGACCACTTGAATAATCAATATCTTGATAAGTTGTACTTTTTCTATTTTCTAATACATTATTAAGTAGAGGTTGGCAATCTAAAGCTTTTGAAAAATCTTGTGAGAAATAAGGTTCAGCAATAGAGTTCATTTCAGGGCCAGTAGCTATGGATGAGGTTACTGTAAATGTGGTATCTGGTGAAAAAGTTGCTATTGTGGTTTGAAATGTGACGATATTTAATACGGCTAATGTAATATTATCATTGGGTGATAATGATAGAAATGATGAGGAAATATCAAAAGTGGATGGACCTGGTGCTATAAAATTTGGTGAAGATTCAATTAAAGTGTTATTTAAATAAATCCCAATATTATGATTATCCCCAGATGCCCCTGCAATTGTAATAGACCCCGAGGCTCTCACAATTATTTCTTTTTGAGGATATGTAAATAATCTATAACCAGATCCTATACTTTGTGATGTAATAAAGTTTAAATTATCTATGGTGGGGGTTAAAACCATAGGTGTTGGGTTTATTATGGGGGGTGTTACTTTAAATGAGGGTCCTGATGGTAAGGCAGAGCAATTATATTCTATATCTGCTCTATCATCCCAATCAATATTAGGATTCTCTACATAGTATACAAAATGGGTTGGATATTCTGTAGTATTGAGGATATCATAAGTAACATTCCCACTACTATAGGGGATTGTTAATACAGTCATAGATTGGAGAGTATTTGTTTGATCAATACCGTCCTTATCTACTTTTGCTACTTTTATATATCTTACTCCTTCTGCCATTTTATTTTAATTTATGAGGATGCTTCTGGTGCTGATGGTGGTAATGGAGGAGATGATGGATTTTGGTACCACATTGAAATATACCCATTTGTTGGGTAATTATTAATATCAATAAAATCCCCAAAATTATATTCACTCCCACTATACATCCTTACACCATAAAATCCAATTGATGTTGGGTCTATCTTCTTAAAATAATCACAACCCGAATTTAAGTCTTGTGTTGTTACTATTAATGTAGAACCGCTAAATTCACCGTTATAAAACTCGTCTTGATTATCATGCAGCACTGTTGCTGATCCTGATAATGTTGGGTAGGTTTCAACCCAACTTTGAGTAACGTTAAAAATATTTTCAGGGCCCGTTCCATTAGGTCCATATGGTGTTGTATCAATTGAATTGAATTTAATAACACTTCCTGCGGCCTCCCCGGATGTATTAACAATAGCTCCTGCTTCGAAGTTATTCCATTGAGGTTTAACAGTACCACTAACAGCTATATTTTTAAATGTTAAAGGTTCATTCCAATGAATGGAACCACTCCTACCATATTTAGCAGTTGTCGTATTAGTATCAACTAAAACATTTTTATATCTATTTCTTTCAAGTAAATGTTGTTTAATAACGATACCAGATGCTAGACTTGTTCGTGCGGGAACAAAATCTTTTATCATCTTAAATAAGGAATTATCAAAGGATTTGATCAGTTTTATAAAACCAAATAAATCATAATTCTTAACATACTTTTCAAAGTAACTATCTCTTAGCTTATCTAAATTGGGATATGTTTCTGCTGGGTTGGTTCTGAAACTAGGGTCTCCTATATATTCCCCAATATTGAAATATCCAAGTTGGCTTATTATATCGTCATTGATTTCGTTTTGTGGGGAAAAAGCTACTTCTAAATAATTAATATTAGGAGTATAACTAGAACTAATTGATGGTGATTGTAATAATCTTTGGAATGGGGATAACGTATCACCAGCAGGCAAGACATTATCTTCTATTCTAACTTTATCTGTTATTCTATTTTTTATCCCTACAGCCGGTTGATCTAAGAAGAAATACTCGGTGTTAGATTCGTAGGTTGGAGTAGTAGAGAAATTAAAATTACTATTACTACTAAAAGAGGATGTATTAACCCAAGAACCTGTTACCTTTGGATGGATTGAAGTTGTTGATGTAATATCTAATTCACCTCCTAAAGATGCTCTAAATATTAACTCATTAGGTGATGAATTAATAGAATTACCCTCTGTGGATAGAGGATTCATTACATAATCTTTGAATGAATCTTCATTTAAAATAGTAGTATAATATCTTATTTCTTGTAATGAACCCGAGAATCCTGGGTGGAGAGATGATGTTGCAAAATATGCTAGTTTAGGATTAACCCATGAACCATCATTAATAGAGGATGATGATATATATCCAATAGAGGTACCATCGTTTCCATTGTATATTTTATTAGCAGCCGTTAATTCAAACCCATTAGCACTTCCACTTGTTACCATTACGGACCACCAACCTTTATTAAAGAAAGGTAAATATATACTAGCAGAGTTTCCGGATATTACATCTGGTATCCATTTTAAAGTAGCGTATTGATTGTTCGGATCTAGAGAAGAGCCGGAATATGAAGCGCTGGTTAAACCTGAACCTGTATATTCTAATGTTAAATCTGATGTTAGAGTTGTTCCGTCATATATACTAAATATGGATTGGGATGCGTTTGTAGGTAAAATATCCTCAGCTTTAAATCTTAATTCTACTGTGGAGGGTTTGTTTGAAGGTGAATTCCAAGTACTATTAACACCCCAAGAACTAAGTATAAAGTTAGTTCCTTCAGTATTAAAAGCGTAATTAAATTTATTATAATAATAATCCCAATCATTAGTATTTACTTTATCTTTACCCCCAAATTCACTTATCCTTAAAATCGTATCCGGAATACCGTATGAGGTAATAAGAGCTCTTAATCCAGGTATAGTACCCTTAGCTTTAAGTAGGTATGGTAAGTTATGATATATTCTTTTGTATAAGGATTTATTAACATCATCTAATGGAATATAATCATTAGAAGCAGATATTAAGGTATCAACATACTCATACCCACTTGGTGTAGGTAAGGACCCAGTTATATTAGGGAATGGGAATAAACTACCTTCAGGAGTCATCCCTAAGAAGGCAGTAAATAAATCATCGTTGGAGAAGTTATTTTGATATAATTTAACACCAAAATCTCTAATTGTATCTGCTACTAAATCCTTAGATACTCCATAATTTAATCTATTATCAGAGTTGAATTTTTGAGTTACATCTTTTATATAAATCCAAATATTATCATAATGTTGGGCTACCATATTAATGAATAGCTCATATTTTTGATTTTCAGAGTCTTCTCTTAAATATTCTGGTATAGAAAATACTAAATTATCTTTATTCTCATTATCATAAAGTGAAGCAGATAATATAATTCCACCATATATAGGACTATCTTCATTAGTACTTCCAAACCAATTTAAGGCTTCAGTACTACCTACGGTTTGAAGCTGGTATGGAGGTTGTGATGTTGATTTAGGCCAAGCATATGAACTACTCTCATAGTATAAAACATACTCATAATGATCAAAGTTAGTTATTATACTACTAATTTTATTTTCTAAAATAGTTTTACTTTCACTAACTGCAAATGATGCAGATGTAGCACCAGTTATATTAGTATTGATTGTAGATATAGAAGATGAATATTGTTCTAATAAATTTACCTTATATTTGAAATTTTCAAGTCTAGTTTGACCTGAACTAAAATGTATAAAATTGGAGAAGTCACTGTAATCGATATTGATTGAAAGTTCTTTCTCCTCTAATAAACTATTAAGTTGATTTGTTGCTGAAGGTAGTGATGTGTTAATTATATCTGAGTATGATAATTCTAATGTAGAATTATTTATCTGGTCTTTTAGTTCTAAATTAAAATTAGGTCCGTTAAGTGGGGATGAATCTTCAACCACTATAGGTTCCTCTATAAATTCTACACTATAAGCTAAGGGTTCATCTACAGAAGTAACAACCCATAATTCAGATTTTATATCATAACTCTCAGGAAGTGGTTCATATAATTTAATTAATACTGTTATATTATTAACATCCTCATTTGAAATGTTGATATTATTAGCTATTGATAAATTATTGTCTCCTAAATTAATATAAAAATCTAAGAAATAATCACTATTTTCTCGCTCAAGAATAAATGTTTCAGTTTGTTCTTGTAATGTGGTATTATCTATAAGATTACTATCTAATCTTATTTCAGTTCTATCTGAAGATATTTCTGATATGTAAAGTGTTTCTAAATTAGATCCAATTTTATATGATAGGATATTATAATAAACATTATATTCACCTTGATCAAATCCTAAATCTCCTAAATCCGTTTCCGGGTTAATTATAATATTAGATATTTCTCCTGAAGTCGCCGATTGACCATCGTTTTGGACTTTATATGAATTATAATTATATGTGTTATATAATAAATTATTATTTAAATCATAAACGTTATACTCAATATAACTTGAGGTATCTAATTTAGTATCAATATCAAAAGATGAAATTAAAGTTTCATCCTTAGAGGTATATTCGGTTTGACTCGTTATTAGAGTTGGATTTATTTGTGATATATTAACCATTATTGATTTCCATTTAATGAAACACCTGTCTCTGATTCTATTACTTGTTTCTGTGAATCTAATAATTCTATTCTTAATTGGGAAATTTCTTTTTGAAGTTCTATAATTATATCATTATTTTCACTAAAATCAATATACTCTGAACTTTGTTTTATGAGGTATTCATGTGAGTTAGTTTCACCTAATTCAGGAATATCATAAAATAGTTGGTTATATTGGGAAAAAAATTCTTCAATATTGGGTTGGATTGCTAATTCCTCAGAGATAGTTTTAACTCCCAACTGGTTGAAGGAAGTATCTACTGTTTTAGAGTATTGAGCCTTGTTAAAAACTGTTTTATTTAATTTAATATCTTCCGCCATTATCCACTAATTATTTTAAAGTAATAATTATCGTCATATACTCTAGTTGAACCGTCTATAGTCGTTTTAATCAACAGTTTATAATAACGTTCAGGTTCTAACCCATCCATATAAATGTCAAAATAATTACTAGTAGAATCAGCACTAATTTGGGTATATTGAGTATCAAAATCAATAATAAATTCATTAGTATCTAAATCCTTCACAGCGTAGTATGAAGAAATTGGGAGATAATTTTTACTAACATACAACGAACTTGTTTGAAATGTTCTTGCAGGGTATGTTGGACTAATATTAAGTCTAAATCTATTAATAGAATTTATGTTAAAGGTACCTGGGTTCTCCGCTAGAGACATTTTTATATTAGAATCAGAAACTATAGATGATTCACTCCCATTTAAAATTGAAGTATAGTCTCTCCATTTAAATTCTAATTGTGGAGGGTATATGGTATTAGTATCAACACTATAATATTTAAATATAGGTTGCATAGATGATGTTGAGAAAAATTCAACATTAGATGTTAATTTAGTTATAAACCCATAATTTGGGATTGAACCACTATACCATTTTGATACTATTGTTTTTGTTCCTACATTTAAATCTTTATCGCTTCTTAAATCAAAAGATTGAGTTACTTTATATGAAGGGACACCTGACCCTGAGTAGAACCAATTTCCTCCACCTTGAGGAGAATATGTTGGGTTATAGGAACTAGTATATAATTCAGTTCCTACAGAACCTACAGTACTCCATGGGTTTAAATCCTTAGATGTTGTATCTACCCAAGTAACGCCATTTGTTGTGGGAGGGTTGTCTAAAAATTCTCCAGTACCATTATTCCATTCCTGGGCTATTGGGTGTACTTCTAGAATTTGTTCTGTACTTATCCCTTGAGCTTCAGCTATAAAAGTTCTAAAATTAACATCCCAAACACTTCCACTAATTTTATTATCAATAATATCTACTATATCACTAGTATTAAATTGGGTTAGGAATCTAGCAATGTCTGGTGTTCCAGTAATTCCTAATGTATTCTTTACTTCACTAATAGCATCTAATCCAAAATTAGAGTTAGGGTATAGGGAATATAAAGTAGAGTCTTTATATGGGAAGATTTTATATATGGCCATGCTTATAAATATTATAAAGGAACAACTTTTCCTTTAATATCTTGATTTGGGTACTTAACCTCGAATATACTTGGATCTAATGATGGGTAAATAACTTGATTTTGAGTAGCACCATTAATATCATATGAGTATTGAGAATATCCGGATGTTGTTCCGGCTTTATTATTAAATACAATATTTTTTACAGTCTGGACTCCATTAATTTTATCTAGGAGGATAAATATATCTCTCAACATTATAGGTTGATTAATTTGCCATTTATCTCTAGTGAAATAATCTTTTAACTCCGCTATACATCCTAAAAGAACCTCATTGTTATTGAATTCGGGCAGAACTATGATTTCAAAATTAACAGCGAGGTTAATAATAAAAGCATTTCTAATTTCAATATTATCACCTATAATCCTATTTTGAGATAAGTATGTTCTTAAATTTTTCTTTAAGGTATTAGATGGTTGGGAATATTGGCCTAATGAATTTAACCCCAAACAAAATAAATTTAAGGTTTCAATAGTAGAAACTTGATCATCAGTTAATTTAGGTTTTTCAATATAAGCTTTTGATAAGGCACCATACTCAGAAGGCATACTTAAAGCTCTAACTAAATAGTCTTCCGCAGTTACTGATCTTTGTTGTGATGCAATTAGAGCTAATGAATTTTGCCTAATTTCTTCTAAAGTATCACCTCCCCTACCACCACTAGCAGCTTGTGGGTTATTTGAAGATATTGAAGAAAATATATAATCTGCTGTTGTTTGGTTTAAATTAATATTATTGAAGGTAATATCGGTTGTAGATGGTGTTGTTAAGGTATTTGAAGGTATATTAGAAGAAACACCACCCCCAGTAAGGTATCTTACAGTTAAAGTAGTATTAGATGGTGATATTCCATAAGTATCAGTATATAAAAAGTTAGTTGGAGAATATGCTGATGTTAATTTATCTTGTTTGAAGGGTAAACCTATTCCAATATTATTAGGATTTGGGGTGATTACTTCATCACTATCCTTAGTCGTTCCGGCCCCAAATTGGATTTGGAGATTTGAGAGAGAAGTAAACCGTGTTGAGAATCTTCTTTGAACTTTATTTAATTTTAATAAGTAAGGTACTTCTCCACTATCCTGAACGTTATTAGGATCATTAACATTAGTATTACTAATTTTATTATAAACCATTTCTTGACCTAAATGATCAACTTCATACCACGTATTTCCTTCAGAATCTACTATATCTAATATTTTAATAATATTAGAAGCATTTAAATTGATGGTTGTAAATTGTGTAGGAGTTGTAAAATTATATGAAGTAGTGTTTATTTTTGATGATATAGCTTTACGTGTTTTCTTTAAAAGATAATATTGGGGGGTAGTTCCTGATATTTGGTAAACTGATAGTTCGGTTGGGTCCTGTGAGGATGATATTGAAAAATCAATTTTATCTTGAATTAAGAATGAAGAATTTCCTTGAGATGGTGAAACCGTAGTATTATCATTTATTGTTAATGCATAATCAAAATCAGGTACTGTTGAACCACTGATTGTTTTTGCAGGGAGTTGTTGATAGAAATCTATGTCGGTTTGAGCTACACCTGTTGTTTTTGGTTTATATCCAAACATATAAGCTAACTCAAATATATTATTTGTTTGTCTAGCATATTGGATAAAGTTTTCTTGAATTTGATTATCTAAATAAAAACTTAAAACATCCCCAACATAAGCTGATTGTTCCATAAATAACATTCCTGGGGATGCTTGGGAGAAGTCATTATATGTGTCTGGAAAATAGGTTTGAGTAAACTCAATGAGTCTATTTCTGAAATCTGTAAAATCTCTATTTAAGTATTTTATATCTCTGTTTGGAGTTGTAGCCATATTAGAATTCTATATTTAAGGTATCAGTTATATTAGTATTGGAAACCTCATAATTTAATTCAATATTAATAGAATTAAAATCATCATTTCTAAAAATATTTAATGAAGTAATAATAATATTAGAAAAATATAACTCTAATTTTGAAGAAATGTCTTCTTTTAAAAAATCAATATTATCATCAGATATTTGAGTAAATACAAATTCTCTTAAACCCCCACCAAAAGATGGATTTAAAAATCTATCCCCAGGATTAGTTAGGAAAAAGTTAATTAAATTATTTTTTATAGCATCCTTAGTTTGATAATTAGATTTAAAAACCGCATTACCATTAAACGGGAGATCAACCCCAACAGCAGCTGAAGGGTTGAAATCAATTGGTGATATTTGTTGAGGATTGAAAGCCATTATAGGTTAAGTAAATTTGAGATTTGGTCTAAACTAACAGAACCATTAGGTAATTGACCATTTACTGGGTCTGCTCCTGCACTAGATACACCTAAAGGTTGGGCATCTTGTGATGTGAATGACATTTTTGTTTGCTCTAAAGCTCCCATCATACTCTCATAACTCGATTTAATATCTACGTTATTCGGAGTTCCAGTTCCTTTATTCCCTATATTAACCGGAGGAATGAATGACTCATTGATTGGTGATTTAGGAGATTTGATAGCTTCTAAAAGAATTTCTTTTAATTCTTCTTGGATTGCTTCTTTTACAGCATCCTTGATCATTTTTTTTAATACATCTGTTTTCATCTATTATAAATATTTAGTTAATCCGCTTTTAAATTGTTTTGTTGAATATAAAATACTAACTCATCGATTAATATTTGGTCAATAGAACTAAAAGACCATTCTCCCTTTAACATTACCAAATTTTGTTTATTTGTTGCTATGGCTCTCCTACGTTTTAATGAATTTTCTGTTATTTCGGTTTCCACACCCATTGTAAATCCACTAACATTCGTTACGATTGGGGAGGTTTGGTTTGATTGTTGTTTAGTTAAAGCTGTTAATTCAGTTTGGAGTTGTAACTGGTTACTTTGATCTAAGGGAAGATCTACGTAGCAGTGTTGAGTTAGAAGATCTAATAAATTTAAAAATTCTAAAACTTGAGTTAAAACACCTTGTAATAAAGTTAAGATAGCTAAAGTTGTTGAATTTATATGACTGAATTTTCCTATATTTTCATTTAAAAATTTAATTGCTTTTTGGATTCCATTTATTACACTAACAAAAATACCTACCCCAGCTATGGCTGTTGGTAATGGTAAGAATTCTAAAATAGGGAGTGCTATTTGAGCTATATCAATTATTTCTTGGGATTCAGTTAAAGTTTTCGTAGTAGATTCTATAGTATTTAGAGTTTGGTTTAACTTTTTTACTAATTTATTTTTAGTAGCTATTATTTTATCAATTTCACTTTTTGGAGGGCATGTAATTATACCTTCTAATTCTTCTAATAATAATTGAGGGTTATTTTTTGATTGTTCAACTAATTTTTGAACTTCACTAACACCATAAACCGCTATTAAACTCAATACTAAAGGGATAACTTTACCTTTTAAATCATTTATAGAAACATTTAAGTTTTTTTGTATTTTAAAATTAGCAGTTGTATTTTTTGTAGTATAATTTTCTACCGTGGATGGTGGGAATCTTAAAAGATCTCCAATTTCTTTTTTAAGATTAGATTCAGTTGGATTTAAAGTAATAATCCCTAAATTTGATTTAGTATCCCCAAATGATGTATATGGGATTATTTTTACAGGTGAGTGTTTTTTGAGTTTAAAATTTAAAGGGAATTTAGAAGGATCTAATCCAGTACCAGCTATATTAGGATGGTTGATTGTAAATTCACCTTTTTTGTTTGTAGTATCTCTTTTTAAAAGTGAATTTGAAACTTTAACTCCTGGGAGAGGCTCGTTAGTTATAGAATCAACTACTATTCCTTTTATGAGATTGAATGAAATTTTATTAGGTAATTCCGAGGGAGATCCAGTGGTTGGATTGGGTGGTACTTTTATACCTGTTAAAGATAAAAAAGTGTTTAAATCTATTGGTAATTCAATTGAAGCCATTATTGTACTTTTGTGGTTTTAGATTTAAGACTACCATTATTTAAGGATTCCATAATAGAATCTAAACATATAATAGCATTTCCAGCGATTGAATTAAAAGATTCTACTAAAACCCCATTAGGATAATCTCTTTGTACTTGTAAAATAGTTGCTAAATCTTTAATAGCAAATGTTAAATCTCTTAAAATTTCATTAGTATCATTACCTAATAAGATAGGTTGAGTGGCATTTTTAGAACCTAATTTAATATCATTAGAGCTAATGTAATTTGATTTTGCATCTATATTTATACTCCCATTAGTAGATATACCTACTGAATTTTCTGCATTAATTAATACACTATCTTTTTTAGCACTTAATATAATACGATCTGAAGTGATAATTATTTGAGGGGATTCAAATTGGGATGGACTGGTTGGTGGAGTTAAGTATGAATTAAAATTTTCATTTGGTAATGTGATAGGGATTTTTTGAAATGAACTCAAATAAATAGAGGATAAATCACTATTAATATTTTCAGTTATGGGAATCCACCCTTCTTCAGATGTATTTGAAGGTTGACCATTCCTAATAATCATTATAGGATCTCCATCTTCTCCAACAGCCGACCAATTATTTTTATATTTACTCTTAGATTTTGAAGTATTACCTAATCTTAAACTATTCCCAAATCTACCCTCATATAACACATCCCCATTAAAAGCTAATAGAGGGTGGATATTTGTTCTTTCGATAAAGGTATTTTGACTCGGATTTAAGGGGCTATTTAAATTAATTTCAGTTGAATTATCTGTTACTCTCCTAACGGAACCTTCTTCTATTTCTTGGTAGTCTTTTTGTTGTGATGGAGGTAAAGTATTATCTAAAATATTAGGATAAGCATTATGATGTGGGTGATTCCAAATATTAATTTGATTTATATAATAATAAGATTTAGAATCCGTATCTTCCCCTATTGAAGTATCTGGGAGTGAGAATAATAAGATCATCTCATTGATTAGAGGGTAATTTTTACTTTGAGGATAAAAAGATTTGGCTGTTTTTTGATCTTTAAGGGATACTAAATTATCAAGTTCAAAAAATACAGTACCTAAACCATTCCAACCACCAACTTCTGTGAATTTAGGATGGTTTTCATCTAAAACAATATCGGTTACTCTACCGATTACCATTTTATTATTTAAATCAGTTAAAGAGTTATTAAAGTCATCTTGAGAACCTCTAGGCTTTTCAAGATTTTTATTTAACCCAACTAATCCAGTTCTATTTATCATCCTTACCTCCGTTAAATTTTTCTATTTCTTGAAATAGTTGAGCTTTCTCTTCATCAGACAAACCAAGATTATCACCACCATCAGTAGAACTATTATTTAAAGCTCTTTGGATTATGGTAGACATCTTAATTAACTGCTCATCATTTTTGATACCTAAATCCATATATTCCTTAATTAAAGGAACTATTAAAGTAGCATCACCAATATCATTTATTAGAGGTTTTAATTCTTGAATTAAAGCTGATATTTGGGCCTCTTTCTTCTTTTGATTATCGTATATTTCGGATAATATATCCGAGAATTTCTTACCATTAAAGACTTTTTTATTAAGATTACTCATAATAATTGTGATTTTGTTATAAATATTTAATACTTAAGGGGTTTCAAAATCCACATAACCATTTTCGAGGTAAAATGTATAGTTTTCTTTAAATATAGAACTTAACGTATTTGATATTTTAGTAATTTTAGGTGTTTTAAAGTCACCTAACTCACGTATATGAAGATATAATGCCTTCTTTTGGAATATATCTATATCTGATCTTTTCCTAAATAATTCTAAGACCGCATCTGCGACTTGAGCATCATTTGATTTGGGGAATAACTCATAAATATTAAGAGTTACATACTCTATATAATCATCTACGAAATCTGAGAGTCTATCATTAGGGGTCAATACATCATCTAGACCGTAAGAATGGTTTATGTCTTCGCATACCCCTTCAATAGTGTCTTTCGTAATTTTCTTCCCATAACTCTTATTACAGTAATTAATTAACCAACGTTTAGTAATAGTACCAAAATAAGAATATGCTTTTGGGGGAGTTAATTTAGTTAATTTATCATAACACTCATCATCTATAACACCCTTAAATGGGCCTATGAAAGTATTAATTTGTTCTTGAGTAATTTTATCCGCTTCACCAGTATGTTCAAGGAAAGTACCTTTCTTATATAAACCATATTCTTCAGCGAAAGAAGCATTTTTTTCTAATAACATTCTAAATTCAGCTTCAAGAATTGGAGATTCAGGATCTTCTCCATCTTCTTCATTATTTTCAAGACAATCCAATTTAAACTTAGCTAAATACTCCTCATAACTACCATGCATATATTTACGAACTATAATTTTATATAGTCTATCATCTATACTCTTACTATGATGATATAAATGAAGTTTGGATAGGAGGAAAACCTCTATCTCATGTTGCAAATGCTCTAAATCCTCAACATCAGTATGATAAAATTTGAAGGTATGAATTATATTTTGAGTTAATTTGAAGAATGGATAGTGGATATATTTAGAATATAACCTACTTCTTTCATCAGCATTATCTGTTTTATTATAAAGAAGGATAGCATCCTCTGCTTCGTATGTAAAATAATTCCTTTTTACTTTTGGTTTTCTCTTTTTAGCCATTATTTAGGTTGATTTGGTTCAGATACTTCACGAACTTGAAATTCGTTAAGAATTGCTTGGATCTGTGTTACTTGATCAAAGAAAAATCCTACCTCATCATCTGATTTAAAGGTACCTTTAGCATCAATTTCCTTAAGCCTATTATCTGATAGTTCAATACATCTAGAAATCCTATCTAAATAAAGCATATATGAAGATAAAATATCTTCTTGCTTTTCATTTTTTCGGAGTAAATTAATCGTTGTAAATATTGAAATTGCTACTCCTACCACCAATACTATCGTTAATAAAATCATATA
>Ga0307377_10004325_pt1 | contig 15597 bp, 14 predicted proteins | sample TR3MG_FD_202535 | JGI IMG/M metagenome (GOLD analysis project Ga0307377, IMG submission 202535) | Soil microbial communities from Risofladan, Vaasa, Finland - TR-3 | ecosystem: Environmental > Terrestrial > Soil > Coastal area > Acid sulfate soil | place: Finland: Risofladan, Vaasa | collected... | reverse complement strand
GTCAAGGTGAACCACGCCCGTCAGTCCGCCGCTGACGGCTTTTTCCGCCACGGTGGCGAGCGCCTCTTCGCGATAGGTCAGGGCGCGGATCAGCATCGGCAGGTTGACCCCGGAGACGCCCTCGACCCTGCCCTGCGCCAGCAGGCGCGTGGCGATATTGGACGGCGTCGCGCCGAGGATGTCGCTGAGCACCAGCACGCCCTGGCCCTGGTCGAGCTGCTTCACCAGTTCCTCGGCCTGCGGCAGCACCGCCTCCGGATCGTCGTGAATGGTGACGCCGAGCTGCAGCACCTGCGGCGGGCGTTTGCCCAGCACGTGGCTGGCGCAATGGATCAGGGCTTCGCCGAAGGCGCCGTGCGCCACAATCAGGATTCCGACCATGATATTCGCTCTTGTTATTGGTGATTGACTTGCGCCCGCGCCCTACTCAGGCCGCGCACGCCTTCTCCAGCGCGTCGATGAACAGCCCGGCGACATTGCAGCCGGTCTGCTCGCGGATTTCCTGGAAGCAGGTGGGACTGGTGACGTTGATTTCCGTGAGGTAATCGCCGATCACGTCCAGGCCCACCAGCAGCAGGCCGCGCCGCGCCAGCTCGGGCCCGAGCGCAGTGGCGATCTCCAGGTCGCGCGCCGACAGCGGCTGCGCCACACCGGTGCCGCCGGCGGCCAGGTTGCCGCGCGTCTCGCCCGCCTTGGGGATGCGCGCGAGGCTGTAGGGCACCGGCTCGCCCGCGATCAGCAGGACGCGCTTGTCGCCCGCGCGGATTTCCGGGATATAGCGCTGCGCCATGATCGAGCGCGTGCCGTGCTCGGTGAGCGTCTCGACGATCACGTTGCGGTTGGGATCGGCGTCGGTGACGCGGAACACCTGCGCCCCGCCCATGCCGTCCAGCGGCTTCACCACCACGTCGGCGTGGGCGTCGATGAAATCGTGGATCTGCCGTTCCATGCGCGTCACCAGCGTCGGCGGGACGAAGCGCGGGAATTCCGCGATCGCGAGCTTCTCGCTGTGGTCGCGCAGCGCGCGCGGGTCGTTGAACACCCTGGCGCCCTCGCGCCCGGCCAGCTCCAGCAGCCAGGTGGCGGTCACGTATTCCATGTCGAACGGCGGGTCCTTGCGCATCAGCACCGCGTCGAAGTCCGCGAGCGCGTCTTCGCGCGGCGGATCGATGCGGTACCAGCGCTCCTTCTCGCCGGTGAGCTCGATGCGGCAGGATTCGCCGATCACGCGGCCGCGCTTCCACATCACGCCGTCCTGCATCAGCACATGCAGCGCGTGGCCGCGCCCGGCCGCCTCCGCCATCATCGCGTAGGTCGTGTCCTTGTAGGTCTTGATCTCATCCAGCGGATCGAGAATGATCGCAATTTTCATGATGCCGCGCGCAGCGCGCAATGCCTGATAAACCGACAGGATGATTCTAACAGCGACTCGGGTCGGGCGCCCGCGAGCGCGGCGCGGGAAAAGCTTACCGCCGGCGAATCGGAAAGATGCGGACCCGGCGGCGCTTCTTGGGTGTCGCGCCGGGTCGGGGGCTACTTGGCCAGACTGGTGAGGTAATCGACCGCGGCTTTGACCTGGGCGTCGGTATACGCGGGGTTGCCGCCCCTGGCAGGCATCGCGTTCAGGCCATTGATTGCGGCATGGTACAGCGCAGGCATGCCTTGCTTGAGGCGCGGCGCCCAGGCGGCTTTGTCACCCGCTTTGGGGGCGCCCGCGACGCCGGTGCCGTGACAGACGACGCAAGTCGTTTCGAAAATCTTCTTCCCCTCGGCGTTGCCGGCCGCTGGAGCTGCCGCCGTCTTTTCGGCTGCGGGGACCGCTTTCGCGGCTGCGGGAGCCGCCGCCGGCGTCTCGGCCGCTGGAGCCGCCGCCGCCGTTGCGGCCGCGCTGCCGCCGGCACCGGCAATCGTCACCTCGGCAACCGGCTTCAGGCGCTCGGCCACAGCCTTGGGCGACAGCGCCGGGCTGCTCAAGTCGATGCGGCGGATGCTGGTTATATACTGCGACAGGAGCGTGATAAGCACGATCGGAACCAAGAACGCGAGCACGACCACGGTGATCAGTTGCTTGGGCGTTTTGATCAGGCTTTCGTGCCCCTTGTCGTGCTCGTTCTGGCTCATCGGTGTCCTTCGTCGCTGATTTTCAGTCGCGATGCGAGGGTATGCCAACCCTCATGCTCGCCTAAGTCGTTGCAAATGCGCGCATTATAGTCGCAAATTCCGTGGCGTAGAAAGCAATGCTGCATGGAGGGCGCGGGCAAAAGCCGGTATACTTTCGCCCACGCGCCCGTAGCTCAGCTGGATAGAGTGTTGGTTTCCGAAGCCAAAGGTCACAGGTTCGACTCCTGTCGGGCGCGCCAGTCATTAACGAAGCTGGGCACTTCGCCCAGCCTTCGTTTTTGCATGAAGCCGATAGCATCCACGACGCGTCGGTGAGTGCCACGAACGACCAGCTCGTTCCCGTGGAGCGTGATATCGTCCACGAGCAGGCGCAGGTACGCTTTGCCCAGGCCCGAGGCCGGGTCGTTGAATCGCTCTTTGAGCGCTGCGCAGAATGCTTTGACGGTATCGGCGTTCACGTGCCGCACCGCGAGCGCCTGGCGGTCTTTCGACTTCGCCATCTCGGTCAGAACCTCACTGCGGCGCGCCTTGAGCTTCTGCGTGCGCATGCGCAACGTGTCGTCGATCGACAGCGCCCCTTCCTCCACGGCTTGATACAACCGATCCAGACCGGTCGTGGCGCGCTCAAGCTCCTTCGTCAGCGTGATGAGCCGCGCATCCTCGGCCGTTTTCGCCTGCCGCTGGTGGTGCAGCAGCTCGTTGAGCATCAGCGTGACGCGCGTGGGCGTAAACACTCGCTCGGAGAGCGCAGCGAGCACCATTGCGTCGGTCTGCTCGCGCGGGAGGTTCTTCGCCGAGCAGGCGTCGACGCTTGTAGCCAGGCGGGTTGTGCATTTGTAGTAGCGGTAGCGCCCGCTTTTTCCCGTGGCCTGTGTCATCCCGGCACCGCAGTGCCCGCATTTGAGCAGCCCCACCAGCGGCGCTGGCGAGGACACCACGCGCGGCGGCACGGCATTGGGGTTGCAGGCGGCCCGACGCTTCGCCGCGCGCTCGAAGGTGCCGGCATCGATGATGGCGGGCACCGATACCGTAATCCATTCGGGCTGGGGCCGTTCCTTCCGCGTTTTGGAGTCGCGGCGGTTGAAGTAGAAGCAGCCGGTATAGAGCGGGTCGGCGAGCAGCCGATTGATCTTCTGGATGCGCCAGGGCCGCCCACGCATGGTCAAGCCCTGGCGGTTCAAGTGCGTCGCGATCGCCTTCATGCCGAGCACCTGCCCGTCGTGGCCGGTGAGGTATAGCTGGTAGATCTCCCGCACGGTTTCGGCTTCCAACGGGTCCAGTTCCAGCCTGCGCTTGCGCCGGCCCCGATTGCCTATCGTGTCGGTTGCGGCTGTCCGATAGCCAAAGGGCGGAACCGAGCCGTTCCAGTAGCCCTGGCGGGCGTTCTCCTGCATTGCCCGCTGCGTGTGCTTCGCGTTCTCCTTGCTCTGGTATTCGTCGAACAGACTGAAGAGCTTGCTTGCCATCTCCCCGGCAGCATCGTCGCTCGTCTCCTGCGTGATCGAGATGATCCTGACGCCCGCCTTCTTCAGGATGCGTTCGTACTGCAGGAACTGGAACAGGTCGCGAAAGAAGCGCGAGCGGCTGTGCACCAGGATCGCATCAAAGGGGGCGGGCGGCTGTGTCGCGTCCGCGATCATCTGCTGGAACACCGCGCGCCGGTCATCGGTGGCGCTCGCCCCGGGCTCGACGTATTCGGAGGCGATGGGGATGTTTCGCGCCTTGCAGTATTCGCGCAGCTGGCGCAACTGATCGGGGATCGACAGATCGTTATCGGCTTGGCGGGGTGTGGACACCCGCGCATACAGGGCTACGGCCATCGGCATCGTCTCCGGGTTGAGGATCGAAATCGACTGCTGGCGGTATTGCCCGACTGAGGAGCCCCGCGAGATGGGCGTAGATGAGTTCGAGTTCGCCGGGAACCAACGCATCCTCGGGCAGCGGTATCGAGAGAAGCTTAACAGAAGCGGGCGCGTTGCGCGTAGCCGCCTCGCCTCGAATGCGTGGTGTCCGGGCGTTACGCACAGCCCCTCACGCTGGTAGAAACCGAAACTGCCGGCGTTTCCCACCGCGTCGGCCGTCGCGTGCGTATGAGGCGCCGCCCGCCCGCCCCCGTGGAAAACGCCTCCGCCGCGCTGTACAGTACCAGCGGTGCATGCACTGAATGCGGAGTTATCCACACGGCGGCGCGCGGGTCCCTCCATAGACCCTGAGCGCGCCGCCGTGTGGATAACTCGGTCGTGGATTGAGGTAGCCCATTCGCAAGCACCGCAAACACCCGGTTTACCTCGACAGGTAAACCGCAGTGACCTGCTCGCGCTCGTGCCCGAGTTCCCGGCTGATCTCAAGGCGCGCAGCGCGGTCGATCTCTTTCTCGGCAGGCGTCAGGCCGCGCGACGAAGGCCCACCCGCGGCCGGCGCGTTCCAGCCGGTCAGTTCCCGGTAGCGCGCCTGAGCGTAGGCGTGGCGGTGGCCATGCACCTGATGGATGCCCGCCTGGCTGCACTGGTATTCAAAGCGCCGCAGCTGATCGATGTAGCGGCTGTCCCGGGGAATGAGACTGCCCTTGCCGGCGAAGGCCTTCGCTTCGGCAAGCAGCTCGCGCTGGGCGTCGTTGCGAATCGCAATCTCACGCGCCCGACCGCCCTTGCACCAGCTCGCCCGTAGCGAGAGCACCGTGCCCCGGTCCGCCCAGGCCGGCTGGATCTTGATCGACTCGGCCCGGCGTAGCCCAAAGGCGGCCTGCAGCTTGAGCGACAGGCGTGTGTAGGGGTCGGTTACCTTCTCAAGCTCTGCCTCGGTCAGCGAGCGCGCCTTGCTCACGCTGCCGACGAGCTGCCGGTCGGCGATGCCGTACTCGGCGTTGTCGCGCGCGACGACGTTACCCTTGCCGATCTTCTCGGCCCACCAGCGCAACTGCGCCATGCGGTTCTTGATCGTGCCGGCATTGAGCGATTCGGCCTGCCAGCGTTGGGCCAGAGCCTCAACGTGCTTGGGCTTCAATCCCGTGGCGCGCAGATCCTTGAAGCCCGCCTCATGCAACTGAGTGGCGATCAATTGAAGCATGCGTGCTCGGTCCGCCTGCGTGCCATAGCTGCCATCGCGGTTGCGCTGGCACATTTGTTTCAGTTCGTAGTTGAGCTGCCTCATTCCTGCCTCGTATTGCCGGTCCTTCTGCTGTTCCGGCCCTTTTCTTGCCGGAACAGTCCAATCGGTGTGCGCTTGAGTCTGGTCAGTGTTGATGTCCGCCTCGATGGCGCAGAGCCGGTCGAGAACTGCGAGGGACAGCGGGACACACCATTCCCGTTTCGTGCAGGAGGTTTCGCTTCTTGCCAGCGCTGCACGGCGCTTTGCTTAGCATCGATGGTTGTGCCGGTGGGCACGGTACACACATCGACGGCCATTGACCCAGGGCCGCAAGGGGCGTCCAGAGGACGCGGAACCGATCCGTTACGCGGATCATTCGGCGAGCGGCGTTGCGCTACTCGCGATCGAACAAGGAAATGGGCCGGGAAAGGCCATTGCTTGGGGACTACGTATGCCGCAGGCGTGAAGCTGCCCGGTGAGCGTAATTCCGCATGGCGGACTTTGCGGCTGGCTGGGACAGGTGTCCCGGGTAGGGACAGCGAAGCGGGGCTGTCAGTGAGGGAAATGCGGGCTACGCCCAGCCCTCACCGAAGCCGTCACAATGCTGTGCAGCAGGAAGGCGGCGAATAGGATCGCCGACACGGCGTCCGGATCGCAATGTCCGGACTTTGATACCTGACTAATACCTCCAAGCCTTGCGGCCACCGGTTCTCGGGAGATTAAACCGGTTTAAAGGGCGCTCTTTCGAGCAAGGGATCGGGAACGACTTCTTCCGTACCCCGGGCGATGCTTTACGAGCATCAAACGGGCTGACACAGCCAGCGTGAAATAAAATCGTATCCGCGTTCGCGCGGCGCCGCAAGCACTATCCGACAGCAGTATCGCGTGTAGACGCTATCGGACGGTGCCGGACTATTCAACGATTCCAGCGGCCGCGCGGTCCACCCTATGACCAGATGAGGTAAGGCTCGGTTCCGGAGAAATTGCAAAGATAATTCCGATCTGATCAACTCAATGCAGATTCCTGGATTGAAGTCCAATTGTGCAGTCGAACCGCAGTCTGATTGCAGTCGATGTGCAGTCTTTTTGCAGTCGGAATGCAGCCGGAGTGCAGTCGGAGCGCAGTCCGTTTGCAGTCGCTTCGCCGCCCGTTCGCGGCAGCACGGAATGTTCGTCAACGGAACGCGGGCAACGATTGCGAACTCGCGCGATTGATTCATCACCTCGATGGTTGTCCAAGGATTTGGAATTGCGCCAGAATGCGGTTCGGCGAAGGAGCATTGCGCCAGCGGCAGGGGAGCGTCTAATGCGCCAGTCTTGAGCCCGTCACGTAGATCTGACGAGGTCTGGAACTTGGAGAATTGCGCCAGACCCCGCATGAATACTGGGCTTCGGCGCATCGTCACTAGCAGTAGACCGCTAGTGACGACGCGGTTGGCTGACGCAGAAATTGGCGCAGTGGCTCGGCCAAACGTTGGCGCAGGGATCGCGGCGGCCGACGCCGTCGCGATATGTCGACACAAGTCTACCTGCAATCGTTACGCGTGGGGGCCTGGTTGGCGCAGCAGGCCTTGACGCAGCGGCGCGCACGGTGCGCGCCAAGGCGGACGGCGTAGAATGTATCCATAATCGCCCGTGTTACTGCAACGGGGGCAAGAGCCGCAAGTCGCATCACACGCAGGACAAGAGCCGGAGTCGCTTTTCACGTGGCATTTCCGTGCTCGAACGAAGAGACGAGAACCCCCTTCCACAATGTCAACTTGCTACATGTGCAATCAAGAAGCAACCTCGGTCGAACATGCCCCACCAAAGTGCCTGTTTCCCGCGACAAAAGATGTTCCCAATCAACGCGACTATCGCAAAAACCTAATTACTGTGCCGTCATGTGATGACCACAATTCGGCAACATCGCGGGATGACGAGCATCTTCTATATACGCTGTCAGCATCCATTACATGTAACGATGTAGGGCTGAACCAGTTCCTTACAAAAGTGAAACGTGCCTTAGAGAGGAGCCCCACTTTTGCCTCCACAATTCTCGTGGGTTCCGAACCTGTCGAAGTTTTCGATGAGGATACTCAAGAATGTCAAGAAGCATTTTGCATGCATGTTCAAGGTAATCGTCTGGATGCCGTCTTTAAGAAATGTGCCTATGCTTTGTATTTTCATGAAACAAACACCAAGTTTCAAGGTTCCGTAACTGTTGTAACAGGCTTCACTTTGTACAACGTACCCTCTCTAAATTCAGCCATCGCATCCGCAATTATTAGTGCTGAGGACTATTTCTCTCAGCATGTCGCAAGAGGTAACAACCCGGACGTGTTCTTTTACAAGTTTGAAGAAGGTGAATACACAGGCATCATGCTCATGTATTTTTATGGAAAATCCAAAGTCCTTGTCCGATTTGATAAACGTTAGTTCAGCCATTGAAGGAGAGCTATCATGTTCGGATTCGGGCGTTCCACTTCACCAATCTTTCATATTGGAAATTCGTCGCTCTTTTTAAAGAAAGACCTCACGCCCGATGAATTCGGACGTGAGGCCGTAAGACTCGGCTTCCGTTTCGGCGTACTCCATGCCGACGAATATCTTTCCAGCGGTGGGCAAGCCCCAGGTGATATCGCTTTGATTAGCAAAGCGAAGTTAAATCCGGGGATGATGCAGCTTTTGTTTGCGAACTTAGTGTCCGGGGCATTCTACTGTTATGCGAAGGTCCTTCTTCGCGTAAGCCCATCGGTACTTCAAACAGTTGAAGTAGGCATGCTGTCCGCCCTAACAACAACGATGCCGGCTCTAGGAAAGCAGATGTCCGAACGCCACAAGTTAATCATTATTGGTTTCGCAAATGCGCTTGAGGGGCAGATTCGCGGTGCCGAGCCGGATCCTTCCGCAGTGCTTCTGATTAAATACGTGTGCGACTTCTACCTCTCCGATCAGTACATGCACCTGCCGGAAATATTGGCGGAGAGACTTTCTGGATTTGGCTCCAAATTTATGGCAATTTGCCAGAATGATTTTAGACTCACGGCAACCAATGCTGGATGACTAGGAAAATGCTTCGCTCCGACACGTGGGCAAACGCTTCGAGAAGGACGCCCCGCCAGCAAGCCTCGCTTGCCATCTGCGCGCCCCTCGAGCTACACGTTAATCCGACGCGTGCCCTCCGGAAACTTCATTAGCCTTGATCTGACCAGCGACTAGAAAAGCCGCCCCGACAATCGGCAAGTGTCTTCCAGCGCTCCGACACGACACCAGCACGGCCACATAAACAGAGCGGCAGCTTACACGTCCTGGGCCGCCTACAGGAAAAGCGGTACCTTGACCAGCCAGTGGTGCCCAGATTTGACCTGGTCGGGGAGCCGACCTGGGCTCGAATGCACGTTACTGGACAAGTAGAACCTCGCGCCAGTGCCCAACTTCATCCTGCCGGGCGCGCCAATTTCATCAAGTACTTACGCCGCTGCGCCTGCTATCGCTTCCGCAGAACGTAGCTCAATCGTAGGTACCTCGCGCGCCACAACACGAAGCGGCGAAAACTGCTCGACGTATTGCGCCAGATGCTCGCTTGAAAGGTGAGCGTACCGACGCACCATCTCCGCTGTTTCCCAACCGCCTAGCTCCTGCAGTACATGCAAGGGGGTTCCGGACTGCACATGCCAGCTCGCCCACGTATGCCGCAGATCGTGCCAGCGGAAATCCGCTATCCCCACCCGCTTTAACGCCTTACGCCATGCCTTGGTGTTCACCTGCCGGATTGGCTTGCCGCGATAGCTGAATACATGCGTCTCGCACTTGCCGATCTGCTGCCTAATGACCACCACAGCCGCAGCGGTTAGCGGTACTGCAATCGCCTTCCGTGCCTTCGCCTGGTCCGGATGTATCCACGCACAGCGCCGCGACAAATCTACTTGCGACCACCGCAGGCCCGATACATTCGCCTGACGAAGTCCTGTTTCCAAACTAAACCGGGCCATGGCCGCCAGGTGAGCAGGAAGAGCCGACAGCAACCGCTCGGCCTCATTCCTTGAAAGGAAGCGTACCCGGCGCTTGGGCTCCTTCAAAAACCGGAACCGTGGCACCCGATCCAGCCACTCCCATTCAAAGGCTGCTTTGCGAACAATAGCCCTTACCAACTGCAAGATGCGATTGACGGTCGCAGGTTTCGCCGCTTCCTTACACTTCGCCGCTATGATTTTTTCCATAACATCGCGGTTTATGTCTGAAAGAGCTTTGTCTCGCAGGAACCCATCCAACCACCGCAGCCGAGATTGATCTTCAGCCGATGAACCCCTTGCGACTTCCCGCACGAACCGAACTACCGCCTCTTGCCAAAGATGGCGCGGCTTAACGCCGAGCCTCTCTTGATCCCACAAAGACGCCTTCAGCTTGTCGTGGTATTCCCGGGCTTTCGCCTTGTCGGAAGTGCCAGCACTTTGCTGTATTCGTCGTCCACTGTGGACAAAGACGACCCACCAATTAGGTGAGTCCTTGCGTTTGTAGAGTGACATGTGATGTTCCTTTCATGATCACCCTGCAACGCCCGCCGCGGGTATTGTGAGCGGATATAGTCGAGGAGGTCAACCTCGATAAATACCCAACACTTCCCGATCTTCGCCCCGGGTATCACACCCGCACGCGCCTTGCCGAGGAGCGTGACGGCGTGAATCTTCAGAAGCGCAGCGGCTTGCTGCAGGGTGAGAGTAATCACGTTGTTTTTTTCCGGAGCTCCGACCCGACCGGCTTCGCGCTAGGCTCGGCACAAATCTTCCGAATCTTTTCGCGGAAGCACCCGTTCCATTCCTCGTCGCTTATCCGAACTGAATCGAAGTCGGGCTTCGCCTGGCTAAAGTCGAGCCGCTGGTGATAACGGCGAAAGAACTCGCGTGCCGCCTGCACCAGGTCCGGGTCGCATTTGTAGAGAAGCGAGCCGCGCTTCTTCGCCTCGTCAATGGCCTGATCGAGTTCGCCTATCAGCCAGTGGAGATCGTCGTCCTCGAATCTGGCGGCTGCTTGTTCCGGGATGAGGATTGCGTCGTTGATCTTCATCGCCTAGCCCCAGGAGCAGGCCCAGCCCATTTGGCTGTGCTCACCTGTCCAGACAAAGCCGACCGCCCCGGCGCGCGCTTGGAGTTCGTCCCGGACGTACTGAGAGACATCGCCGCGATGTTCGGGCGGAAGCTCTATGCTTTGCGATGGAACCTGAATCCCGAGGGACGCCCGGTAACGATGCCCGTTGAGCTCCCGGTTCCCTTCCTCAAATCCTTTCGCGAGGTATTTACCGAGGTACGTGACGAGGGCAAGCCGCCGGTTTGCGGTGCGATTTGTAGGCTTCTGGACATCAATGTTGCCGTCGCCGACCGCATCCCGCCAGGAGGCCCGCAATAGACCCACATCCTGCCGACCGATTACGGCCAGGTGCCAGTGCCACGCGCCGCGCTGTTGGCGCTCAGGGACTGCGATGTACACCCAGGCGGGCAGATTTTGCTTAACTCGCCGGATGAAGCGGGCCAGGTCCGCGCTCGCCTGCCCGAAGTCGGTGACGTTGGCCCGATAGGTCAGGGTCAGGAGATGATCGGCATTGGCTGACAGCACCAACCGGCGAAGGCGCGAGCGTGCGCGACGGATCGCCCGCAGTTCATGAACGTCCCGCTCCTCGGATTCTCCCCGGCCCGCTTTGTCGACGAGGATGGACCCGACAAACGCCCAGCCAATCTCACAAAGCCCGCCCCCATAGTCGTGGGCCTTGATGCTGTATTTTCCGTTCTCCCTGTCGAGATATGTCCTCTTGTCAAGTCTAGGGTCGGCTGCGCCGCTCCGTCCGTCCCCGCGCTGCGCGCGGGGGGCGGGCGGGGCGTCTTGCCCGACCTCGCCCTGTGCCAACGATTGCATTTCGGTACCCATTTCTGTGACTCCTGGTAATTGAAGGAGTCAATAGAATGAATACCGGAACGCGCTATAAAAATAGCTCGCCGGTCACAACAATTAGGGTTCGACCGAAACCCGAATTTCGGTCTATTGGAATCAGCGCCTTAGCTGTTACTGCGGATCGTCGGGAGGGGAATTGTTCTTGCGCTTGCGCCCTCTTTTCTTGGAGGGATCGCGGGTATCGACCGCGCTAATCCACTCCTGCACGGTCTCGATTTCGTACTCCGAACCGCCACCCAGCTCCTGCACTTCGTCGCGGTTTGCAATTTCTTTGATAGTGAGCTTGGGTTCCTTACTCCAAATGGCAAGGGCGATTTGCTGGCAGGCCATCTGAATGCGGTGGCGCTTGTCGATCCGTTGCTTCCGCTCGTCGGTCGATTCCCCGCTAGCGGATTCGCCCGCCATCGCCGGCGCGGCCTGGTCCCCGGCGGAATCGTCGTCCGGCCATTCATATTCGAGCTTCCAACCTGGTGGGAACCAAAACTCGGGAAGTGGAACGCCCCGACGCTCACACCATTGCTGCATAGCCCAGCGCTCGATCCGCGCCCATCTGAGCAGCTTCCGATCGAACCTACTTCCTGAAACGCAATCCTCTACTGCGTCCAAGTGGGAACGAATGAAGAATGGTTTCGTGTATTCGTCGTCAGTCTTCGGGTTCCATTTCGTCAGAGCAAGCGTAAAGCAGTCAAGATGGCCGTTAAGGATCGCGTCCATCAGCATGCGGAAATTATCCCGAACCGGCAGCGGGAAGCGAAGCCAAACGCGGTCCGGGTCACATCCGGCCCAGCGAAAGGCGATTTCCCAAACTGATAGTTCATCGCTTAGAAGTGGCATCCCTGTCTCCGCCGCAGAATCGCCCAGCATTGTAGTCCGACCTACTCCAATGCAGCGTGGCCCAGACATTTCGCAACGCAAATCCCCAACGAACCACCGGAGTCTCTTTGTATTCTATAGGCCGGTAACAGCCCCGGCCTGGTCGCTAGAACCAAAGCACCGTGTGTAGGGAGAGGTCGCACCCCACCGCAGGCTTTAGATTGGTTGTACCCCTTGGTCTATAGACAAGTGCCGCAGCGAAGCTTAGCCTTCGTATCCGTACCTGTTCATTCCAATTGTTTGATAAACTTATCAAGTTGATTCGCTAATGAAATTGGGGTTTGGCAAATGGGCGATGGCGTGGTTAAGGCTGGCGACTTGTTAAATCTGCCGGAGGTCGCGCGGGTCAGGTATCCCCGCAATTTCATCAAGACTACGGTGTGTGAATTGCGGTTCCCCACGTTGCTTGAACTGGAGACTAAACCGCCACGAGCATTTCAGGCCAAGATTCGGAAGAGTTACCCTTTCTATGAGTCCCAGATTATGGAGCCAATAGGGGGCCCAGAAGGAATGGCGAACGAGCTCCGGTACGTCTTTCGATCAAAAGACCAGCATTGGACTGTCTCGGTGAAAAGTTCTGCACTGGCTATTGAAACAACGAAATACGTCGATTTCGAAAATTTCCATTCCAGATTTGTCGATATTCTGGCTAGCGCTAAAGAGATGGTTGACGCTGATTTCTTTACGCGCATTGGATTGCGGTACATCAATGAAATTCCGATCGAGGACGGAAAGTTAGAGGGCTGGATTAGGCCCGAGTTGACTGTTCCATTAACGGGTGGCGCGCTCGGTTCGGCGGAAATTTATACTTCGCTTATCCAGGGTCATATGGACCGGGGACAATACTCGTTCCGGCAAGGATATAATAAGAAGCGTAACGATGGGGCCAAGGCGGGTGGCTCTGTATATCGATTGGACATAGACTACTCTGCAGAAAACATCGAGTATCAAGAGGTCGAGTCGTTAATAACGTACTTCAATGAAACAAATTTTCGGTTTTTTAGTTGGTGCTTGGGCGAAAAAGCAAAGGCCGCGTTAGGAAAGGGACAGCCAAAATGAGCGCTCTTAGTACGCCGGCAGTTAGTGGGCGAGAAACCGCTATTAGTATCCCCGGGATCCAGATTGACGCCGCAAAGTCTGAGTTGCTATCGGAAGTGTGGGCGGGCGAGCTCTTTTCGACGTACTTCGGCCCCACTTGGGGGCATGACAAGTCTTCGCTGTCCGGACTAGGTCTGCCAGTAATGGAGTCGGTGCATGAGGAAACGCCTGTACTAAGCACCAAAGAGCGACCGCGCTTCGGGAGGTGGAAGCCGATGCCGCTGGAGGCTGCCCTAGATAGTGCCTCAGTGACGGCGAACACGGACCGCATTACGCTATTGGCACGGAAATATGTCGCCAAGGAGCAATTCTCGGATGAAGAGGCTGCTCGATTGGCAATCGTTACGGAACGAGTCCAGCGGCTATTGCCCGCTGTGACTGCGAGAGAGTTTGAGTCCCTAGAGGGGATTTTGAACGCCGTGAAGGCGATTGGCGAATTAGACAAAGACATTCGCTTAAGTCTAGGGGTCCAACGCGCCCAGCAATGATCAATCCTTTTCATTATCCGAAAGCGAAGCATTCTAGAAAGCTTCACCCACCGGCCTACGCGAACTACCGTCAATATAAGCCCGAGTTACGCGAAGAGTTTGAGGGGCAATGCGTTTACTGTCGGATGCTGGATGCGGTCAAAGGGAGAGAGGGCTTTGGGGTAGATCACTATAGGCCCAAGAAGCATTTTCCACATCTGGCCACAGAATATTTCAATCTATTCTATTGCTGCAATAGGTGTAATTCGCTCAAATGGAATTTCTGGCCGTCCCGAATCAACAGAGCAAATGGGCAGTTCGTTCCGAATCCCTGCGAGCATGTGATGTTTGACCACCTGCGATATAGAGGTGGCGCTATCGAGGCAAACTCAAATGCGGGGGAGTGGACGGCAGAGTTGTTACTTCTAAATGATGCATTGGCGGTAAATTTTCGCGAAGCCTACATCAAGGCGCTCGATTTGGTGTTCGCGCAGCTGAGGGCGTCAAAAGCAACAGTAGCGGAAGCGAAAACGCAAATTGCAAAAAAAGGGTTAGTGTCGCCGGACAGTGACAGGGTTGCAACGGCTCTAAAACGAGCGGAAGAAAACGTAAAGGGTCTTGAGGACCAACTGAAAGCTCTTCTCGGCCAGTAATTCGCTTTCACATAGCCCGGTTGGGAAAGATTAGGGCGCGGACGATTGCTATTTGCGCGTAGCGCGTTCGTAGCTCGCAAAGATGCTTCTGACCCTTTGTGTGGCTACTTTCGGCTGCATACAGCGATGGCGGGCGCTGTAGGGTATTGATTTAAAAGCCCGTGATTCTGAGTTCTACGTTTCCGAAGCCAAAGGTCACAGGTTCGACTCCTGTCGGGCGCGCCAATTCCCTCAGGGTGCTTACCGGACAACATGGTCCGCCCCGCAGGTGCAGGGGGCCAAGGCGGTTTTCCTCGCGCGAACCAATACTCAAGAAATGGCCGCCGCTTGCCGATGACAGAGTCATCGAAGGCCGAGCAGAAGGAGATCGCCATGACGCCCGAGCAATGGTGGGAAGCGGTACGCAAGGAGTCGCAGTTCTGGCACGCCCTGCGCAGACACCCGGCCTGAACCCGCAGTCGGCGAACGGCGTGCGCGCGGCGCCGTTCAGCCGCTCAGCGCCGCGCTCACGATCTCCTGCGCCTCGCGCACGATTCGCGCCAGGTGTTCGGCGCTGGTGAAACTCTCGGCGTAGAGCTTGTAGATGTTCTCGGTGCCCGAGGGTCGCGCGGCGAACCAGCCTGCCGCCGTGGTCACCTTCAGGCCGCCGATGGGCGCGTCGTTGCCGGGCGCGCGCGTGAGCTTGGCGGTGATGGCGTCGCCGGCGAGCGTCGCCGCCTTGACGCTGTCGCCGCTCAGGCGTTTGAACGCGGCCTTTTGCGCCGGCGTGGCGGCCGTGTCCACGCGCACGTAGTGCGGACTGCCGAACTTCGCTGCGAGGTCGAGGTAATAGCGGCCCGGGTCCTTGCCGGTGACGGCCGTGATTTCCGCGGCCAGCAGCCCGAGGATGATGCCGTCCTTGTCGGTGGTCCAGACCGAGCCGTCGCGCCGCAGGAAACTCGCGCCGGCGCTCTCTTCGCCGCCGAAACAGAACCCGCCGTCGAGCAGCCCCGGCGAAAACCATTTGAAGCCCACCGGCGTTTCCACGAGGCGGCGCTTGAGGCCCGCGACCACGCGATCGATCAGCGCGCTCGACACCAGCGTCTTGCCCACCGCGGCGCTCGCCGGCCACTGCGGACGATGCTTCAGCAAATAGTGGATCGCGACCGCGAGGTAGTGGTTGGGGTTCATCAGCCCGGCGGAGGGCGTGACGATGCCGTGGCGGTCGACGTCGGCATCGTTGGCCCAGGCGATGTCGAAGCGCTGCTTGAGCCCGACCAGGCTCGCCATGGCATAGGGGCTGGAGCAATCCATGCGGATCTTGCCGTCGTGATCCAGCGTCATGAAACCGAAGGCGGGATCGACCTTCGGATTGACCACCTCGATGTCCAGGC
>Ga0307377_10004324_pt1 | contig 15598 bp, 16 predicted proteins | sample TR3MG_FD_202535 | JGI IMG/M metagenome (GOLD analysis project Ga0307377, IMG submission 202535) | Soil microbial communities from Risofladan, Vaasa, Finland - TR-3 | ecosystem: Environmental > Terrestrial > Soil > Coastal area > Acid sulfate soil | place: Finland: Risofladan, Vaasa | collected... | reverse complement strand
TCCGATGTGTTACTCACCCGTTCGCCACTCTACTCGCAGGGTTGCCCCTACTTTCGCGTTCGACTTGCATGTGTAAGGCATGCCGCCAGCGTTCAATCTGAGCCAGGATCAAACTCTTCAGTTCAATACCTGCAATAATCGCCTAAGCGATTGTTTGTAAAGCCAATTAAGACCTTACGCTCACACTACTCTCAAAGTCCTCAACAAGGTTATCCCCCAAAAGGGATTTCCTACGTCACTGACTAAATCATTTGTGTGAGTACCAAAGTGTATCTATGCGAGTCAGTACCCAGTCAGCCCCCCGCACTTGCGCGCAGAAAAACCACCCAGGCACCTTCACACCACACCCAGCACCCACACCTATCGGCTGTAAATTTTTAAAGAGCAAACCCGAGACCAAGGTCGTCGAGCAAAGAGGCGGGATTATATAGCACCTGCGAACGCGGTCAAGCGTTTTACCGGAATATTTTGGATATTTCGACAGCAGCGGCGCGCGGGGCCGCTGCACCGACCGCGCTCAGACGACGGTGATGCGCGCGAACTTGCGCTTGCCAACCTGCGCGACGGCGACCGTTCCCTTGGCGAGCTTGAGACCGCGGTCGCTCACGCGCTCGCCGTCCAGCTTCACACCGCCTTGCTCGATCAGGCGTATCGCCTCGGAGGTGCTCTCGGTGAGATGCGCCTGCTTCAGCGCCTGCGCGATCAACAGACCGCCGTCTTCGGCGGCGATGCTCACCTCGGCGATATCCTGCGGCAACGCACCCTGGCGAAAACGCGCTTCGAAATCCGCAAGCGCGCGCTCTGCCGCGGACTTGTCATGGAAGCGACCGACGATTTCCTGCGCGAACACCACCTTGATGTCGCGCGGATTGCGTCCGGCGGCAACCTCACGCCTCCACTTGCCTACCGTCTCGAGCGATTCGAACGACAGCAGCTCGATATAGCGCCACATCAGCTCGTCCGAGATCGACATCAGCTTGCCGAAAATATCCTCGGGTTTCTCGTTGATGCCGACGTAGTTGCCTAGGGATTTCGACATCTTGTTGACGCCGTCCAGCCCTTCGAGCAGCGGCATCGTGAGGATGCATTGCGGCTCCTGTCCGTAATGCTTCTGCATCTCGCGGCCGACCAGCAGGTTGAATTTCTGATCCGTGCCGCCGAGTTCGATGTCGGCATGCATCGCCACCGAGTCGTATCCCTGCATCAGCGGGTAGAGAAATTCATGAATTGCGATCGGCTGGTTCGCCCTATAGCGCTTGCCGAAATCGTCGCGCTCGAGCATACGCGCCACGGTGGAGGTCGCCGCGAGTTTGATCATGCCTGCGGCACCGAGCGCGTCGCCCCATTTCGAGTTGAAACAGATCTCAGTCTTCTCGGCGTCGAGGATCTTGAATACCTGCGCCTTGTAGGTGGCGGCGTTGGCCTCGATTTCCGCGCGCGTCAGCGGCGGCCGTGTCACGTTCTTGCCGGTGGGATCGCCGATCAAGCCAGTGAAATCGCCAATAAGGAACATGACGTGATGACCCAGTTCCTGGAACTGGCGCATCTTGTTGATGAGCACGGTATGCCCCAGATGCAGGTCCGGCGCCGTCGGATCGAAACCAGTCTTGACGCGCAGCGGCCGGCCGGATTTGAGCTTTTCAGCCAGTTCCTCTTCCACCAGCAGCTCACCGCAGCCGCGTTTGAGGATTTGCAAGGCGGCCTCAGTGGTATTTTTTCTCATTACACTCCGCATCTATGGCACACCAGACAGACACCAGACATACTCCGTGCTAAGCTAGCGCCCGAACCAGAAGGGCGAACCTTCTATCCAAGGACTATCTATCGAATGAATAAGCGCGAAAAACAAATTTTAACGCACTTCGGCAGCCGGCGAGAATCAAAACTCCGCCTGCGCTATATCGTCGCTCTGTGCAGCCTGCCGTTTCTCGGCATGGTCGCCGCCTTCGGCACCGCACCCGACACGTCAACTTCATTCGTTCCCACGAGAACGGTGGTGGAAAGCTTGGATATCGCGCATCCCGACCCGTCTGCCGACGCCAATCAGGTATTCTGGCACGAAGAGCGCTTCGGCCGCGGCGACACGATGTCCGATCTGCTCGTACGGCTTGGCGTGAACGACGCGGACGCGCGCGCATTCCTGCGCCAGATCAAGCCCGGACGCTCGCTGCGGCTGCTGCGCCCAGGCACCACCGTGCAGGCGCGCACCGATAGCGACGGGGCCCTGCTTGCGCTGCGCTATATCACCGACAAGGGCCACCTGGTCAGCTTCAACAGGCAGGGCGAAAAATTCAAATCGGTCGAGCAACAGCTTTCGCTCTCGCCGCAGCAGGAAATGAAGTCCGGCGAGATCAGCAGTTCGCTGTTCGCCGCCACCGATGCGGCGGGTGTCCCGGACAATGTCGCCACGCAGATCGCCGATGTTTTTGGCGGCGACATCGATTTCCGCCGCGACTTGCGCCACGGCGACAAATTCACCGTGATTTACGAGATGTACTATCACGATGGCCGCCCGATCAAGTCCGGACGCCTGCTCGCGGCCGAGTTCGTCAACCGTGGCAAGAGCTACCGCGCGATCTGGTACCGGGACGCCGCAGGAAAGGGCGACTATTACACCCCCGGCGGAAAGAACCTGCACGAGGCTTTCCTGCGATCGCCGCTGGCGTTTTCCCGCATCAGTTCCGGCTTCGCCATGCGCTTTGATCCGTACCTGAAAAAGTGGCGCAAACACGAAGGCGTCGATTTCGCCGCTCCGGTCGGCACCCACGTCAAAGCCACTGCCGACGGCATCGTCGCGTTCGTCGGCCAGGAGCGGGGCTACGGCAATATCGTCATACTGGATCACCAACGCGGCATCAGCACCCGGTACGCCCACCTCAGCCGTTTCGCCCCCGGCCTGCACCGGGGCATGCGGGTGCATCAGGGCGAAGTGATCGGAAATGTAGGCCAGACCGGCTGGGCGACCGGGCCGCATCTGCATTACGAATTCCGCGTCAACGGCAAAGTGCGCAACCCGCTCACAGTGGCGCTGCCCGGGGGGCCGCCCATCCCGCCGCAGCAACTTGCGGCGTTCAATAGCGTGTCCGCGCCCCTGTTGGCACAACTGAACCTGCTCAGAAATACCAACGTGGCGCTTAGCGAGTAAGCCGTGATCTCGCCATGAGGGAACCCAAGCGGGAACGGAAGGACCCCATCCCTTCCTCGGTGCTTCATGCTTCCCAGAATCAGGGGTCAATTCGGTAATTCCGAAATGGCTTCCGGACAGTTGCTTGGCCTGACTGCGCGCGAATTGTTCGTCGGTCTGATGTCGGGCACCAGCCTGGATGGTGTGGACGCCGCGCTGGTCGAATTCGCCGTTCCCGGCCCAACGCTGATCGAAACCGCCTATCTGCCCTTTCCCGCGGCGCTCAAGGCGGAACTGCACGCGCTGCAGGCGCCGGGGCCGAACGAACTGGATCGTGCCGCCAGAGCCGGCAATGCGCTCTCAGGTCTGTACGCCGAAGCGGTGCTAGCGCTGCTGCGGCAGGCGCGCATCGCGCCCGCAGCGATACGCGCCTGCGGCTGTCACGGACAAACCGTTCGTCACCGCCCCGACGTCGGCTACACCTTGCAGATCGGCAATCCGGCATTGCTGGCCGAACTCACCGGCATTAGCGTGGTTGCGGACTTCCGCAGCCGCGATATCGCCGCTGGCGGCCAGGGTGCCCCGCTCGCGCCGGCATTTCACGCCGCCGTATTCCGAACCGGTACGCGGCATCGCGTCATCGTCAATATCGGCGGCATCGCGAATTTGAGTGACCTGCCGGCGAGCGGTGCGGTCACGGGCTTCGACACTGGGCCAGGTAACGTTTTGCTCGATCTGTGGATCCACCGCCATCTGGGCGAAACGCATGATCGCGCCGGGGCCTGGGCACAAGCCGGAACGGTGCTTGCGGACATGCTGGAGGCAATGCTGGCCGAGCCGTATTTCGCACGGCGCCCGCCCAAGAGTTGCGGCAGGGACTTGTTCAATGCAGCGTGGTTGGGAAAATTCGCGCTGCAGCGGGCGGCGGCGCAGGATGTGCAGGCCACGCTCGCCGAACTCAGTGCCCGCGTGATCGCAAAGGCCGTGGAGCAGTACTGCCCGCAGGCGAATGAAGTCTATGTCTGCGGCGGCGGCGCGCACAATCTGGACCTGCTCGCGCGGCTGCGCCGGAACCTGCCCAGATGCCGCATCGACACCACGGCGGCGCTGGGGACCGACCCGGATTGGGTCGAGGCGATCGCCTTCGCCTGGCTGGCGCAGCAAACCCTGGCCGGCCGACCGGCTAACCTGCCCGCGGTCACCGGCGCAGGCGGTGACCGCGTGCTGGGTGCGATTTACCCTGCATAACCAGTCAGCGGCAGCAGTCCAAAGCAAAACGGGAGCCGCGGCTCCCGTTTGACACTCTTGCTTGACGATTTGGACACCGCCCGCTCAAAAACCTAGCGCGGGCTTCTTGTAGGCATCGCGCCTAAGATAAGCAACACCTCAATTCTTGATTTCCCTAGGCGGAAAATGACGACCCGCAGCCACAGGTACTGGTCGCGTTCGGATTCTTGATCACGAACTGCGCGCCCTCCAGCCCTTCCTGGTAATCGATTTCCGCTCCGACCAGGTATTGGTAGCTCATCGCATCGATCAGCAGGGTGACGCCGTTCTTTTCCATCGCGGTGTCATCTTCGTTCTTGACTTCATCGAAGGTAAAACCGTACTGGAAACCGGAACAGCCGCCGCCGCTTACGAATACGCGCAGCTTGAGCTCGCTGTTGCCCTCTTCCTCGATCAACTCCTTCACCTTGTTCGCCGCATTGTCGGTGAAGAGCAACGGGGCGGGCATCTCTGCTACTGCGTTCATGTCCTTACTCCTGAAAATGGTCCGACTATTATGCCCGCCATCAACTGGACGAGGCAATCTTCAATTCGACCGTCTTGCCGCCTTCGGCCACGCCTGAAACGTGCACCAGACGGCCTTCCACGACCGCGCCGAGGTGCATTTCCAGCGTATTGTAATACACATCACCGGTGACACGTGAACGCGCCTGAAGTTCCAGAAATTCCGCACAATGCACCGGGCCGTTTATGGCCCCGTTCACCACCAGATGGGAAACATGAATCTCGCCATCAATGCGTGCCTGCTCGCTCGCCACCAGCGTGCTCGGCTGGTCGCCAGCTGCAATGACGTTGCCCTTGATCTCGCCGTCGACGCGCATGCCCCCGGCGAAAGTAACATTGCCTTCGATAATGGTACCGGCGCCAATCAGGCTATCGATACGGCTCTGTGGCTTGCTCGCCTTTCTACGGAACATTGACCACCTCCATTAAGGTTCTGACCAAGCTAGTGAAAGCGTCCACTCGCGTTTTCCGTTTTCCCGGACCGAGGCAGTCGCCATATCCTGGCCGAGCTCTAACTGCCCCTCGAAAATCGCTTCCCGCAATAAACCCATGCATCTCGACGGGGCCGTCTCAGAGGGAAGCAATTCTCAACAGCCTCCGGAACGACGGATATAAGGGCAGGCGTCCAACCCTTTTTCAACCCCGGCTAGGGGAGATTGAAACTCTGCGTCGCACGCACCTGGGTCGACCCTTTTTGGAAAATCCGCGCACGCACCGTCTTGACCGCCGCGTCCGGCGCTACGCGGAACGTGCCCTCGACCCGTTGGAAATACTTGAAACTTAGGTCGTACGCCTTGTTCGCCCGTTCGGGTAGCGTAATGGTAGCATCTTTGCCGTCCTGCTGCAGGCTCACCAGCAGCTGAAGACTGCCCTGAAACGGCTGGACGCGCTCGCCGCCCTGCATCAACAACAGGCGGTAGCGAAACTCGCCAGGCAGTTCTCCCGGATCGACACGGAAGCGGTTGATCAGCAGGCTATTGTCGTGGCGGGTGCTGGGGATCAGGTTGTCGAAAAAAGCCAGATCCTCCTTCAGCCGGGCATTCTCGTCTCCCAGCGTCTTCACCTGTTTCGTCAACTGCGTCTGCACTGCGCGCTCGATTTGCAGCTCGCTTTCGCTGGCGTTAACGCTGGCGCGCAGCGCGGCGCTTTCCTTGGTCAACGTCACTACGCGTTCGCGCAGCTGCGACAAGGCCTGCTTGGCCTCGTCGCTGTCGAAACCGCCAATCCGCCGGCCGGCATCGTAGATCCAGGCGGCCACAGCGAACGAGCAGGACAATACTGCGACGAGGCCAAGCAAGCGCCAGTACCAGGCGACATGGGTTTGTACCGTCATGCGCGGTGCCGAAATGCCGAAGCGCCGACGGAATCTTTTCAGCAGGTTCGACGGCATCGCAGCGGCTATGGCAGTAGCGGCACCTGGCCGAGGCCCAGCGACTCGTCGAGGCCGAACATGAGATTCATGTTCTGTACCGCCTGGCCCGAAGCCCCCTTGACCAGATTGTCGATCACCGAGAGCACCACCAAGGTATCGCCACCCTGAGGCCGGTGCACGGCGATGCGGCAGGTGTTGGAGGCGCGCACCGAGCGCGTGTCGGGATGGCTGCCGGGTGGCAATACATCGACAAAGGGCTCGCTCGCGTAGCGCTCCTCATAAAGTTTCTGAAAATCGAGCTCGCGCGTAATGCGCGCGTACAGCGTCGCATGGATGCCGCGTATCATCGGCGTCAAATGCGGCACGAAAGTCAGACCGATCTCGCTACCGATGATCTGACGCAGGCACTGCACGATTTCAACGCCGTGGCGATGCCCGGGCACGCCGTAGGCCTTGAAATTGTCCGAGGCCTCGGAAAACAGGATGTGCGTCTCGGCCTTGCGTCCCGCCCCGCTGACACCCGACTTGGCATCGGCGATGAGATGCTCGGCGTCGATGGCGCGCGCCTCGAGCAAAGGGAGAAAGCCGAGCTGCACCGCAGTTGGATAGCAGCCCGGATTGGCGACGATGCGCGCCTTGCGGATGGCGTCGCGGTTGACTTCGGGCAGGCCGTAGACCGCCTGGGGAATCAATTCCGGACAGGCGTGTTTGACCTTGTACCATTTTTCCCATTCGGCGACGTTCTGTATGCGAAAATCGGCGGAAATATCGATGAGACGCACCCCCGCGTCGACCAGCCGCCAGGCATCGTTCATAGCGACGGCGTGGGGTGTGGCGAAGAACACCACGTCGCATTGATCCAGCGCCGCCTCCGCGGGGTCGGAGAAGGCAAGGTCGACATGACCGCGCAGGCTGGGAAACAGCTCGCTCACCGGCATCCCCGCTTCCTTGCGCGAGGTAATGGCGCACAATTCGGCCTGCGGATGCTGTGCCAGCAGACGCAACAGCTCAACCCCGGTGTATCCGGTGCCACCGACCACGCCGATCTTGATCATTTTCCGCTCCGCATGTGATCTCAAGTCTAACAGTCAGCAAATGCCCTGCGCAAAAAGCAAAAGCCGCCTTGATGGGCGGCTTTTTTTTCCTGGGTCGGGGCTTATCGCTTGGAGAACTGCTTTGCACGCCGCGCCTTGTGCAAGCCCACCTTCTTTCGTTCCACCTCGCGCGCATCTCGCGTCACCAGTCCGGCCTTGGACAGCGCCGGCTTGAGCGCGGGGTCGTATTCGATCAAGGCACGCGTGAGGCCGTGGCGTACCGCGCCGGCCTGGCCGGATTCGCCGCCGCCGTCGACATTTACTTTGATGTCGAAGGTCTGCAGGTGTTCGGTCAAGACCAGCGGCTGCCGGACCACCATGCGGCCGGTCTCGCGGGCGAAATATTCGTCCAGCTCCTTGTCGTTGACGATGAATTTGCCCTTGCCGGGCCGTATGAACACGCGCGCCACCGAAGTCTTGCGGCGGCCCGTACCGTAGTTGTAACTGCTCTCAGCCATAGCTCAAATCTCCAGCGCTTTGGGTTGCTGTGCAAGGTGCGGGTGCTCGCCGTCGGCGTACACCTTCAGTTTTTTGAACATGGCGTAGCCCAGGGGCCCCTTGGGCAGCATGCCCTTGACCGCCTTTTCCAACGCCCGCCCCGGAAAGCGCGCCTGCATCTTGCCGAAACTGGTCTGTGAAATGCCGCCGGGATAGCCGCTGTGCCGATAATAGGTCTTGTCTGCGTCCTTGGCACCGGTGACGCGCAGCTTGGCCGCGTTGACGACGACGATGAAATCGCCGGTGTCCACGTGCGGCGTGTAGATGACTTTGTGTTTGCCGCGCAGGCGCCGGGCAACCTCGGTGGCGACGCGCCCGAGCACCTTGTCGGTGGCGTCTATCACGAACCAGTCGCGTTTGACTTCGTGCGGCTTGGCGGAAAATGTCTTCATTGGGAGGGGTATACCGCTTTGCGGAAAAGGGCGTGATTGTATGTCACGGGCGGTCCGGTGTCAAACCAAGCGCTGCCTTCGATTCGCACAGCGTCCCGGCTACAATGCGCGCTCGTTCGCCGCATAGGCGGCATCCGCGGTTAACGCCGATGCGGCGCAGGCGGCTGATATTAACTGACCCCGGGAATGTCGACGATGGAATGCAAGGTGAAGTGGATAGACGGCGTGAGCTTCGTCGCCGAAACGGAGAGCGGCCACGCGCTGGTAATGGACGGCGCGCCTGAAGGCGGAGGCCGCAATCTCGGCCCGAGACCGATGGAAATGGTGCTGCTCGGCACCGGCGGTTGCAGCGCCTACGACGTGGTCGTGATCCTCAAAAAAAGCGGGCAGGAGATCAGCGGCTGCAGCGTCGAGTTGACAGCCGATCGCGCCGAAACCGACCCCAAGGTATTCACCCGCATCCACATGCATTTCGTGCTGCGCGGCAGAAATCTGAAGACCTCGATGGTGGAGTCTGCGATCAAGCTTTCGCACCAGAAATACTGCTCCGCCTCGATCATGCTCGGAAAAACCGCGCAGATCACGCATGACTACGAGATCGTGGCGGAGTGAGGGCCAGCTAGAACCGTATCGGCTCAGACCCAGTAGGAAAGCTGGGTCATTACGCGCGCCGAGGCGCGCATCGCGCGCTTCACCGGCTCGGGCAGCTCGGCCGCGCCGAGTTGATAGGCGGTGCGGGCATGACCGCTTTCGTCCTGTTTCATTTGCTTCACGATGGTGCGGGTCTTCGCATCCTGGGGGGCGAGGCGCTCCAGATGACCTTCCAGGTGCGTCTCGACCTGACGTTCGGTCTCGGCCAGAAAGCCCAGGTTCCAGCGCGTACCAAACCTGCCCGCCGCATAGCCCAACGCGAGCGCGCCGGCGTACCAGAGCGGATTGAGCAGGCTCAGTCGCCCCTCCAATTCGCCCACTCGCTGCGCGGTCCAGGCAAGGTGTTCGGTTTCCTCCCGCGCCGCCTGTGCCAGCGCCCGCGTCACCGCAGCGTCCTCACAGGCCAAGGCCTGCCCCTGATACAGCGCCTGCGCGCAAACCTCGCCGCAGTGGTTCACCCGCATCAGTCCTGCCGCGTGGCGCTTTTCGGCCTGAGACAGCTCGGCCTCGGGCAGAGAACCTCCAGGCAGCGGGCGCACCAGCACCGGCGTCACTGCCAGCGTGCGCAATGCCTTGTCGAATTCGACGATCAGCTTGTCGATGTTGATGAACATGGTGCAATAATTTTAGCGTAGCGGTTGACTACGTGCTTTAGGTTTTTTCTGCGGACTTGGTATCTGCCGGCATTGATTCCCGACTGGCGGCTTCCGCAGCCCATGACGCCCACTTCAGCCGATCAGCAGCGCCGGTTTGATGCCGCCGACCCTCAGCCCAGCCCATCCCCGCAACTTCGCGCGAGGCAAGAAAATCGCTAAAAATCAGGAGCGTTCTGGCCAAAGTTCAGGCTCGGCCATAGATTTGTTGCAAAAATACAACATTTCGGCCCGCTTCTTCGCCATCCCCGCAAAAAAAGCATTGCTCCGCCGCCGATTTGAGTGAGAATGCAGCCAGCAACTCCCGGTAAGGGGGGCGCGGAAAAGTGCGGCGGTAGTGGCCAACCACGTGGAGTCATTGCTGTCGACTCTATTCAAACTTCAAGGAGATTCTAGAATGCAAAAGAAACTAATCGCCCTGGCAGTCGCAGGCGCTGCTGCCGGCTTCGCGTCGGCGCCGGTGTTGGCGCAGTCGAGCGTCAGCGTCTACGGCGTCATCGACCAGGCTCTTACGTCGTCGAACGGCGGCAACGGCAGCGTGACCAGCCTGAACGGCAGCGGCTACACCACGGAACGCCTCGGCTTCAAGGGCAGCGAGGACATGGGCAATGGCCTGAAAGCCAATTTCATGTTGGAAATGGGCTTCAACTCAAACAACGGCTATCAGGACGTCGGACCCAGCGGCCAGATCTTCCAGCGTCAGGCGATCCTCGGACTGAGCGGCGCGAGCTGGGGCGCGGTGAATTTCGGCCGCCAGTACACCCCGGTGTTTAGCATCCAGGCCATGAACGACGATTTCCGCGTCGCCGGCATCGGTTCGATCTACGCGCTGACCAACGACGGGGTAACCCGCGCGAGCAACTCGATCCGCTACGACTCGCCCAACATGAGCGGCTTCAGCCTTGCCGCGATGTATGGGTTGGGCGATACCGGCAGCGGCAGTGTCAGCCCGGTGGACCCGAAAGACCTGGGACGCCACGCCGGCCTGAACCTGAAGTATGCCAACGGCCCGCTGGCCATCGGCTATGGCTACGGCGAGCAGAAGAGCACGGCCGTCAACGGGCTTGGACAAGTCGTCACCCAAAAGACCAACGCGCTGGCTGGCTCGTATGACTTCCAGGTCGTCAAGATCAATGCCGGTTACCAGACGAACAAAACCGATGACAACCCGGAAAGCCGTGATAACCGCGTCTGGAACGTAGGTGCGGACATGCCCGTGTTCGGGGCCGACCACGTCAAGCTGGTATACGCAAAATACCTAGAGAAGGTACCTAATGCCAGCAACGCCGACGCTGATCTGGTCTCGCTGGGCTATGTGCACCCGATGTCCAAGCGCACGACCCTGTACGCCACCTACGCGAAGCTGACAAACCAGTCGAATGCGCAGATAAACCTGTTCGGTGGCGCGCAGAAAACCAATGCAGCCGGCTACGATCCGAGCGGCTTCCAAGTCGGTCTGTCGCACAACTTCTAATCGACCTCCCGTCGATCTGAAGTCAGAAGTTCAAACGGCCACCTTCGGGTGGCCGTTTTTTTTGCGCCGAAAGGCACGGCAGTCCGAGTCTCCGCCTGTGGGCTAAGCCCGCGTTTGCGGCGCCGCGAACATGCTTTCCAGTTCCACCCCGGGATCCGCCGCGCGCATGAACGCCTCCCCCGCGAGAAAGGCATGGACGCCATGCGCGCGCATCAAGGCCACGTCCGCGCGTGCGCGGATGCCGCTCTCGGTCACGACCAGGCGCTCCGGCGGAACGTACGGCAGCAGGTCCAGGGTCGTCGCCAGCCGCGTCTCGAAGCTGCGCAGATCGCGGTTGTTGACGCCGACCAGCGGCGTGGCGAGCGCCAGCGCCGAATCGAGTTCCACGGCGTCGTGCACCTCGACCAGCACCGCCATGCCCAGTTCGCGTGCCAGCGACTCCAGTTCCCGCATGTGCGCGACATCGAGCGCCGCGGCAATGAGCAGGATGCAATCTGCACCCAGCGCGCGCGCCTCGTATACCTGGTAGGCGTCGATCATGAAATCCTTGCGCAGCGCCGGAAGATCGCAGGCGCCGCGCGCCAACGCCAGGTAGTGCGGCGCGCCCTGGAAGAATTCGCGGTCGGTCAGCACCGACAGGCAGGCCGCGCCATGTGTGGCGTAGCTCGCCGCAATCGCTGCCGGATCGAAGTCCGCTCGCAGCAAGCCCTTGCTCGGACTGGCCTTCTTGATTTCCGCGATCACCGCCGCCTGTCCGGCCGCGATTTTCTCCCTGAGCGCAGTGACGAAGTCGCGCGGCGGTGGCGCCGCGCGCGCCGCCTCGCGCAGGCGCGCCAGCGGCCGCTCGCGCTTGGCTGCGGCGACTTCTTCGGCCTTGTGCGCGAGGATTTTCTTCAGTATGTCGGACATCGCATGCCGTGCGAGCGGGGCTAGCTCTTCGCACCCAGTTTCTGCGTCAACTGCACAAACTTGTCCAGCTTCGCCCGCGCCGCGCCGCTGGCGATGGCCTCGAACGCCTGTTCCACGCCCTCTTCCATGCTGCCGGCTTTTCCGGCTACATAAATTGCCGCGCCGGCGTTGAGCGCGACGATGTCGCGCGCCGCGCCCGCTTTGTTTTCCAGCGCGGAGAGCACCATGGCGCGCGATTCCTCCACCGTCTCCACACACAGCGCGCGCGGGTCGTGCAGCGGCAGGCCGAAGCGCTCCGGATGCACCGTGTACTCCTCGATGCGGCCGTCCTTGAGTTCGCCGATCATGGTCTTGCCGCTGATCGAGATTTCGTCCAGGCCTTCCAGGCCGAACACGGTCATCGCGTGGCGCGCCCCCAGACGCTGCAGCACGCGGATCTGGATTCCGACCAGATCCGGGTGAAACACGCCCATCAGCTGGGTCGGCGCGCCGGCCGGATTGGTGAGCGGCCCGAGGATGTTGAATATCGTCCTCACCCCCAGCTCGCGCCGCACCGGTGCCGCGTGCTTCATCGCCGTGTGGTGACTGGGCGCGAACATGAAGCCGACGCCGACCTCGTCTATGCACTGCGCCACCTGCGCCGGCCCGAGATTGATATTGACCCCCAGAGCCTCGAGTGCGTCGGCGCTGCCCGACTGCGAGGACACCGCGCGCCCGCCGTGCTTGGCCACGCGCGCGCCGGCGGCGGCGGCGGCGAAAATCGCTGCGGTCGAGATGTTGAAGGTGCGCGCGCCGTCGCCGCCGGTGCCGACCACGTCCACCAGGTTGTGCGCGTCTTTCACCTCGACCCTGGTCGCGAGCTCGCGCATCACCTGCGCCGCGGCGGTGATTTCGCCTATGGTTTCCTTCTTCACCCGCAGCGCGATGGTAAGCGCCGCGATCATCACCGGCGACATCTGCCCGCTCATGATTCTACGCATCAGATCGAGCATCTCGTCGTGGAAAATCTCGCGGTGCTCGATCACGCGCTGCAGTGCTTCCTGTGGCGTCATGGACATGGTCAACTTCCTATCGTAAAAAGTTCTTCAGCAGCGTGTGGCCGTGTTCGGTGAGTATCGATTCCGGATGGAACTGCACGCCCTCGAGCGCGAACTGCCGGTGCCGCACCCCCATGATCTCGCCGTCTTCGCTCTCGGCGGTGATCTCGAGGCAGTCCGGCAGGCTGGCGCGCTCGATCACCAGCGAATGATAGCGGGTCGCGCGGAACGGCGATGGCAGGCCGGCGAACACGCCCTTTCCGGCGTGGCGGATGTCCGAAGTCTTGCCGTGCATCACCCGGCCGGCGTGCGCGATGCGGCCGCCGAATGCCTGCCCGATTGCCTGATGCCCCAGGCACACGCCGAGGATGGGCAGCTTGCCCGCAAACTCGCGCACTAGGGGCACCGAGATGCCCGCTTCCTTTGGGGTGCACGGGCCCGGCGAAATGACGATGCGTGACGGCGCAAGTGCTGCAATGCCCGTGATGTCGATGGCATCGTTGCGCACCACGCGCACCTCTTCGCCGAGTTCGCCGAAATACTGCACCAGGTTATAGGTGAAGGAATCGTAGTTGTCGATCATTAGCAACATAATATGCTCATTTCATAATATAATCAAAGCATTATATGAATTTGCAGCCTCTATTTTGGCTCCATATACACATCGATACACACAAATTGGAATGGTGGTACGGCTGAAAGCAGCAGCCGAAGCGCGAAGTATGGCTTCGATGACGAAACTAGATTAGCGCCATCGTGCGGACAGGATGCCGCGAATCGGGGAGGGGAAATTGATCGCCATATTGATAAGTATAAATCAAAGGCGCGATCTGCGGGAATATGACGCGCGGGTGCGGACTCAGGTCCAGCGCTAATAAATGCAAAAAAGACGCAAATATAATATTTCTTTTATATCAGCTTTTCTGCCTCCTCTATCCCCCGCCGCCAACCACTAGCGTCTCAGCGTAATCAGCCAGCAATTCGATGGCTTTACGCATGCCTTCTTGCGTCAGTCCGGCATCCTACGCTGACGTATTTCACGTGATTTATGGTCTGCGCGTAGATCGACAAAATAGATTATTTGGCTCGAACTCACTAATTTCAATTATGCAGTCACCAATCGCGATCGCGCTGCTACGCCATTATTTGCAACCAATAATCCAGCGAGAAAAATACTCATTTTCACCCCTTACACATGAATATTTCGCCATTTTAAACGCCATGAAAAAAATACTCTCCCCCGAACCCGCAATATCACCCCTATTCCTCAAGAATATTTCACTCACTAGCAATACCGTTGGCGACGCAGCTCGATTTCGCCAGCATGCCGACGCTGTAATCGCGCAATGGCGGGAGCGGGGGCAGATTCACACAGCGCAAAACGTGCAAGGGCATCGGTATAAAGTCAGTTATCAGCTGGTGCACGGGACGCAGCAGATCTGTGCCATCCAGCTCGATCCCGTCCAACCCAACCATTCTGGTTTTCGGCTTGATTACAGCCCCGCCCATGTCAGCTCACAAAGTCGTCAATTGCTACAACAGCATCTCAATGCGCTATTTTTGACAGACTATGGCGAAGTAATGCGAAATGCGAAACTTGTGGCAGTCGAGCTGGCGGTCGATATTTCAAACGTCAGTTTCGCTAATTTAGTGGTGGCTGAGAAGCGAAAGCGCTCGTCGTCTGTCTATGGTCAGTTCATGGATCAGGGCGGAAATATTGAGAGCCTTCAACTTGGTGCGGCGCGAAGCGATGGCCAGATTCGCATTGTCGACCACACAAGGGTGCTTGATGAGACAGGGGGAAAGAATGCTAAGGCCAGTGACATATTACGGATGCGGGTCGAGGCGACGCTCATTCCCAGAATTGACACCTCGAAGGCGACCCCGCCTAGCGCCACTCCTAGCGCCACAAAATCTGCGCACGGCACGACCGGGGCGAAATCGAAACTGCGATCTGGCGTTTATTTGCGCGAACTCGATCTCCTACGAAACCCCTTCGACAGAGTTCAGCTATTCAGTCTTTCGGCAGCCGATGCGCTACGTAAAGACTATCGCTGGCAGATCTTCTTAAGATGCTGTGAGCGGATCGGGGCACAAGCGGCGTTGGCGTTGCTGCCAGATAAGAAGCGTGCCGTTTATTTGAGGCGGTTTTCGCAAGGAGCGTTTCACTGGTGGGAGCCGAGCAAGATTTGGGAGGGCCTGCGCGCCGCGTTCGACGACTTGGGCCTGTTCCCGGAATCGGCATTTACGAATGCACGCTAACCATATCGCGATTGGAACCGGATGTGTGTGGGTGTAAGCTGGAAACAATACTGATACAGATGCAAGCGCCGACTGCCCTTACCCACACCAGGGGCCCTCGCGGCCCCAGTTCGTCGGACATCCGAAATCCGCGATTGGTACGCGCCGAATTTGTTGCGCGGCAGCACATTCCAAGTTATCTCACCGCATGACTCAGTGGTGCAATGTCGCAGATCGACCCTGAGCCGACTATGGCGCTCTCGATTTTCGTGCGGCCGGTAACGAGCAGGAAGCCGACATTCCGACAATGCACTTACGTTCATTCAGCAACCAATGCACGGCTTGGGCCGCTTGGGGGTAGC
>Ga0307377_10004323_pt1 | contig 15598 bp, 15 predicted proteins | sample TR3MG_FD_202535 | JGI IMG/M metagenome (GOLD analysis project Ga0307377, IMG submission 202535) | Soil microbial communities from Risofladan, Vaasa, Finland - TR-3 | ecosystem: Environmental > Terrestrial > Soil > Coastal area > Acid sulfate soil | place: Finland: Risofladan, Vaasa | collected... | reverse complement strand
CATGTCTTTTTGTTTTTTGTTCAACACTAATATATTGAATATTAGTGAAATAACAAATTTTTCATGCTCCTTTTTTTAACTTATTTTACTATTTATCAACCATTTATATCATCTGCGAAACATCAGTAAATTATATATCTCCGTAAATAAACAAATAAAAAATAGGAGAATTTGATCTTCAAAAATGAGAGTAATCATTGCAGATGATTCTTTATTGATAAGAGAAAGAATCAAAGATTTTTTAAATAACCTCACTAATGTTGAAATAGTTGGTGAAGCTGTTAACGGATTGGAAGCATTAAAACTTATTGTGGATAAAAATCCTGACCTTACTATTCTTGATATAAGAATGCCCGAGATGGGGTCGGCTCACGAAACGGAAAATATAGCACGTTAAGGAATTAATTATGTTCTCAACGGCCTGAACTTACCCTTCTTGGGTTGTTTATCTTGCTGCCATACATAATCACCGGTCAGGTTTATATGCTCCCACCCAAGTGGGGATAGGTATTGTAAAAGGTTGTCGTCTACTTGTTGATCGTGTTCCTTTATTGCAATGATTGCCCTGTCAAGATAGACCGTATTCCAAAGCACAATAGCAGCAGTAACTAGAGTTAATCCACTGGCCCGATACCTTTGGTTTTCATAGCTTTGGTCCCGCATTTCCCCCAACCTATTGAAACAAACAGCCCTGGACAGGGTATTACGGGCTTCCCCCTTATTCAAGCCAGCTGTGGCATTACGGCGTAATGCAGGGTCCATGAACCAGTTCAACATAAATATTGTACATTCGATCTTACCAAGCTCCCTTAATGCTATGGCCAATCCATTTTGGCGTGGATAGCTTCCGATTTTACGTACAATTAGTGAAGCTGTAACAACGCCTTGTTGTATGGATGTTGCCAGTCGAAGTATATCATCCCAATTCGAACGGATATGGTTCAGGTTAATTTTTCCACCGATTAAAGCTTCTAAGGTAGGATAGTTATCTGAAGGGCCAGTAATATATAATTTTTTGTCATGCAAATCCCGGATTCGTGGTGCAAAACGGAACCCCAATAGGTGCATCAAAGCAAATACATGGTCTGTGAACCCGGATGTATCTGTATAATGCTCCTCTATACGCAAATCAGATTCATGATATAGCAACCCATCCAAAACATAGGTTGCATCCCTTACCCCAACATTGATTACCTTGGTATGGAATGGTGTATATTGATCCGAGACGTGTGTATAGAACTGTATTCCAGGCTCACTTCCGTGTTTAGGGTTAACATTCCCACCAGCCCTGGCATGGCCTCCAGATCTGAAATATTGACCATCCGAAGAAGATGTTGTGCCATCGCCCCAATGAGCTGCAAAGGGATGTTTGAGTTGTGTATTTACTAGTTCAGATAATGCAGCAGAGTATGTTTCATCACGTATATGCCAGGCTTGTAACCAGGACAATTTTGCATAAGTGGTACCAGGTGTGGACTCTGCCATTTTTCTCAATCCAAGATTAATGGCATCGGATAGGACGGCTGTTAATAATAACATTTTATCTGATGCAACTTCTCCGCTTTTGATATGTGTAAAATGATCGGTGAACCCTGTCCAGCTATCCACCTCCATCAATAGATCGGTTATTTTAATACGTGGCAAAAGGCTATAGGCCTGCTGCATTAAATGTTCTGCCTCTTTTGGAACAGAATTGGTAAGTGGGGATATTTTTAACCCATCATTTGATATACTAACATCTGGCAACTCGTCATTTTCTGCCATTCGGTTGACTGTTTCCAATAGGTGGTTTAAAAGCGAAACCCTTTCATCCAAATACGCTTCTAATCCTGTATCTACGCTCAGTGGTATCTTATTCTCCTCTTTGAGTGCCTTAAATTTATCTACGGGCAAAAGGTATTCTTCAAAATCCTTGAACTGGCGGGAACCATGCACCCATATATCGCCAGACCGTAACGCATTCTTTAATTCAGAGAACATACACAGTTCATAGAACCTGCGGTCAATGCCATCATCTTTGAATACAAGGTTTTCCCATCGTTTACGGATAAAACTTGTAGGGGCATCTTTGGGAATAGTACGGATATTGTTGGCGTTTAGTTTTTTAAGGACATCAACTGCCTGAAGAATATCCCTAGCGGCCGGGGCTGCATTTAACTGAAGGGCTTCAAGCAATACAGGGGCGTAGCGACGAATTTGTGAATAATGGTTGCTTACAAGGTGTAAATAGTCAAAGGATTCTGATTTGCTTAAACGTTGTGCTTCAGTTATGCTTTGTATAAATTCATCCCAAGCTATAATTGATTCTATTGCAGAAAATGGGTCTTTACCAGTCTGCTTAGCCTCCAGCAATGCATTGCCAATGCGCCAATACAGTCTCACCTTATCATTGATCGCTTTGCCAGACCGCTGAAACTCTTGCTGATGGGAATGCTTTGCACGGTTGAACAATGTGCCTATGATCCGGTCGTGTATATCCACTATTTCATCTATCAGGGTAGCCTTGGCTTCCAACACAATGGCCAAGAGCGTAGCGTGCCGCCTTGTAATTTCCAAATCATTTAGATGTTGTGCCGTCATTTGCCCTCCTTCCCTGGAAAGCTTTAATAACCTGTTTTGGTGTACCTTTTTTTCCAAATTTGCCGGAAGGTTCAATTCTTCGATCGTATTGAGCCGTTCTATGTGTTAAAGCATATGCCTGGCATTGTATGCTGCCGGTGGTTGTCTAAGCCACATTAGGATACTTATTTTACTGTCGGCATGCATAGACAATAGCGCATCTAATTGTTGCCGATGTCCCATAGTCAGAGATTCGGTGAGTAATTGATACATAGTTCTTGTAGCCCTCGTTACTGAACCGGCACAGATACTCTCAATAGTATTAATGGTTGGCAACAAGACCTTAGAGGATCGTAAATGTTCCACCAGTGCGGTAGCCAGAATTATACCTTTACCGGTTCCTCTGGCAATCTCATCCAAAATTTGAGCAGCTTTGCGGTAATTGGATACACCAAACGATATAAAACCAAAAATGGATTGTAATTCAGCAAGATGTTCCCGACGTGTTTGTTCACGCCGGCCATATGCTTCCCAATGATCAGCTCCAATATTCAATTGTCTGGCAACCATATTAAGTAAAGGGCCAAAAGGTCTTTCGGCAAAGCCCAATATAATACCAGGGTAACGCATATAACAAAGCTGTATGGCAAAGCCCAAACGATTGATATCTCCACGATGCAGCCTAATGATTGACAGATCATGCGCGTTAAAAGTATAATAGCGGATCAGATCATCCTGGTTCTCTGGCAATGCGAACAAACTTTCACGTTCTGAGGCCGTAAGTACAAGTCTACGTGGCATATCATTATATTCTTAAAAACGAACGTTTTTGAGAATGAAAGCGGATGCAATGTCAACAACACAATAACAGGCCTTTGCAATTCTCGAAATCCATTCTCAAAATAAAATTCTTAAAATAAACATAATTAATGAGTTTTGAGAAAATTAGCTATATTTCAGCATGAATATTGGTTATGCACGGGTTTCTACCCAAGATCAAAACCTGGATTTGCAACGGCAAGCCCTTGAAAAATCAGGTTGTAGTAAAATATATGACGATGTAATCTCTGGAATCCGGCAGCAAAGGCCCGGCTTGACACTGGCATTGGAAGTGTTGAGTACCGGAGATGCATTTGTTGTCTGGAAGCTGGACCGTTTAGGGAGAAGTGTCAAGGGGCTTGTTAACCTGGTGGGAGAACTGGAAGGGAAAGGCATTCATTTTAAAAGCCTGACCGATGATATCGACACGAGTACGCCCGCTGGTAGGTTTTTCTTTCATGTAATGGCCAGCCTGGCCCAGATGGAGCGGGAACTTATCATTGAACGTACCAAAGCTGGATTATCGGCAGCAAGGTTACTGGGACGTACAGGTGGAAGAAAACGTTCAATGACTGAAAGTAAAATGGAAGCAGCTAAAAAATTGTTGGCTGGGGGGACATCCCCTAAACTGGTCGCAAAAGATCTTGGGGTCTCTGTTCCTACGCTTTATCGTTGGATACCCGCTGGACAGTTAACATAGATTGCTTAACGTGCTATATTTTCCGTTTCGTGAGCCGACCCCTAATGTAACAGTCTAGTTATTAGCGCAGGAATTGTGACAAGCTTATTTCGCTTACCCGCATATTGGTGGCAGGTATTTTTTTACCTAAGTAGAATCCATCCCGTTTGTTTAAATTCATAGCCTTCCCAAAGGATGTAATTATTTTCCTCCTTCCATCCAAATATTACTAAAATGGGTATACTGGAAGAGGAATTACTGCCAATCATTAAGTCCTGAATATATTTGAGGTGAACTTTTTCGTCTACATTTGGATATGTAACAAGTACTCGAAGATCACAATTAGTAATGAGTAAATGGCTAATTTCTTGATAAATACCATCTATATTATTTTCGTGTTCAAAAGCTATTCTTATTCGTCTTAACCAAGTTGTGTTTTCAGGTCTGTCTGGAACCAGATCTGATTCATCATAGAATACTGCATCTAGCGAGTAATATTCTCTATAATAATTTATGCAAAGTTTCTTTGAGATTTGGTCTAGAACTGAATTATCCATATCCAGAATAATAGATGAATAAGTTCTGGGATTAGACCAATTCTTAAAAAGGAGATCCACTTGGGATTCACAAACTTCTTTCCACGTTGTGAAAAAACTTAGGGTGTTTAATAAATCAGACATGACAATAAGCTTAATATTTTTTATAAAGGATTAAATTCATGTCTTCACCTTGATATACCAAAGTGGATCCATTATTAGTTACTCTTAATCCTTCTTGATATAACTTACCACCTTTCTCTTTGCTAGTCCCAATAAAGATTTTGTCACCTTTTACTTTATATGGAAGAATATCATTACTGTTTTCCCATAGAACACTCCCATACATTTTTACCTTGAGCCCATCAAGGAAGATGAGCTTTATTTTGGCAGAACCAACTGAATTAGAAAACATATTTACTAAGGGATTCTCAAATTCAACAGTCCCTTCATAAGCGCCATCAAGGTACATTTCCGGATTGCGAGGAACTCGAATATTTAAGTAGAAATCTAGTGCTTCTGACTCTGAAATATCCTGACTGCTGGTTATTAATCCAACATAAAAATCATTGCTAAATAAGTAAAGATTCCCAGAATCTGAAGGACTGTCAAGGACATATTTTAGTTTAAATTGATTTCCTACGCGATTCGCAAAAATAAAGGTAGAATCTTGATTATTGTTACTAATTAAATTCAAGGTGTCATTTTCTGATCCGAAAATAGCATTAGAATAAGCATACATTGAATCACCTACGATTTTAAGTCTAATATCAGATAATACTTTATCATCTCTGAGTCGAAAAACCTGCCCCTCCCAATTTTTACCTCTTATTTTGTCCATCGGTTCAAGTATTTTCTCTTTGGCAGTGCCTGACTTTGAATTAGAACAAGAATGAAGCAATACAACAGTAGCAAATAATAATAGTAAATTTTTCATAAGCGGTTTTATTAATCAGATTTAAGACAAATAATATAAGTACATAATAAATTTGTTTTTTGAATGGAAGTGTATTTTTCTTGACTCTTTTGCGTTTAGCCATGCATTGTTTGCACTTGCAGATTTTGACTGTTGACATTTGATCTCAGTTTTACCTGGCTGAATAGTGACCTTTGGCTGAAACAACAGTCACCGTGGCCGTTTCCTCGTATATCCGGTATATTAGCCGGTCTTTTTTGTTGATTCTGCGAGACCAGTATCCTGAATAGCCATATTTGAGTAGCTCGGGCTGTCCGATTCCCTCAATTGGGGTGTTTTGAAGCTCAAAAAGCATTTGCTTGAGCTTTTCAATGGATTTTTTGTCGCCGGACCGATCAAGTGCAAAAATGTCCTCTTTTGCTTCTTTAGTGATATGTATTTTGTACATGGATCAAAGAGATTCGAAAAATACCTTAATATCCTCTTTACTTGTGAGGACAACACCCTCTGACTTATCACCACTTTCTGATTTTTTTAGCCGTCTCTCCAATTCTTCAATGTTTCGGGGATCATCAAACCACGGGTCATTGCTTGGACTTGGGTTTTCGGGTATGTTGTTTCCCCTTGGCACAAGTTCTAAAAATTCATTTTTTCGCTTTATAACTACTCTCTCTTTCGCTGCCAAATCAAAGTATTTTTTCTGACTGTCTCTGAATTCTCTACTGCTTACTACTAACATTTCTTTTAATTTTAATGTGTACCATTATCGGTACAAATATAATCTTTTTAAATAGAAAACAATACTTGAAAATGACAAAACTCCCTCATTCCAAAAAAATTAATGAGAAGAAAAATCAAACAGCAAGACCCCCCCAACAATTATAGACCCTCAAACTACCCTATAAGCTTTTTAGAGTGTGTTGGCTGGCCGAGTTATTTCCCGGCCTGATGTTGGGGTTTTTAAGGACCCCCGTCAGGCCGGGAATAACTCTACTCTTTTGCCTTGCTGTTTTTTTCGCCCACGCCTTCTGCTTTCATCTTTTTCCCTTTTGCTCCTTCCGGATCGTTTCGGATGGGCTACCCACCTGGAAGCCGAAGGGTAGCTTTTGCCCGAAACGAAGTGGAGGGAAAAAGATAGTAAGTGGGAACCTCACTTCGTGAGATTCTGCTTGCCCTCTTCGAGGGGAAAACAGGGCTAAAGACCTGTTTAAGAAGATAATAAAATATTTTTGTTTTATGCTAAAAACAACTATATTTGTTTAATAAATAACATTATTAAACATAATTATCTGATAATCAATTCAAAATATAGTTACTATGGCAACTATTAATGTGGATGAAGCCACCAGAGAGGACCTAAAGACATATTGCAAAAAACAAGGAATTACCCAGGGCGATTTTGTAAAATATACCCTGACATATTTTCGAAAATCCGGTATCAACCCGGCTGATCCACCAGAGAGTGTAAAAGAAGAAATTGCAAAAATTGAAAAAAGAGTAAGTCAGCTCATAGGGTTTCAAAGGACCTTCGAGCGAGAGAACTTACTTCCACTGCTCGAGGCGTTGACCAAGACCGAAGGGAAGATAAACCAACACTTTTCGGACCTTCCCGAAATGCTTAGCAATACGCAAAAAGAGATCATCACCATGAATAAGTTGATAGCTAAACTAGAGCAGTCGATGAACAGCACTATACGAAATCTATTCAACCAGTTTGGCCGAATACAAGAGACCACAGTTAAGCAGTACAAGGATCTGACAGACAAGGTTAACATTATCATGGAGCATGGCGCAGCCGTAGGGATGACAGGCAGCAGCATTATTGACCGTTACAGAAAACAAAATAAATAGATTAATCCATGTTTATTAAGTTTGATAAACCGAAAACAGATAGCAAGGGCAAGCTCGCCAGCTCAGGGAGTTCATCAGCTTTCGTGAACTACCTGGGGAAAGAGGACGCAGTACATATTGAACAGGGAGAACAACCTGAGCAATGGTTTAGTAATGGCCGGGATGAATGTCACCCTGCAGAGGTCCGGGCAGCCATCGACAGCGATCGCCAGGGCATTGGCAGGAATGAAGGCAAGTTTGCGACAGGAAGCATTAATCCTACTGAGGAGGAGTGGAAAGCCCTGGGAAATACCGAGGCAGAACGACGGGAGAACTTTAAGTCATGGATACAGAAGGATTTTAACCAGGAGTTTGCGGAGAACTTCAGGAAGGTTGACAAAGCGGGGAAGGAGGTAACGATAGAACCCGAAAACGTAAAAATGTACTACAAGGTTGAACACGACCGCTATTATACCGGGCGTGACCAAGAGGTAAAGACAGGATTGAAATGGCAGGGCGAACCCAAAGAGGGTTTTAACGTGCATTGTCATTTTATTGTAGCACGTAAAACGTCAGATGGTAGAAACCGAATCAGCCCGACCACTAACAACCGCAAGGAGTTTGACAGAGATAGGTTAACCCTGAGAACAGAGCAGAGCTTCGACCAAAAAACAAGCTACGAGCGACCGCTTAAAGAGTCCTACCAGTACATGAATACCATGAAGAACGGGACCGGATTGCAAAAAGCGGAAATGTTGCAGAAAGCCGTAACGGAAGAGCTTCACCCAGGTGTTCTGTTAAAAAGCAAAGATCTGGACAAATTAATTAGTCCAGAGAAGATCCTGGAGAAGGTTAAATTAATCCCGCCTAAACTATCAAGGGGCCTGAGCATTTAAAACATTAAAACAGGATTTATGATACAGTTAATTATATTCTTTTTAAATGCTGCAGGGAAGTTTCTTGGCAAGCTTATTAGCAATAGAGGGTGTCTTGTTTCTTTCATTGTTTTCTGTGTTGTGGTTTTTTTTATTCTCGGCAGTGGAGCCCAGGTACACAAACAGGAACTAGAAAAAGCACATCCGGAGATTTTAAAAAATGTCATACAGGATAATTCCTCTCCTCATTTTGGACAACATATTCCCGGAATTCTATTTTGGGGTTTTATTATCGTCTTTATCGCCCTGTCCATCAAGAGGAGATTTAAAAAGAAAGACCCAACGAAGGGCATTGGTAAGCCCCTCCCATCGAAAATAAGCAAGGATTTAGAAAATCAATACAGCCTTAAGCTTCAAACACAGGGAGAAAATCTTATTCTTAATAACCCCTTTCGGGGCATTCTCTGCATCGGCAGCGCAGGGAGCGGAAAGAGTGAATCTATTCTAAGACAGCTCATGAAATCTGCTATTGATAACGAATTTTGCGGCATTATCTACGACTTTAAATCTCCAACCCTTACCAATGAGTTAGAAGGCTTTCTAAGTCAAAAAACGTCAAGGTTTAAACACCACAATATAAATTTTAACGACCTGCAACGATCTAACCGGGTGAACCCCTTAGATCCCCGCTATATAATTAATGCAAGTTATGCCAGGGAATTTTCAACCGCAATCATCAACAACCTGCTACCCGAAAGCCTTGAAAGGAAAGACTTTTGGGTTAGAAGCTGTACGGATGTCTTGGCTGCAATAATTTTCTACTTATCGAGGGAATTACCAGAGTACAGCACGCTACCCCATGCCGTGGCCCTTGTTTTGACAGATGAAAGAAAAATTATAAACCTACTATCAAATAATCTTCAATGCTCTGGAATGGTAAAGAGCTTAGAAACAGCGTTAAACAACGATTCCAGAGAGCAGCTAAGCGGTGTTATCAGTACGCTTCAAAGTGCAATGAGTGTTTTAAATACCCCGGAGATTTTCTATCCGCTAAGCGGGAACGATTTTTCATTAGAAGTCAATAACCCTACTGATCCGATATGGCTAAGCCTGGGGAACTCTCCAATAATACCCGAAACTTATTCCCCTGTGTTAAGTCTGATTATTACAGTGGCCCTAAAGCAGATGAACCAGGCAGGTAAGCACCATAGCGCAGTTTTACTGGATGAAGCGCCAACGCTTTACATTCCTAAGCTGGAGATAATCCCGGCAACCGCACGCAGTAACAAGGTTAGTATATCATTCTTTGCGCAGGATTTTTCACAAATAGTGTCACAATACGGACAGAAAAACGCTGATGTAATAATCAGCCTTCTGAATAATCAGTTTTTTGGCAGGGTTAGCAGCCAAAAGACCGCAGAATATGTAAGTAAGCTATTTGGTAAAACGGATCAATACTTTGAGAGTCATTCGGAATCACTAGGAAGATCAAGCACAATTACTACCAACAGCAAAAGCGAAGGAACTTCAAAGAATTTTTCAATTCAGGAACGTGAAAGGATTAAGCCACAGGATATACTACAGTTTGATGCAGGTCATTTTTGCGGGATCCTTGTGGAGGGCAGTAACAAGGAGTTTAATACCCGTTTTAAAAACATTACTTGTGAGCCGGTAAGCATGCCAGAGAGGAACTTTTTCTTTGATGTAGAGAGTAATTTTAGGGCTATCCATGCACAGATTAAAGAGCTTGTTCAGTAAGAATTATCCGTATGGTTTACATTACGCCAGTACAGGACTTTCCCGCCTTTAAGATATGTTTCACAATAAAACGTGACATGTAGGGCATTCCACGTGTAATTGTTTTCTCTATATTCACAAAAGTTTATTTATTCTCCTTCTTGTTTTTTAAATTGTTTTACGATTATCTCAGTCAATAAGGCCAGACCGAATGGTTTTGAAATATAATCGTTGCAACCAGCCTCTATTGTCTTTTCTCTGTTCCGTCAGCAGAAACAACATTTTTAGTGCTATTTTTTTCTTCCGGTTCAGCATTGTAAGGCAAGGTAAATTTAAAATCACTGCCTTTCCTCACTTCACTCTCCGCCCAAATTTTACCACCATGTTTTTCCACAAATTCTTTACAGAGCACTAATCCTAAACCTGTTCCAGTTTCTTTTGCTGTACCCTTTGTCGTTAGAACTTGTGAAATATTAAACAGTTTCGCTAAATTATTAGGCTTTATTCCAATTCCATTATCCGATACTGATATCGTTACATTTCCAGAATTTTCCTCTGCATTAATATTTATTGCTCCACCGCTGTTCGTAAATTTTATCGCATTCGACACAAGATTTCTCAAGACCGCTTTAAACAGATCAATATCAGCAAAAACAGTTAAATGGTCTACTTTAGAATAATCGAGTGCAATGTTTTTTGCATCGGCATTCGGGTTAAGATTTTCAAGAATATTTTTACAGATATCTGCAAAACTTAATTTTTGGGGGTTGAAAGGAATTTTGCCAGATTGCGCTCTTGCCCACATCAATAAGTCTTCCAGTAATTTAAAAGAGTTTTGTGCTGATTTATTAATATTATTTGCGATATCTTCAATTTCATTAATATTGAGTTTGCGAATGTCTTCTATTAATAACTCTGATAAACCAAGAAGCGCATTAAATGGACTTCTTAAATCGTGTGCAAGAATTGATATAAAAAGGTCTTTGTCGGCATTGAGTTGAATTAACTGCTCAAGTTGTTTGTTAATGATTATTAATTCTGCTGCACGTTTGTTTTTCTCTTTGTTTTGAAATGCAATTTCTTTGTTAGAGTTGGTTAAATCTTCCATTTTATTCTTCAGTTCTTCCTCGGCTTTTTTGCGTCTTAATGAAATAGCAGCCAAGTGAATAAAGTTCTCTAATATTTCCTCGGATGGGTCGGGTTGACCCTTGCTCATTGCAAGCAGGGATGTACCGTACAATTTCCCCTCAATGAGGTAAGGTAATCCGATGAATCGGTCAACCTTGAGCAAAGCCTGTATTGCTGCTCCCACTGGACGTGGGATGGCTCCAAAGCAAGCCTCATATAAGGTTTCCCGTTTCCCAATCCTTTCAGTGGTCATCTCTCGATATATCTCATCGCTGACTACAGATTTGATGCCCTGCACCTGACTGCCAAGCAGACTAACGATTTTTTCGAGCATTTCAGACTCCGCTATAATATGTTTAGGGGTGATTGTTTGGTTTGCAGGGTTGTATTCAGAGAATAGTACCACCTCAGCACAGGCAATTTCTTTGACCTGCTTTGCAATGAATACTTCGAGATTATCATTCGATGACAAATTTGACAATTCGACAGCAAATCGATTGAGTTTTGATAATTGAATATTCTGCTGCGTCAGTGTCTCATCTGCTACTTCTTTATTAGTGATGATTAACTCATCCAATTTTTTATTTTTATACATCTCCTTTCCCGACATAATTGTTTGTCTTCTCATTATTTATAATATTGAACACCTCACCGGACCCAGATAAGTCTATTATTAAGACGTCAGCGTGGGTCTTTAACCATTATCTGTTACAGAGGTACTGGTATACCCACACTCACAAATAAGGAAAGCCCACGCCTTTGACGTGAACGTTTCGCTTATTTACCTGTGAGTATTGAAAATTACCAGTTTTCTGTAACAGGAAAACAGCTAACGCTTCATTTAATTTTGTTCAAATATATAAAATATTATATTTATTTAAAGATCAAGGGCATTCCACGTGTAATGGTGTTCTCTTCGCTCACTTTATTACGTTACTCCCGTGTCGCTATGTTCCGGGCTGCGGAAGCCTCTTAGCCATTCTGTCTATTCGTGTTCTAAACCCTTCACAGCGCTAATGCAATGATTTGAGCGGAATGGTATACACTAAAATCATAATACAGAAGTGGTGTTCGCCCTGGGCTCACTCTATAAACAAGTTTTTTACAAAGTTAGCCATAAGTCCTAAAACGATGGGCACCAACGCAAACGCCCACCCCACGCAAAAGACTACGGCATAAAGCCGCTGCGCTATTTATTCCGTTTCCTTTTGCACTTATTTAGTCCTTCTGGCCGACAGCTGCGCAGTAAAAACTTTGTTTAACTTAAATCTATCGCATTATGAAAAACATTACTAACGCTCAGCAATTAATTGACTTTCTTCATGTAGCAGAAGTTACCCTTACCTACGTGACTAAAGTTAAACCATCGGATCGCCTTACAGTTAAATGTTCCGGGGATGCACACAAGATCTTCTTCGACTCCTGGAATCAAAACACAATTGAACAGAAGGAAACTTTTAAAATGCTGCTACTCAACAGGGCAAACAAAGTCCTTGGAATTACCAAGATCTCTGAAGGAGGACTATCCGGCACTGTAACGGATGTTCGGCTAATTTTCCAGTATGCCATCAAGGGTAACGCTTCAGGAATTATCGTCGCTCATAACCACCCTTCAGGAAATCAAAATCCAAGTGAGAGCGATCTAAAGATAACCCAGAAAATAAAAGAGGCTGGTAATCTTCTTGACATTCAGCTCCTCGATCACATTATCATCACTCCTGAAAGAGATCTCTACAGAAGCTTTGCAGATGAAGGTCAACTTTAAAATTAATACCCTTCGGGGTATTTTTTTATGTTTAACGAGGAATAAAGACGGACTTTGCCACCGCACGGTTTTTAGCCAAACACAGGAGATAAAGAATAATTGTCTAAAAAGGAGATTTCAATTTGTAGGAAGAAAAAACTACAAATTGAAAACCCCTACCCTTTTGCCTGGAAAGAGCTAGCCTATTTTTACGCTTCGTTTCGCTCCCGTCCGGCCTTATTTCACTTCGCAAAAACGAGACCGGCCTTCGCTCCACTACGCTTCAAAAAGGCTAACACTTTCCTTTGCGCTCCCCCCATTTTATCCCTTACTGCAGAGAAGGATTAAAACAAAAATGAAAAGTGGAATTATTATTTACTTGCTCAAGTATTATCACAAAGTTAGCCACCGGTCTGAAACGCTGGCAACCGCTCAAGGCCCCCCCCACGCAAAAGACTACGCCATAAAGCCGCTTCGCTTTTTATTGCGTTTCCTTTTGCACTCATTCAGCCCTTATGGCTGGTTCCCGTTCAAAGCTTGAAGCAATTCCGCTATCTGGCATAGAAAGGTGAGCCACACCGTAATAACTGTACTATCTTATGAAACCTAACTTTTTTATTAATTGTACTTCGATAGAGGACGTTAAACAACTCTACAAGAAGCTTGCTATGCTGCATCACCCCGATAAAGGAGGCGACACACTGACGATGCAGCAAATTAACGCCGAGTATCAACAGATCCTTAAGGATAAGAGCTTCTCCTTTGATAATGAGGAGCAGGAGAAAGATTTCATCATATACCCTGAAGTAATCAGCAGGCTTATTGTCCTGGACCAGGTTCTTATAGAGCTTATCGGCAGCTGGATTTGGGTAAGCGGAAACACCTATAAACATAGAGAAACCCTAAAAAATGCAGGGTTATTCTTTGCCCCCAAAAAAGTGATGTGGTACTATCGCCCCAGTGAAGAAAAATGCTTAAACACCAAACCCAGGGATATAGATGAAATACGAAAAAAATACGGCAGCGAAAAGATAGACGGCCACAGTCCAAGAAACTTTAGCCTGACTGCCGGGTAAACGACATTTTAAGAAGCCCCTGAAAAACGATTCTCAGGGGCTTCTTTTAATCTATTGCTACTTCCGGGTGCTTACCTTTCGGGGATGTTGCCTACGGCCAGAGGTGATCAGGCCGCTGGTTTTTCCAGTAGATGCCTGGGATGGGAAAAATTTGGTTTACAAAGATCATTTTTGCCAGGGAGCAAAAATGTATAATCAATCATTCCGGTGTGGGCATTTGCGCCGGAATGGTAGTGACTAACACCACTTTTGTATTGGAAAAATTCTTCATCAATGTTTTTCCCCTTAAAGACTTTTTGAATTCAATCAGTTGTTTAAAAGAGATTTATTGAAAAGGATTCGCAACTAAAAAAAGTATTAACTTCGTTTTTGTAAGGATAGAATTAAATAGTCGTAATTTTAAAAAAACGAGCGAATAAATCATTAATAACTAATTTCTCAGGATGTTTTACGGAGGTACACACAGGATATTGTTGTTTACCCCTGAAAAGTTCAGGGGGACAAAGGAGTTATAAGCCATTTTAGAAAAGCATGAACGAAATCATAGATATACTTCCAAAATACATAGAAAAAGACATTGCCAAGTTTGACAGTGAGAATGATTTTATGGATGCTTTTGTTGAGCTGCTAAAACAAACAATTGAATTGATATGGAGAATTGTAGGTTTTAAATATTGTGACATCGATGGAGAGCCAAAAGTCATCAATAAAGACGAGGCAGTTCTTGCAGGTAATTTGACAAGACTTATAAAATTAAATACTTCATTTTTGCAGAACATTTGTGAAAGTAAACTAGAAATTTGTTACATTATCAATCGTTGTTTAGCAGAAACTGCAGTAAATCTGAAATATATTTTAATTGATGGAGAAGAGCGGGTTAAGAGAAATTATATCAAGAATTCACTAATCACTGAAAAGGAGCTTTGGGAAACAATCTTAAATAATGTAAGAGAACGCGGCGGTGACATTCTGCCAATTGAAAAAAGAATGAAGGAATCCATAAAGAATAGTTTTGATAATTCTGACTTTGAAATCGAAGAAGTTAATAGAAGTTCAAAATGGAAAACGATAAAAGGAAGAGCAGAGGTTGTTGCGGGAGAAATGTTTTATAGCGTTTACTATGGAATATCAAGTCATTCTATTCACGGTAACTGGCAGGACATTCTAATAAATAACTTACAAAAAGTTGAGAATGGGTTTAAATTAAAATTGGATTGGCAAAGCCCAAGACCTCAAATAATAAATGGTCCCATTTTTCTCAATTTAGGTATTATCAATCAATTTAATGATGTGGAATTAAAAAACGACCCAAACTATGTTATCATACAAGAGAAATGCAAAACCTTAAGTGACTATCATCGTATCTTGACACAATACCATGAGAAATGGATAAGCAAATAAAAACGGCTTATAACAGCAAGCTACCCGCAAGTCGGGTTTCGGTGCTTCGTTGACAGGAAAGTATATATTTGAAGTGCAGCTTTTTGCAGGAACTTCGGTAGTTAAAATCCCGCCCTGCGTGTAGCTGCGGAACTTCGTTTAGCGGCGTTAGGCGCAATTATATGGAAGACACGAGACCAAATAAAGTAGAAGTTGAATTTTTGACTTTAGCATACAATAGATTCTATGATTTGTATGAAGAAGTTATGAATGATGAGTTTTGGAAGAAGGATGAATGGGAAAGATTCTCAAAAATTAA
>Ga0307377_10004322_pt1 | contig 15599 bp, 13 predicted proteins | sample TR3MG_FD_202535 | JGI IMG/M metagenome (GOLD analysis project Ga0307377, IMG submission 202535) | Soil microbial communities from Risofladan, Vaasa, Finland - TR-3 | ecosystem: Environmental > Terrestrial > Soil > Coastal area > Acid sulfate soil | place: Finland: Risofladan, Vaasa | collected... | reverse complement strand
GTATAATGGCCAGGATATTTATAAAATCCAGGCTGACAAAACGGTTCAGGAACTGGTTTTCATACATGGTGGTGATACCGGTAGCAAAAGTGGGAATTTCATTATTGCTGAGACTCACCTTGCTACCTACCTGCTCACTGATTCCCTTTGAAAAAATGGTTAAGGGACTGGGCTGAATCACTGCCATCGGCTGTATTTGCGCATATACCTGTGCTTTGGTAAACACCTCATCAGCTTCTTTTACATCGCGCTGGTATTTATCTACTCTGCTTTCATAAACCTTTGTTCCGGTATATACAGTATAAGGTACCAGAAACAAACAAAGCAGAAAGCCTACTACAAAACGGGCCGATGTGAAATTGTCGAGAAAATCTTTTTTTACAATGTGCCAGATCATAATTTATTTATTTTTGCAAAAGGAATTATTTTAAACCTCCATGATTGAGAGTAGATATTAACTACCTCACATCATATCTGTTAAACATTACTACCGTAATCCCAAACAGCAAAAAAGAATAAAACACTAGCAGCATGATCCCGGGCAAAGCCTTTGTTAATCGTTGCGGTATGGTCATCATCCTTTCTGTATATAAGGGTATTTCTTCAAATTTTATTTTTTCGCGGCTGGTGGAAATATCTTCCTCAGGGTTATACCAATGAGGACTTTTTGGATCTTTTGCATCAATTGCTTTAAACCAGGTAAGGAACTGGTTCTGGTAAGTATGCAAATCGTCCCAGTTTTTGCGAAAACGGGGATAACCGCTTCCTGCTAACGACTCGCTTGCCATACCCAATATCGAAATTGGAGAAAGATACGTAAACCGGATTGCCTTTTCATATTGTCTGAATTGACTATTATACCATTCATCTTTGATCTGTTTTTCCGCATTCATCAGGTTGGTTATATTTTTAGCCCTCAATTCATGTTTAGGAAAAAAGGGATTGTTGCCCCACATCGACCAGCTTCCTTCAGGCGCTGCTTTGTTGATAGCATCTTTGGCTGTTTTTTCTTCGGCTTGTATGGTTTCCGAATTCTTTATTTTAAAAAGCTGGTCCGCTGCAAATACTGCCAGGTTAGGCGAAAATATAAGGAATACCGCCCACAACGTAAGACCTATAAGCAGACTTACATTAGCCGTCCGGGAAACCACCGAACAAAGCAGCCCCAATGCCGAAATAGTAGAAATGAATAAGACTCCTAAAACCAAAAACCCGATGGTTTCAAAAGCAAGGAGTGAACTCATTTTCAAAGTTCCCGACAGGATTAGAATGATAAGACTGACAAGTAATCCCGGCAGCACCATCAATACTCCTGAAATTATAATGCTAAAATATTTTCCGAAAAGCAGAACTCCGCGCGACACAGCGTTCGAAAGGATGAGCTTTAACGTTTGCTGTTCCCGTTCGCCGGATATGGCATCGTACGAAAGCAATAAAATGGAGAAACTAGTGATAATGGAAAGAATGAACACCCAATTCAGATCGTTTGAAAGATAGAGATACGGGTTACTTGTTTTACGGCTGATCGAGTATCCAAACACATTATAAGCGCTATACTGGATGTTGTTAGGGGTAAATTGCGATTTAGCGTCATCTATAAAGCCATTATTCAGTGGTGCAAACAGTTGATCATTTTTTTCGATAGCTATTCTTGTTGTGTTTATATCGGCTTCTTTTCTTATTTTATCAAGCATTTTGGATGAATAATCGCGATAATCTTCCATAGCATCGCGGTATTGGAATACATATGCGATACTTCCAACCGTAAAAACCACCATCATGATGATGAAAGTAACATGGAGTTTAAAGCTCTGAATATTTTGTTTTATATCGGTAAGGATTATTGTTTTAAGCATGGCAGAAAAAATTAAATTGTTTCGAAAACCTGACAGGTTTAAAATTTACCTAACATCGTACCTGATAAACGACTTGTATGAAAAATAAAAAAGTGCCAATGCCAGGGCAAACAGCACGCCGATATGGAGTAGTGAATGATGTATATCGTTCAACACTTTGGCCGGGCGGTAATTGAATTTAGGAAACTGTGAAAGATCTATGGATTTCCATTCGTCTATATTACTGTTTGGGAAAGAATTTTTTGTTTTTCCAAAAAAGTAGAAGGGATCTTTATGTGCTTCAACTTCGGCAAATGATTTCAACTCACCTTTTGTGAGGTAATTCACTATCTCATCAACCGTCATGAAGTTTTTAGGATCCTGTTGTGTAAAGTATAAGTAGGAACTGAAAAGTTTTTTTTCTTTATAATAATGGATCAATTCCTCACGATACCGGCGGGTCTGATCCAGGAAATTATAATGGCTCTCGGCATTTGTGGCACATAAGCCATTCACCGATTCTTTGAATATTTCGGAAGGTGACAGAAAAGATAAATACCTGGCAAAATTTTGTTGTTTTTCGAGCTTTGTAATGTAAGCTTTGCGAAAGCTCCACTTTTTATCAGCATAATCAACCCGCAAAGGTTCAGTAAACTCATTCTTTAACTTTATTTTTTCAAAAGAACTTTTCGATGCACCCCCAATTATGTTAAATCCATCTCTGCTGTCCCATCTTGTATTCCATTGCATATCCCAATCTGCTCCAGGTAACTTTTTTTCATATTCCTCGGTTTTTTTTAAATACTCATCATTCAATTCTTTGATATTAAATTCCAGATTTTCTACCGATCCTACCTTCACAAAACTTTTCGCCGAATAATTCGCAAGATTAGGTACGATAAACAAAAAGGTGATCCAAAGTACCAGGCAAATCACAATGCCTGTTCCGGAATGACGGACCCGGGACGATACAAACAGACCGATGACCATGAAAAGAACAAGAAAAACCATGCTTAAGAGGAAGATGAGTCCGATGCGCAGCCATTCGGAAGAAGTAAAGTGAATATCGGGGTAAAACATAATTACCAGGATGCATAACCCATAACTGAACAATAACATAGGCAACAAGGTAAAAAACGTGCCCAGCATTTTCCCTGCCAGAACGGATGCCCTACTAACCGGGTTGGCTAGCATCATTTTCAATGTACCTGTTTCCCGCTCCCATGTACAAATATCGTAAGTGAACAGGAACGCCATAAGAGAGATAATGATGATGAGCACGGAAATAAAGTCGAACGTAAAAAAGCGATTCAGAAAAGGATTATCACGACTTTCGGCTTTTCCTTCGCTCATCATGGGAATATCGCTGAACAGGATTTTTACCTGGTTTCCCAGGTTGTAGCTTACCCCACGTGCAAAAATACTAAGTGGGCCTGGTTTCTTTACAATCACCGGCCGGTAGGCAGAATAAACCTTGACAATGTTTTTATCATCGACCTGTTTTTGTTCCGTTTCATACATGCTTACCTTGCTCCTGTACTCGTTGATGCTAATGATAATGGGAAAAGGTATAAGCAGCAGACATAACAAGAAGCCGGTGATAAACCGCGAGGTAGACATGTTATGAAAAAGTTCTTTGGATGCAATTCGAAGAATCATAACCTGATTTTTATACTTTTTCAATTACCATTTCATGCATGTAATTCATATAGATCTTTTCGAGATCGTCTTCGAGGAATTCTTCGCGGGTACGCACCATTACCAGGCGGCCTTCTTTCATAATGCCGACCCGATCGGCGATATTTTTCGCACGGAAAATATCGTGTGTGCACATGAGTATGGACTTGCCCTGACGTTTCTGGTTCATTAGTATTTGCAGCAGCTCGGCGGCCGCTTTGGGGTCAAGGCCGGCTGTCGGCTCATCGAGCAGAATATTGGGCGCATCCTTGATGATAGCTATGGTTAGTCCAACTTTTTGGCGCATCCCTTTTGAAAAGGTTTTAAGCTTTTTCTCGAAAGCTTCTTCCTGTAAACCTACTTCGCGCATGTGCATATAATAATCTTCTTTGGTGAGATCGGTCTTACCGCCCAGTTTGGCAAAGAAATCGAGGTTCTGACGTGCGGTGAAATTTCCGTAAAGCATTACATTCTCACTCACGTAGGAGACGTATTTCTTTGACTCCAACGGTTCTTTCGTCACATCGATACCGTTAATCAACGCTTTCCCGCCAGTTGGCTCAATAAAGTTGAGAAACAGGTTGATGGTGGTGGTCTTCCCGGCACCATTGGCTCCCAGAAGAAAAAATATTTCACCTTCTTTAATCTCGAGGTTTAATGCGTCCAGCGCTAACTGCTGGTCCTCGTAACGTTTTGTTAAATCGATTGCCTGTAGCATAATTATTTGAATTAGAGTTTAATGTTTAGAGTTGTTTTCATTCTATTAAGGTTTCAGTTGAAAGCTTAATCTCCCAGTTTTAAGGCCTTCCAAATGCCGGGTGTAATCTCATTCCTTCCGCTACATTGGTCTTCTTTCAGGATGAAAGTTACAGTCTCTTTTATAACCGAAATAGTGTATTCCCCTTTCATTCTACAACTTGAATCAGTTTCAAAGGTCAGCAAATCTCCTTTCAGCGAAAAGGTTCCTGTTATGGTTTCATTATTAGATTTCAAGGTGACCGTGTAAGTTAAATCCTTTGTAAACTCCAATTGAACAGTGCCAAATTGGTCATGTGTTTTTACCCATGGGTGTTTTGTAAGTACCTCCAAAGTAGAGGAAACCTGCACCTTCCCAGCCTGTTGGGCAGGTAGTAATTGGGCGAAACAGATAAGAATAATTGTAAAAAAAATGGTCTTTTCCATTTGGTTTAGATTTATGGGTTTAGATTATAAAGATTAAATCTGATCACTGTCTACCTCTTGCTGATCTTTATCCCAAACACAACAATACCTACTAATACCCCGACTAAAAGCAGGATCAGCATAATGGTGCCAAATATTGGGGTACGGGCTTCCACCTGGATACGCATCGTTTTGTCCTCGGTTTCGACCGTACGGTTATTGGCCGTGGCCTGTGTTTTTATTTTTACTTCCTGGGCGCCGACATTCACATCATCGGGGGGAAGTATGCTCAGCATTACTTCCTGTTCCTTGCCGGGAGCCAGGGTGATAATCACATCCGGCACAATAACTGTCTTCCAGTTAAGCGGGTTTTCGGTTGTAATTTTGATATTATCAAGGATACGTGTTCCGTCATTCATCACAGTGATTTTCATCGAAAGGCTATCGCCGGTTTTAATTTCATGATAAAGTGAGGGTGCTTTAACAGTAATACGGCCAACTCCCTTTGGAATAAGTTCCAGTTTGATTTTGCCAGCTTGAATCTGATCGATTTCTTTTTGGGTCATATTACGGGTATCGCCAAGTTTGTTGTATTCTGCATCGCTCAGAACTATTACATAGAAATCGAGGGGTTTGTCAATCTTAATATCATCGTCTTCGCGGTCGGGTAAATAAGCTTTCAGTGAAAGTTTACGGATATTCACACCCTGATTGAATCTAAGCTGTGACAGGCGGGCGTTATTGTCGGCGTCATAAAGATCGTACGATACCTGCCGGGGCAGATTGACCACCATGAACCTGTACACATCATCGGACGAAGAGTAACGTTCAAGGCTCAGGTCATACGAAGCGGATGAGCCCAAATCGGTCTCCTGAGCGAATTGAGAAGCAGTGATAGCCACCATATTGGCAGAAGCATCTTTTTCGAGGTAAATATTCTTAGTATCTTTTTTACCATTGTAGTTTAATACAACCTGAACGCTTTCGGCATCGCGTAACAGATTAAAATCAGCCATTGCAGTTGCGCCGTTGTCGATATAGGGAATACGTATTTCATAAGGCGACCCAATGATTGTGTTGTCAGTAATATTGTTGATGGAAACAAAAATATTATACACCTTGGCTGTTCGCATTTCAGGAGTAAACACATCGAAATGTTGTTCGAACTGCCTGATGTAATCCTGGTTTCCTTCCGTGGAACTGCGAAGGGTTAATTGTACTCTTTTTTCAGCTTTACTGTTTTGATATTTAACGGCTTTTTCGATAATAATATACGATTGTTGTGAAATGAGCTTCAATATAAGCTTTTGATAGTCGACCTCCTTTGATAAGGATTCATTTTTAGAGTTATTGAACTCAGCGAGCGATATGGCTTTCTGGTCGTAAAGTTCTTTATCATTATCGTATTTCTGTTTGGCAATTTCGTAGGCGGCACGGGCCTTTTTCAGATCCAGGGCGATACCTGCCTGGTCTTCCTGTGAGTGTCCGTGGATTTGTATTAAAAGAAGGCAAATAATAAAAAAGATAAGTCGTTTCATTATTATAAATATTTAAATATTCCTATAAGCTCTTACAGTGATTCGAAATCCTGTCAGCGTTGAGATGGTTCCGAAACCACATAACTTTTATTATTCTCAAAATCCCACATCGTTTTCCGTTTTAAATTATTTATTGAAAGCTGGTAGCCGATAAATGCATCAAGATAATCTAATTGAATGGTTGCAAGTCTTTCCTGCTCTATTGTGAGGTCCTGGTTTGAAATATCACCGTTTTCGAAACGGATTTGGCTTATCAGGTACGTTTGCCGGGCCAGGTCAAGATTCTTTTGGTGAATATTGAGCTGTTCTGAAGATTCGATAACTGATCTTATAATTTCACGTACTTCCCTTCGTATAGTAACTTCCTGATTCTCTTTATAAAGTTCTTTCGATTGGAGATTCAATCTTGCCTGCTTAACTTTCGAAGAGCCCCGTCCCCAATCATAAATTGGCACAGTGAAAGAGAGTGCGATACCCCGGTTAGGTGGACGATTCCTGATATTATCGAACGACGATTGAACCAATTGTGTAGTTGTTCCTGTTCCAAGCGTACTAATACCTGTTAAATCGTAATATGCTGAAATATTCCCGTGAAATTCACGTATGCGTTTAGCCCTATCCACCTCAATTTTATAAAGGTTAATGTCCGCCTCTGTTTCCTTTATTTCGAGCCTGTTCTTCAGGGCTTCATCAGTGGCTTTTTGTTCATCAATCAGAATAGGTTTATACTCAAGGTCAGTTACAATCCCTATTTTACGATTGAGATCAAGGCCTATCAGTTGCTTAAACCGGTCTTCCTCGTTTTGCATCTGGTTAATGGCTTTCAGATAGGCGGCTTTATTCTGTGCTACTGAAACTTCAGCACTCATCACATCGCCCTGGGCCATACGTCCGCCTTCCAGTTTCAATTTGGCTATGCGGAACGATTCTTCTGAATTTGTAAGTTTCTCCAAGGCAATTTCCACTTGTTTCTTACTGCGATATAATGTATAAAATTCCTGGGTTACATCATACACAATGTCCATTTGTGAGCGTGTATAATAATGTTCCGATTTTTGATAGTTATATTCTGCCTCACGTAAGTTCTCACGCAATTTGTTTTTGGTAAATATTGGTTGGGTAAAATATAACGAAAACTGGCTATTAAACAGATCATTTTTTAATGTACTATTGTCACTTGCGAGCACTGTGGTAAAGTTGCGACGAAATGGGTTTGTGGATAAGGATAAATTTCCACCGGTAGGTAAAACATATGTAAAACCCAGGTATCCGCCAACCTGCAGAGATCCGTTAGAGTTATAAACAGGTAAACCATTAGCCTGTTCTATTTCCGTCACCGATTCATGCCATAAAGGTGCATCTAAATTCAGATCGAGCCGTGGTTTAAACATTGCCTTATAATAGCTGAAATAATATTGCATAGCATGCTTATCTATCTCAAAGGAACGGGTTGAATAGCTTTCGCCTAAAGCAATTTCAATAGCGCTGGGGCAGGTAAGAAAGAGAGTATCCTGCGACTTTGCCGCTCCTGATAACATTAGTAATCCAAATGCCAGAAACTTAAAACCTTTCACTATTACTTTTTAAGATGTCAGCTTATTTATTGAAGGTTCTAGTACAATACTTATGCCAAAAGGATTAAAATACTTATATTCAATTTATTATAACGATTAAGCTAAATTTTAAATATGTTTTGAATGAGTAATTCTGGTAGATATTGAGTAATTATTTACCCATAATCAAATTGGTTTATTTGGGAAAGAAGAATTCATTTCTTACTTTTAGATTTCATAATAAGTGGTTATGTTTTTCAAACAGGGGAACAATGACTTAAACCAAAATCTTAAAAGGTTTTTGTCTGAAATGAATGAATCGTTTTCGATCATAACTGACCTGGAACAGCTTAAAGATAATTTTTCGGCCAGATTAAAGGAACTGTTGAAGACAGATCACATCTATATACTAATGCTAAATCCTGATTTGAACAGGTATTTAACGGTCGAAAATATTATTACCAACTCACACCCAAAAGACATTTTATATTTCAATACTTCGGACAAATTAATCTTTTGGCTTTCGGTAAATAAAACTTTTCTTGAGATAAATCAAAATGCACAAGTATTTGATTTTTTTACCAGACGAGAACAGGAATTGCTCAAACAGAGAAAAATCTCGCTAATCTATCCATTTATAGTAATGAACCAGGTACGTGGAATGGTCTGTATTTGTAATAAAGAAAACAATGTTCCTTTTAATGATAATGAATTGCAATACTTAAAAATATTTCTCGATCAGGCTGGTTTTGCCTTCGAAAATGCATTGCTTTACCAGGTACAAAAAGAACGAACCAGAAAAATGTACCGGGCTGACCGTTTAGCTACCCTCGGGGAACTCTCTGCGGGAGCTGCCCACGAGATACGTAATCCACTTACTTCTATTCGTAGTTCTATCCAGTTTTTAAAAAGGAAATTTAATGATTCGACGGATATAGAGATGGCCAATGATCTTATTTCTGAAGTAGACCGTATTAATGAGATTATCGAAGGGATGCTATCATTCGCCAAACCTCAGCCGTTGAAGAAAGAAAATACACAATTAAAAACTATTCTTTTGCAAACCATTCAACTGGTCTCAAATACAGCACGAAAAGAAGGTATAGAAATATGTCTTAATTATCAGGCAGAGAGGGAAGATATATTTGCTGATCCCAGCCAGTTAAAACAAGTATTTCTGAATATAATTATGAATTCCATTCAAGCAATTGAAAGTGAGCCAGGCAAAATTGATATTAATATTATTTTCTCTGATGGGCAGTACAGGTATACTCCTGAATATCTGATAGAAGTCATTGATAATGGGAAAGGGATACCTAATGAGAACATAGATAAGATCTTCGACCCTTTTTTCACAACAAAAAATGAAGGAACCGGCCTCGGTTTATCTATTTCGTATGGTATTATTAATCAACATGGTGGCGATATTGAATTTTTCAGCAATCCTGGAATAGGTACCAAAGCTAAAATTAGAATTCCAGTTAAATAATTTGTCAGGCGAAGTTAATTATATACGAAATTGTCAGATGTTTATGAAGAATCCACAAATATTAATTGTTGACGACGAAGAAAAAATCAGAAAGGTACTTACCCGTTTGCTCGAAGACGAAGATTATCGTGTGAAATCAGTTGAAAACGGGCAAAAAGCCATAGCAATATTACACTCTTATAAGCCCGATATAGTTTTGATGGATCAAAACATGCCCGGACTTAATGGGATTGAGACACTGGTTACTATAAAAGAGAAAAATCCATTCTTAACCGTTATTATTATTACCGCCCACGGTGAGGTCTCTCTTGCTGTAGATGCCATAAAGAAAGGCGCTTATGATTATCTCGAAAAACCTTTCGATAATGATAAACTCCTTTTATTAATTAAGCGTGCAATAGACCATCAACGGCTTACAGTTGAAATATCGGACCTTAAACGAAAGCTTGTTGAACAGAAGTCGTTCGATTCGATTATTGGGACGGATGGAAAAATGAAAAAGGTAATTGAACAGGCCAAATGTGTAGCAGATACAGATACTACAGTGCTAATTCAGGGTGAAAGCGGAGTGGGAAAAGAAATAATTGCAAACGCCATACATCAGACAAGCCGACGAAAAGAAGGACCATTTGTCGCAGTAAACTGTGGCGCTATTCCATTAAGTCTTATTGAAAGCGAATTGTTTGGCCACGAAAAAGGGTCGTTTACGGATGCTAAGGAAACAAAACCCGGAAAATTTGAACAAGCCAATAAAGGTACTTTATTTCTTGATGAACTGGGAGAATTGCCTCTCGACGCACAGGTAAAATTATTACGGGTTTTGGAAGATAAAAAAATCACAAGAGTAGGAGGAATAAAACCTATTCCTGTAAATGTAAGGATTCTTTCGGCAACCAATAACAACCTGGAAGAGAGAGTTCAAAAGGGTAGTTTCCGTCTGGATCTTTATTATCGCTTAAATATCTTCCCGATTCAAATTCCCCCTTTGCGCGAAAGAAAGGATGATATACCTCTGTTTATTGAGCATTTTATAAATATGTTCAATTGTGAATTAGGTCTTCATGTTAAAAATATGTCCAAAGAGGCTGTTGACAAATTGCTAAATTACAATTGGCCCGGGAATATCAGGGATTTACAGAATGCCATACAAAGCGCCATGATACTATGCAAGGAGGGAACAATAACCCGTGAACATTTGCCAATGAGAATTAAAGGATATCCAGTAATAGACGGAACTAAACTTAAATTTGACTCCGGGTTGGATGAAAACCTGAAATCAATTAATTCGAAACTTGAAAAGGAACTAATTATTGAAGCCCTGAGTAAGTGCAATTATAAACGCACCGAAGCTGCCAATCTTTTAAAAATAAGCAGAAAAACTTTATTTAATAAAATGAAACAGTACGATTTATAACAGATTGACCCGGATATTAATAACTTCGATACTTTTATCCATCTTTTATTCAATCAATACAGGTTAAACAAACAATATTTTATTAAAGATAAGAAATTTATAACAATTGCAAGTAGCGACTTTTCTCATGTTGCTTTAGATATGTCAAATGGGTATCCAGTAAATGTTAAACTCTAAATCAGGGCTCTCTTTGTCTAATTTTTGCCATTTTCGTGAAAGACGTAATTGTCTTGGTAGAGGCAAAAAATTTTGTATTGCCTTGTGCCTAACGTTTTGCAATATGGCATGAAGCGGATTTCGAGTGATTCACTATCAAACCGAGATGAAGCTCAAACGAGCTAAAACCGCACCAATTAAGCACTTCACCGCTTTTTGCTATATTGCGTGTTAGTGGCTGGTTGTTTCTCATTCTATAAGTTTTAATTCACTCAAAATATCTTTCGTAATATTATATCGAGCTTGATTTAATTTAATAAAATCACTCGTCTTATAATTCATTGCATAAAAATACGGTTTATTATCTTTCTCTATGTATCCAACTAACCACATGATTAGTTCAGTATCAGATAATCGACCTGTACCAGATTTTCCACTTAATTTGTATGAATCTGTCTGTTCTATTGTTATAATATCTTTAACAATATCAATCGATTCTCTCGATACAGATAAGTCATAGTTATAAAATTTTCTTAAAAATTCAACCTGTTGGTTTGCTGTAATTCTAAATTGACCAGCTATCCAGAATCGTGTCGGCGGTCCAGTCAAGTCCTTATTACCATAATCAAATGAATTCACATAATCTTGATATTTTTCAATGCCAATTTGTTCTGCAAATCCAATATGAACCCATAAACATGAATATTTCATTGCTGTTTTTAAAGTCTGATCCTGATTCCAAGGTTGATTTGGCCATTCATGTCCATCCCATTTAATTATCTGATTTGTATCCTTAACAATCTTTTCCTCTAGGGCAATTATCGAGTGAGGAATCTTAAACGTCGAAGCAGGTAAGTACCCCGTATCGCAAAGGTTTGAGTTATATTTTATATATTCATTGTCTGTCAGATTATACAAAACAAAGCATCCATCAACACCATATTTGTCAAAATGCTTTTTAAAATCCTTCTCAATCATTTTTTGAGAGAATCCCGTTTGAAAAATCAATCCGAGTATTAGAACTACTATTACTTGTCTCATTTTGTTTATTTGTTTGCAGTTGGTTTCTTGATAGCTTGCCGCTAACGGGAGTTTGTCTATTAACCTTTCCAGGGAGTTAAATATTCTTCTGATTCAGGCCGGTATCAGCAAACCCGGGAATTTGTTATTCCAGACTGATAGCCGGGGGAAAATTGTCTTAGAATAATCGATTCCTGGTCTGACAAGGTCTAGTAAATCAGTGGGGTGATATGCCGGACGACCGTTTTCGACAAAATCCTTCTGAATCCATAATCTTTAATAGAAAGGCTATCTACAAAAAGGTCTATTATCCTCACTCCATTATCAGGGTCAATGGATTGGTCCAGTGAAACAGGGGAAAGATTAATCTGATTTCTGCTATGTCCTTGTATGAATTTCATGTAGTTAAGTTACAAAACCCACAGCTTTTTGAAGAATCCCCAGCCCCATAGTTATCAACAAAAAGGAGAGGTTTTTAGACAGTCTGACGGTCCGGCAATAAAATTAGTAGGTGTTGCTGAGAGAATGGAGGTTGTGACCAGAAATTTTTAATCAGGGCAGGGTCCCGGCACACAACCGGAATGAACGAAGCATGGCGCATTTTTTGCAAGTCCAGGTACAAGTTTTCTGAGTTTTACGAGTGTCGCGGTACAAATTTTATTGCGAGCAGGAAACAAGTCAAGGTACACAAAGTTTTATAGAAAGCAGGTGTGCGGTCCGGATTTGTCATGCAATAATTTGCTGTCTAGGAAGCAGACCCAAATTGCAAAAACCATGACAAGCTTATTAATTTTAGCACTTATGATAAAAGCATAGTCTCAGGTGCGTTATCAATAATTAATGTAAATTATCGTACGAAAACTAAATACATGAGACTATGCAAACACAAGTTACAAAAAAAATTGATTCCAGCGGCAAAGATCTTTTTATTGGATTAGATGTTCATAAAAAGAGCTGGAGTGTTACCATCCTCGTTGAGGGAATGGAACACAGGACCTTTACACAACCTCCTGATCCCAGAGCATTGTATAATTATCTCCAAAGAATGTTTCCCGGTGGCAACTACTACAGTGCCTATGAAGCAGGATTTTGTGGTTATAGAATTCATCGTGAATTAAATGATCTTGGGATAAAGAATATTGTTATAAACGCAGCAGACATCCCTACAAGTCAGAAAGATAAGTTACAAAAACGCGATCCGATAGACAGCCGTAAAATTGCCAGGGCACTTGAAAAAGGGATGTTACGCACCATCCATATATTTGACAGGGATATGGAAGAGCTTCGCAGTTTAAACAGGACAAGATTCTATTTAATGCGAGATTTAAGAAGGAGTAAGAACAGGATAAAAAGCTTTCTTCAGTATTACGGGGAATCAATCCCGCCGGAATTTGATAATAACCAGTGGACATTAAAGTTTTTATCGTGGTTAAAGCAGGTAAAAATGCAGACAATGAGTGGTCAGGATGCATTCTCAAATCTGATTCGTTCATATGAGTATCACAGGGAACAATTGCTGACCTTGAGTCGACAGATCAGGCAAAGGATCCGGGAATATGACAATGAGCTTTATTCATTGTTAAAATCAATATCTGGAATAGGTCCTCTGACCTCATCAGCATTAATAACAGAACTGGGTGATATAAATCGTTTTCCTCATATTGACCATCTAAGCAGTTTTGTAGGGTTGATCCCCAGGGTAAGAGAGAGCGGAGAGACAATTCATACCGGTGGAATAACATTCCGGTGTAATACATTTCTTCGAACATTACTAATTGAAGCTTCCTGGCAGGCTGTCCGAATGGATCATGCCCTGATGCAGTATTATCAGAAACATCTTATAAATAACAAAGGGCATAAAGTTATAATCAAAGTGGCACGAAAACTATTAAACAGGATAAGATATGTAATGAAAAACAGAATGCCTTATGTAACGGGAGTTGCATAATAACAAAAACCTATATTATCAAAAACAATGAGGGATAGCGCAAAACACGGCATGTGACATATAGATTACAAACTTTAGCTTACGCACCCTTACCTTTAAAAAATGACAAGTGATTGCGGCAGAGTAGTAATTCTGACCACAGATAGCAGCGTGATTTTATAGGATTTATATTGAAGAAGTTTATAAGGGATTTTTATTTAAATTTGAACACGACTGGGCCGTGCTTTTCATAGCATTGACCGTGTTAGCTTTAGTGATTTGTTATTTTATTCTTAAAGAGGTCTGTCTGAATCTCTTGGCAGAGTGGTGTACTGTTAGGATATGAACAGTTAATGAACTTGTGATTTTATATATGATTCTATAATTGCCAAAAATAATCTCTCTTATTTTGTCATTTTTACCAACTTCTGGCACCATCCTACCTATTCTGGGATTGTTTTCAAGGTATTTGGTTACATCAATAATTCTTTCAAGAGTTAATGATGCATATTTTATTGAATCTTTGGAAATATATTCAGCAATTGATTTTAAATCAGTTAAGGATCTTTGAGTCCAGATTACTTTAACCATGTTTTAAGTTCTTTCTTAACTTGGTCGGTTGTAAATACTTTTCCTTCCTCAATATCTTTTAATCCTTCCTCAATTTTATTTAGAACAACAAGTTCTTCGACTATCTGGTCAACTGTGAAATTTTCCGGTAATCTATCAATTGTCCTTTTTACTTTGTCTTTGGTTAACATGATTGTTTAGTATTTTGTACAAAGATAATAAAAAGAGAGATGCCAAGAGACCTGTATTTATGCAGGGGCTATCTCATTAAAGCTAACGGGAGTTTGTCTATTAACCTTTCCAGGGAGTTAAATATTCTTCTGATTCAGGCAGGATAAGCAAGCCCGGGAATTTGATATTCCAGACTGATAGCCGGGAAAAAATTGTCTTATAATAATCGATTCCTGGTCTGACAAGGTCTAGTAAATCAGAAGGATGATATGCCGGACGACCGTTTTCGATATAGTCCATTCTAAATCCATAATCTTTAATAGAAAGGCTATCTACAAAAACGTCTATTATCCTCACTTCATTATCAGGGTCAATGGATTGGTCCAGTGAAACAGGGAAAAGATTAATCTGGTTTCTGTTATGTCCTTGTATGAATTTCATGTAGTTAAGATACAAAATCTACAGCTTTTTGAAGAATCCCCAGCCCCATAGTTATCAACAAAAAGGAGAGGTTTTTAGACAGTCTGACGGCCCGGTGGGTATGAGCAGTAAGCGTTGGTGCGCATCCCATCCGGTCACTGGTCCTGATACTTTAGCCGGGATCCCGATAGCTATCAGAGATTTTTTAAGTGATATTCATTTTAGTAAAAATCTTATTTAAACCTGAAATCCAATTTATAATTATAAAGCCAGGGGACCTTTGGGTTAATTCCCTCAGATATTAACTTGGTCGGCAAACTCTGGTAATGATTATGCAAATTTAGTCCTTTTGGCGCATTATAACACGTTATAATAATTGTATCATCTTTTACCCTGATATCTCCATCTGTTTTTGCGAACACCGCCTCTGCCAAATGAGTTGAATTCCAACGTTTATACGGTTCGGAAAGTTTTTGTCTAAACTGATACGTTGCCGCCTGCGCCAGTAAAGCCAAAGACATTTTGCCATACCGTATATTCAGATTAAATGTTGAAGCTCGATCAAACCCCATAGCACCGTCAAAATTAAAAAAGTCTTCTATCGACCACCTCTCCCGGTACATTTCACTTATCAGTACTGTTGCTGGTTTATCAGATAGGGTTAAGAA
>Ga0307377_10004321_pt1 | contig 15600 bp, 43 predicted proteins | sample TR3MG_FD_202535 | JGI IMG/M metagenome (GOLD analysis project Ga0307377, IMG submission 202535) | Soil microbial communities from Risofladan, Vaasa, Finland - TR-3 | ecosystem: Environmental > Terrestrial > Soil > Coastal area > Acid sulfate soil | place: Finland: Risofladan, Vaasa | collected... | reverse complement strand
CCGACTAATCCTACAATAACGGGGTATATTGTCTATGCTTATATGGGCTTACCTGCTTTTAAGGTACATGGTACTGAAAGAGTCTTTAAGAAAGAGAGTGAAGCCAAAAAATACGCTAAGGCGTTGAGGGAACTTATCAAGGCTTAATAATCCCGGGAGGTAAGAACAGTGGCTAAATCAATTAAAAGGGTATTAAGTAGGGACACTTGGAAAGGCCGTAAATATTATGACTATGTAGTGACGTACAATAATCAACGTAAGATATTCTTTGGGTATCGAAGGCAGGAAGCCATCGTAAAGAAAGAAGCCCAAGCCTTCTATGATAGTTTGCCCGGGAGACTAAAGAAGATCAAACCGCCGAAGTATAAAAGAGGCGACTTGGTTTATAGTTATCAAAATCCTACAGTAAAACGACCTGTTAGCCATGTATTCCCATCTGATGATCCAGAGTATTCTCATAAATACAAATTGGCATTACAGGATAAAGATGGGTATAGTTACTCATCGAAGTATTTGAATGAAGAAAGCCTGTCAAGGCGTAAAAAGAGTTAGATAATGGGTAAGCAAGCGAAGGAAATGAGGGAAGCTCGGGCAAAGCGTATGGGCCATATAGATGATAAGTTGAAGGTCAAACGCACTGGGGCTCCATGGGGAGGCACTGGTGGTAGAGGAGGAGTACGGAAAAGGAAATTAGGGAGGTAAGAACAATGGGGAGATTGATAGACCTGCCGAAGAAGGGCGAAGTTAAGAGAATAAGTAGCAAGAATGGTATAAACGCCGTTGTCAAAAAGTCAGGGAGAGCTTGGGTGATTCTCTACGGAACCTACATTCCTGCTAGTGCAAATTGGAGCAAGGCTAGATGGGGTAATGCGGAGCAGACAAGGGCGGACATCGCTCATTTTAAGGAGTATGGTACGGTTAAGAGAGTGAAAGGAACAAGCTGGGCATAAAGGTTTTTGGAGGTAAGAACAATGACGGCTATAATAAAGGATTACAAAGTTGGTCAGCAAATGAGAAGGTTTACCTTGGCTATTACAAGGGTTAACCATGCCACAGCTAAGGAAGAAGCTCGTAAATTGCGAAAAGCAGGGCTGACTGTGCGGATGGATAAGGAGCCCGATGGAAAATACAATCTGTATTCGAGATGGAATTAGCTTGATTTTCGGAGGTAAGAACAATGGCACAGCAGACATTAACTAAGGCGAAAGCTAATATAAAGAAAATCAGGTACTTACCCCGAATGCCTTTCTACGGAAGGGAAAATCATGTCCGTATAGCGGAACTAGCCAAGGCAGGATTGAGATTTCTGGGAGATAAAGAGCCTGCTGATAACGATTTCATTGTTGAGGAGTATGGCTTGGTTAGTGTGAAGCCGATAGTCCTTGAATACCAGAGTGGCAATAAAGAAACGGTCTGGGTAGGTAAAGCGGTAACAGCAAAAGGTAAGGCAGAACTGGATCGTTTAATTGGTGATAAACTCCCATGGATAGGGGAGCGTGATGATCTTCCTGCGGAATTTAAGCGTATGTATGTTAAGAGTAAAGCCCAGACCATGAGGGACGATGCAAAACGCCAGAAGAAAGAAATGGCTGATTTGAGGAGCAGGGGAAAGGCTATGGCAAAAGTAGCATCTATTGACGAATTAAAACGGTTTAGAAGTGATGCGGTGTCTGTTCTTAAATACGAAAAAGGACCCGTTATGATAGCTCGGAAGGAACTGGAAATTCAGATCATTGATAATGAACTGGCAAGCCGGAAAAGGAAGTCTGTGAAGAAGCCAGTCAAGCGAACCAGAGCCAAGAAACCCAGCATGAGTATTTCAGGGAGTAGGAGGTAAGAACGATGATAGGGAAAGGAGTTTTTCGCCAAGGAGTTATTACTCCCAAAATAGCTACAAAGGATAAGCCATTCAAAAATGGAAGAAATGCAAAGCGATATGATTTTGCCGAAAGGTATTTTATAAAGCAGGGTGAGACATCTAATAGACTCGCACCTCTGGCAATACAGAAGAAAACAATACATTTATCCAATGCAGATAAAGTGGCTTGGAGGTTGTTTGTAGAAGGCAAACATAAGGTTCAATCAGGTAGTTTGATGGACTGGAAACTAGAGGAAATGTCACAGGAAGTTCTTGGTCGATTATGGAAGAAATATAAGAAATAGCTTTAGGAGGTAAAGAACAATGGCTATAAAAATATTTACACTACATAAGCATTGGCTTGACTCGAATGGCCGGGAACATAAGGTCAAGGTAAAGACCGGCACTATTCCTGAATTAAACAAATGGGCCAAGGCACGACATCTGAAGTTCGTGAAGGATAGCTCTTTATTTGGGGGATACTATCTAGGGCCATCGGATGAGTGGTATCAGGGAGATGTTGTTACCGGATTAAAAACTAAGCTACCATTGGCTAAGGTAGATAACAAGGGGTACTGGTGTTACACTTGCAATCGCTACCACAAACGGAGTAGTGCTATTGGTAAGAGCCATTCTAAGGACCCGAAGCATTTTCTGTTAAAGAAGAAGTCTTATAGGAGGTAAAGAACGATGGGTAAGAAGGGGAGAAAGAATAAAAAGAAACCCAAGAAAGCAAAGAAGGGAGGTAAGAACAATGGGGACAAAGCTAACACTTGAATGGTTTAAATATAAAAGGGATGCGGAAAAGAGGGCGAAGAAACTGCATCCTGATGATAAGTTCCCTGATAGGTGGGTGATGAGAACGAGAAATGATAAAGAGGAGTGGGGCTACGGGGTTATAAGAGGTAAATAGGAGGTAAGAACAATGGCTAAAATGGGGAGATGGTCAAAGCATAGGGATAGGGCATCAGCACTATCCGAAGCCAAGAGGTTACGGGACATGGGCTTTAAAGCAAAGGTGGTTACTATTAGCTCTTATGAGGTTCATTCCGATAGACCTTCATTATGGAAGAAGTAATGAAGCAGAGATTTGGCTATCGAAGTGGGGGAATAGGGGAATATACAGGGGGAGACCCTGAGGAAGCGAGTTTAGCTTGGAAGGCCTTAGATTATGAATATACAGAACTGGGTAATGAGCACTTACTTGAAGATGTAGCGAATTTCTTGGGGATAGCCCCATCTTCGTGGGCTATTGTTTTAGGTGAGTTCAAGAAAAGGCATGGTACCACACCCGGTATATGGTTAACAACAACTAAGAAGGGTGCAAGGCTGTATAAAGAATTTGGGGACCCCTATAGAGTCCCTTATTATAAAGAGGATATTATCTCGGACCTTGGCGAAGACGGAATCTTTGTTTTAGACAGGAGGGGTAGCCCGAAGTCAGGCAAACCACAAGGGAAAGCTCGTAAGAAAAAAAGAGTTAAGGTTAGAAAAAAGAAAGCTACCATGAGTATATCGAGTTCTAGGAGGTAAGAACAATGAGAGCAGGTAGAGGTCACATTATTTGGTCTAGTGATGGCTCGGTGCGTACCAAGAAAGGTGCCAAGGTTGCTCGGACTATAACCTTTAGAGGAAGAAGGTATAAATTGGTGGGTGCAACGGGGAGTAAGGCAGAGGCTAACCGCAGTGCGTCTGGGTATCGCAAGCAATTTGGTGGTGCAGTTGTTCGTAGGCTGGAACCCGGAAACTTCGGTATTTATGCTGGTGGTACTTTTGGGAAATAACACTCAGGGAGGTGAGAACAATGGCCAAGAAGAAAGGGAAAGACCCACAAACCTTCACGTATGGAGGGCATCGATACCGTATCTTTCATATAACCAATACAGAGAAACGAGCCCACAATGCTAGGGCTAAAAGGTATGGATTATCGCATGCATCTTACAGGACAGCAGTAAAACAACTCAGTGATGGTAGGTGGGTTGCTGGAGAGAGATAATTTCGAGTTTCGGGAGGTAAGAACCAATGGCTATAATAGGACAATCAGTTGTAAAGATTAAAGCTGGCGACAGGATGTATGGAGGTCGCAGGCATTATCTCGATCTGGTATATACGGATAAGACTGGCGCAAAGGAACATGCCCAGAGGATGCGTAAAAAAGGCCGGACTGCCCGGGTTGTGAGACTCAAGGGTAAGTACTGGGGAATATATGTTTTGAGTCTGAGGAGGTAAGAACGATGGCAGAGAAGATATATAGAAAAGGGACCGTACAATGTAGCCAGCGTTGGGGTGGAGGTGCTAAGGTCGAATATAAGATAGTGAAATCTCCCAAGGCAGTATTGGGTGCGTCCTTATTTTTAAGGGCAAAAAACCGTAAGTGGCAATTTCATGCGAATGTAAAACCATCCATCTCTCGGTCAGGAATAAAGTCTAGTGCTGATTCATATGTATTTAACTTGGGTTGGAGGTAAGAACAATGGCAGGAAAAGCTAGGAGGAAAGGTACTCGGGTTGTTGTATCCAATATACATGTTGGGGTTGCTAGAATCTACGGAGAGAATTATATTGCGAAGGTCATATCATATGAGGATACTCCAAAAACCAAATCCGAAATGAGTGGACGAATCTACACTTTGGAAGTTTTATACGATTCCAAATATCAAGGTAGGAAATTCAAAGCTCCTGCCTCTGTGCTTAGAACGTATAAAGGGTAAAAATAAACTTTGTGGGCAAGAACAATGACAGCAAACGATGATTATAACGATAGATATATCAGAAGGAAACGGGGGGAGAAAGCGACTACCCCTGATTTCTAATACGTGAGGAGGCAAGAACAATGGCAACATCATCTTATTTTATAGAAGGGGTTCCTCATTGGGTCAAGATATTTCGGAATCCTAAAGGATGGATGTACCCTTATAGTTTATCAGTAAAAGATAGTGGGACATGGGGTATATTCTCTCAACACAGGAAGTTGAAGTCAGCACGTATTGCAGGGCAAAAAGTAGCGGTTAAATACAAAACAGGCCATCAGGCATTAACTGAAAATTAGGTCTGGGTTTTTGGAGGTAAGAACAATGGCTACAGTAGCTGAACTAAGACGGAGAGCTTGGGAGAAAAGGCGAAGGGCGGATAATCTATGGAAGGATGCCGACAAGATAACCTTTGGATCAAAGAAGAAGCCCTTTATGGATAAGATTCAGGGGCTGTACGATGATGCTGACAAATTGGATAAGCAGGCCAGTAAGATGGCAAAAAGGGGGGAGGTAGGAACTAATGGCTAAAAAAGACCGAGTTTATAAATGGGTCAAGGGCCTTGCTCAATACAAGAACCTGATTCGAGATTTAGAAAGGCGTGGCTGGGTGCATTATTTAGATTACGGTAGACGCTCAGATGCCTTTAGGGGAGCCGTGGTAAATGGCATAGTAATAGGTCGCCGGGCAGAACATCCCATGGGTGTTGATACATACACGGTTTGGAAAAAGAAATAATCCCGGGGAGGTAAGAACAATGGCGAAGAAAGTTATAGGGACCTATACAAAGTGTCCTAAGTGTAGTAAAAATAAATACAAGAGGGTAATGGGAGGGTATAGAATCTGTGAGAACTGCGGATACAGACACGCTATACGAAAGAAGTAACCCCGGGGGCCCATGTAATCGAAATATACCGGAATGAGTTTTGGGAGGTAAGAACAATGGGTAGTAAAGGCGATAAGAAACACCGTGTTTTTGATAACAAGCGGTATGCCTTACTGTCATACTATGCCAATAAGGCGAGTGCTGTGTATGCTGCCAAACGTTTACGGGAGCAAGGTCGTTTGGCTCGTGTCGTGGTTGTGGTAGTGGATGCTGGAACGAAGTGGGCAAGCCGGACTAATGCAGTCTACTGGAGGAAGAAATAACCTGATTTGGGGAGGTACGAACAATGGGGATACCATTTAAAAAGAGATTTATGGAAAACTTGCAAAGGGACCTGAAGCGTTCCAGAACGGGCAAGAAACAATTTGGGGGTAGGATGTACGGGTTGCTACCTTATAACCAGACCTCAGATAGAAAGGTAGCGTATGCTCGTGCTAAGGATTATAGAGATGAAGGATTAAGGGCAAGGGTAGAGGTGGTAGAAGGTTATTCTGGGAAAAGGTATCAGGTTTGGGTTGCAATAAGTAAATAGATTAATGGGGAGGAGATAAATGGCTCTCGCTAAAACAATTAAGGTAAAGGGCAAGGTATTCAAGTTGGAAGGGCAGTACGATAGTAGTAAGAAGTGGGGGTTCACCAGACATGACGTAGATAATCTTGCTGGTAATTATCAGTTGACAGGCTACGATACTCACGTTGTAAAGGAGAGAGGGCTGGGTGGACCCTATGGTATCTATGTTCGCAAGGTTAGAACCAAATATGGTAAGGCCGTGTGAAATAATCCCGGGGAGGTAAGAACCATGGCTAAATGGAAAGTAGTAGCAAAGAGCAAGAGTATAGCTGGAAGCTATATAGGGTGGAAAAGAGAGCACCCTGAAATACATATAGGGAAACAACCTATGAGGAAGGTTAGCTTAGTACAAGTGAGTTCTACTACATTCCCGACAGTATATACTGTTCTTGCGCAAACAGTGGCTCATAGTGTGTTTGCTCCTCCTCCTTCTCGTGGGACCATGTTATTTAAAAAGAGGGTTCAATATAAGACTGAGCAAGTAGCAGATAATGCGGTGGCACGGTTTAAGAAGTTACTAGCTAAGAAGTTTGACAAGGTTACAGGGGAAGTTTAAAGGGAGGTAAGAACAATGGCAAGGGTAAAGCAAGCGAGTGGTTTATATCAAGTCAGGTACATGCTCTGGTTAATCAGTTTTCCTTATATGACTGATGAGTACTGGTTTTTTGGGCCGAAATCAGGTGCCGAAGCGGAGGCCAAGCGGATAAAGGCAAAGACTAAATGGCCTTATGGTTCTAATATTAAACTCATTAAAGGGTAAGTATGATACATTACAAGGGATACGAAATAGCGGAATCAATCGGGCATGGTAAAGCTGTTAAGGGAACCAAGCGTACAGCAACGATTCAGGTAAGGCAACCAGCATATCAGGATAAAGCGCATAAAGAACGGCGAGGATATTACCTGAGAGCGCAGGTACGCTTTAATGTTGGTGATAGAGAGGGCAGGAAGCAGGCCATTGAGAAGGCAAAGGCTAAAGCAGATACCTTGCGTAGATTATAACTAATGAGAGGTAGGAACAATGGGAATACGCAGACCTTCGATAACAAAAAAGATTGGTAGGCATAGGTATGCGTTATTAAAAGACATGCCTTGTGGTTATAGAGATGCACGGGTAGAGGCAGATAAATTAAGAAAACGCAGTTGGGTAAAAAGCGTAAGGATAATACAATTAAGGTCGGGGTATTTCATATATCATTATCCACAATATCCCGATTAAATGGAGGTAATAACAATGGCTAATAAAAAACGGAGTATGTATGAATATCGGATGTTCGGCGGACAGAGATATGCCTATGATGGGGCATTTGACAGGAAGGTGGGTGCCGAGTTAAGAGTAAAGGCAAACAGGAATATGGGTCTGGCATCGAGAATAACAGAGAGGGTGCATCCCTTGTATCCCGATAAGAAGGAATGGGCAGTTTGGGCAAAGCCGACTAGAAGATATTGGAGGAAAGCCCGGGGGAGGTAAGAACAAATGGCCTTTAAACTGGTTAAGAAAACCATTAATCAATTATCTGTTAACGAAGGAACGTATTGTAGACATTCCGGTAAATACAGTGGGGTAAGTATAGGCCGGGACCGAAATGGGTATTATGCATTCACCCACCGGGCAAGGTCTAAGAGCTACCCTACGGCGGGCAAGATACCCACAAGTACTATAAAATGGATACGTAGCACAGGGTAAAAGGAGGTAAGAACAATGGCTTATGAAGGGATAGCTGAATACAGGCAACTAGGTGGGAAGAAATACGAGTTTCATTCAAGGTATAGCACCAAAAGAGATGCCCAGAGAGAGGCTGTATTTCTGAGGCAGAATGGGTTGTTCAAGGGCGTGAGGGTTGTCCCTTGTCCTAAATCTCCATTTACTGACCCTAAAGTAAAATGGCTCATATACACTCGATGGACTATGCCCAAGAAAAAGAAATAACCCCGGGGAGGTAAGAACAATGGTTAAGAAGATCACAGTAAAAAGGAAAATTACCAAGATACCAGTTTTGTTCCGCAAGTGGGGAAAGTCAGAGGGGGGTGGTATTATCGCCATTTTCCCTATGGAGTTAGGAACAAACAGCCCATATACTTGCGAGATGTACGAGCATGTTGGCCAGCACGGGTCAGGGGACCCATTACGGGTTGTCAGGCGAACCAAGCGTGCTACGCCGTCTGAGTATGCAGGGCTTCTCAAAGAGTTGCGTAGTATAGGATACCGTAATTTAGTAGTCGTTGAGAGATTGCAGTCGAGTTTCTTGGCCGAAAGACGCAGGAAACTAGCAAAGATACGATAAAATATCTCTGGGGGAGGCATGTTAAAAGCGCAGAGAAATTCAACCTGAAAACTATTAAACTACCCCCTAATTATTAGCTCAAGATAGAATAGGCATAGTACGGGAAGTGAGAATTGACTACTTTTTCCAGTGAGGATATAAAACAATTATACAAAGCTGAAGGCAGGATTCCTTATGCTGTGGAGGAAGCTATTAGCAAGTATAAAAAGTGGCGTTTAATCACAATAAACCCGAACAAGATTGATAGCCATATAGACCAATATGCCTTTGAAGGTAAGTCAGAAAAGCCACGTTTTGATAGGATGGTAAGGGCTATTAAAACAGGTAAGGATATTAACCCTATACTAATTGAAAATACAATCCAGCCAGCCCATGCCCATCAAGTAGAAGGAGCTACATTTGAAGAACCGATTGATGGATATGCTAGGTTGGCTGCACATAAGAAGGCCAATATACCAATCAAGGTATTGGTCCCCGAAAGAGTGGCCAAGAGAATATCGGCAAAACATACAAGTAAACGTAAACCTACCCAAAGGGTCAGAACCAAGAAACCAAGCATGAGTATTTCGGGGAGTCGGAGGCAAGAATAATGGCTAAATTACCGGATAATATTAAAAAGGAAAGGTCTTACAGAAGCAGTGGGGCAGTTGCTTATAGTATTAAAGGGGCTCCTTTTGAGGCAATAAGTTATAGTTTAGAAAAAGACTGGGATGGTAATAATCTCAGGGTAGTGAAGTACTGGATGGGCAAAGGTTTAACTGGCCGTGACGCATGGGAAAGCCAGATAGTATTAAAGAATGTCCCTGAATCGATAGCAGAGAGATTCATTTTTTACAAACTTGACCCGGTGAATAATCGTCCTCCGAAGTTCGGCCAGAGCGCAAAAGAAAACAGGTTTGCCCTGAAGGCTCGGAAGAAAGCCTTTATCAGTGATGATCTCCCGGAAATGCTTGAAAAATATGGCAACCCCAAGGCTGGAATTGATGCCTCTGACTTAGAAGACCGGCCCGTACTTCTCTATGGTGGGCAGAAGGAAGGAGTAGTTACCGATGGCTTCATGATGATTATTGATCAGAATGCCTCTGATGATATTCTAGGTGGTATGATAGAGAAAATTATAACTAAAACAGCCAACCAGTATATGCGACTTAATAAAAAGCTATCCAAGCAGGAAGCACGTAAGCAGGCTGAACAATATGTTGAAACTCTCAGAGGTGGCAAGTACCCGGACTGGAAAATCCTGATCCCGAAAGAAATTACGGAGACGTGGAGACCGATAGGAACCTCTGTGCTGGAGAGTGACATTGGGGTAGTTTGGTTCACCAATGGTAAGAATTATGCAACCGTTGATATTGATAAAATAGCTTTATTGTATGAACAGTTGCCGAATATTGACAAGATTACCAGTGCACGGGTCCGGGAGCCCCATGAAAGATATTTTACCGGGGGTCAGCATTGGCAGGCTCATGATGGCCCCATGGTATTTGAGCAAAAGGGTAAGGTCAAAGCGGTTCTTATGCCGGTATTCATAGGGAGAGACAGTATTCCTCAAGCCATTATCAAGGAGGCTAATATTAAGGTAAGGAAAGTCCCAGCCCTTGAGAGAGCTAAGGCAAATATCGAGAAGATGAGCTATGTTCCCAATGTCTATTACAATGAACGGGAGAAGCAGGTCCGTATAGCCGAACTGGCAGTAGCTGGATACAAATATCTCGGGAATGGTAAAAGCCCAGACAGGGGTTATGATAGAGGCTCTGACCTTGATGATTTTCATTACATCCCATTGAAATATGCCAACGGGGCTGAGGAGGAAATTTGGGTTGGCAGGCCGACTACTGCACAGGGCAGGAAGCAACTAAAAGAGATGAGGAAGCTACCGTGGGTAGAGGATGAGTCACTTTCTCCTGAGAACGTTAAGAAACACGTTATGACCAAGGCCGAGACAGAGAAGTTTGATGCTGAGAGGGAGGAAAGGGAGGCCCGGGAACGGCTGGAGCGCAAACAGAGGTTAATCGCTGATACCAGCACAGAGCGTCTGGAGGGTCAGTTAAGAGCCAGTTATGATGATCTGGGAAGGCGTTCTCCGAGTGAGCATGAAGCCTTAGAGCGTATTAACGGCGATATCAAGTTAATTGAAGCCGAGCTAAAACGGCGTAAGGGTCCGAAGCGAACCATAAAAACCCCCAAGAAGATTGACACAGTGACTCTAAGGGGAATCAGGAAAGCGGTAAAGAAAGCACCCCCTAAGAGAAGAAGGGAGCAACCCACTCCTCTGTCTCTCTCTGAGGCACGCCAGATAAATAAGCAGAGGTCATCCCGGTCACAGGCACAGGATAAACGCCAGACAGCACAGAACATTATTCCTCCCCAGAAGGGAAGCCGGTGGGCGAAGAACCCGGGCAGGTATGATATGAGGGGAGTGGATACAAGAAATAATCCCGGGAGGTAAGAACAATGGGTAGGAATAAAGGCTATAGTTTCAGCAGAGATTATTCTGGTGGGGTTCCAGAGTTTAAAAATTTTCAAGGCAGACGGTATACCTATTGGGGAACACACGGGGGAATCAATAAAGGGGAGGCCAAAAAGTCGGCCTTGGATGAGGCTACGGAGTTACGTAGTATGGGGGATCGTGCAAGGGTGATAAAGAACCCAAAGTCTGGTAATTACGTGGTCTACGTAAATCATAAGAAAAAATAAAGCAGGAGAGCGCCAGTAGGAATAGCGGAGCATGTGGAGTAGAGCAGTGGAAGCTCGTCAGCCTCATAAGCTGAAGGTCGGGGGTTCGAATCCCCCCTCCGCTACCAATCCTCAGTGTGATATAAGAGGGGTATGAGGTAAAAACAAATGAAAGGTAAACCTGTAGTCCAGTGCAGGAACTGTAATAATCTTGAGACGTGTAAAGACCCTGATGGTTTGCTCATACGGTGTGGGAAGGGGCACTACGACAGTCCTTTGTATGTGGCTGGTAAGGATACTGGAAGAACGATCCCAGTGTATTATTCTGTACTATCGTTGAAAAGCGGAAACGTAGGTATTCTGAGAGCCACCAAGAAATGTGGTTCAGATTACCAAGTTGTACCGAGATCGCATTAACAATTAAGGAGGAGAGATATGCCTGCCAATATTATTAAAATCAATGATGCTTCTGAGTTCTACGTTGGTGATTCCAAGATGCCTGACCTCTTAAAGTGGCTGAAAGAAAACGGGTCTCCAGAGAACAAAGAGGCTAAAGCAATACTAAAAGAGACCAATACTTAACCCGGCTGGTGTCCAAAGTATATGACCTAAGGACTAGCTTACTCCGAGCACGGGAATTAGCCATATTCTAAGGGAATCCTACCAGAGCGATAAATAGGAGGAGAGTCTGCCGTAGAACGGTCATGGGGAACTCAGAGTGTCCCTTCACCCCGTACACCAGCCAGCCCGGTAGCAGGATTTGGATCGTAGGGGGCAACGTATGGGCAAGGGGCTTGACAAATGAGTTAAGCCCCTTTATTATATACATAAAAGTGATAATATCTCGGGGAGGTAAGAACAATTAAAATTAAATTACTACCAACGCAGTCCTACCGTGGGAGTGAATTATTCCAAGTTGGTTACAATAAATATTATGCTATCTCCCGTCATAGGAGTAAGGCCAACGCTTTCAAAGCCAAACGGAAATTAGAACTACCCTACAATGTTATTATTAGGAAATACAAATCCTACTGGTATCTCTTGGGAAAGACACGGTATTAGCGGAGGTAAGAACGATGGCTAAGAAGAAAGCAACGCAGATTTTCAATGGTAAGCGGTATGAATTATATCGTTCCTTCACGTCAAAGAGAGAAGCTAATAATCAGGCAAGGGTATTGAGGTCCGAAGGATATGCCCGAGTAAATAGCTATATGCAACCAGCCTCACCACCATTTGCGAAACACAGATTGTATTTTGTGTGGTTTCGTAAGAAATAATCTGGGTTTTGGGAGGTAAGAACAATGGTTTATAAGAAGAAAGTTGCACTCAAAGAAACAAAGATTTTTAATGGAAAGAGGTATGATCTTAATTGTACCCGTTTATACAGAATGAGGGCCGATGCAAAGGCAGAGTCTCTACGCAGTAAGGGATTTACGGTTCGTATTCACGAAGGTTGGACAACGGGATCGAGACCTTATCCGGCTTATGGCATTTATACTCGTAAAAAATAATCCTGAGAGCCCCTGTAATCGAAATCTACAGACCTAGACCGGATAGAGCATGGATTCCTCACTCCGGTCTTAGTTGTAAGGGAAATGAAAGTAACAGCCCGGCAGAAAACATACCAAAAGCACCTTAAAGCCGGGGTGTGTCCAATGTGTGGGAAAGGCAGAGATGGCGAAGGGATACTGTGCCAGTCTTGCCTAGAGAAATCAAGGACACGCCGTAGGGGTGTATCCAAAGAACAAAGGAAGCGTAATTATCAGTCAATAGTGCGGTACCGCAACAGGTGTAGAAAAGAAGGCATATGTTATGGTTGTGGGGCATCCTTACGGGATGACCATCATGTAAAATGTGCTAAGTGCCGGGAAGCGAATAGGAAGCGACAGGAACAATACTACACCAGCATGGTCCTCAAGGCAAAGAGCTAAAGGCTTCATTAGAAGCTCTGTAATCGAAATCTACGGACCTAGACCGGCTGAAGCATGGATTATACCTCAGGCCGGTCTTGTTTATTTATCTCCTACAGTCAGGTGGCTTGACAATTATCTTGATATGTGCTAACATATGTGAGTATGAATATAAAAGAATTAAGGGCTCGATTAGGGGTTTCGCAGGACAAGCTGGCTATACTCATCGGGGTGGCTCCATATACAGTGCGTAGATGGGAAGCTGGTAAAAACAGGCCAAGCCCATTGGCACAGGCGAAATTAGATGATTTGGAGGGGAAGTTAGCAGAAGGTAAGAGGTAATGAAAAGAGTACGATATGGAGTACGGCGTTTAAAAAGAGGTAATTCATGGGGTAGTCCATATGAACAGTGTGGACATAAACATTACAGTTTAGAAGTTGCTAGAAGATGTAAGGATAAATTGAATAAAGAATCCCAAGACAAGACATGGCATATGGTTCAATATGGTAGCTAGTAAATTATAGAAGAAGAGAGGGAAGTAATGGAGAACCAACAAATTGAACTATCAGAGGCGATGACATTACTGACTCATATATGGAAATGTGCTCGCCGTGTAAAGCCGTTCTCGGAAATAAGATTCAGATATAGCCTAAAGGATGCCCTAGAGTTAGCGATTCGGGGTGGGTTGAAATTCGATATAGACGATTGCTCTAAGTTTAAGGATGAATTTGCTTGGGGTGCTGGTTATTACAAAGAACAACTTCTTTCCTTCGATGATGGCTTCTATACCCAAGCGATTATTGCTAGTAATATCTCCGCTTGCCATGCCTTTGAACACTACACTGGGAGGGAACCGTTTATAGTAAACCATGTTGACCACCCCTTCCGTTCACTAAATAGTATGCCCGGCAGATGGGATATCACTAGGCCCCGGGATAGACTGGGTGTGGGCTCTAAGTTTATTTGGCAAGGCAAACAGGTTACGGTAACATCCTTTGACGATAAAGGGGGGCGTATAATTTGTTGCGCTTATAAACCACGAGAACGAGAAGCTCCCTGTGTTACCTGTGGTAGAGGTGGATGGGAAATAGGAACGCTGAAAATAGAACGTATCTATAAACTTACTCATAAAGATTTACGTAATACCGCAGTGGACCAAAAGGTATTGGAGTCTATAGACTAATAGGGGCTTAAATGGCTTGCTGGTATCCAGCACGAGGATGCCCACCCTACAGCGTATGGGGTTAGTGGACACGAGCTAAAAGAAAGGGTTGCAAACCGAGTAAATTAGCGGGATGGATGTGCAAGAGGTTTTAGCCAGCAAGCCAACGTTAAAAAAAGGGGGGGGGTTGTTGAGATGCCAAGTGCAAAGTGTACTTTAAAAAATTGTGCATACATTAACAAACGAGGTTATTGTAGTCGTAAGGCTATTGTTTTGCAGGTAAACAGAGAAGGATTAAATGAATTATATTGTCTCGGGTGGTCAACCCCTGAAACACGTCTATTCGTTGACATGTGTAATGAAAGAAGCCCGGCCTTGCCTGAAACCCAACAAAAGTGAGGTTTTGTTAGAATGATAACAGTGCAAACTGGGGATAGAGTTAAATACTGGACTCCAGAGACAGGTATTAAACCAAATCTCGGAATGGTTGTTACTGCTGAAAGTCGCAATGGGTCAATTTATGCCACGATTCTACCCGATGATAGAGAGTCATTAATATATCTATATTACGGTGCAATAGAGGGTTTTGCTCCGGTTGATGAGTTTATTCATCCGTGGAGTCCACAAACTATGGCTAGATTACGGTGGCCTCAATAGAAAGGGAGGATTGTTGAGATGAAATTACCTTACGCAGAAGATTTAGGCCATTACTGGAAAACAGGCGTTTCTTCTCCTGATGCTTGGATTGAGAAGACAAAAAAGCTCATTAAGGAAATAAATGGTGAGATAACGGCAGAGGGTTTTGGCTCTATAGGCACTCAGGCTGCTTACATGTTAGCCTTTAGGATAAATGATGACAAGTTCAAGGTGGTCTTCCCTGTCTTATATTCTAGGGCTGGCAATACAATGGCAGCCAAACGGCAGGCTGCTACGATGCTTTATCACGATATAAAAGCGAAATGTATGGTAGCTACTGTTTTAGGGATTAAGGCAACTTTCTTTAACTATTTAATGTTGCCGGATGGAAGAACGGCAAGCGAGTTAGCCACGCCAGAATTAGGGCAGGCTTTCCCACCGTTATTGGCTCAACAGAACTGAGGTATTGTTGAGATGGCATCACCGACAATGACAGATGAGCAAATAGCCGAGAAATATGGGCGGAGGAATTTGCCTCAGGGTGCAGTTGCGTTTGACCAGCCTCAAGAACTAGGTTATGTATGCCCTTCAGGGCATACAGGAGATTACTTAACTTGGTCGGAATTCAATGAGCACATTTGGTGCTATAAGTGCAAAAAGGATTACCATTATGCAATTGATTGTCGGTTGAGGCATATGTGCTGGATGTCAGACGAACAATGGAATGACTTTCTGAATAGCCTGCCAATGAAGCCGACAGTACTTGAAGGTATCCAGCATTTTTCTGATTGTAAAATACCACACGGGGAAAGCCAATAGGGGTAGTGATGGCAAGAATTTTTAACGGAAAAGCGTACAGAAAATA